>TARA_R110002012_G_scaffold65595_1_pt1 | contig 44268 bp, 30 predicted proteins | sample TARA_R110002012 | Tara Oceans TARA_R110002012 (sample SAMEA4396515) | marine metagenome | biome: Westerlies Biome; feature: [DCM] deep chlorophyll maximum layer (ENVO:01000326); material: water (ENVO:00002006), including particulate matter (ENVO:01000060) such as... | depth 40 m
TTATTCATTCCGCTGGGTATGGACTTTCCTTATGGCTATTTCATGGTAGTAAAGTCAGCCCTTCGGTAAATAATGGAGAATATAGTATTTTATTACCTTATCTAAGTAAAATCGAGCTGAGGGGGTACAATTCCCAATTAATAATGGTTTTTGATTTGCTTCTGGAATAAATATCTTGAAGAAGAAACCTCATCCCTACCCTTCTCCCTGGGGAGAAGGATTAAGTAATTTGGCAGCCGGCTGAGCGAGCCCCCTCTCCCTTGGGAGAGGGCCGGGGTGAGGAAAACATATTATACAGATGCCCAAACGAGACTTCCACAAACATGCACAAGGCAGACTCTTCGAGTATGCCCGAAATATGCGCAAGAATCAAACGGCAGCAGAAGACCTGCTATGGCAAAACCTGAGTGGAAGAAAGCTAGGAGGACATAAGTTTAGAAGGCAGCATCCTGTGGCTGGATTTATTGCAGATTTTTACTGTCATGAAGCGAAACTGGTGATAGAGTTGGACGGCAAGATTCATAACCTTAGTGAGCAAAAAGAATATGATGGGGGAAGGAAGAACCCACGACCTGAAAGAGCATGGCCTGAGAGTGATTAGATTCACCAATGAAGAAGTTGAGAGGAATGTTGTTATGGTGCTCGAGGAAATTAGAAACGCTTTAACGAAAAATTAAACTATGGCTCTAATAAAGCCTCCTCGAAAAAAAGCTTCTACTTCATTTTAAGAAATTCTTCTGGTGTAATATCGCATTGCTTGAGAATTGCTCTCAAAGTTCCCTCTGGCATATCTCCAGGATGATTGGGTATTGTGGTGAATCTACCAGTGCTTTCGTTCCACCAAATTTCATGGCTACCGGCCGCTTGCCTATGAAATGAAAAACCTAGCTTTTTTAGCATTTTTACAATCTCACGGTATTTAAAGCCCGACAACCTACCCATTACATCCCAATCACCAGCGGAAGATCAAACTCATTATCGAACTCCGGAAGCACGATAGGATTGGTTCCTTCCTGCGCTTCGAGCAGTTTCTTGGCCACATCTCTGGCGATCTCAAGCGTTTCCGAAATTGTTCTTCCCTGGGCAACCAGCCCCTGAATAGCATCAGAAGTTGCCAGGTAGACCCCTTCTGGTAATTTTTCTATATGTAAATCTATTTTTCTTTCCATATCATAAATATAGTTAACCCAGCACTCATTTACGCCAATAGAATGTCTAGGTTGGTAACCAAAAGTAGAGCAAATCAACGTATAGACCCTCTGTTTACGCTATTCTTCACCTCAACCAAATCAAACTGAAGCATCTGGCCTACGTAGTTTTTGATGAAATCGTGAATGAACTAGTACGCTGCTGTATCCAGCGCTTATCCAGGTGAAGAAACACTGCATTTGTTCGAACGTCACTTGTGGTTTGGGCCAGTAAGAAAAACAACAGGCATTGGTAGTGCTAGCCTTGTAGGGGCATGATCGTTTTTAAAACGGTGCCAAAAAAGAGGGACACACCTATTAGGAATGCCCCGATTATATCTTTCTATTTCCCTATTCTTCCGGCATCAACACCAGCTTGATGAACTTCTCAGGGTCGATATACTTCTTAGCTGCTTCCTGCATGTCTTTCGAAGTCAGACTTTCAATCCTTTCTTTCGCCTTTAGGATACCTTCCGGATCCCAGCCCTGATAGTAGTAAGTTCGCAGCGTGCTGGCCCAGAAGTTGTTGTTTTTTAGGCTCACTTCGATCTCCCGACGTTGGCCTTCCTTAATTTTCTTCAAGTCTTCGGCACCCACACCTTCCTTCTGGAGCTTCTTCAGTTCATCCAAAGTGGCTTTCACAAGTTCATCCACATTCTCCGGGCCACAAGGGAAGCTTACCTGAAAGGTATAGTGGTCGTAAGGCATGTTCTCAGCATTGGCATTGGCTCCTACGCCATACACACCGCCTTTTTCTTCACGAAGTAACTCAACCAGCTTAATGGTCATCACTTCTCCAAAACTCGACAGATAGTAAGCCTGCTTCCGGTCGAAAGGCTGCTCGGTATCCCAGTACATGATCACCTGGCTTTTTTGGTCAACGCCTTTTTTGACTATTTTCTCCAAAGGTGCCTTTGGCGGGCGGGGACTTACGTCCTTCCATTCATCTTTTCTTCCCGAAGCAGGTAGGCTGGCAATGTACTGCTCCAGCATAGGCTTGATCTCATCTACTTTGAATGCTCCCACAAAGAAGAAAGTGAAGTCGCTCACATCACTGAACCTGTCCTGGTAAAAGGCGAACGCTTTGTCCAGATCGATTTTATCCAAATCGGCCTCTGTCGGGAAGCCGCCTCCTCTGATGCTGTTGTTGGAAAGTGTTCGCTGCACCTGATCCACAAAGTAGTACTGTGGATTGGCCATCACATTGGACAAAATGGACTTATTCTTTGTGATGAATGACTGGAACGCTTTTTCGTCCTTTCTTGGAGTCGTGAAATACATATTCGTTAACTGAAAGAACGTTTCCATGTCAGCTGGCGTCGTGCTGCCCTGCACGCCCTCACTCAACTCTCTGATAAATGGCGTAACGCCAAGACTCTTTCCTGCAAGCACTTTTTGCAAAGTGGTAATATCGTAGTCGGCAATACCGCCCTGATCCACCAAAGAGGCCGCATTAGAGGCAGACTGGTAGTCGGCATCGGAAGCAAGGCTGTGCCCCCCGGGACTCCAGGTAGTCATCACTATTTCGTCGTTCTTGAAGTCGGTCGGCTTCAAAAACACCTTTACTCCATTCGAAAGATCGAGCTCGGTAACACCCAGCGCCTCGTTCTTTTTCTCTGACACTATACTGCCTGGCTTGGGCAAGGTAGTCATCAGACTCTCACCAAAATCTTCGTCTTCGTAGGGATCAACTTTCAATATCCTGATCCTGTTAAGCACGCCTTTCACTTCGTCCTCCGTCGGCAATACCACACCTTCTTTCTCCGGTGCAGTAATCACCACCACCCTGTTGTCCTTTGTGATCCATTTTTCGATCAGCGCATTTACCTCATCAAGACCTATCCCTTCAACATACTCTTTTGCGAAGTTGTATTCCCACTCAATGCCTGGTATTGGCTCCTTTTCGAGGAAGTTGTTGACATATTCGTCCACATAGTTCTCCGACTCCGACTTATCTCTTTCGTTATAGGCTACTTCGTATGATTTCAGCAGGTCAAGCTTGTAGCGTTTTAACTCGCCTGGAGTGAACCCATGCCGACGAACCCGCTCCAGCTCGGTAATCATGGCCTGTAGTCCACCTTTTATGTCTTTTTCATTTGCTACCGCAAAGGCCTGAAACGCATCTTTAGTTCTTGCCCAGGTGCCACCATGGCTGGTGCTGGCATAAACAAAGGGGGGCTCTGCCTCTCTGGTCAGCTCTTGCAAGCGCTTATTCAGCATGCCCGTGAAAGCTCTTTCCACAAGAAAGTCTCTGTAGTCACTGGCTTTTGTTTCCTCTTCAGGGTCGGTTTTGAAATATAGGCGAACCTGGGCGAATGTAGCTTCTTTGTCAGCCAGCACCGAAACATAGGTGTCGGAATGGTCTGGCACCTTAAATTCTTCCCTTTTCTTTGGGCTTTTAGCCGCAGGTATCCTTCCAAAGTACTTTTGAATCTTGGCTTCCATCACTGCCACATCGATATCGCCCACCGCTACCACAGCCATCAGATCAGGACGGTACCAGTCGTTGTAAAACCGCTTGATCGCTTCATGCGGGAAGGTCTCCAGGTTTTCCTTGGTGCCTATTGGAAGGCGTTCCGCATACCTCGAATCCTTATAAATCACTGGCAGGTATTTGTCGAGCATCCGGCGCTCACCACTTTGGCCAAGCCTCCACTCTTCAATCACCACCCCCCTCTCTTTGTCTATTTCTTCTCCTTCAAAAGTGAGATTGTGTGCCCAGTCTTCCAGAATCTGAAGACCCTGGTTGACAATTTTTTCGTCGTCTGTGGGTATCGGCAGAATGTAGACCGTTTCGTCAAAGCTTGTATACGCATTCAAATCGGCTCCAAACTGCACACCTATTGATTGCAGGTAATTGACGATTTCGTTTTTCTTGAAATTCTTTGTGCCATTGAAGGCCATGTGCTCCGTGAAATGGGCAAGGCCGAGTTGGCTTGGGTCCTCCAGAATAGACCCGGCATTTACTACCAACCGCAACTCCACCCGGTCTTCGGGACGGTCGTTGTGTCGGATATAGTATTTCATTCCATTTTTCAGTGTGCCGATCTTGACATTTTTATCGACTGGAATCTGTGAATTTAAGTCAACAGTTTGGCTTTGGGCCAAAAGTGAGGGTAGAAGCCCTAAAAGCAAGAAAAAGATAGCTTTTATAGCTCTGTTTTTGAAAGATGTTTCCATGGATTAAGTTCCAGGTTTGTTGAATAGGTGAAATTAACTGAAAATAGGCCTTCAAAATACGTCGAAGCAAAGTGCCGTCCAAAGCATCTTCGCTATTTCTATTGATCCTTTTCCCTGGCTTCGAGTTTTCTTTTTCCAAAAGGATTGACTTTCCTGGCAGCAGAAGAAACTCCTTCGGTGATTTTGGCACCCGCTTTCACTATGGCCTGGCCACCAGACTTGATGGACTGAAATCCCGCATTCTTGGCCGCTTTCAGTATTCCTCCCACAACTTTTGTTGACCCCTGAGTCACAATCTGGCTCAACATTTTTCCGGCTTCAAGGGTAGCACTTTTCCTCGCCTTCTTGCTATCCCAGGTGATGACGCAACTACAATATTGCCTGGCGATGATGCCCACACGCAAGGTGAGAAAGGCATTGGTGGAGCCTTCAAAAAGTGAATCCATCACCAGCGTTGCTGTGGGGCCTACCACTGGAATGGATGAGAATGAGGTGCTTTTTGTTACGCCCGACAGCAGCGACTCAAGCTGTAGACTGATGTCGAGGTCTTCAATTTCGGATACGAGAAAAGTGGTGGCGCCAATATTAGCATAAAGATGAGTGAGATCTCTCAGACCTGGTCGCTGGTGGTACAAATGGCAAATTTTCCACACCATGCGTGTGTGAGTAAAAAGGATGGTGAAGGCATCAAGCCGTCCGTTTTGAGAGATGGACGTAGTAAGGAATACTGACAGCGCCGTTTGTTTGATAATCTTGTCTGCCTCCTCATTGAGTCGGGTTAGCGAAGCCTCCAATTGATCCTCAGAGGCGGGAACAAGACCTCCGGCAATCAACAGTTTATTCTTTCTGAGCCGTCTGAACACCCTCCTTTTATGAGATGGAATTTGTTCTTCCGCCTGCGGCGGAGTGAGCGTTTGCGGTAGTCTTAAAAAGAGGAAAACAGGCACCAGCAGAATACCTGCGGAAATGGCTGTTAAAGTAACAAGTACCACCCTTCCGAAAGCCTCGTTTACGCCAAGCGCCAGGTGATAAATCTGATAAACCTGATTGATTAGAAAAAGGGCTGTGAGGAAAACGATAATGGCAGACAGCCAGACCGCAATAAGTTTGATCTCTTTTGAAAAGCTCGACATACCTGTATTAACGTTACGTTGGTTTGACAGGTTCGGGAAGACTGAAGTTACACGTTTTGTCGACTATTTGCGAACTACTTGCAGAGGCCCGAGTTAAAGTCGTGCACTGGCAACTTAAATTGAAACATCACTCCAAAGAAATGATTTCAAAGTCTTCTTTATGTCTTAGAAGCCTTTGCGTGAGACTATCCCCTGCAGCTTACCCAACCGATTGAGCATTTCTTGTTTCGTCGTCATCAGAAGGAACCTGTCCCACAATGGAAGTTTGAGAGTCGCCAGTAGCATCTCCTTCTCCGTGCTCAGCTTCTTTGAAAAATGACTTCTGGAATATTATAATAATTGCCACACCAACGAAAATTGAAGCATCTGCCACATTGAAAACAGGCCACAACGCTGTGTAGTCTCCACCGAACAAAGGCACCCACTCAGGGATTCGGCCTTCCCAGATGTCAATGTAGAACATATCAATGACCTGCCCATGAAACCACGGATTGGGGGCGTCATACGGAGCGTTGTTAAGAAAAACGCCATAGAAGATACTGTCGATAAGGTTGCCGATCGCTCCACCAAGGATCAATGCACCACACCACAAAAGGCCAGTGTGTACTTCCTTTTTTGCCAGCCTGTAGAGATACACAGCAATTACAACCATGGCTATGAGCCTGATAACAGTAAGGATAAGCTTGCCGTTTTCGCTGCCCAGCTGCATACCAAAGGCCATGCCCGGGTTGGTGAGGTAGTGAAGCTTAAATACGTCGCCAAGGAGGTAAATCTGCCCGGCCACGCCCATTTCCATATTGAAGTGTACTGCCAACTTAACTACCTGATCCAAAATGATCATTGCAATGGCCAGTAGGTAATATTTAAAATACTTCACTTTGTCCTTAGTTTACAATGTTAGGTGTTGGCTTCGACGATTGCTCTCTTTAAACGGTTACTTTGACTTCGAGGTTAAACTCATCCATATCCAAAACAACAGCGTCTGTCAGATCTCCCACCATTTCAAGCGAAAGGGCCTGGGTCTCACTGCAAATATAGTCTTTGAAACTAATCAAAGCCTCATTTACCATTTTTTCGCCTTCTTTAACCGACAACCTGATTTTGTCCTGCACGTCAAGCCCCATGTCCTTCCTCAGGTTTTGCACCCTGTTCACAAGATCACGGGCGATTCCTTCCCTCTTCAGCTCGTCTGTAATGGTGATGTCGAGGGCGACAGTCAGGCCATTTTCACTGGCAACCAACCAGCCAGGGATGTCCTCTGAAGAAATCTCAAAATCTTCCGGCGTAAGCTCAATGTCGCCTTTGGCTGTTTTCAGCAAGAACTTGCCAGTACCCTCCAGGCTGACAATATCTTCCTGTGTCATTTCCTTTACAGCAGCGGCTATATCTTTCATGATCGGGCCATGCTGCTGACCCAGCTTACGGAAATTCGGCTTGATGCTTTTGACAAGGATGCCCGATGTATCATCTATATACTCGATCGCCTTCACATTTACTTCTGACAAAATAAGGTCTTCCACGGCTTCGATATAATGCCTGGTAGAAGCATTCAGCACAGGAATCAGAATTCTTGACAGTGGCTGACGTACCTTGATCATCTGCTTTTTACGAAGCGAGTGAATCAAAGATGATACCTCCTGAGCCAACGCCATCTTCGTTTCCAGTTCTTTGTCAATGGCCGACTCGTCAGCCTTAGGGAACGCTGCCAGGTGTACTGACTCATCCGTTTCCCTTCCTGACACCTTATTGAGGTCAGAGAAAACACGCTCCATATAAAAAGGAGCGATCGGCGCAGCCAGGCGAGCTACTGTCTCCAGGCAGTCGTACAACGTTTGGTAAGCCGCTTTCTTGTCTTCGTTGTACTCACCTTTCCAGAAACGCTTCCTGTTCAGGCGCACATACCAGTTGGACATATCGTCCACAACAAAATTCTGAATCAACCGGCCAGCCTTCGTTGGCTCGTAATCGTCATAGGCTTCCGCCACCTGCTTTTTCACCGTATTCAGGCGAGAGGTAATCCACCGGTCGCTCTCTGTTCTCTTATTCAAAGGAACGACAGCCTCACTGTAGTTAAACCCATCCAGATTGGCGTAGAGCGCAAAGAAATTGTAGGTATTGTAGAGGGTTCCAAAGAAACGACGCTGTACTTCTAATATTCCATCGATATCAAACTTGAGGTTATCCCACGGATTTGCATTGGTGATCATATACCAGCGGGTGGGGTCGGCACCGTACTTCTCCAATGTAAGGAAGGGGTCAGCGGCATTGCCCAGGCGCTTCGACATTTTATTGCCGTTTTTGTCCAATACCAGACCGTTGGCAATCACATTTTTGAAGGCTACACTGTCGAACAGCATACCTGCTATTGCATGGAGTGTGAAGAACCAGCCACGGGTTTGATCCACACCTTCTGCGATATAGTCCGCAGGATAGTTGGCTTCAAATATCTCCTTGTTTTCAAATGGGTAGTGCCACTGCGCATAGGGCATAGCGCCCGAGTCAAACCAAACGTCGATCAGGTCAGTCTCCCGGCGCATGGGACGACCACTTTCACTTACCAAAACCACATCATCCACGAAAGGTCTGTGCAGATCCATATCGTCGGCAACGGGTGCCTTCATCAGGCCAGCTTTCACCGCCTTTTCCGATTCTGCTTTCAGCTCGGCAAATGAGCCAATGCATTTCATTTCTGACCTGTCGTCTGTTGCCCAGATAGGCAAAGGCGTGCCCCAGAAACGGCTGCGGCTCAGGTTCCAGTCCACCAGGTTCTCCAGCCAGTTGCCAAAGCGGCCGGTTCCGGTCGACTGCGGCTTCCAGTTGATGGTGTTGTTCAATGCCACCAGCTTGTCTTTGTAGGCTGTGGTTTTGATGAACCAGGAATCCATAGGATAGTAAAGCACCGGCTTGTCTGTTCTCCAGCAATGCGGATAGGTGTGCTCGTATTTCTCTACCTTAAAGGCTTTGTTTTCCTGCTTGAGAATGATGGAAATAATGACGTCCGTCGATTTGAAATTCGGATCGCTTTCATCCTCCTCTTTATAGTTCTTTACATAAAATCCGTCTTCGTCATACTCCTTGTGGGCGGTGATGTCCCACTCTTTCATCTTGGCTTTCAGGTAGGCGCCCACTTCATTGACAAACTTTCCTTTCCTGTCAACGATAGGCACTTCAAAGCCACCCTCATCTTTTACAAAAACACCGGGCAGGTTGTTCTGCACGGAGGTTCGAAAGTCATCCGCACCAAAGGTCTTGGAGATATGCACGATGCCTGTGCCGTCTTCGGTCGTCACAAAGTCGCCAATCACCACAGTGAAAGCAGGTTTTTCCAGCTTCACCACAGGAACGAGCTGCTCGTAGGCCATGCCGGCCAGTTCTTTGCCTTTGTACTCCTGCACCACTTTAAAAGGAATCAACTTGTCGCCGGGCTTATAGTCTTCCAGCTTTAGGTCGGCGGCCTTCTGATTGAAGTAAGCACTGACTCTGTCTTTTGCCAGGATTACATTTACCGGCGAAAAAGTATACTGATTGAAAGTGGCCACCTTCACGTAGGCGATCTCCTTACCCACAGCCAAACCGTTGTTGGCTGGCAAAGTCCACGGGGTGGTGGTCCAGGCAAGGAAGTAGTCGTTTTCTGTTCCTTCGATTTTAAACTGCGCCGCAATGGTGGTGTCCTTCACCATTTTATACGTGCCCGGCTGGTTCAGTTCGTGAGAGCTAAGACCGGTGCCTGCTGCGGGCGAATACGGCTGTATGGTGTAGCCTTTGTAAAGAAGGCCTTTGTCGTAAAACTTCTGCAATAAATTCCAGACAGACTCGATATAATCTTTCTCGAAGGTGATGTAAGGATTGTCCAAATCGACCCAGTAGCCCATTTTCTCAGTGAGGTCGTCCCACTGCCCTTTGAACTTCATCACCGCCTCACGGCACTTCTGGTTGTACTCCTCAACTGATATTTTCTTGCCGATATCGTCTTTGGTGATGCCCAGCTCTTTTTCTACCTGAAGTTCAACAGGCAAACCATGAGTATCCCAACCGCCTTTTCTTTTTACCTGAAAGCCTTGCTGCGTTTTATAACGACAAAAAATATCCTTCACCGTCCTCGCCATCACGTGGTGAATACCCGGTGTGCCATTGGCCGATGGGGGACCTTCGTAGAAAGTAAAAGTCGGGCGGCCCTCTCTTGAGCTTACAGATTTTTCAAATATTTTCTTCTGCTTCCAGTCTTCCAGCACTTCGGAAGCTACCTTGGCCAAGTCTATAGATTTATACTCTCTGTATTTCACAGCTTTCGTCATGATCTTCTCCTGAAAATTCAATCTTTAAGTACTACGATTGTGTTTGTTTGCTATTGAGCTCTTCCAGCTTAATTCGGTCAATGTCAATTTCTTCGTCGTCATTTTCCGTGTAAAAATCGCTATAGCTATCAATAAGCAAATGCTCGTTTTTGTTCCTCTTGCCGCTATCGAATCGCAGCAGTAAAGACGGCAGCAAGATGGTGTTCGTAAACATGGCAAAGAACAAAGTGGTGGAGGTCAGCGTTCCGAGCGCCACCGTTCCGCCAAATTCTGAAAAGGCAAATATTACGAAGCCAAAGAAAAGAATGATCGAAGTATAGATCATGCTGGATCCCACTTCTTTGATGCTTTTGCTCACTGCCACTGGCACAAAGAAATTGTTCGCAAACAATTCCAGCCTGTACTTGGCCAGGAAGTGGATGGAGTTATCAACCGATATCCCGAAAGCAATGCTAAAAATAAGGGCAGTGCTTGGCTTGAGTGGTATCCCAAAATAACCCATGATTCCCGCCGTAATAATCAACGGAATAAAGTTGGGTATCAGGGAAACAATGATCATCCGCAGGTTTCTGAAAAGCAGCCCCATCACAATGGCGATAACAAAAAAGGCCAGCACCATGCTACTGATCAGGTTTTGTATCAGGAATTTATTGCCCTTTATGAAAAGTAAAGTAGTGCCGGTGATGGTGGCAGACATTTTTGTTCCTTCAAAAAGGTCGGTAATCTTCGGCTCTATTACCTGAGTGACCAAGCTATCCATTTTATCTGAGCCCACATCGGCGATACGTACTGACACACGAACGATCTGACCGGTTGAGTCAATAAAGTTACTGGCCAGGCCTGAGCTCATTCCAGCCTCACCCTGAAGATAGCGAAGGACAAATGCCTGATCCCGGCTGGTTGGCAGCGAGTAAAACGCCGGGTTTTCGTTGTAAAAAGCCTGCCGGGCAGCCTTCACAAAACTTACGATGGAAACAGGCTGAGAGATGTAAGGTATGCTGTCAAGGAAATTGACCAATTGATCAATTTTCCTGAGGTTATTCAGGTTGAGTACTCCCTTTTTGTTGCCAGTATCAATCAAGAGCTCCAGTGGCATAACACCACTAAAATTCTCCTCGAAGAAAGCCAGGTCATACCTAACGGGGCTATCGTCGGGTAGGTCATCGATCATATGCGAAACTGCTCTGATACGAGTCATTCCAAATATCGACACCGCTACCAACACTATTGAGAACAAAAACACTTTGTATTTGTGCCTGTGCACCAGAAGGTCTATCCCATACAGCAGCTTAGCCAGCGGCTTCATGTCGAGGTGCTTCAGGTGGCGCTTTTTAGGTGGGGGCAAATAAGAGAATACCGTCGGGATGAATACGATGCTCACGATGAAAGTGGACATGATATTAATGCCGGCAATGGTTCCAAATTCACGAAGCACCACAATGTCGACAATAAGAAGCACGAGAAATCCAATGGCCGTAGTGAAGTTGGTCATCAACGTCACAATACCGATCCGCCTGATCATGTTCGACAAGGCCATCATTTTGTCGCCATGCAGGGCATATTCCTGGTGGTATTTGTTGAGCAAATACACGCAGTTGGGTATGCCTATGACGACAATAATTGGCGGAATGAGCCCAGTAAGCAGGGTGATTTTATAGCCAAAGAGAGACAGCGTTCCCATCACCCATACGATCATGGTGCCAATAAGAATGAGCGGGAAAAGCACAGCCTGGAATGACCGGAAGAAAAAGAAAAGGATGATGCCCGTAACAATGATAGAAAGCACGAGAAATAGCTGGAGCTCGGCCTTTACCTTGCTTGTGTTGATAAATCTGATGTAGGGCAAGCCAGCATAGTGTAGCTTGATGCCCGTTTCCTCTTCAAATAGCTGAGCCACCATCAGCACATCGCCCACCACACCATCACGGTTTTTTGTGCTGAGAATTTCCTTGTTGATGGACACCATGATAAGCGTGGCTCCATTGTCAGGGTTGATTAGCTGACCGCTATAAACTTTGATTTGGTTAGCCTCCCGCAACATAGAGTCGAGCGCCGGTTGCGTGTCAGGAATGCTCGTGAAAAACGGCTTCATTTCCAGCCGCTTTTTTTCATCGTTCTTTACAAGGTGCTGGAGGCTGGGAAGGGAAAGTACGTTTGTGATATTGTTGATGCGGGCCAGCTCGTCGGCCAAGTACCTGAACTTTTGAAAGTTCTCCACCTTATAGATGGCGCTGTCTTTTACGCCAATAGCCAGCATGTTTCCATCTTCACCAAACAGCTTTTTGAATTCCTGAAAATAGACCATGTCGGGGTCTGTATCCGGAACTGTTTTGGCAAGATCGAACGACCACTCAACTTTCCGGGCCTGATAGCCAAAAAAGGCTGTAAGGATAACCAGAATGATAAGAAGGGGAAGCCTGAATTTCAGGATGATATGTGCTAACTGGGTCCACATTTCCAAACGGAGCACAAATGTAATGAAATAATCTTTCTAAGGTAGTTGAGGGTCATTATTCCTTTCCTATTTCTACGATCTTATTCCTGGCAGCGAAATGCCGGTCAGGTTTCGGTACAGGGAAAGTGCGTGGCCGTCGGTAAGGCCAGAGATGAAATCAAGCACCGTTCGTAAGAGTTGATAGGTCGTTTCTGACTTTTGAATGCCCAAAAGAATGTCTGACGGCATGAGTTTGTATACGAGCTGGTCTCTATAGCCTGGTTTGTCAACAAAACGAACTTTGTAGGCAGCGCTACAGAAAGCCTCCATCAAACCTGAGATTACCTGAAACCCTGCCGCTTCTTTTTCGATTACCTGCCTCGACTGGTAAATCTGTGCCACTGACAGTTTGCTGATTTTTTCCAAGGTAGCACTGCAAGGCACCAGCGAAAACAGGTCAGCGTTCAATGTCCCATCAAGGATTTCCTTTTCGTTATCCAGAAAGGCTTTCGTTAACTGCCCTACTAAAATGTTGATGGCAAGCGCCCTCAGCGTCGCCATCTTTTCCTCCACAGTTTCCAGGTCATCCAGCTTCTCCGGTTTGTAAGCGTCGCCTATTATTTCAGCCAGTAAGTCTCTCGCCACCTCGTAGCGCACCCAACCAAGCCGGCACCCATCCTCCAAATCTATGATATGATAGCAGGTGTCGTCAGCAGCTTCCACCAGGTACACCAGCGGATGCCTGGCCCAGGCTATGTTTTTTATTTCTTCCTTCAGGCTGGTGGCTGCTGCTACTTCCTGAAAGATGTTTGCTTCTGTCTGATAAAAACCAAACTTCTTCTGGCTCTTTTTCTCTTTACTCTTCCCTTCAAATGACGACTGGCAGGGGTACTTGGTAAATGCCGCCAGCGTAGCATGCGTAAGCCGCAGCCCTTTGTTTTGAGCATGGCAAAGCAGCCGAAGCCCCTGGGCGTTGCCCTCAAATGAAACAAGATCAGCCCATTCGGCTTTTGTTACTTTCGACTCGAATATCCTTCCTTCGACATGGTTAAGAAAAAATTCCGAAATGGCTTTTTCGCCAGAATGCCCGAACGGTGGGTTGCCGATATCGTGCGCCAGGCAGGCAGCAGCCACAATGGAACCAAAGTCAGCGGCTGTGAGCGCAAGGCCTTTTTCTCTTTCCAGTATTTTCTCCCCCACCATTTTGCCCAGCGACCTACCCACGCTTGACACCTCAAGGCTGTGGGTAAGCCGGTTGTGCACAAAGTCGTGGTCGGGCAAAGGAAATACCTGCGTTTTGTCCTGCAGCCTGCGAAAAGGATAGGAGAAAATAATGCGGTCATAGTCCATTTCGAAAGGACTGCGGGCAGGGTCGAAGTTGATGCTTTTGGTGGCGCCGTATCGTTGGCTGTTGAGGAGTTCTTTCCAGATCATTGCGCCAAAGATAATAACCTGATGGGGTCCTGCCTTAACAAAAGCACTGTAAACTTGTAAAGCCTGGGGTGCTCCTGATGAAAGCCGACTGGCCTCTCGAAGAAATTCTCTATGGCCACGGCAAAAAATTCGTCTATGGAAACCCCTCCATAGCTTCTGAAGAAGGTCTCCGTTCCTTCCCGTATTTCGCCGATGGTATTGCGGGCAATAGTGGTCCACTCCTGTAGCACTCCTTCGTCAAAGAAGTTATACTCCTGGTTAAAGATTCCATTCTCCAGCTTCAGGGCATGGGCCATTTCGTGCAGGCCCAGGTTGCGTCCATCAGATCCATCGGCATAGCCACTCACAAAGCTTTTCCAGGACAGGACAATAATGCCGCCTCCCAGGTTCACTTCACCCCGATGGTAGCGTTTGAAAATGGTGCTGTAGTAGTCATCAGGGTAGACCAGTATTCTGCTGAAGTTTTCGAGATAGATATCAGGCAGGCCAAAAGTGAGCTGGGTAGCCGCTGCCGAAATCAGCACCTTCATTTCTTCCGTTACCGACTGCATTTGGCGGGGAGTGAAATCCTTGCGGTCGATAAATTCTATCAGCTTGTTCTCAAATTCAATCTTGAACCCAGCAGGAAGGCGCCGGTAGTAGTCGAAGTGCTTTTCAATATGGGGTCGAACTTTGTCTGGTGTCAGTGAGGGCCTTTCCCAGCGCATCCATCGCCAATAGCTTTCTGAGCGAGCTCTTCTTCTTACGACAACCCACAAAAATGCGAAAACTACACCAGCAGATAGAAAATAAGCCATTCAGGTTGGAATGAGGTAACTAATACTTGGTATCTTTAAACCATAAGAATAACGAAAAGGATGGATTCTGTTGCAAAAGCGCTTCAATTAAAAAAGGAACTAGACCAGCTCAGGCCCATTAAGCCTGAAGACGAGAGAAGGATTATGGACAAGTTCCGCCTGGACTGGAACTACCATTCCAATAACCTTGAAGGCAACTCACTCACCTACGGAGAAACGAAAGCGCTGATACTTTTTGGAATCACCGCTCAGGGCAAGCCGCTAAAGGATCATTTTGAGATCACCGGCCACAATGAAGCTATTAATCTGGTGCTCGACGTGGTAAAAGAGGAAAGGCCACTTACCGAGAATTTCATTAGAGAACTTCACAAGCTACTCCTGAAGGAATCCTACGAAGCAGATGCTATTACTCCCGATGGTAAACCCACAAAAAAGAGAATAACTATTGGTGCCTATAAAACTCAGCCCAATCATGTAAAGACAAAAACCGGGGAAATATTCCGCTTTTCCACTCCCGAGGAAACGCCAGCACTGATGCACGACCTAATGGAGTGGCTAGGGGAGGAAAAGGCAAAAGACCTCAACCCGGTTCTGGTGGCGGCAGAATTTCACTATAGATTTATCAGAATACATCCATTCGACGACGGGAATGGAAGGCTGGCAAGAATCTTGATGAATTTCATTTTGATGCAGTATGGTTTCCCACCTGTTATCATTAAAACTGAGGACAAGGAAAATTATTTCGCAGCTCTGCGGCTTGCTGACGTAGGTCAAATCGAGCCTTTCGTTGAGTACATAGGCGGCAATCTTGTCAGGTGTTTAGAGATTATGATCAAGGGGGCTATTGGGGAAAGCATTGAAGAGCCAGATGATTTGGACAAGGAGATAGCACTGCTTGATAAGAAACTTGAGAGTCTAATAAATTTGTCTGGAGTCATAAAATCAAAGGGCTACCTTACAAATTTTCTAAATCCTTTCATTTATTCCCTACAAGAGGAGCTGCGGAAGTCTTGGAGCGTCTTCGAAAAACATTATGACAAAAGTGTAAGCAGAATTCTTTTAAACGGAAGTAAAACCAACTTGCTATTCAAACATAGTTTACATCTCCTAGTCGATGAATTATTGCGTAAGCAGGAAACAGAGATAACTATTATCAATTCATTTTCAGGCTTTAAGGCTGCTGCTGTCGGAAGTTTTGACTTTACATCTCAAATATCTGTAGTTTTCCATGAAGACCAAGTAATAATAAGTCTACCTGAAGATTACCTAGTAATTTCATCGATTTACAATAAACCGCTTGAGCAAGATGATATTAGAAAAATTGTAAATGCCGACAAAAGACGACACAAAGAGTTGATTGAGAATAAAATTAGAGAAGCGGAGAGCAAAAACGGCACTCCCGCAAGGAAGCCCTAAAATTCAAAACAAACCTTCTAAAGCTTCTCAAATATCCTCTTAATAGAAACTGCCTCTCCAATTTTCTCCTTCAGTTCTGAGATATGCACTCTTTCCTGCGCCATGGTGTCACGGTGGCGGATGGTGACAGTATCGTTTTCCATCGTCTCGTAATCCACTGCGATACAGAACGGTGTGCCTATCAAATCCTGGCGGGTGTAGCGCTTGCCGATTGATTGCTGCTCTTCATAAATCAGGTTGAAATCGTACTTCAGCATGTCAAAAATCTGGCGGCCTTTTTCAGGCAGCCCATCTTTCTTCACCAATGGGAAAATGGCTGCCTTGATAGGTGCCAAAGCCGGGTGTAGCTTCAAATAAGTTCTTTCCTTCTTTTCATCCCCCTCACCTACGGTCTCTTCCGTATAAGCATTGCTCAACACCATCAAAAATGCCCTGTCGGCACCGATGGACGTTTCCACCACGTAGGGAATGTAGTTCTGATTGATTTCTGTATCGAAGTACTGCTGCTTTTTCTTCGAAAACTCCTGGTGGTTTTTTAGGTCAAAGTCGGTGCGGCTGTGGATGCCCTCCACTTCTTTGAACCCGAATGGAAATTGGTACTCGATATCAACAGCGGCATTGGCATAATGCGCCAACTTATCGTGGTTGTGAAACTTCAGCTTTTCAGCCGGAGTGCCCAGCGCCAGGTGCCATTTCATCCGGGCCTCTTTCCAGTACTCGTACCACTTCATTTCTTCACCCGGACGGACAAAAAACTGCATCTCCATCTGCTCAAATTCCCTCATTCGGAAAATGAACTGGCGGGCGACAATTTCATTTCTGAAAGCCTTACCGATCTGGGCAATACCAAAAGGCACTTTCATCCTGGCTGTCTTCTGCACATTCAGGAAGTTGACGAAAATCCCCTGGGCTGTTTCGGGCCTCAGGTAAACCACATCGGCCTCCTCAGACACCGAACCAATTTTGGTGGAAAACATCAGGTTGAATTGACGCACCTCTGTCCAATTGGCAGTGCCGGAGATGGGGCAAACAATTTTGTGGCTCTCAATGAGTTCTTTTACTCCTTTCAGGTCTTCAGCGGTCAGCAGCCTGTTCATGTCGGCAAGCAGCTGCTCTGCTTTGGCACTTTCACCGTTATTCTCATACTCAGTAGCCTTATCTTCAATGAGATTGTCGGCCCGATAGCGCTTCTTCGAGTCTTTGTTGTCGATCATCGGGTCGTTGAACCCGTCGACGTGGCCAGATGCCTTCCAGGTAGTTGGATGCATGAAGATGGCGGCGTCGATGCCCACAATGTTCTCGTTCAGGCGGGTCATGCTTTCCCACCAAACTTTTTTGATATTGTTCTTCAGCTCCACACCATAAGCACCATAATCATATACTGCCTGGAGGCCGTCATATATTTCACTTGAAGGGTATATGAAGCCATACTCCTTGGCATGAGCAATGAGGGTACGAAGCAAGTTGGTTTCTTCTTTAGGTGTGTTTTGAGAATTCATCAGTTCGTCTTATTCGGTTCCAAAAGAAAGAGCACCAGCCGTTGGCTGATTTCGTTTCAGGCCGCAAAGATATAGGATTAATGCTTGCAGAATAAAGAATTGGCTAGTAAAAATGGGGCTTCTGGCTCACGCACCGTTAGTTGCCAAAGCGCAGTTCAATTTCATCCAGGCTCTTGTTAGACCCAACCATGGTCACGATGTCGCCTGCTCTCAGCCGTGTATATCCGTGGGAGATGATCATTTGCCCTGCACGGCGAATCGAGAGAATAATAACTTCCGGAGGCAAACGAAGGCTTCGAAGAGGTAATCCATGGAAGTCTGGATTCCGAATAACCAGGTCCCTGGTGTCCTGGCCCTGCTCCATGCCCAGCAAAAGGCTTGTGGCTTGAGGAGATCGCACAAAATGGTCAAGCAAGCTCACCATAGCTGTAGATGGATCGATCACTTTAGCCCCAAGCTGGATAAACTTCTCCATATTGGAGCGCTCATTGAGCCGTACCACCAGTTGCTTGGTGCCGATCTGCTCATATACCATTTCGCAGATTTTATAATTTTCGTCGTCGGAAAGCAGCGTAACGATAGTGTCAAACTTCTTGGTATCCACACCTGCAAATACCGCCTTGTCTATTTCCTTTCTAAAGTGAAACTTAATGCCCTCAGGTATTTCGACGTCTTTTTCGTCCACAAGAGTAACCATTTCAACTTTCCATCCTTTGTCCATCAGCTGTCTGGAAAGTGCCAGCGACTGGCTTTCGTAGCCAAAAATTAAAGCATCCATCACCCCATCAAACTTGGGTGTCTCGGCTCTGCTTCTGTCTTCACCTATTAAATCGATGGCCCAGCGGATAAAGGGTGGCCCCACCAGCTGGTTGATAACTATGATGGCGATAACAAGCGTGGCGAAATCAGGGCCCCAATCTGGAAACTGATTGGCCACTGCAGTGGCAAGACCCAGTGCCACGCCAGCTTGCGAAATAAACGGCATCCAAATGACTTTATAAAACCTTCTCGGCCCTCTTGCTACTGCATTGCCCAGCAACCCACCAATAGCAATGGTGCCGAAGCGTATGGCAAAAAACAATAGAGCAATAGGCCAAACCAGCAGCAACACGGGAAGATCCATTGTAGCGCCAATGAGCGTAAAGAAAGCAACATAAATAGGAGAACCTACTTTCTTAATAATCAGCAAAAACTCAGCTCGCAGCGGAGAAAAATTAGTCACGTAAAAACTGGCAACCAGACAAATAAGCAGAGGTTCGAGGTATAACTCGTGCCCTGTCAGGTTGGTGGACATATCCAAAAAATAATCTGAGAAAACGTAAACGCCATAACCAAGGGCCAGCACTAAAACAGCCTTCAAAATATGTGAGCGCCGAATGCCTAAAAACAGCATAAGAATGCGACCTACCAACCACCCCAAGCCAAATGAGAGGCAGAGCTCTATAACGATAAAAAGTATGCTTAACAGGTCAAAGTCCTCTCCTTTCGAGAGTGTTTTTGCTACAGCCAAAATGACTGCAAATAAAACCACCACAAAAAAATCTTTGACGATCGTAACTCCCAATGTGATTTGGGTAAAGGGCCCCTTGGCTCTCAGCTCGCTTATTACAGCCATCACAGATGCAGGAGAGGTCGGTATAAAGATGGTGGCTGTTAATAAGGCAACCGAAAGCCTTTCCATAAAACCTAAGCCTCGCATGAAAGGAATGGTGTCCTCCAGAAAGAAGATCATAATCCCAGCCAGCACAAATGTGAATACCGTTTGGGTAATGGAATGCCACTTAATACTCTTGATCTGGCTCCGCATTTCATTCAGATACAGCTCCGAGCCAGCGGCAAAAGCTATATAAGCCAGCGCAGTTTGGCTGATGAAACCCAACTTAAACTTCGCAATTTCAGGAATGAGATTGAGCACATAAGGGCCCGCCAATACACCCGTGATCATCAAACCGGATATCAGAGGCAGCCTTATTTTTTGAAACAGGCTTGCTATTTGGTTGGAGGAAACAGCAATAAGTGTAAAACCACCTATCAGAACTAATAATTGCAAAAATGTTGACTCTTCAATCAAACTGCAGGTTGATTATATAAATGTTTAAGATTACTATAAGTGAAGGGTAATAAGCTCAAAAAATTACTCAAAAAAAGATATTTATAACAATTTGCATCCCAATTTAATGGCAACATTACCTTAACTACTTTGCAATGAACTGCTTAGAAATGAGTGAGATTGGGAATGTCATTTCAAAGACCATTTCTACCCTTTCACCAACATGTGCCGGGTTCAAACGTTATACTATAACACAACCGTTCGACATGAAACACATCTTCTACATTTTTCTGCTGCTGGCTTTTGTAAGTTGCGGCATAGCCTCGCCAAAACAGGAAAACACAAAACCGATTAGCCATGCTACCTTCGATGCTTTGCTCAAAAAACACGTAAACAAAGACGGCTGGGTGAATTACGAAGGCTTCAAAGAAGACAGAGCCGAACTAAAAAAATACCTGGATTTGATTCAGAACAACGCACCAAACGATAAGACCTGGAGCAAAGAGGATCGGCTGGCGTATTGGATCAATGCCTACAATGCTTTTACTATTGAGCTTATTCTTCAATATTACCCAGTGGAAAGCATCAAAGACATTGGCAGCAAAATTCAAATCCCCTTTGTGAATACACCCTGGGACATCAAGTTCATTAAAATAGGTGGTAAAGAGATGGATTTGAATAACATAGAGCACAGCATCCTAAGAAAGGAATTCGACGAGCCCAGGATACACTTTGCCGTCAATTGCGCCTCTTATTCGTGCCCGGTGCTAAGGGCCGAGGCCTACACCGGCGCAAAGATTGACCAGCAACTTAAAGAGCAGGCCATTAGCTTTATCAACGACGAGCGGCGAAACAAAATTACCAGCACAAGTGCTCAGCTGTCAAAACTATTCGATTGGTACAGTGGAGATTTCACTAAAAGCAAAAGCCTGAAAGATTTTATCAATCAGTTTGCCAAAGTAAAGATCGCTGATAAAACCAAAGTCAGCTATATCGACTACGACTGGCGATTGAATGACTCAAAGGACTTTTAGAAATGAGGCCGGCTCACCGCCAGCCCCATTTTTACCTTTTCAGAATCCGGGTTGAATACTGGCTACCCTCCTTTTGGATTGTAAGGAGATAGACGCCACTTGGCAGGTCTGCCATATCAATCCTTGTAGTTCCTTGTACCTTGGTTTGTACCTTTAAAAGCTTGCCCGACAAATCTGTCAACCGAATATTGAATGGCCCAATTTTGCCTGCCTCCGAGGTAACATTAACCACCGCAGTGGTTGGATTGGGGTAAACTTTTATGTTTTGTTGCAAATCATCGGCCACAGAAAGCACTTCCGTGAGCGTAATTGAGGCACTTTTTTTATTGTTGGCTTCATCTTTTTCTTCAATCACACTCTCTTCGTCAACTACTGCAATGATGAAATACTCCCCGGCTGTCAGTATCACCATATCAAAGGTTCCGGAGGCCGTTTGCTCTGCCCCATCCTCCATCTCCTCAAAAGCCACCGCCCCTAAAAACTCGTCCGCTAACGAGAGGTTCTCATCCTTAGAAAGGTAAAAACTCACCTCAAAAGCGCCTTCCGTAGGATCGTCGGAAAGATTGGAAACGGTTGCTCCAAGTGTGATTTCTTTGGCGCTCTGCGAAACCGGGGCATTCAGATCAGTAATGGTAAGATCCGCAAAGCCCTTTTCGGGTGTTGACACGAGTAACGAAGTGGTTTTTGACGAAACCTCGAGCACATCGTTCACTGCATACAAGCGGTATTTATAGTCTGTTAGTTCAAGTACGGCATCGTCTGTAAACTCCGTGACATCAGCTTCCAGTTCCGTGAGGGTAGCAAACGCTCCGGTTCCTACGGCCCTTTCCACAATGAAGGCAGTTTCCCTCGATGAATTATCGGCCCAGGAAAGTACCACTTTACGCCCAGTCGCCTTGTCAAGTGTGAGAGTCGTGGGTGCCTCAAGAGGGTCAAGCGTTTTTATTTCCACAACCTCGGTGTAATCGGACTCGCCTGTTGCGTTAACACCTTTTACTTTGTAGAAATAAGTCGACGACGGCGCCAAACTCAGGTCATCAAACGAAATGGTGTCAGCTCCAATTGTGCCAAGCGTAATAAACTGATCATTGTCCTCGGATCTTTGAATTTCAAAGCTTTCTTCGTCATCCGAATTGTCAACCCAATCGAGCACAACTGACACTGAAGAGTTAGCTATTACATTAAGGCCAGTGGGTGCTTCAATAGTAAACTCTGTCGTTGTTACCTCCACCACATTGCTAAAATCGGAGTCGCCATTTTTGTTGGTGGCTGCCACACGGAAGAAATATTTGGTTGCCTCTGTGAGTCCTCCACTGGTGTAACTGGTTGCGTTGACCGGCAAGTCTTTGATCTTAGTGAAAGTGGTGCCATTGGTGGACCTTTCGAGAAAAAATCCAGCCTCATCGATGGCATTGTCTTCCCAGCTCAGTTTTACTTCTGACGGCTTGGCCTCGGCAGTAAGGAGTGTTGGCGCCGATGGTGGATCGCTACCGATAATGGCTCCGGCGATTCCACTCACGCTCAGTAAATCAAAACCAGGCGAGGCGCCACCTAAATCCAGCCCAACTACTTTGATGGCCGTTACGGGTTCCTGAAAATTTATCGTTTCCAGATCGAAAGTAGTTGTGACATTGCTGCTGTTAGTACCTATGGCTGTGCCAATAAAAGAAAAATCAACGCCATTTGCACTTACATAAACGTTGGCATATTCGTTGACTCCCTCACATTCTCTGATGAAAATATCGTCCTGACCAGGAGCATTGATAATCACGTTGTCGGTAAATTCTACCGTCACATACGACCCCAGGGGCAGGCTCACAAAAGTATCTGTATTTCCATTGACATTGGTTGGAGCCAAAAGCCTCCTGTTGGCAAAAAATGCATTACACTCCCCCCCATACAAACCAGTAAAATCTGGATTGGTATTGCTGTAATATGAGTCTATCACGCCGTCAGAGAATTCAATACCTGTGCTAACATAAACGCCGACATGGTCCTCAATCGTAAGGGTGTTTGTTTCAGCTCCTTTTGTCACCTTGAGGGTCACATTGAACTTGCCGGAAGTATTATAAACAACAACAGGATTCTGACTGCTCGAAGTAGAAGGTGTTCCTCCTTCGAAAGTCCACGCCCAGGAAGTAGCACCTCCTGTAGATATGTCTGTGAACTTGATTTGATTGCCTACAAAAACAGTAGGCGTATTGACCTTAAACTTCGCTTTCAAAGCCGAATTATCAGCGGAAACCGTAACGTAGTTGGCTTTTAATATCTTGTTCTGCTCCCCTTCCTTAAACACCACCAACTCCACATCAAATGAGCCCGTCGTTTCATATTTCACCGTAGGATTTAGTTCCGTTGAAGCCGACGGTGTGCCCCCTTCAAAAAACCAGATAATCGATTCAGGCATACCCTTCGAAGCGTTTATGAAGTTGACCGTGTTGCCTTGCACCACTGTTTGGATATCGGAGGTAAACAACGCTTCAATCGGCCCATCATCAACTGGCCCTACCTGTACGTAGCCCTCGATAGTTTTCGTTGATGTTGCCCCGCTGGCATTTTTTGAAACAAGGGTCACTGTGTAGGCTCCGTCGGTTGCATAGGTTACTGATGGATTTTGGGAAGTTGAGGTTGCCGGCGTGCCCCCGTCGAAAGTCCAGGCCCAGGAGGTAGCTCCTTTCGACCTGTCAACAAACTCCACCGCAGTATTTTTCTCGGTAGCTCTGTTTTTCGCTACAAAATTCGCTGTAAGCGACGACTGACCAGCAAAAATTGAACTTGAGTAAAGCCCTCTGCCATGAGTGGCTGCGATCACCTCAAAGTCTGAGTCCCTCATCTGAAGCATGTCCACCCTCACATTGGCAAGGCCGTTGCTGAACTGCGCCCAGGTTGGTGAAGCAGCGGTCACTGACTTTGTTCCCCAGATTCCCATTTCGGTTGCCAAAATTACCTCATCAAAGTTGGTCGGATTGAACATGGCCCAACGCACAGGAAAATTGGGTAGATTGCCTTCTTTCGATGACCAGGTTGTGCCTCCATCGGCAGTGTACCAGACTGAGTTGACGCCATAGTTCGAAAATGTCACCAGCAGGTGGCTTTCGTCCTGCCCCACTTCAATGCTGGAAATCCACCCATTCGGAAATCCGCTGCCGGTGATCTCTGTCGGGTTTGAGTTGGAGGAGTTTGCCTTACTAATTTTGAAAAGCCTTCCGGCTGCGGTGCCAACAAAGAGCGTAGTTGACTGGCGAGTGTGCTGAGACACCCTAAGGTGAGACGCTTTTGCCCCAAGGCTGATACTGAGGTCGTTTCTGGTAAACCCTGTAGCATCCTTAATGAACCTTCCAATGGTGGACTCCGTCGCCGCTGTATAGAGCACATTCATTTCGTCATCATAGTCTGCCGGGTTGATAAAATGACCCGTCGCATCGTCGCTGGCTATACTGCTGCTCGTCTCCCAATTATTGGTTGAAAAGCGGTAATCGTTGTAAACGTAAGAGGCGATTTGCGTCACGGCGTCAGTCTGGTCAATAAAACAATAAGCCCCGTCGCCACCTCTCACCTCCACCGTGGCATTAATCCCCGCCGACTGAAATTGCTGAGTGCCGTTGTCCTGAGCCCCTGCCAGAAAATAATTTTTGGATTTATCAGGATGAATAGCATTTGCGTAAAATTGCGTGACGTTGTACCCATTGTTTCTGGCAACAATCAAATCTGTAGCCGATGGATTCGAAAAATCGTTTGTCCAAAACACGCCGCCATCATTTCCGAAAATAATTTCCGATGAGCTTCCGGGTTTGTACCGAATTGCGTGCTGATCGGCATGCACATAGGAATAGGGCATGGAACCCATATTAGCATTGTTCGACCATTTCGATATCTGTTTCCAGGTGCCCCCTCCGTCGGTGCTCATATGAAGATTAATCCCACCGATAACTACCGTACTGTCTCTATTCGGATCCACTTCAGCGATAAGATCATACCATGCCTGGCCCCGGGTAAAGTCATCGGCATCAATGCCATTGTCGGCATCGTCAGGAAGTGTCAGCAGGCTCCAGGTTGCTCCTCCATCAGAAGTTCTGACAATCTGTTTTATCTTCTCGTCGTTTTCAATCAAGCCATAAACGGCCAAAGCATTTGAGCTGGAGACTGCCAGTTCAACCCTGCCACTTCTTTCTGAAACTGTGGTTTCGTAAGCAGTGGTAAAAGAAATACCATCGTCGGAGAACAGGATGGTGCCACCACCCAAACCATTGTAATCAGAGTAGTTGTTGCGGTAAGTTCCAATCCAGAGCCTGTTGTCGGGGCCAATTTCGATGTCGCCGACACCATATTTTGCACTTGGCTGGCTAAAATTGGGTAGATTCTTCATCACCTGAGTAAATGTAGTGCCGCCGTCCGTTGACCTTTGCAGGCCTTGAAACTCACTACCAAAAAAACCACCCTGTGTACTACTGGCGATTATGCCTGCGTAAACGACGCTTGTCGCCGCCTCATTCCTCACAACGATATCGGCCACATACCCAAAATTCGCTGAAGCAGACAGCTGAGTCCATGTCGTTCCTCCGTTGGTCGACTTCCATATTCCCTGCCCGCTGATGCCTCCGAAGCTCTCACCAGTTCCGACATAAAAGGTTTGGGTATTATTTGGGTCGTAGGCAATGCAGTTAACAGCCAGGTTGCTCCAAAAATCATCGACTTTTGTCCAGATAGAGCTAGCGCTTGTGATGTCATTGTTGAACCATAATCCGCCAGATACCCCTCCGGCCCAAACCTTTTTACCGGTGGCGTCATTGGGATCCCACATGAGTGCTCTTGTCCTGCCTCCCACATTTTTTGGGCCTCTTTCCACCCACGGCGCTGTTGATTCCCCTGGCAGGGTTCCGTAAGTCCTGGCGTTTCGTGCTGCCGCCAAAATCTCCGGGAGCTTTTCGGGTGTAGGTCGCAGCAAAGCAGGATCCATTGTCATAAAAAACTCTTGTTGCATTCTTTTGTCCGGGCCCTCTCTTTCCCGTTCCTCCTCTTCGGCCTCACCCACGCCTGCCTGCCCAGATTTGGTGATCTTTGAATAGGGATGCTCTCTTATGAAGGCTTCATAAGCGATCCGTGAATCAATTGGCCGATTTTCCTCTTGAACAAGAAGGACGGTTGAGCCTACAAAAAATAAAAAAAGCAGTCCATTGAGATAGTGCTTCATCTTTATCATAAGGGGTCAGGTTAGTAAAATTCCAGGTTACAGTAAAAATCAATGCAACAAATTACTAGGTTTAACCTCAATAAGAAATACTCGGAAAAAAGTATTTATCAAATCTCAAATTGTACATAATGAAGTCAGTCTGTGTGTTTTGTGGTTCTGCTGAGGGAAAAAACCCTCAATTTGTGGAGCAAGCTCAAATTCTTGGAAAACTTCTTGCCAAAAACAGTATTGAACTCATTTATGGTGGGTCACAAATTGGTATCATGGGTGCTGTGGCCAATAGCTGTATGAATGCAAGTGGAAAGGTCACAGGAGTTATCCCAAATTTTCTGGCCAGCAAGGAGATCGCCCACACGGGTGTTACCAAACTTGTCAGGGTGGAGTCGATGCATGAACGCAAAACCATCATGTCGCAACTTTCAGAGGGCTTCATAGCCTTGCCGGGTGGGTTCGGTACGCTTGAGGAGCTTTGCGAAATACTCACCTGGCGTCAGCTGGGACTCATTCATGCCCCTATTGGCATCCTCAACACTAACGGATACTACGACTATTTGCACCAGCTCTTTGCTCACATGACGGTGAATGGTCTGCTGAAAAAGGCGAATTTCGATGTTGTGATCTGGGAAACTGACCCTACCCGCCTACTCGACAAAATGGTTGCGGCAGCCAGTGAACTTTCTGCAAGGAAACCGTCAGGCCTTAGTAAGTCCTGAAAAGCCTAGTTCATCAAGAAGCTCTTCAAAGCATCGAGGCTGGCTTCCATTTTCACTGAATTTTTGGGCTTTGCCATGGTCTCTTTCAGCACTTCAGGGATTTCAACTTTCCCACCAAGCACCTTGTCAACCACATCGTAGAATTTAGCCGGGTGGGCTGTGGCCAAAAACACTCCCGTCTTGCCAGCATGGTTTTTCAGATAGTCTTTGGCTCCCAAATAGCCTATGGCGCTATGTGGGCAAAGCAGGTATTCCTCCTTTTCAAAGACCTCCTTCATGGCCTGCGACGTTTGAGCGTCAGTATACCAGGCACCTGAAATATCCCGGTTGATCTTGTCGTAGCTTCCGCCATACAATGCCTGCACCCGTGGAAAGTTACTCGGGTTGCCCACATCCATGGCATTGCTGATCGTCTTCACCGAAGGCTTTGGCTGAAACTTTTCCGTCAGCAAATAATCGGGCACTATGTGATTGGCATTCGTTGCAGCCACAAAGTGGTCGATTGGTAATCCCATTTTCTTTGAAATAAGTCCTCCACACAAATTCCCAAAGTTGCCAGACGGCGTACAGAAGAAGACTGGCTTGCCGTCGCTGTGCAACATCGACCAGGCATAGTGGTAATAGAACGATTGAGGGATCAGCCTCGCTATGTTGATTGAATTGGCTGAAGTGAAATGACGCACCGTGTTCAGCTCTTTGTCAAGGAAAGCCTGTTTCACCATGCGCTGGCAATCGTCAAACGTGCCATCAATCTCCAGCGCCTTCACATTTTGGCCTATCGTTGTTAGCTGCTTCTCCTGAATTTCACTCACCTTGCCGCTCGGATAAAGGATCACTACGTTGATGCCCGGAACACCCAGGAAGCCGTGGGCAACTGCACTACCTGTATCGCCAGAGGTGGCCACCAGAATGGTAATCTCTTTCTGTTTCTTCTCCAGAAAATGGCCCATGATCCGGCTCATGAACCTGGCGCCAAAGTCTTTGAAAGCCAGCGTAGGCCCATGAAAAAGCTCAAGACCAAAAATATTGTCTTCTACCTGATGAAGCTCTATCGGAAAATTCATGGCGTCGTAAATGATCTTCTCCAGGTCTTTTCTTCCTATTTCATCACCAATCAGGGTATCAGTTACATCCAAGGCCAGCTCCTGAAAAGACATGTCCTCCAGCCCTTCGAAAAATTTGGCAGAAAGTGCCGGAATGGCTTTTGGCATATAAAGCCCATTGTCGTCAGGGAGTCCTTTAAAAACCGCCTCTTCAAAACTTACTTCGGGAGATTGCTTATTGGTGCTGTATAACTTCATTTTCAATCTAATATTTTAGGGCCTGCGGTATTCACTTCGGAAATGTAGAGGTTAGCCGATATGCCTCGCTTTTTAAGAATGCCTTCCATAACTCCTCCGGCTTTTGCTATTGCCTCAAATCCATCAGCCAGGGCAAACATGGCTGGGCCGGAGCCTGAAATGCCAAAACCAATGACCCCTTCGGAAGACAGAGCAGCTTCTTTGATTTCGTAGAAATGCGGGATCAACGCAGCCCTTTTTGGCTCCACAATCTCATCTATCAGGGCTCTGCGCATTAAACCAAGGTCGTTGGTGTATAGCGCTGAAACAAAGCCTGCTAAATTACCGGCGTACTTTACTGAAGCTTTCATGGTCACCTCTTTTGGCAGCATGGCTCTGGCATCGCCCGTCGACACTTCCACTGCGGGGTGCAAAACTGCGACATACATATTCGGCGGAACCGGCAAAGAAAGCACCTCCAATGGTTCGTAGCTTTTAACCAACGTAATGCCCCCGAGCAGCGACGGTGCCACATTATCGGCATGGCCACTGCCACAGGCAATTCGTTCGCCCTCTACTGCAAAACGTAGCAATTCCCTTTGGTTCAAAGGCCTTCCCAGCAATTCGTTAACGGCGAAAACACCTGCAACGGCACTGGCAGCACTAGATCCCATGCCGCTACCAAAGGGCATTTTCTTATAAAGAGAAATTTCAATGCCCCCGCTATAATCAATTTCCTGCAAGAACTGGTTGGCTGAAATGCCCGCCGTGTTCTTTGATGCGTCTTTCGACAGTCGCCCTTCGTCTCCTTCGATGGAGACGATAGTTACTCCACTTCCGCTTGTTTTTTTAGCCACCAGCTCATCTCCCGGCCCATTGATGGCGAGTCCAAGAATATCGAAGCCGCAGGTTAAATTGGCTACAGTTGCAGGAGCAAACACTTTGATACTATCCGCCATAGCCACCTGCAAATTTGTAGTTGTCCTGAATAAAATGATTGCTGATGCTGATGATCTCTGCAAAAACGCCTGCCGAAGTCACTTCTGCTCCAGCACCCGGCCCTTTTACTACCAAAGGTCTTTCAAAATACCTTTGGGTGGTGAAGGAAATGATGTTGTCGCTGCCAGAAAGACTGTAAAACGGATGTTCGGCATCGACTGCTTGCAGCGAAATGGAGGCTTTTCCCTCCTCTACTTTGGCAATAAAGCGAAGCTTCTTCCCTTCGTCCATCGCCTTCTTTCTCATGGCTTCCAGTCTGCCGTCTTCTTTTTTGAGTTCTTCAAAAAAAGCGTCAATGTTTGGTGCTTTGAAACAGGCGTCAGACAAAATAGGCTCCAGCTTCACATCCTTGATGTCGAGCTTCTGGCCCGCCTCTCTGCCCAAAATCAAGATCTTTCTTGCCACGTCCATCCCGTTCAGGTCGTCTCTTGGGTCGGGTTCGGTCAGTCCTTTGCTACGTGCCTCCGTCACCACCTGGCTAAAAGGCACACCCTCTTTAAAGCTGTTGAATATGTAGGAAAGCGTGCCCGACAAGATGCCTTCAATTTTGATGATCTTATCGCCGCTGTACTTCAAATCATTGAGCGTGTTGATGACGGGAAGTCCGGCACCCACGTTCGTTTCGTACATGAATTTCACACCGTGTTTGGCCGCCTGCTTCTTTAGCTTTTCGTAAAAAGCCAGTGGGCCCGAGTTGGCCAGCTTGTTTGGCGTAACGATAGAAATGCTGGACTCCAAAATATCTTCGTAAAACTCGATCACTTTAGCGCTCGACGTGCAGTCGATAAACACCGAATTGGCCAGGTTCATAGATTCCATTTTTTCTATGAACGCTGAAAGTTCTATGCCCTTTCCTGGCTTGTCCACAAGCTTGCGCCAAGTGTTAAGGTCAATGCCGCCTTCATCAAAAGCCATGTGACGAGAGTTGGCAATACCCACAAGATTGATTTTCAGCGAACGCTCCTCCATGAGGTAGGCCGCTTGTGCTTTGATTTGCTCGATAAGGGTGCTGCCAATCAGCCCGGTACCCACAAGAAACACATTGAGCGATTTTCTATCTGAAAGAAAGAAGGTTTCGTGCAACGAGTTGAGCGCCTTGGAAATATTGGCTCTGTTGATTACCACCGACACGTTGAGCTCCGAGGAACCCTGGGCAATGGCGACGACATTGATGCCGTTTCTGCCAAACGCCTGGAAAAGCTTGCCAGCAATGCCCGGCGTATTCTTCATGTTTTCCCCAATAACAGCGACTATAGACAAGTCTTCCTCAGCCTGGATCCTATCTATCTCTCGGTTTTTGATCTCCTGGGCAAATTCCTCTTTCAATACGTCTCTGGCAATGGTGCCATCTTTTGGGCTCACCGCAAAAGTGATTGAATGCTCGGATGAGGCCTGCGTGATGAGGACGATGTTCACATTTTTCCTGGCAAGCGCTCCAAAAAGCCTCGATGCCACCCCAGGCACACCCGCAATGCCACCACCTATCAGACTAACAAGCGACATGTTTTCAATGGAGGAAATGCCTTTCACCGGGTACTTTTTTCCAGTGCTTTGCTGCGTAATTAAGGTGCCTTCAAATGCCGGGTTAAACGTGTTTCTTATTCGTAGTGGGATCTTCTTCGAAATGGCTGGCTGCAGCGTAGGCGGGTAAATAACCTTGGCCCCAAAGTGCGACATTTCCATTGCCTCCACATAGCTTAGGCTCGTCATTGAATAGGCTTCTCTCACCTTGCGTGGGTCGGCTGTCATTACGCCATCTACGTCAGTCCAAATCTCTACTTCGTCGGCGTCCAATGCAGCAGCTAGGATGGAGGCAGTGTAGTCGGAGCCGCCACGGCCAAGTGTGGTGGTTTCATTTTGTGCAGTGCTGGCAATAAAACCTGTAGCTACCACCATCGACTTGTTCCCTTCAAAGAAGCCTTTCACCAAAGCATTGGTTTCCTTGAAATTAACCTTCGATCCGCCGAAATGATTGTCCGTTCTGATCACCCGGCGGGTGTCGAGAAACGTAGCGTTTATTCCAATCTTTTGCAGGTAAAGTGTGATTATATTGGCTGAAAGTCGCTCACCAAAGCTCTGTATCAAATCCAGCGATCGAACGGAAAGCTCTTTGATAAGGAACACCCCGTGAAGCATGTCCTTCAACTCTGCAAACAGCTTGTCAATGGTGTCCCGCCCTTCAGGGTGGAGTTTGTTATCATTGAGGCGCTTCATGGTGTCGAGGTGCAGCAGTCGCAGTCGCTCCAAATCCACCAGGTACGACTCATCGCCGGAAACTGCCACATCACCCAGCGCAATAAGCCGGTTGGTAACACCGCTCATAGCAGAAACTACCACGACAACTTCGGTTCCCTGCTTTTGGTAATCCTGAAGGATAGCCGCCACCTTTCGTATATTTTCCGAGGACCCCACTGAAGTGCCTCCGAACTTTAAGACTTTCATAAATTCGCAAAAAATTTAGTCCACAGACAGTCCACACTGACCAATCATCTTTTGTTTCGAGGAAGATTTATCACCGATTTCGACCGTCAAAAATAGGAATCGGCAAATTTGATAAAAGAATTACCAAAAAGAGAATGAAGTTGGGAAAAAACAGGTACAACGGTTTGATATTGCAAAATAATGAACTGAATGACAGGCACTACTGCGCTTTGACAGATTTATGTTATCCTATGCCGCTGGCAATGCCAACGAACGGGGCTAATAATACGTCTATTAGCCGATAGAAATAATGGAAAATGCCCGGGAAGTATGATCGACCTGCTTAAACGAATGATAACCAGACGACACGTCACCCTTTCTCTAACGTTAATTTTGGTCGGTTGCATAGAGCCAATCGAGCCAGAACTGGGGGTTTTTGATTATCTCATGGTCGTTGAAGGTCATGTCTCCAATCTCGATGAGGTAAATACCGTCAGGCTTTCACGCACCAAACCTCTCAGTGTGGAATATGGTGGAGTTGAAGTTGGCGCTCTGGTGTATGTGGAAGACCAGGAGGGCGCTAAATTTTACTTTGAAGAGTCCAGCCCGGGAATCTACCAGAGTGACCCCACATGTTTCGTTGGCCAAACGGGCAACTCGTATGCTTTGCACATAGAAACACTTTATGGCGGAACCTACCAATCCAAGCCCATTTTGCTCAACACTGCGCCAGATATCGATAGCTTGTATTTTGAAAGGGAACGTCGGCTAACTAATGAAGGAACTACCAAAGACGGTATTAAAATACTTCTAGACTCTCATGATCCTGAAGGGCTCACCCAATACTTCCGCTATGAATGGGAAGAGACGTACCAAATCAAAGTTCCCTATCCACAGGATATCAGCGTGTGGGTTTGTTACAACACCGAGACAAACTCCGATATTCTTACGGCAAACACCAGTCAGCTCAAAGAGTCAAGAGTCAGCCAACTCGAAATAAAGTATATAAGCACAGATGGCTACCAGCTTCGCTCATTGTACAGGTTGTTGGTTCGTCAATATGCCCTCAGCAGCACCGGTATAAAGTATTGGACTGAACTCAAAAAAATTTCAGAGAGCCAGGGCACACTCTTCGATCCGCTACCGTACGATTTGCCGAGCAATCTCTTTAACCCTAATAATCCTGACGAGCAGGTAATCGGCTTTTTTGATGTGGGTGCTGTAACCGAAAAAGAAATTTACATCGACAGAAGCCAGCTTTTGGAATTAGATTTTGCTTCGGATGGATGTTCTTCGAAGCTCGTGGAGGTGTCTGGCGGCGGAAGTCCGCCGGCTGGCTATTGCCTCGCAAGTCAGGGGCCATATGGGTCGGGCATTAATTATTACGCCCCGGAGTACTGCTGCGACTGTCGGCTATATGGTGAGCTGGACGAGCCAGACTTTTGGCCAAATTGATCTTAAGAAAGTTTAGAACATGCTAGTTAACTTAGCTTTGTGCAATGCTATATGAACTTCGTATTGAAAGCACGCCACGTTTTTAAAGGGTCTGGCGGCCTGCTATTTTTCGTTTGCTTTTGCACATCATGTATAGAGCCTTTCACCCCAGAACCAAATGAAACTCAGAGGCTGCTTGTAGTGGAGGGCCACATCTCGGACAGTCCTGAACCTTATACAATACGGTTATCAAGAGCACAGCCATTAAATAGTGGGGGTTCAATTCCCGAATCTGGCGCCGCAGTATTTGTGAGGAATAACGAGGGGACTGCATATGATTTTACAGAGGTGAGCCCGGGCACATACCAAAGCGATCCTGCTTGCTTCAAAGGCGTACGAGGCGCAACTTATCAGCTCCATATCGAAACCACCGACGGGGGCCAATACGAATCGGTCGAAGTGCTGCTCAAAGCCACTCCCCCCATCGACAGCGTGTACTTTGAAAGAGAAAAACGTTTTACCGATGTTACTGGAAAAGAACTTGATGGCATCAAAGCTCTTGTTGACACGCATGACCCTGAAAGAAAAACACGGTACTACAGATATGAATGGATTTCAACCTTTCAAATAAAGGTGCCTTTTCCCTCCCAATGGGAGCTGGCGCCGGATGGAAGCTTCGCCCAAGTTGAGTTTTACCACATCTGCTATAACTCCGACACAAGCCGAACAATTCTTACCACAAACACTCTCCAACTCAATGAAGATCGGGTCACAGCCTTCGAACTAGATTACGTCAATACCATTAGCTACCGCTTAAGAACGATGTACAGCGTGTTGGTACGTCAGTATGCTCTTGACGAAAGGGGGCATTCTTATTGGAGCCAATTGAATAAAAATTCCGAAAACCTTGGCACTCTATTCGACCCAACTCCCTATCCCATTGTTGGCAACCTAACAAGCAGTACTAGTCCGGATGAGGTAGTACTTGGCTATTTTGATGCCAGCTCAGTCGAAGAAAAGAGGCTGTATGTAACAAGGGACGAGCTTGATGACCTTGGGCTATCCTTCCCGACCAATCCTTGTGTGCTGCAGGCCGATACTGTAAAGGGTGGCTATGACGAAATGCTCCTTCGGCTTAGCTGGGGGCAACGGATAATCACAATTCCGGGATTTGGAAGCGGTGCTTTGATAATGGGCCCAGCAGAATGCAGCGACTGTCGTTTGCTCGGCGATGCTGATGCTCCTGATTTCTGGGAAAACTAATTTCTAAAATCAGTATCTTTCTCGTCACGCATGAAACACTCAAAAATCCTTCTCCTGCTTCCTATAGCATTTTTTTGCTGTAGCGATCCTTCACTCACTCCAGCGTCGTTGCTTGAAAAATCCATTGAAGTCCACGACCCAAACAACTACTGGCCCCAGCTTAACAACCGCTTCCACATGTCCATCAAGCGAGATGGGAAAGCAGAAAGGCACTTCTCTATTCTTATTAATAATCCTGAAGGCATTTTTGAATATGCCCTGCAGCAGGGCGACAGCACCGTCACGCAGGGAGTACGACATGGTGAGTATTACGTCTCGATAAATGGCAGTTCAAACTTCAATGATGAAATAAAAACTAAATTTCAGCTAAGTGAAGAGCGAACCCAGTACCTCAAAGAGGTATACGAATACCTATACGGCGTGCCGATGAAGCTCAAAGACCCTGGAACCATTATAGCCCCTGTTTTGAATGAAGAGACATTTAACGGAAAGGCCTGTTGGGTAGTGAAAGTGACTTATGACCCCTCCACTGACGGTGAAACCTGGTATTTCTACATTGACAAGGAGAGCTTTCTCCTGGCCGGCTATCGTTTCTATTTTGACGAGAGCAAAGGGGACGGGGAGTTCATTTTTGTTGACAGCTATCAATCGCTGAATGGCTTACAGCTTCCTAAACTCAAAAAATGGCATTGGAACAAAGACAGTACTCACTTCAGAACCGACGAATTGCTCAAAATAGAGTAGCTATTGTCCTGAAGCCCTACTCCTTCAACACCATATCAATACACATCACCGCACCCAAAATCAGAATCCTCAAAGGGTGGTCGGCAGGCACTTTGTCGTTGATCTGAAGCATATAATTGTCTGCAGAGGTAAACATCTCCCGGCCCAACCCTGCCCATTGTTTGCTCACTTGCGCAAATTCAACATTGTCTTTGACGAACTTGAAATCCCAACTTGTCCACCGGCCCTGAAGTGTACACATAAATGTTTCGCTGGCATCCAGCACGTCAAACTTCCCTCCGATGGAAAAGAACTTCTGTTTGAATTTACCCACCAATTGGTCGTTCGCATCTAGTACTTCCACATTCGACAGAATGATAGATACTCCCCGCTTCACTGTCAAAAGCTTTTCACCCATGGGCGTCCTGATCTCAATGTGAAACGGTGTCATCCTCTTATAGTCAGTGAACCTTAATATTTTCGAAAAGAACCCCAGGTTTTCCTCCCGACAGTGAAGGATCACTTCCTGTGAGTTCGGGTCATGGATGTCGTAATTGTTGGCTGCTTTGAAAACACCTGTGTGTTCTTTGACAAAGAATAAGTTGCGGTTGAGTGCTGCGTTCATAAATAATCTGTTGGCGGATAACTATCAATAATATGTTTGGAGAAAAGTAATCAAAAATGAGCTTCCAGTACAGTCCCATTATTCATAATGAGTCCACATTCTAAGCACTTTTACAGTTTTCTCTTCTTCCAGTACCTGGTAAACAAGTCGATGCTGAATATTAATCCTGCGGGAATAGGCTCCAGACAAATCACCGAGAAGTTTTTCATAAGGGGGGTAGTCTTGAAAGGGGTTAGACTCCAATATTTTGAGAAGCTCCTCTACTTTAGATTTGAGCCCTCCAGATGCCACTTTTTTCGCATCCTTCTGCGCCTGTTTTGTGTAAACCAGCTTGTAATTGTTCACCAATCCAACTTATCTGTTGTTTCTTCGAGAGGTGTTTTCAATCCATCCATGATGGACTCTCTCATCCCGGGAATCGAAGTCAGGTAAAGTGTTTCCTGAATAGCACGCCAGTCTTCTTCACTTACCAGCACAGCGTTATTCCTCTTTCCAGTAATCTGAACGGGTTGGTGAGTCTCGGTGGCCTCGTCTATGAGCTTGTAGATATTCTTCCTGGCTTCTGTAATTGATAAGCTCTTCATAGCATAAACGTACGCTTTTGCGTACTTTTTAGCAAGGTTCCAATAAAAAATGTCAACCCAAAAACGAAATCAGCACCCCACCAGCCATGGCTGATCCTATCACTCCAGAGATATCGCTGGCCATGACATATTGTAGCCGGAGCTTTAATATGATTAAAGAACAGACCAAGAGTAGTTGAGAAAATATCCGTGAGTTTGGCTTTCAACTACTCTATAATAATCCTACTAATTATGCTTTGACCACCAGCAAGCTTCACATCTAGCAGATAAAGTCCGGGATTTACAGCATAGGAGTGAAGGTCTATAGTTAGTAAGCTTTTTCCTTCTATTCCAACATTCTTGTAAACCACCTTCCCTGACAAATCATAAAGATGAATGGCTCCAATATTGATCAGGTTATTGGTTGCTTCAATAGACAAAAGATTCGTAGCAGGGTTTGGGTATATCCTAACTTCGTTGGTGTTTTCTACTAAACCGTCCACAAGAAAGCTTCTATAAGAGCCCGCAGTAGCCGCCGCAATGATAGAACCACTCAGTTCTCCTATCTTTCGGCTGCTTGCATCATGTTTGTTAATAGCAAACAAAGTCGAAATTGCCAATGGATTCTCATCGCCAGAACAGCAATACTCAGCTCCTCTCAACCCCAACAATTCACCATCCTTTGTGAAAAATATGGAAAATGAATGCCACTCTGCGCCGTCTACAAATCCAACACTGTCGAGCGCTTCGCTGTTCCACCTGTATAGTTCTGTTTCGTTATACAATAAATAATACTGATCAGACAACCTGTCGATAGCTAAATCAAACCCACCTACCTTGCTTTCATCAATAGTTGGGATAAATTCCACAACTGAAAGTTCGCTGGTTTCAAAAGAATACTTGTTAATAGATGTGTTTGCAATTTCTTTTGAGCCAGGGTGGTATTGAATGGCTAGAATTAAATTGTCGGAACTGTCAAAATCCATCGCTATAACTTGTCTTTGTCCTGCTCCGGGTAGATTGACGAGCTCAAATAACTCAGTCAATTCCTCTAAGGCCCCGCTTTTTGGGTCCATTTGATACAGGGTTGAGGCAATTGTCGTGAATAATTCTCCTTTTGAGTTAATCGCCATTGGGGATTTTGTTTGGCCAAAATAGACGTTCCCTAAAGTGCTCTCCGTCTCCAGAGCCAGGTCAAAGCTTTTTAGTTTATTCCCTTCATAAAATGAGTAGTCAATCATCAAAATACCATCCTCTGCTGAAACAGTATTCATTTGATACCCTAAGCCGTTTAACCTGACACTGTCAGACAACCTAAACTGATCGTTAGTGACGAACGTAAAAAAGCTTTCGAATTCTGCAGACTGATTTGGCTCGAAACTTACCTGGAAGGAGAGATGTCCAGAGGGTTCTATCTCTACAACTTCTGGCAGGTTGGTTGAAAAAGGAGCATCTACATTTACATCCGATATTCTTAATACCGCATCCCCGTGATTGTAAAAAGTGAAGTTTCTTGTTGTCTTAGAATCTTTTATGGCCTGATCAAAGAAAATGTTTTTGCTCGTTAGGCCCAGCATTGGCCCTGTTTGTGAACGTTCCCTGAAATATGGCATCATGTCAAAAAGGTCATCTTTCGAAACTGCCACCGACTCAGTTGCGGGATCAAAACAATATCTACCGGTTAAGTATAAAGAACCGTATGAGTCTGTCTGAGGAGCAGACGCATAACCATATGAATACTCTTTCGTTTGCCCACTTTCGAGGGAATAAGCATGGAGCTTCAAACATTCGGAACGGACACCGCAGACGGATCTGTCTTGTTCCACCACCCACAATATTCTTCGGTAAGAATCATAAGAAAAATCATAAAATGAGTTTTCGTACTGATATACCTGCTTTTCCTCACCGGTTTTTAAATCAAAATGAAAAATTTTAGAATCAACCTGACTATTGTAAAAAATGGAGCTATCAGTCTCGAACCTAAAGATGCTGCTTGTGTTGAAGAAATCCTTTTTGATAAGTAAATACTCCTTTCCTCCACTTGTCAAATCCAGCAAGTAGATACCATGATCGTCCGAACTGGCTAATCTACCACTGGGCGAAAAAATCAGAGGAGAAAGATTCTCTTTCTCAACGGGCGACAGATCAATACTCACAGACGAAGCATTCTGAAAAAATGCGTCATACTTTACTAACGAATCTCCACCTTGGGATCTGTAATACCACCCTTCACTGAGGGTGTCCTGGGCATGGACAGGAAAAAAGAATGTTAAGCTTAGAACGGCTGCCGCCATTAGTTTAGAAACAGTTCTCCTTGAAGGCATAATAAATATTAAAATAGCTGATCAAAACAGCTCTAATTTACCTTAAAAATACTTTACCAAAAAACTTGCAAAAAATATATAGTTGTACTTTCAGCTCAAAAACGAAATCAGCACTCCAGCCGCCACGGCGGAGCCAATCACTCCTGAAATATTGCTGGCCATGGCGTATTGCAGCAAGTGGTTGCTGGGATCATGCTTGATGGCTATTTCATTGGCTACCCTGGCGGCCATAGGTACGGCACTTAAGCCAGTAGCGCCTATCAGTGGATTGATCTTCTTTTTCGCAAACAGGTTGTACACTTTCACAGCCATGATGCCGCCTAGAATGGAGATGGCAAAGGCAATAAAGCCCCCCACCACAATCATGAGCGTCTGGGTATTCAGGAAGGCTTTGGTGGTCATGGTGGCGCCGACAGATAAGCCAAGAAACACAGTGGCTGAATTCAGAATGGTCTCGGATGTGGCCTGGTACAATCGTCCTGTAGCCACGCCAATTTCCTTTACCAGGTTGCCAAACATCAGAAAGCCCACCAATGGCACAGAAGAAGGAACCAGGATTGCCACAATGGAGCCCAGGGCGATGGGGAACATAATTTTCAAAGCCTGCAAATTCTTGATTGGCTTTGTGGAAGGATACAGCTTGTCCTGCTCTTTCATATTGATGAGCAACTCCTTTTTAGTCATGGAAAACCGAACGACAAACGGGATGATCACCGGCACCAATGCCATGTAAGAGTAAGCCGCAATTGCAATCGGCCCGAGTAGATGCGGCGCCAATTTGATGGTGGTGTAAATAGCGGTAGGCCCGTCGGCCCCACCTATGATGCCCAGAGAAGCAGCCTCTTTCAAAGTAAAACCCATGGCCACAGCCGCCATCAACACACAGAAAATGCCTATTTGTGCAGCGGCACCGAAAAAGGCCAACCTGAGGTTGCGCAGCATAGGACCAAAGTCGGTCAGCGCACCTACCCCCATGAAAATGATTGGCGGCAGAAAGCCCGTTTTGATCAGGGCGTAGTAAACAAAGTTCATGATGCCGTACTGCTCGGCAATCTGCGGCAGGGTAAGCCCCTCAGGAATCTTTTCCACTCCCATCCCTCCTCCGGGAAAGTTGGCCAGCAACACTCCAAAAGCAATGGGTACAAGGAGCAGCGGCTCATATTTTTTGGCAATGCCCAGGTAGAGCAAACCAAACCCGATGAGGATCATCAGGATATAAGACGGATGAGCAACCAAGTCGCCCAGGGCGGTCATTCTGTATACTTTTTCGAACAGTTCCATGGTAGGGAGGTAAGTGGTTATTGGTAAGAAGTAAATAGTGAGCTGGTTATGGCCTTAACTTTTCACTCTCACCAGCACGTCGTCATCGTATACCTCCTGCCCGTCTTTGAAACAAACTTCCACCACTGTTCCTTCTTTATCGGCAGAAATAGCGTTGATCACCTTCATGGCCTCTATATAGCCCACAGTATCACCCTTTTTTATAAAGTCACCTGGCTTGATGGCCTTTTCGCCAGCGTCCTTCGTTGAAAAGAATTTTCCTTCCAGAGGGGCCAGTATGTCCTGCGTATGTCCGTTGCTGGAAGCCTGCGGCATAGCCGGAGCTTCGGAAGCCGACGTCGGCTGACTATCTCCATCGTAGGATACCGTCACCCGGAATGCCTCACCGTTCACATCTACCATTAATGTTTGAGGCAGGGCTGCCATGGCTGGCGTTTGGCCTCTAGCCTGAGCAGCAGGCGCCGACGCAGCTGCTTTTCTTTGTGCCAAATCCTCATCAAAAGCTTTCTTGGCTTTACCCGACTTGTAATCGATGTATTGCTTAGGGTGCATGGCATATTCCAGCAACTCCTCGTCATCTTCTCCAAATTCCCAGCCTTTTTCCTTCATCTCGCCCCTGATTTTCTCGAGCTCATTTGGGTACAGGCTGTGCGGATCGCCTTCAAAAAATTCTCTATTTTGAGCTTTGGCCAGGGCTTTTAATTCGTCAGCTACAGGGCCTGGCAGCTGACCGGACTTGCCCAGCATCATATCCCAGGTGTTATCGTCCAGCATACTCCAGCGCTCCTTGCCCTTGTTCATCTGCATCACATTCATGAGTGCAGCATTTTTCACATACTGGCTATAGGGAGTCACCAGTGGCGGATAGCCCATCTTCGGCCAAATATGCTCCACTTCCTCAAACAGCTTGATCAGCAGGTCGTCCTGCGACATGGCAGGTTCTCCGTTTTTCTCTCTGGCTTTGTTCACAGAAACCAGGTTCTTCTCCAGATCGGCCATCAGGCTGCCCATCATGCCTCCTGGCAAGCCCGGGCCGATCAGCAGTGAATTCATCAGCCGGTTTTTAGGATCGATATAGTATCCCAGAAAATCATCTATGAACTCCTGTGTCAGCGTTCTCACCTGCATGTAGGCTTTCATGTTGATGTCGGGCAGAGAAAACCCTGCATCCCGCAGCATAGCATGAACAGTGAGCAAATCAGCATGCCCCGTGCCCCACGACAGCGGCTCCATGCCCACATCAATGATATCTGCACCCGCTCGGGCTGCCTCCAACGAGGAAACAACCGAAAAGCCTGGCCCGGAATGGCCATGGTATTGCACCAATATGTCTTTTTTGATGGCCTTAATGCCAGCCACTATTTTGCCAATAGACGCCGGACGACCAATGCCAGCCATGTCCTTCACCGCTATTTCATCTGCACCGGCATCTATCAATGTACCCGCCATGTTCACAAAATAGTCGACCGTGTGGATAGGGCTATGGGTGATACTCAAGGCCGCCTGGGCAATCATGCCTCCTTTTTTTGCCAGCTTTATTGAATTGATGATGCTCCTTGTGTCATTGAGACCATCGAATGAGCGGGATATATCGGTTCCCTGTTTTTTCTTCACCCTGAACATCAACTCCCGCACATCCATGGGCACGGGGTACATACGAAGCCCGTTCAGGCCTCTTTCCAGCATCTGCGTTTGAATACCTGCATCATTGAACGGTTGTGTCCATTCCCGAACCGAGCGGTTGGGGTTTTCACCATAAAGCAAATTGATTTGTTCAAAACCGCCGCCGTTGGTTTCCACTCTCCTCCAGCAGCCCATGTCTACTATAGGGGCTGCCACCTTCACCAATTGGTCTTTCCTGGGCATGTACTTGCCCGACGACTGCCACATGTCTCTGTACACAAGACAAAGTCCTATTTCCTTACTCATTTCCGGGTTGTTTAAACGCTACAATTTCTCAATCTTTTGGATGTTGGCCTTACCTCCTGAGAGCTGATGAACCGCCGAGGTAATGGCTGCTATTTTTTTGGAAGCTACCTGGGATGTTTGTGTGGAAGGGGATTTGGGGGAAGCCTGTAAGGTTTCCGGAACAAAGGTGTTGACAAACTTGATGAGTGCATTTCCAGTAAGCACCACCAGGGCCAATACCAGGAACACAGTAATCATACCTACTCCCATCAGGGAAACTGCTCTTTCTATGTCTTCCATCACACTTGGGTTAGCGACAAATTAGAAATTTTAGATCGATTAAAAAATGACATTTAGACGAAGTAGTACAGACAAAATGAAGGCTACCCTGAATCAGCACATTAAAAAAACCGCCAGTGAAAGAATTTTATTAAACTTGCCGGGAGCTCAACATAATCCCGGCTTAAAATACTTTCAGTGTTATGCACGATCAGCTTCTTCTTAAGCTCGACAACCTAACCGCTCGCTACGGTGAAAAAATCGTTTTCAAAGACTTGTCCTTTGAGGTGAGAAGCGGTGAGTGCTGGGCTCTTCTGGGGCATAGTGGATCCGGTAAAAGCGCCCTGCTGGAGGCCATTGCAGGTAATTTCAATGTTGTAAAGGGGCAAGTCATCAGGCCTTTTTACGATGAATACATCAGGGCCCATCCGCCAAAAGACCCCTATTTTAACCACCGGCAGCTCATCAGCTACCTCCCGGTAAAGTACCAGTTCAAGAATCTTTCCAACACTTCGGAGTTCTTTTACCAGCAACGCTTTAATGCCGCCTTTTCAGAGGATGCCCCAACCGTCGAAGATTTTCTTAATGACGAGGCGCAGAAAAACTTAGCAGAAGGGTCCTGGGACGTCAGCAAAGTCATCTCGCTTTTCCAGCTTGAGCCGCTGCGTCAGAAGCAGCTTATCAAGCTAAGCAATGGAGAAACCAAAAGACTCAGGCTGGCAGCCTCCCTGCTGAAAAACCCCAGGTTGTTGCTTTTGGATAGTCCACTTGTTGGCCTGGATGTGACAACCAGGACAGCGTTCAATTCCATCCTTGACGAAATCATCACTTCTGGCATCGCCATTGTGCTTACCACCGCTGTTGATGAAATACCCTCGGTGGTTACACATGCCGCCATTCTGGACAATTGTCAGATCCAACAGGTCGTCGTCAGGGACAAGTTTAGTTCAATTACACTGCCCATCCCCCCCTCTTACTCCCTTGATGCCACCAAAGTGAACAGGCTGACAGAAAATCAACCGCTATCAAAATACAAATTGATCGTGGGTATGAAAGAAGTGACCGTCAAATATGGAGACAGCACTATTCTCAGCGGCGTCAGTTGGGCAATCAAGCCGGGAGAACGCTGGGCGCTGCGAGGACCAAACGGCGCAGGAAAGTCGACGCTACTAAGCCTGATCAATGGAGACAACCCCCAGGCCTATGCCAACGACATCACGCTGTTTGACCACAAGCGAGGCAGCGGAGAAAGCATTTGGGACATCAAGAAAAAAATTGGTTTTGTATCGCCAGAGCTTCTACAGTACTTTCATTCCAGGGCTACCTGCTGGGAAATTGTCGCTTCTGGCTTTCATGACACACTTGGCTATCTAAAGCCTGTGAACAAGGAGCAGGCGTCTTTGGTCGACGAGTGGCTTGACCTGCTTGAGTTGCAGCGTTCGGGCACACAAATTTTCGAAACAGCCTCGCCCACCATACAGCGAATCATTCTCCTTGCCAGAGCCATGATAAAAAATCCTCCACTGCTTATCCTCGACGAGCCGTGTCAGGGTCTTGATCATGTGCAACAAACAAGGGTGCGGACTGTGGTAGATGCTATTTGTAGCGCATCCTCCACAGCACTCATTTATGTCACACATTATGAGGAAGAATTGCCTGCATGTGTTGACCACGTGCTTCAGCTGGAAAAGGGAAAAAGGGTCAGTTGACAGGGCAAACGCATTTAAAACCATTTGGCTTCGAAATTCTTCTTTGAAAAAAATTTGACTCCTTTTTGTTTTAAATGCGTTTGCCCTGGGTCATTTGATGATTATTTAGACCAAATCCTTATCTTTCCGAAAATAACTTTTAGTCTCTGACACTTTTAAAAATTTCTATTCCAGGGCTTGATATAGCCTAGGGCGCTCCTTCGGGCGGCGCTTCTTTCAGATCCACCTTCCCACGGTGGAGTAGATTTTTATTGACTAAATCCTATACTGAAATGGAATACAATCACTTAAGCCCGATGGGCTGGAATACCTATTTTGAAAATCAAATTACCCAGGAAGAAAGAGAGCTCATCGTCGGCAGAGTATCTATAGAAAACAAAACCAACTACCAGGTACTCACGGCCAGGGACACATATATTGCCGAAGCCACTGGCCGTCTTTTTTACATGGCGGAAACAGATGCCGAATTGCCGAAAGTGGGCGACTGGGTGCTGATGATAGAAATTGACAAGGGCAAAGCCATCATTCAAAGGGTGCTGGAACGGCAGTCTGTCATCTCACGAAAAGTGCCAGGCAAGAAGCTGGAAGCGCAAATCATTGCTACCAACATCGACAAGCTTTTCATTGTGCAGGGGTTGGATAGCAACTTCAATCTCGCCCGACTTGAGCGCTACCTTGCACTCGCACAAAACGTAGAGCCAATCATTGTTTTGAACAAAGCCGATCTCTGCCCCCATCCAGAAGACATTGTTCGACAGGTGAAAGAGCGAATCAAAAATGTCGAGATTGTGGTGGTAGCGGCCCTGCAAAATCAGGTAAGCGCCCTTCATCCTTATATAAAAGCTGGATCAACCATAGCGATTGTAGGCTCCTCTGGCGTTGGCAAATCGACAATCATCAACAGTCTGATTGGGCAGCCGCTTATGGCAACGGGCGAGGTGAGGGAGCTGGACTCAAAGGGCAGGCATACCACTACAAGCCGACATCTGATGCTGCTGGAAAGTGGAGGTGTTTTGATAGACACTCCCGGCATGCGAGAACTCCAGCTCTGGGGTGACCAGTACAGCTTAAGCACTTCTTTCGAAGACATTGAAGC
>TARA_R110002012_G_scaffold1416_1_pt1 | contig 44124 bp, 27 predicted proteins | sample TARA_R110002012 | Tara Oceans TARA_R110002012 (sample SAMEA4396515) | marine metagenome | biome: Westerlies Biome; feature: [DCM] deep chlorophyll maximum layer (ENVO:01000326); material: water (ENVO:00002006), including particulate matter (ENVO:01000060) such as... | depth 40 m
ATAAATATTACTAACTGTCAATAGGGCCCTGGTGAACGGTTACCTTTGGCTTGCCTGATAGGGTTTTTGATTTTATGTTTATCGCCATAACGGTCTATAGAATACCATTGGTCGAGCTTCTTATCGTACTCAATACCCCCCCCCTTAACTTCGACAACAACAACCCCAAATTCTGGGGCGAAAATAACGAAGTCAGCTTCTCTATCAGCATGCTTCTTAGTTTTTGTTTCTTTGATAAATTCTAGAGAATGAATCACAAGCCAAGTGCTCGGTAACTGATCACGTAGGGCTTTATAAACTTCTTGTTCCGCAACAGACGGTATATCAAGAATACCTTGTTCTGACAAATTTGGGATGATCTCTGTGCTCATCGTAACTCCCAACTGGCATCAAATTTCAGATTCGTATTGAAACCGTTGCTTATAATTTCCCCTTCTATCTTTGTTAGTTTGCCTCTCGGTTGAGCGGAAACTACCTTGATTTCTTCATTTAAAGAAGGGACGTAATAAACATCACCGGGCTTTGGTACGACTTCTTGTAATACATCTGAGGGTTTCTGAATACTACTTGTCGCAATCTGCTTCCAAGAACTATCAAAGATAAACCGATTTATATGAACTACTGGATTCGGGAGTTCATAAACAGTTGGCTGTAATGACTTTACCTCAAGATTTTCTACCACAAAAAGACACCAGTTATCGTGTTTTTTTGCGAATTCAAATTGTGGTAGCGTCAACGATACCCCTCTGCCTCCCCATTCTCCCTCGCAGGTCTTAACTTCAATGTACCTAATCACTTCTCCATCTTCAGATTCTTCAGTTATGTCATAACCTTCTTGATTGGCTTTGGCTTTGATCAGCTTATTCAATGAATTCATCAGGTATCTATTCTGATTTTCAATAAGAAAGTTTTCTCCTTTACTGCCAGTAATTGTTGCTCTGTCATTGCTATCTGAAAACTCATCAGTATCACCTAGATCAGAAGAGTCATAGATATAGACAGGATACCTAGAGTTATTGTTCTTAATCGCAGACGAGCCTGACTCTTTATTCTTTTGAAATTCTTTGCTTTGCCATGGGGCGGAGACTCGCTCTCCAGAATCGATTGACGACGCATTGCCTACTTTTGGACCTGTAGGAGGTGGTATGTCGCTACCATTTGTACCATTATCGGATACCGTTTTTTTCTTGCTTTGTTTGTTCGGGTTGGACCTAGGTAAGCTCAAAGTACCTGAGAGCCTTCTTGAAGCTTGACTACTTCCATTTGAATTATCAGAAAATTCGGTGCTATTTGAAACATCAAATGTGGCCTCTTGAGTGTAACCCAAGTTCGGTTCAGATGTGTCCCAATCCTCGATTTCATTGAAGTCATCACTTAATATAACTTCAGCTGAATCGCTCTCAAAATCAGCCTCCTCAATATTCTTGTGAGCATCGCATTCTGAATTCTCAATAAAATTGTCGCTTTCAAAAATGTCAATCTCATCGAATATGTCGAAGTCTTCGGGCAGCGAAACCATATTTTTCTTATCTAATAGCTCAGTGATTTCACCTGATTTCATTTGCTTTCGAAGAATTCGAGATAAACTTTGCTGGTGATTGCCGTCCAGATCATGGTTCTCCGTCACAAATACAATGACTTCATCAACCATGTCCTCTATATCTGCCTTGGCGAGTAAATACAAAGACAAAGACTCTTCATCTAAAAAGCTTGTTGCTGTGTTGTCGGTATAGAGCCACTTATTTTCAATGAAGTAATCCAAGAACAATGATTCGCAATAGATGAATTCGGAGGGAAGTAATTCCTTTTCTTTTAAAGAGTTAACATCGCTATGACTTAAACTTTGTTTGTCTGCCAAAAGCCTGATTAAACCATCTTTAAAAGTTTCACTTTGCAGATACTTTTCTATTTGAAGAAGCTCTGTGTCTAAACCGTCATTTATACGACTACTTTTATCTTCATTAACCCTAAGATGTACGTCCTTCCTAATATCTTTGAGCCCTAGCTCTCTGGCAAGTGAGACAAAATCTCTGGCAATAAAATAAATATTCCTGTTTCTATCGTAAGCACGTTCAAAAGTGTCGACATCACTTGTGTTTGAGTAAGTATAAAGGTCTCCTGGATGATGCAGTAAATCATCTGTTCCAAGAAGCGGGAACTCAGGCCAATCAACTATTTCGTACATACTTTGCGTCCTAAACCATCCAAGTAATAGCTTTATTTCAAACAGTGAGTTATCGCTAAGAGGGGTATTTATAGGATATTTTTTTGTATTACTTAAATGCCTTGCCATGTATGTCGGCGTTGGACGTGGTGTTACTCCGATTCTTTCAAGGCCTTTCTTAACTAGGGGGTCGCTACCGTCTCCGATCAGCGAACCCCAAGTGAATATCCCTCCTACCTTTACTTCGTCTTGGAATACGTCTGAGGCATCGACCCACATGTTATTTATTCTGATGGAGTTAGTTCTAACTTTCTCCGAAATGAATTGCTTAACATTGCTATCTCTTCCCACATAACGATAAAAGCTAATAGCGTGATTTTGGATTTCGCGCTCGTCTTTTGCCTTACCAGTACTTTCCAGCTGTAGAACTCTCGAAAAGCTCTCCATCACCTCATTCCATCGAAGCTGAGTAATAAGCCCAAGTTGCTTTATGAGATCTTTTCCCTCTTCTGACTTGTCTGATAGCTTTATTGACCCATGAATACTATTGTATATACCTCCTAGCAGATTATGATGAGTTCCTATTATCAAATTTTTGGCTCTTTCAAATTTAGGAGTGATACCTGCCGGTTTTAGTAATTTACTCGAATCTGAAACGGGCATAATAGGTAGGTCACTGAGAGATTCGAGGAGTGTCTTACTACCAAACATCAAACCTTTTACATCTTCAAATTTTTCAATTAAGTAGTTCCAGAACACAATCCCTTTTCCAATATTCTCATCTTCAGCAAAACTGTAGGCAACATGTCTTATGTGCTTTGAAATAATTGACGATTTAGCACCTACATCAATCAAGAATTTTTCCCAAGAATCATCCAAGTCTGGCAGTTCGACGGGAAAATACGCCCTATCTCTGAAAAGTTCAGGCAGCTTCTTCGCAAAAGATGGGAGATAAACATCTCCTGGACGCACCAACATGAAGTCGATTGCTACCGGAACCAGTTCTGTTTGAGACAGCTTTATACGCAATCGTTGGCTATCTTCTTCAGATATGCTCTTTTCAATATTCCCCCATTCTGAAACTAACCAGCTTATAACTTTAATTCGTTCTGGCTGGTTTTCTGTGTTTTTAATGAATGGGAGAATAACTTCTATTACGTAATGTGTTGCTGTCTGCTCTCTAAGGTTGAGCTTTTTAAACAATTTACGGATTGCTGGTGAGTTGTCAGCTACCAGGTCATATTCGCCTCGTAGCCCTCTGATATGATCTGGTGGCTCAAAACCGCTACTTAAAAAGACTTTCCGTCCACTGTCCAAGGATACTAAGTTGCCAGATTCAATGAGTACGAATGGTATTGACAGCAAGAATTTAAGGTCAGGTGGAGACAGGTGGTCAACCCATCCAATGTCCATCGACAGGTACTCAAGGACCTTTATTCTGACCTCCTCGTTTAAGCAGAAGTCAATTTCCCTATTTTTAATGATATGTTTTGCCAACTCACATGAGGAAAGCTCTAAAAGTAGTGGTTTATGGTTGTTGAGCTTGCGGTAGAGTTCCCTTTTACTTGTTTTGACTACGATCAGATTGAGAGAGTCTAGTATGTTGATGTTGCTGCACAAACGGTCGGGTAAAATCACAGGACAGTAATTTTCTATTTTCGTAGAGACTGTTACCCATTCATGTTTTTCAGTTTCAACGATCGGCATTCGACTCAGCACTGAAGCACACGCACTTACCTCTTTCTCACTCTCTGCCCAGATAGTATCTATCAAAAGTTCAATCCATTCTTCAGTCCTTTCAAACTCCTCAAAATTTTTACTGACCAGTGTGAGTAGATTTACAAGTGACTTTCTAAACCAAGTGTTCGGTAAGTTTGAGTCAGCCTCAATAAGGCTACTGCATCTAGAATGCAGCATTAAATATTCTTTAGAAGCAAGAGCTCTACTATACTCTGGAGAAGCATCTACCATAACATTGACTGAGTTAGACTGTATTTTTTGATCGCTAGTAAGTGTTAGTGGAACTCCCTCAAGAACTGAAAAATCTCTGTCTTTCCCAACACAAAATGAAATTATGCTGACATATTTTTCAATGTCTGATATCAGTGGAAGTCCTATTTCGTCTAAAGGTTTCGGTAGTGAGCTTTCGTCAATGCAATTGCTAATATGATTTAATACGTCGGATGGTTTCAGTTCCGAGAGTTCCGATCCCGCTTTTTTCAGCTGTGAAACTATAAAGCTGCCGATGCCACCTATGGCAACCTCAAAAGAGCTAGAAACAGCCCGTATGAGTTCGGAATTACTCCTCTGAGAAATATAGAAAGTTGATTTGTTTGGTTTCTTCCAGTTTTCATTACCTCGAAAATTAGTTCGGATCGATTCAATAAAACAAATATTCGAGTAGAAGCCTTCCGTGACGCATTGATGTAAGGAATCGTCAACCTTCTGAGGCCAAAGCTTGTAATATTGCTCAGTCTCCACTTCATTCTTAATAAAGCCAATTAATTTCGCGTAAGCAAGCCCAATTCCATAAGTTAGAAGTGATTTATTCCATTTAGTCAGAAGCTCTAATGTAGCACCACCTCCTTGTTGAGTGATTTGTTTACGTTTATCGTCCAAATCAAACCATCCATGGATATGAACAGGAAACGGGTTTTTTATTTCAAGAGGCAAGAACGTATAAAATTTACTAACTTGTTTAGCTTTACTGTTGTTAGCACCCATTCGGATAGCGCAACCACACCAAGGAAGTACTTTCTGAGGAGTCGGTTCTATATTTAGGGCTTCCATGGATTGTTTGATAAGAGTGTTATTAGGCCCTCTGAATAAACCATTAACGACTGCCCAACGCTCAGTGACTTTATTGTCTCCAGCCGTGACTTCTAGTTCATGCATATAAGAGTGGCTTGGAAGCTCATCATTGTTCGATAGCCAATACTCCGAAAGACGTTGAGGGTTGTTATCATACTGATTAGAGTCAGACTGTAATGATGCTTTTATATTTCTAATTTCAATGTCATTTATGGTCTCAATTTGGACTAAACATTTTCGCTCTCCATTGGTATTGATCTCATCCAATGTGATCCTCTGAACGTTTCTCAAAAACAAAATATTATGCGCGGAGTTAGTCCAATCTTGCACCCAGCCGATGAAGTCCTCGTAACTAAAATATTCTGAACTTATAGAGCTTGGAGTCGTTCTTAGCGGCAACCTAAAAACTGTTTTGCGTTCATCAAATGACTGGTTAGTCTCGTGGCGGAAAGTGTCAAGCCAGACTAGAAGGTCCTCACTGGATAGGTCATCCCAAGCGCTGATGTTATTTGACTTACCCTTAGTTACTGAGTGTGCAAGAACGTCGAACCAAAAGGCTTTTCCACTAGATATAAAACTTGGGTCATCTGATACGCTGAAGCTACAACTAAATCCTTCACCAAATCTTCCGGTTGTCGAGGCATCATCAACTTTGCCCTCTTTGCTAATTTCTCTGATACTCTCAAAATCTTTTTCTTTAAAGAACGAATTGTTTTCGATAATCAGAGCTGGTCCTTTGGCCTTTTCAAACCTAGTGCCAATTAATCGATTATGGAGCCGATGATCGTAGGTAACTTTTAGCTCAGTGGCACCAGCATCATCTGCATTTTGAAGGTACTCTTTTAGGATATCGCTTACGGTATACCCCTTTATCAGTTTCCTAATTCGTGGAATCAGATTTTCTCGGTAGGTATACTCTAACTCACTCATCTGCAGTTCCTTTTTGATGTATAGCGATACGTGCTTTTAAGTACAAATTATTCACTCTTGACTTAAGGTTACTAATAAATGCTTCGCCCTCGAACATGCTACATAATAATCAGACTTTTTAAATAAAGATGCCTCATCAATTTTAGGAACATCTATTAATAAAATCGCGTCAGCCTCTAGGCCTTTAAAACCTTTAACGGTAGAAAAAAGAATTCCTTTTTCAGCCTTCCAACGGGAAACATCGTCAGTTAACTCTATTCCCCTAAGCTTGTTACAATCTGCAAGTGATGAATTATTTAGTTTAAAGGGACTTAATACGGCCACTTGACTTGGCTTTAGCTTTCCTTGATTTACCCATTCATGCACATAGCGCTCAACATTTTTTCGGATTTCAAAACTACTTTCTAATTGCAATATTTTTGGCTCATCACCGAACGGGGCATCTTCTTTTGTAGGAATTTCTAGATCAAGAATACTACTACATAGACCTGCAATTAATTTTGTATTGCGGCAGTTAACTGGAAGGTTAAAAGGCTCTCCTAGAGCTGGTAATGACGCGTCCTGTCCGATATATAAATTCTGATTTGGGTCATAAAATACATACATTGTTCCCTCATCGCCCGCAGAGTTAATATGTTCTAACGGAATCCACCAATCTGAATGGAAATCTTGTCCCTCATCCACAATAACTGCGTCAAAGTTATTGTCTAAGTAATCTATAGCGTCAATCAATAAGTCAGGAGCATCCTCCTGCCAAAATTTCTCCTCATCATTTAATGGAGGTTTAAATGGAATTCTGGCTTTCTTGCACCATTCAGAACAAAGCCCATGAAAGTGAATGACTGTAATTATTTCAGAATAATCTGGAGAAATATTATCTCGTAACCATTTAGCTAAAGTTTTGTTATAGCAAACCAATAGTGTTTTCATGCCCGCATCAGCAAATTTTTCAGCCTGTGCTTGCGCAAGCATTGTTTTACCTGACCCAGCCACACCTTTGATACAGGCTCTTTTCCTTACCGCTAAGAAATCGAGAAGCATCATTTGATCTTTTGTAAGACGAAACAGCTTTTCTTCTTGGTCTTCAATTTTACGAAAAAGTATTGGTAGTAGACTAAAACTCGGCGAGATAGCACGCTGAATATTTTTTATGTCCTCACTCGACAATTGAACAGGCCTATCGCGCCTAACCCATTGCGTTAGGGTAGACTTGATTCTTCGATCTAAATACTCAAGATCATTCGCAGAAAAAATTATTGAGGGGGTTGCACCTGGCGGAATGGAGCCTGAGTATTCACAGTCTGGGAAGACGACTGCATAACCGTATCCGAAGGGTAGGCTACTAGATCCGTTATATCCGATTTGTTTGATGACATTCTCTAAGAAGTGCGTATTCCGATTTGCCTGCTCAAAGGGATCTTGAATCTGTTTTAGCCTACCGTTACTTAAAACTCTATTCCATTGTCGATTTTCTTCATCATATTTAATTTCACCGCCTTTTACTTCAAGTATCAACATACCGTGAGAAGGGATAATTACTACAAAATCAGTTTCACCTTCTTTTAATGTTGTATTTCCCTTGTCATTGCGAGTGGTGTTAAGCCATGGGTAACTATGATAAATAATACAATCGTCAGGTAGTAACTCGACTAAGTACTTAGCAACATCTCTTTCTGATTTAACGCTTATATCACTAACTTCAACTTTCGGTATTAGTCTAGCCAAAATCCTTCTCCTACTTGATTGCTTCCATTGCAAGTGGTTTGAATCTAAGCCACTCACTTTCATCTATTTTTATTCTTTCCGTTGGTCCAAAACCCTTAACGGTGACAATATAATACGGCTGGTTATCATCGGTGTTTTGTTGTTTGCTCCAGCGATATTTACCCATAAAAGTATTGTTTTCATGCCTTATAATAACTATGGTTCCAGCCTCAGGCCTTTCCTTATTTTCATCACAAACAATAAATTTTCGAAGTTCTTTAAGACCTGTTTTTTTATTCTCAAATTCAATTTCAAAGTAAGTGCCAGGCTGAATTGAACTTGGCAATTCCTCGAGGCGAACAACGTTATTTTTTTTAGTCGCGGCACTGACTGATGATGCGCTTGGTTTATAGCGGATTATTTCTTTTGAGTTAATCATTGACGAAAGTTGATTGAAAATATTTTCCGGTATACTTCCCCCTTCGATATTAACGCCCATTTCAATATTTCTGTCTAACGCGGCAGCTGTAAGGTTTGCACTAGTGATAAAAGCTAAACGTCTATCGGCAACAGCACACTTTGCATGCACTCGAGCAAAGCCACCTTGCAGGTACTCTCTATTTTTCCGAGGCCAAATATAGAGTTTAAGATTAGGTATATTTACATAAAGTCTATTAATAGTATCAATAAAGCCATTTGACCCTTCCTTGTCTTCTGACTCTAATAACATTCGAACATTCACCCCACGTTTTACAGCTGTATCAATCGCCTTTTCAACATTTTGAATATTGACTAACACGAATGAAACGATGAAAAGCGTATCTTGCGCTGAATTAATTAAATCGAGTAAAACTTGTTCCGAGCGTCTTACAGGAAATAAATTTGCATCAGGGCCTGTCCAAACAAGTTCTGTAGATTGATTATTACTTGCAACACTAGAACCGTATGATACTCCAAACAACAAGCTTGCTAGCTCAACACTTGAACAGTCACTCTTGCTCCATAAACTTAGCAGGGTATCTAAAGCACGATTGGCATGGTCTGTATTAAAAAATCCTTTTAACGCAGAACATTCAGCTTTGCTAATTACTCTAATTTTATTGGATAAGGTCTTAATTTTATCTGGGTGTTGATCCTTAACTACGTTGTAAATACCTTTTAATAACTCTTCCATCAAATAACATTTCCAAAGAAAGCAGCACCCTCGTTATCAAGTGTCGGAACAACCAACGCTCTATCCAAATAGCGGTTGTTTTTCTCACACGATGTTTCTGCCGCAAACGTGCAAGCGTGACAAGCGGCAGCATGCAGCGTTCGGTCTTTTTCTGGATCATGCTCAGAACAAAGTGGATCAGATGAACAAATCTTTGCTCGATTTAATGCTTGATGTAGTAATCTTTCTAAATTCTCAGGTTTGCCTAATTCAACTAATCCACCTAAGGTCCCATCGGAATCAGCTGCCGCTGTATAAATTAATATGCCAGCTTGATTGTTATCGTCATCTGTATTTCCGTAGACTCTTTCCCTAATACTTGCCGCGTTGTAACCACATTCAAGAGCGAGCTCTCGAATTAGTAAATGCGCAATAGTATGAAGTAATACGTAGCGAATTCCGGGATATCCATCATTTGGAGCAAGCTTTCTTGCAACCCTCCAACCTCTATGGCCATTAAACAGAGACTCATTGATTGACTGAACTGCTGGTAACTTTTCCCATTGGCTGAGAGCATCTTCATTAAAGCGGATAAATATACCTTCACCATGCACCTGACTCGCTGGCACCCAATTAGGTGTGCCATTGCACAATGATGCCATCGGTGGTTGTTCATCTGGGTTATTACTTTCTTCAGGTGCTTCCACCCTAGTAAAACCGATCAAGGCGTTCACTTCTCTTAACCGCTTCAACAACAATACATTTGATATTTGGTTTTTATATCGATTAGGAACGTCCGTAACCTCGCTTAAAAAGTGTGGCCAGTCTGTTGGTGGATTAGGTTGAATAAAAACATCCCACTCAGGACCTTTGATATCTTCCTGAGTAACCGTATCACCGATTTCACCTTTATTAATTGCATCAATTACATCCCAAACTTCATCGGCAGAATATTGATCAATACCAGGCAATAACGCATTTTTAACTAATACTTTTAAGATAGCCTTTACTTCAAACACCGACTCTACTTCAGAGAAGTTATCCCAGCCATCTTGAACAATTTGAATGATTGGATCTCGGGTTAAAGGTATAGCTAGAGCCGACAAGGTAATTGGAAACCAACTATTAGTCGCACCTAAAAGAACACCTTTAGCCTCTTCATCGCAATTAGTGTCATATTTATCTAGATGAGGATGGCGCCCTCTACAAGCAGGTAAGTTTTCTTTACCCGCTTTACCAAAAGCTTGTGCTAAATTGCGTTTGGCATCGCACTTATCACATTTAACCCATAGGTTTTCGGTCTGCAATGAGGCTCCACTTTCGAAAAAGCGCAAACCACCGTCGCAACTATTTGAACCGCCATGAACATAATACCGCCATGGAAAATCATCTAAATGACCATTTCTACAAGCCATGAGAAAACGAGCAGGTACGGCATCTGCATCTTTTGCTGGTTTATCGCCTTTTGAGCCGCGACACATTTTATGAACAAACCGAGTGTTCTCAGGCCTAAACCTACTTTCTTTCACTTCAAAAAGGCCAGCATCGTATTCCGCTAACATACCGCACTTCACACATCGCAACCATCTAGGGAATGGTCTAACAGGCACACCAATTCGTGCTTCAGCCGAAAAAGGATCAGTTGACTCTTTTAAAGGAAATGGCGGCATTCGCAAACTTTCAACTTGTGTCCCTAGGACCTTCCTAACAGCTGTTAGTAGTCTTGCCTCTGTAATGGGTGGACAACGGTCTTTATCCCAACGATCGATCCCCTGAGTAACCACAGATAAACTAGGCATATCAATCAATGCACCTGGACCATATGTCCATAAAAGCTGACTAGGTCGCACATCTCCTACTGGTGTTACGCTCGAAACGAATTTTTTACCACCGCTCATTATGAGTTATCTCCATTTGTATTTTCCTTCTTAACCGGCGGCTTCCAAGATGGTCCATCATCTAACTTCTGAATATTCATTTGCAACTTAACTCCAGGCTCAACTTCACGCATCGACATTGGCACAGTAAAACGCCCCCACTCATTTAACCCTGGTGGAGAGATTAGTTTCACTTTTGAATCGACATTCTCACCTTTTTTTTCGTACGCTACTGTGCGGCCTGGGGTATTTGTTTCTTTTACCCAATCATCAATTCTCTGTTTAATTGATGCTTCCGCAAGTTTTTGCGCCTGAGGCTTTTCTTCAACTAAATGTACCCGATCAGAAATTGTTTTAATCGTACTCTTTACTATATTTGCAGAAGTCTGCTTTAGGCTCGCAGCCCCGTCGTTAGGGTTAAGTTCATCATCACTTAACCTCATTAAACTCAACATGGAGCCTGTTAAGCCGCGGTCCATCGCCCGAGGTGAGAAAGGTGTGACTGATTGTGCTTCAACATGTTTATAAAAAGTCGCATGGTAATGCTCAAAGGTTTCGTAATGGGATAAATCACGAGGTCTTGACCAGGTAAGCACAGTGCAAACTAAACCGGGGAAACTACGTCCCACCCGACTCGTTGCCTGAATATACTCAGCGGTGCTCTTTGGTTGACCATTAACCGCCATTACTCCTAGCCTATTTACATCAACGCCAACGGAAAGCATATTAGTTGCCAACACAATGTCTATTGCACGACTTTCGCCTTCATCCCACTTGGTTACATATTTACCTTCAGCAGGATCAAACTTAGCTTTAAACTTCACTTCTAATTGGTCTAAGTATTTGGGAATATCTTGACTAGATACCCGAGAAGTTAATTCTCTTATATTATTCACGCTGCGTTGTTGCAAACCAGGTCGGTCAACCAAACTCATTTGCACTCGATAAGAACGAGTTTGAACATCATCTTCTGCTAATCGTTTCATGCCCCCTAACTCACGAAGAGAGTTAAAGTAGCCGACACTGGTCATGTAAGGGTCAGCTACTTGGCCGAATCGTTCAAACAAAGCTTGTGATGCGGTTAAAAATGCAGTGTAAACACGAATTAGAACAGCAGGTCTTGCACTGCCAGGAGAGCATACGCCCATATAACGACGACCATAATGTTCTTCAATTGGTCGTTGTACTGAGAAGAAGTTATCTTCAATATCCAAACCATGCGGCGGAAAAACTGCCACTTGGCGATTAAATACACCACTAACTTGTTGCTTGGCTTTTCTAACCGTTGCTGTTGACGCAATAATTTTAGGTCTAACTTTTTTACCATTTAAATGCCAAGAACAAAGCTCATCCACCGCAGTTTCGTATAAACCAACCATAGTGCCTAATGGTCCACTTATTAAATGAAACTCATCCTGTATTATTAAGTCTGGCGGCCGAAGTTCTGAAATAACTTTGGCTTTAGTAGTTGGTCCAATTCTAGATTTAGGATGATTACCGTTACATGAATTAGCATCCGGCCAAATTAGTCCGTGACGGTCACATTCTAAAGTCGCTTTGCCAAATAAATTTCGGATTTCACCACGCCAAGCCATCATCGCAAACTTATCAACCGTAGCTATCATCATTGATGGTGGGCGGTGATACATTTCCTCATCAACAACTAGAGCCGGGATGCCTGGATGTACTTGATTCGCAGACTTTCCTTTTGAAAATTCGCAGCGAGCTTTTTTATCACCACAATAAATAGCGGTCTGCAATTTATCACTATTCACCTCAATATGTTTACCTGGGTCAATCTCTTCACCGCACCACGGGCAATTAGTTAATTGTGCAGGCGATGAACTACCGGCGTTAAATTTTTCAGGATCACGAATATCCTTTATTGCCTTGGCACTATCGGCAGTCGTTCCGGGAGACACTTTATTTCCGACCCATAAACCAATAGTAAATGGTATTTCACCTAGGCTCGCATCACCGTTAGCTAAAGCCTCTCGCCGTATAACTTCCATGGCACAAATCAGTGCTGTAGCTCTTTGAAATTGTTGAAGTGTTAACAATCTAAGCGTGTAGCGCATAATCACCGCTAGACCGCGGCTTGAATCAAAGTCACCAAGGTTTCCTTGAAAGCGGCGAATCGACATCGTAAACGCGGCCACACCAAGGTAGGCTTCGGTTTTACCACCACCAGTAGGGAACCATAATAAATCAGCATACGATTCAGATGAGTCAGTTCTATCTTGATGATTTGGGTTGGCTAATGCGGGGATTGATAACAATAAGAATGCTAACTGAAATGAACGCCAAGAATAATTCTTAGGTTCTTCACTGATTTTTTCTACAGTGATGTTTTTATCACTTCTGCGCTTATGTGCATAAATACTTTGAATACGTTGTTTAGCCATGGCTAAATTCGCAAAACGAAATGCTTGCAATGCATTATCGTTTTCAGGGTTGGCCAATACACTTATGCCTTCATTAAGGCGTAAGTTAATTTCGCTACAGCTATTAATCGCTCTTAAAGCTGCATCATCGTGATCAACAACGTCATCACCTACTCTTTGCTTCTGTTCTTCTATCCAAGCAGTGTAATCAGCGGTCATCTGAGTTAACGCAATAACAAGCTCTTCTCTTGTCATTGTGGCTAAGTTCATCATGTTTAAATAGCCATCAGACATCATCTTTTTAAGCGCTGGTCTATCACCATCACGCTGGCCTGGCACCTCGGTTACAGGAACTTCATAGTCTGGCATCACAACAGTTGTGACTTTTGTGGCACGTTCAACATCAGTAGTGGATACATTTGCATGCACTGCAATACCATGACCCGAAGCAAATTCAACTTGTTTACGATAAATCATTTCTAATGATTCACGCTCTAAATCTTCACCATCTGGTTTTAATACCGGTCGTTTACGAAACACATCTTTATTAGTCGATTCGCTATTAGCTGTAGCAGAAATTTCAGGTTGAAATACCCAAGCAGTATCACGGTTAGATTCTGGTTCAGTTTGGGTGTTCACTAAAAATACTGTAACTAGTACATCACCATTTTCATTTGGCTTTCTCACAGTACCTTGTAACACAACAGCAGGGTTTTCTTTATCAATAGCAAACGGTTTTATTACGCCAGTTTCAAGATTTAAATTAGTGCTACCCCCACAAGGGATGCGCTGCCAAACTTTTACCTTAGCGCCTTGTGACTTTTCTCCCGTCTCAGGATCAGTATGTTCTTTATATAAATCATGTTCATAAAAGCGCTCATAACGTCCCCAGTTGGCTTGCAGATCTATGCTTTTTTCATCACCTGATACACAAAAGGTAAAACCCATACTTGATGGGATCAGCGACTGGTTACTTGCTGCATCAACTTCTTCGGTCGCGTCAGGTTCTGGTTTTACAACATTTGCAGATGAATCAACTTTGCCAGCTTGAGCTTTAACAACAAGGTCTTCAGGAACCTCTTCTTCTTCATCGCCAGAGCCATCAATACCAAATTCACCGCCCTTTTCCGTGGCATCAAGTGGGGCTAGACGCCCGACTAAATAACGGTCGCGTACACTCATATCAAGAATTTGCTCATTAGGACCTTTAGCCGGACCTAATAAATCATCTTTTACAGCAAGCTGGAGTAACTCACGAATATATACGTCATCTTGAATTAATGGGATATCTGCCAAGGTTTTACCGAGTAACTTAGGTAGTTCTTCTGCGAATTGAATCCAGTCGATTCTTGATATTTGCCCTGAACGAGGGAATGTTACAGCTATTGGAGAATCAGCTTTTAAATATTTATCAAAATACAAAGTCGTTGAATCTAAATCGCTTCGTTGACGATAAACTCGTCCTACGCCTAATAGTGTATTTTTAGTGTCAACAACTAGCACCCAACAGCCATCTTCGATGCTAGAAAAAAGGACTTTTTTACCTTTAAGTCTTAGACAATAGTCTGCGTAAGTTGAGTTATCTGTACTAGCACTTCTTTCTGCAATAAATGCATTATTCTTTTTGTTTTTTGCATTTGCCATAACATTCCCTATTCTTGCTCTGCTTCATGTCTAGTTTTGTTTAACATTGCTAATCGATATAAAATTTCTTCTCTTGCTTCTTCACTAATCGAAAAGCGTATATTTTTCCTTTTTGGTAAGTAGCCGACTTGGTGAAAACCATAATCTGGCTCCAAGTCATCAAATTGGTATGCCGCTAATACAGAATTATTTAACTCTATTTGTTTTTCTCTTAATTCTCTAATTTCAAGCGTATCTATCGTAGGATCATGAAGGTCATTATAAAACTTTGTCATTCCCTTATTATTCGAAACCATATATGCAGCTCTTAAATCAAAGAACTCTTTGCCCAATTGATTTAAGCCTTTATGCCTTCCTTCTAATACGTTTTCAGGAAATGGGAAGGTTTCAAAAACATCGCCATGAGTATACCTAAGATCTTGTTTCATTCTTGAGCCATGCTCCCATGCCCAGACAGCGTGAATATCTGATGATAAACAAGCAAATAATGACATGCTGTCACTTGCTATTACACAAAGAGAATTCGCATAAATATATTCATTAGGAACAAAAGTAAAACACGGATATTTAGTCGCTTGTGTTGCAAATACAATTACCTTCTCTAAAAAATTATCTTTCGTCCAGCCTTTTGGATGTTTGTTAAAAAAAGATCCTTTTCCAATGGCATGAAACATAGCAGGTCTCTTCTCTGCATATTGCCACCATTTTTCTTTATATACTTTTCTTTTGTTTTTTTGTCTTTCTTGCTTAACTGTATTTTCTAAATAAGAGAATGCTAATTCATCTTCTTGTGCTTCACGTTCTTCTTTATCCCAAAAATTAATTGAATACCTCTTAGGAGAATGGAGGGGATCTGAATTTACTTCTTGACCAATCAGGTAGGGGTATACAAATTTAGAATTTTTAATTAACTCTTCTTGGGTATGATGTAATACGAAACCATCTCCAAGCACAATAACTCCCTGAAAAACTAAACCTTGGCTTGCATTGAGCTTTTGTATATCTAAAGTTTCTCTCTCAGTCAAAGATGTCGAAATGTGGACAACTTTTCGATCTCCTATTAATAACTTACCATGCCATCCCCCTTTCCATATTAAGACTCTGCTAGTGACAACATTAGCAGTTCCGGGCCAAATATCCCCAGGATGTGCTGAATATATAACACCTTGCCTTGCTAAAATATTATCCAGTCCTATTTGTCTCGTTTCACCTTCAGCTATTGTATTGACCGCAATCAAACCCATGGGGCTATTCTTTCCAAGTAATTCAAATACTCTTCTGAAGATATAAGCAACCAAGTCACATGACGCCCTCTCACCGTTAGCTATGTGTGACACAAGGTATTCTCTATATGATGCTCCTAGTGTTCCTGATATCTTTTGTCCTCCAATGAATGGTGGGTTACCAACAATGGCATCAAAACCTCCAGTTGAACTAAATACTTCGGGAAACTCTAAATTCCAATGGAATGATTTTCTTGTTTTGTTTTTTTCAGATAAATCAGTGTGTAACCCTTTAATAGCTAAACGTCTTAAAATATTTATAGACTCTTCATCGCCTTCAATAGCCCGCTGTATTAATGAAGAAAGAACTGATATATCTTTTAACTTACCGCCAGACTCTAAAGTAAAGCCAATTAACGCGTCTGCAATTAACTTAGGGAGTATGAGCTTCTCTTTGACTTTCTGTTCTAGTAAAGACATTTCGCCTATATCTGAGACAAGATTCATTTCATGAGAGGTAATTTGTTTTCTTAACTCTAAGGTATCTACAACAAGTTCTTTTATTTGCTTAGTAAATGGTTGCTCAACCAAATTTGATTTTTTAATTTGACGAGGATTTAAGTTTAAATAACAGAGCTGATCTAAATTATGTATACCAAGTAAACTATCACCTGATTTGAGGTTGTGATCTAAAAAGCCAAAAGGACGATCTTTGGATAAGGTAACCAACCAAATCGATAACTTGGCAAGTTCTACCGCTAAAGGATTAATATCTACACCATATAAACACCGTTCAGAGATCAATCGTTTTGCAAGAAGCAATCGTTCTTCTGCATCATTAGGTATCAACTCTTCAGCTTCATTAGATGCAGTTGCACCTTTAGCAGTGATACAAGAGCCACTTTGCTCAGCAATCAACCAAGATTCACAAACGCGTTCCGCCAACCAACGACATACTTGAACCAAAAAAGCGCCAGACCCCATAGCTGGGTCGCATATTTTCAAATTTAATAATTCTTCTGGTGGTTTTAGTTGCCACTCCTCTCGAGGCTTCCCTTCAGCAGGACCTATGTATACAACTGGTTCAAGTGTTTCTGTAACGATTGATTCGGTTAGCGATTTTGGAGTGTAATGTGAGCCCGTTTCTCTCCTGTCTGACCCCGTAGTCAACATGTAAGCGCCTTTGGGATAGAGCAGAGGATTGCCCCAAGCATCAAATCTTAAAAAGTGATAATAAGGTTTGATGCGTTGGCATAGTTCCACATCGTTATAACAAGCAACCATGAGCTTATCTACATCAGCATCGGTCACCTCTTTGATTAAGTCATTAGTAATTCGCGAGGGTGAACTTGCCGTTCGTTCTTTGAGTAGTTCTTTTAATGCAGTTTCACCATCTAAAGATGCTGATGCTAATTCTCCCAAGTATACCCAGGGTTTTTTACAGCTTTTGCTGCCTGATAATTCTAGTGTTACATCTGATGCACGCTTCACTGTTTGCTCTAATAAGCCCTCATAAACATAACCAATCTGCTCGACATCAAGGGCTCGATAAGAAAGTGTTCGCCCTTGATATAACTGAATAGCATCTAAAAATAGTAGGACGGTTCTGTTATCAATTGGAAGTGGCTTAGCTTCATCTTCAAGCCAATTACTGCCTTTAATTCTTCCCTCTAAAAAAGGAAAGCGGTCAGGATCAAACAGTGAACCACCGAGTGCTGGCAAACGCATGTTTTCATGCTCAACGCCAGCGTAGACTGATCTGAATATTGCTAACAAGCGCGACCAAGCGTTCTTCCGGTAAGATAGCACTTCTTCACCATGTAAACTGGCCTCTTGCCTTAACTTGGCACGAAGAGTACTAATTGCATAATTCGCTTCATAAGACTGGTCGCCTAATAGCAGTAAGCCGCGCTCTTCAGCACAAAGCAAAAAGACCAAACGCATCATTAGGGTAAGGCCAGCTTCATATAACTCTTCAGGCTCAACCCCTTCTAACAATTCACCATTATGATCATGGTTTATTCTATCAATTGATTGAATAAGCACTTCAACGGCACGACTAACTTGAGTACCAAGCGTTTGGGTAACATCGTCTTGATGTTGCAATGACTCATCAATTAGTTGTGGCAGGCTTTTAGCCTCATCAAAGCCATTAAAAACGATGCCTATATTAAATAAGCTATAGAAGGCTTTTAAAGTTACTGGCTCTAATCCCCAGAGCCTTGCAAACCAGCTTGCATATGTGGTGATGCCGCCAGTAGGTGCATCAATAAACATCCATTGTTCACCATTTGTAATAAGGCCTAGCCGCGTGCCAACACCACGGCATAAGTGAGCCATTCTCTCTGCTGGGCTAGTTGACCAACCATCGCCTTTTAACACTTCACTTAACGCGGTTCCAGCAGCATAAGTTTGTATTAACATGTATGGAGGCGCGTCATCACTTTTTATGACTGCAAATTCTGGTTTTAAAGTAATGTTGTGCTCAGGAATAGAGACTTGAAACGAAGAGTTCATTTGAAGTGAGTCTTTGAGAATGCCGCCATCTTCGTCCTCATCCAACTCTAAGCCAAACTTTAGCACCCAGTTGATCCATTGTTGATGAATTCTATCTTTTATGGCTATATCGTTTTGCGAATCACTATCAATGACTTCACGCCATTCATCATAAGTTTGTCGAAATTGACGTTTTTTGATGGAGTCAACTTTTTCCAAGCCCTGTGGAAAAGCTTGGTTCAGAACTGGCTCTGCCAAAAATGGTCCTGACACCTCAATAAGTGAGAGCCACTCAGCATGTTGGTTGGTTGAATATGCCATTAGTTAGCCTCACAAAGATTATCTGGAACTAAGAAAATGACTGCCACGGGGAAAGTGCGGTCGATGCAATTGGCATATCGTTTCTCAATAGCCTCTGTTTCAGCTTTTTTATCTGCTTCTATGCGTTTTTGTCTGGCTTCAATAGCAACTCTATCTTTTGTCACTTGAGTTCGTTCATCGTCGCCAAATAGGCTAAATTGCTCATGGATAACTCCCTCTTTAGCTAATTCAATCTTTATTGAATCATTGAGTTCATCAAGCACCGATGTGATATCAGATATTTCTTTTTCCTTTATACCTTCTAGGGTATTTTCTAGATTGTTAAGTCGCTCTTTTGAGCGAGCTTCAACTGTTTGATATATGGCATTTGTTTGAGTGGTAAACCGAGTTTTTAACGCGTCTTTGGTCTGCTGTGATATTACGGCGGGTTTTGATTGCTCTATCCAAGCATTGATTTGATTCACTCCACGCTCTCGGCTGTAACCATTATCTTTTAAATAGCCTCCCGCATAAGTTATTTCTTCATGGAGGCGATTATGTGTGCCTCCTACAATCAATAGTCTAGATGCCACAATTGCAACGATGCCATTTAATTGAGAGCTAGGAACACTTCTAACGGTTACTCGATGAAGTTTATCGTCTTTTTCCCATACACGACTACGTAATAAGCGCAGGCTCATTTGTACCAATCTATGGTTTAGATGCACTAAAACAACATCATCCCTACCTTTGGCAACTTTGTGATCGAAAGTGATTGGTCGTATTTCTTTGGTAAACGGATGACGTAAGCCCTTGTTACAAGGTGCCCACGACCCAGTAAACTCTGTCATCGTAAAAATACTTCCATCAGGAGTATTAGGTAATGATGATGGTTTTAATAGAGGCTTTTGGGCAACTTCTAACGCCGTTTGTACCGCAGCTATCACATGTTCTGGAGTTAAGTGAAAATCCTCTTGGGTTGACACTAATTGTTGATGCAGCCTCTTAATCTTTTCTTGTAAATCTCGTTCTGCTCTCACTGCTTTTTTGGCTTTTGCCATTTTGGCTTCAGCGAGCTCAGTATTTAATTCTGTTGCTCGCCCTTCAATTAATCCAGCCATTTGTGGCGCAATGACTGGATTTACGCTGCCCATGTCTTCACGCATAGAATTAAGTTTAGTTAGGGCACGAATAATGTCATCTTTATGGCCTCCTATTGCGTTGCTTTTCTCAAAAGCCGCGCCAGAGTCAACCGGATGCCAGATTAGGATCTCCTTGGCTTTTTGACCGTGACGGTCAATACGGCCATTGCGCTGCTCCATAACATTTGGGTTGTAGGGTATCTCTAAATGAATAAGGCAATTACAGTGGTTTTGTAAATCTATACCTTCTGAAGCAGCGTCTGTTGCTAATAATATTCTGACGCTTGATTGCTCTGGATGGGCTTGGAAAGCCGCTTTGATCTCTTCCCGCTCCTCATGATCCATGCCGCCATTTATTATTGCTAGTCTTTTACCCGCATATCCTTTTTCAGTCAGTATTTTTTCTAACCACTGCTGTGTTGTTCGGTATTCGGTAAAGAGTATTACTCGTTGGTTATTCCATTTCTTATTATCTTTTAGGTTTGATTCAATCCATTGGCAGATGGCTTCTGCCTTTGAGTCAGTTCGGTGTTGTGCCGCTTGCGCCCAAGCCCTTAATTCATTTAATAGTCCTATCTCTTCAGAGCTAAGTGGTGCACTTCGATTGGATGCCTCTTCTACTGCTTCTTCTTGGGCTTTCTCAAAATCTTGATCATCTGCATAGTCCTCTTCGGCCTTGAGCATTGCCTTTCTAAGAATTCGCTCTTCAATCGCCGTGACTTGCTTTGTCTCGGTTGCTTTGCTTAACGTATTAATGTGCTTTTCAAGAGTTGATGCGAAAGAGGCAGGTGATGAAAATAGCCTCTTTTTCAGTAATCCATTAACAAACTTAGTCGCCATTGTATTTTTAGCGTGAGCGTTCGACTCTTCCCGGCTCGCAGCATACTGATCTAGCTTCATATGCATATTTCGTTCGAGTTCAGTGTAATTAACTTCTAGAGCTTGAAGTTTTCTTTTTGGGTAGAGAGGGTCGCCTTTTTCATCAACTAGATCTGTTTTTAAACGACGTATCATGACTTTTTGAAGCTGCTTTTCATTTGGTAATATATTGCGTGAAAAGCGCTGGTCATCCAGGATTTCTAGTAGCGATGTAAAGGATTCGGTATAACCGTTATGAGGGGTTGCAGTCAAAAATAACTTGTGCTGAAAGTGCGGAGCTATTTCTCTAATAATTTGCGTTCGTTGACTGGCAACTGCGTAATTGGCGGATCCTGAAGGCGCAATATTATGAGCTTCATCAATTACCATCATGTCAAATTTACGCGGGTAAGTGGCTGTAGTTGGGATAGTTTCCCGGATAAGCCTTAGACCTTCTCCACTCTTGATCCAGTCTTGAGAAGTGATCAATCGCGGAAATGAAGTCCAAGGGTTTGCATGAATACCACGTTCACGCCGCAGGTTTTTAACATAATCTGTATTGACGATTTTGAATTCTAAACCGAACTTCTCTTGCATCTCATCTTGCCACTTTAACTGCAAGGATGCAGGGCAAATAATTAACACTGTACGGGCTCGATGACGTAACAACATTTCTTGAATAACTAGACCAGCTTCAATGGTTTTACCAAGACCTACATCATCAGCAATAAGCAAATTCACACGAGCCATGTTGATCGCTCTAACGAGGGGATCTAACTGGAAGTTCTCAATACTCACACCACTTCGAAATGGCGCTTGTAAAAACCCCCGATCCGCATTAGTAGCAGCACCCCAGCGTACAGCATCTAAAAACGCATCAAGTTTTTCCGCATGATCAAACCCAGTGATTTCCGGCAGGCCTGACTTTTCAATTATGTGCGCGCCTGGCTCGATTTCCCATACAACATCAAGCTCTTCACCCAAACCATCCTCATCAATAGAAGATAGCTTTACATAGTTTTGAACTTTGTAGATTGAATTAGGTAATTTTGAAGAGTTCACATCAGCGACAATCCATTGTCGCTTTCTAACTTCAACCAGCTGGCCTGGTTCCGGGGTTGTCGTTAGTGAAGTATTTCCGTCAATATGACTTTGGTACATTCGTTTTCCTTAACTGGTAATTAATTTATTGTTGTTGTAAATCCATGTCCGACTAAATGCGCCTTGATGCTTTTTGCTATTGCCTCGCCTAAGCCAACGGGTACGGCATTGCCAATCATTCTTCCTAAAGGCCCTCTATATAAAGGTTGCCCCGGTGGAATGAATTTATAATTTCGCGGAAAGCCTTGAAGTATTGCAGCTTCTCTAAGAGAGATTGCTCTGTCTTGTTCAGGGTGCCCAAACCTGCCGTTACCAAATCCAAAACATTGTGTAGTCATGGTTGGTCCTGGTTTATCCCACTCCATTCTCCCGTAAACGCCAGAGTAGGTTTTCCCGCTTTTTGATTGATGGCATTTTGCAATAAGTTCCTTTGGCCAGTCCCTCCAAGTACCTCCAGGCTTAGACGCTTGGATTCTTTTAAGGTTTATTTCACTTAGTTCTGAAGCTGAATGTAACTTGTCTCTAGGGGACGTTTCACCTGCTTTTATGGGGCGTAACCTTCCAATTACTTGTTTGACAGTTATTGGCTTCTGATGCGTTTTACTAATTATTTCAATTGGGCCTAACAGAGATGCTAAAAGTACAAGTCTCTTTCTAGTTTGAGCAACGCCATAGTGGCTACTATCAACAACTTTGTACCATACGAAATAACCAGTAGATTCAAGATCTTTGACAAACTGATGGAAGACCTCGTGATCTTTTACACTCGGTACGTTTTCCATCGTTACAATATTGGGCCTCACATCTTTAGCAAGTCGAGAAAATTCGTTAAGTAAGCTCCACCTACTATTACGCATAATTTCATATCGTTGCGAATAAGATGAAAAAGGCTGGCAAGGCGCACATCCCGCTAACACTTTAATTTCTGAATTAGCATAAAGCTCAGTCAATTCCTCGGAAGAAAACTCGCACACGTCTCTTTCAATAAAAACAGAGTTATTGTTTTGCTCGTACGGATAACGGCAAGCACTATCTAAATCAATACCAGCAATAACTGGTAATCCTTCTTTAACGAAGCCATGCGTTAATCCACCCGCTCCGCAAAATAAATCTACACAAGAAATGTTCATTAAAATCTTTTACTTTCCACTATTCTAAAAACTTACTACGTTCAAAAAAAAGCCAATAGTCTTTATATTTTTTCCAACAACTCCCCCACTTCACACTCAAACAACTCACACAATTTATCTATAGCTTCTAAATCAATGCGTTGTGCTGTTTCTTTATAAAGAAGAGTTACAGTATTTCGGTTCAAGCCAGTTTCTCTAGCTACATCCATTATTTTCATTTTCTTCTCACCCATCAGGCGAGCCAAGTGGCATTTAATCACGCTTAATTACCTTTAGAATTCATTAATGTCATTTAAAATAACAAAAAGTCATTGACAAATGCATTCTGCGATGTAAAATGCTATTTAGAATGACAAATTGGTACTTAATATCGATTTATTCTACTTAGACTAACACCGTAGTAAGGAGATTTCCATGGGAGATTCTAGTGTGTATGTAACAACCGCTGAGTTATCGAAACTCATAAAATATGACACCCGTACAATACGTGAGCGCCTTAAGGATTCCGTATTAATAGAAGGGATTCATTACATCCGTCCTTTTGGTGGTCGTAAAATCCTATATGTTTGGGAAGCTATCCAAAAGGACATGTGTAAATTTTCACAGAGTGCTATGGCGATTCCAATGACCAGCGGAGGTATTAGTCATGGCTAGTATTAATGTTCGTAAAGAAACGGGTAAATTGTACCTTGATTTTAGATTTCGGAATATTCGCTGTCGTGAACAAACTGAGTTAAAAGACACGCCAGCTAACCGCAAACGAGCGCAAAACCTGATGGATAAGGTACAGGCTGAAATTATGCTTGGTCAGTTTGATTATCGCGCAACCTTTCCAAATAGCTCTAATTTAAAAAAGGTAGAAGCTTGTGCAGATACCATTGCCTCATCATCTGGACAGATCCCATCCATGGCTAATTTTGCGGCACTATGGTTTAACGAGAACAAAGTGCAATGGCGTAAGAGCTATACCACTTCTGTGATCAACATTGTTGAGGGAAGAATAATTCCTTACTTCAATCAGATTCCTGTTGATCAAATCACTAAGCAACAAGTGTTAGCTTTTCGGGCTCATATTTGCCAATTGAAGAAGAAAAATGGTGACGCGTTTTCGCCTTCGCACATAAATCGGCATATGAAGCTACTCCGCGCCATATTGCACGAGGCAGCAGATCGTTTTGCCTTTACGTCGTCTTATCGAGGTGTAAAGCCACTCAAGGTGCCGAAGTCAGACATAAAACCTTTTACGCCTTTCGAAATCAATTTGATCCTAGATAACTGCCGAGAGGATTTTCGTGAATACTTTTTAATTCGGTTTTTCACTGGCATGAGAACCGGTGAAATTGATGGATTGAAATGGAAATATGTAGACTTTGAAAATCGCCGAATTCACGTTCGGGAAACCATAGTAGATGGCGAAGTCAGCTACACAAAAAATGACTTTAGTCAGCGTGAAATCCATATGAGTGAGCCTGTCTTTCAAGCTCTTTTAGCGATGAAGGCGCGTACCTTTGAATTTGACTACGTATTTGTAAACGGCGTTGGAAATCCACTTGAGCACAATGCTGTAACAAAGCGAGTTTGGTATCCATTATTGCGTTCTTTAAATCTAACCAAGCGAAATCCCTACCAAATGCGCCACACGGCAGCCACATTATGGTTAGCCTCGGGGGAAAGCCCTGAGTGGATTGCAAATCAGATGGGGCATGCAAATACCGAAATGTTATTTCGTGTTTATTCGCGCTACGTGCCAAACCTAACACGTCAAGACGGGTCTGCGGCAGACAAAATGTTTTCTAATGTAATGGAGGGTGCGGACAATGCTTAAATCAATTCAACCTTCACTGTCAAAAGTTAACGAACTCAAACGTTTTAAAGGTAGATATTTTCTAGTGAGTTGTTTGCAGAAGCACTCGAAAAAAGGCGAGCCTATTTGGGAAATATGTTTGTCAGACAGTACTGCTACGGTAAAAGTTTACTGTTTTGATCAAAGGCACTTTTTCTCTTCATTTAAAGCCAACTCACTTGTGCATATAGAAGTGTGCGCTAAATCACATCACGGCAAAATGTATTTACGGTGTGTGTATTTGGAAGAGGTCGCTCAAGACAAACTAATAAACAATTTAGATATTACCTCTTTGCCAAGCAGTTTGTGTCCTTATCCGTCCCAACTTACAGAGGTTGTTGCTTTATTTCATCGTATTACAAACAAACACTTAAAGCAGTTTGTTTCACAAACGCTTTTACAGCCTGATGTAGCGACTAAATACATAAATTGCCCTACTCGAGTAAAGGTTAAACAAAGCGAGACTAACTGCTTGTTGTCTCAAGCTCTACTAATAGCCAAAAAGCTTTTAAGGAATCAAAGTCTGTCTATCGAACAACGAGAGCTGGCTATTGCTTTTTCAATTTTGCATGAGATTGGCAAAATAAATAAGTACACCCCTGATTCAACGCTTTCTGCTATTGGACTAAGAGCTGATATTGAAGATCTATCGATGGATATATGCGCTGCGCCCTTAGCGGGACTCACAGACTCATCACCTCAATTGCACTATCAACTTCGCTTTTTGTTGAGCTTTGGTTTTGTTAACAAACGCAGCAGTTTCAACTTGGACAGTTTTTACTCTTGTCTAGACCATTTGTCTGCATCTTGGCGCAATAAACAAATTCAAACCGGTAGTGCTAAAACCAATCAAGCAATCGCGGTTGTATCGCTTTAATAGAAGCGCTGCATCTTAAATTTAATTAACGCAACTAATTAAATTAATTAAAGGAATTAATCTATGGCTAGGCATCCAGAAGTGAAAGAAAAAGAAATCATTGAGGCCGCTTTAGAGCTTGAAAAAAACGGCAAAACACCTAACCCAGGGGCAATTCGCGCAACACTGGGATACAGAGGCGGATTGGTTCGGATCCGAGATATTTGGACTGCATACGCTGCTAAGCGAACAGGCAGTTTTGGCGACATTAACGATCACGAGTTATCACTTGAAGATTTACCCTCTGACATCTCAGAAGCGGCAAGCCAAATGATTTGCCAGCAGCGGGATCAACTTGAAATGCTGGTTATAAGCGCATTTAGGCGCTGTCAAAACCTGTACGAAAAACGTGCAGACGATTTGAATAAACAACACGAAGAATCACTTCAGTATTACAAAGAATATGAGCTCAGTGCTGACCAGTCCATCAAGTTTATTGAAGCCGACATGCGAGAGCTACAAACCGAGTTAAAAGCACTGGCAAAACAAAATGCTGATTTGCTTATCGAAAACTCAAAACTCACCGGCAAAGTCGCTGCATACGAAGCGGCATTACCAAATAATCAATAGTTAGCATCAACTAATTTTCACTATTAAACAAAAGGACGCAGTATGAGCCTACTTCTTAACAAAGCTAAAACACTTGCCACGCAAGCACATCAAAACCAAACACGAAAGTTTGACAACTCGCCCTATATCAATCATCTCAACAAGGTGAAAGCAATTCTTGAGCACTTTAACTTTAGCGACGTTAAGCACCTTTGTGCTGCGTTGCTTCATGATGTGATAGAAGACACTAGTGTAACCAGCATCGAAATTGAAGAGACGTTTGGAGTTGAGATAAGGTCAATGGTTGAACAACTTACAGACGATAAATCATTACCGTTAAAGGCACGGCAACAAGCAACTATTAATAAATTAGTAGACCAACAAGCTGCTATCCACGTAATTAAACTTGCTGATCTCATCAGTAACTTAAGCGCACTGCCCCCATCTTGGAAAATGGACAAGCGAAAAGACTATTTTAACTGGTGTGAAAATCTAATCGCTGCTTGCAACAAAGCACCGGTTGGCATGATTAGGCTAGCGGAATATTTATTGTGGAATCAATCGGGAGAATCTGACGATTTTGATGTTTTAAAGAGATGGGTGACAAGTGACAACTTATACTGGAGCGAAGAAAAGCAGGCATTGCTATTTGTCGGCTTCACTGAAGTGGGAGAATTAGAAGCGCACATAATGTTAGATGAGACGGGAGTTATCAACACGCTATTCAGTTTAGGGTTACTGCGCGGCTTTTTCGCAGATTCTGCCACTCGCACTAAGCATTTAGTCGTTAATACTTTGCCTAAGTCAGTGATACCCAGATTTGAGCAATACTATTTAGACTGTTGCAGAGTAAAAATCAAAAACAGCTGAGCTAAGTGTTGCCTTCGGCCCGCATGTTAAAATTCAACGATAAAATAGTGGATGCAGTGACTCCATACGGTTCACTGCATTTTTTGGCAAAATTGAAAACAAAATATAGGTACAAGCAATTGAATAAACAATCTAAAAACATAGTACTTAACTCAGTTTTAAAGCTGTTAGATAAGTGGAGTTTGACCGAAGAGGAAAAGCAAAACGTTTTAGGGTTTGAGTTGAATAATACACCTCAAACACTCTCGCCAGAACATGAATTACGTTTGTCTATTTTGTTAGATATACACGCGAACCTAAGGCAGCTTTTCAGCAATCCGACCAACGTTTACGGTTATATGACAATGGTGAATCACAATGCCCCTTTTAACGGTAGTCGACCAATTGATCTGGCCTGTGAAAGTTTCGAAGGACTTCACTCTGTTCGTGACGCTATTAAATCAATCAACACTCTATAAGGCCGCCATAGAGTTGAGTCGCTGCAGTATTGAACAAGCACATATAAACCGAGCGTATAGCGTTTATTTGTTAACTGAAGCAGACGTAATATTCTAGCTTAGAAAGGAGTCGACCTAATGCAGACGCTCATTAATAATACACTGAATCTTAGTTTCAGGACTATTGCATACTTTAAAAATTGCATGGTTTAAGGCAGAAATGAGAGCAGTTAGCTGACACTTTCAATAGTGCAATAAAATGCCAGAAACCTACCGTTCAGAACTTGTAACCGATAGAAAGGCAATAATTTCTTCAAGAGCCCAATACTTTTTCTAGTTGAAAAATGTAGCATTCCACAAATAATTGATTGAAATATAACCTTAATTGACTAATCTAAATCAGGATGAATTGATTTTCGGTGCGTAAATTTAAGAAAATGTACGCATGTTTATCGAAAGCTAACGAATTAAGATTACTTGTCTAAGCTCTTGATTAGGAAAGAGAAGAAAGGAATGTTTAGCAGTACCATTCTGGCAAAGTTCAATATCCCTTAGTAAGTTTAACTAAGTAAAAATAATTATACCTAAGCTTTGGAGTGTAAATGGAACCTCTCACTACAGCTATTATTGCCGCAGTAACCAGCGGTTTAAGCAATACTACCCATACAGCCATCAGCGATGCGTATATCGGGTTAAAGCAAAAGTTAACTGCACTATTTTCCGAGAAAGACAATAAATTTACTGATGCGATTAATGCTGTTGAAGCAAACCCAGAATCAGTAGAGAGTCAGACTTCGCTAAATGACAAACTATCTAATATCAATGTTGCCCAACATCAAGAATTAATGTTGTCGCTAACCCAACTTTTCAATCAACTTGAACAGAATGCTTCGGGTAAAGAAGCGTTGCAAAAATATGCTGTCAACGCCGAGAAAGTTGGTGTTGTTGGTGATAATGTCAGCATAAATTCTCAGTCTTTCTAATGACTAAGCAACATACGGAATCTGCTGGCAAGATTGAAAGCCATCGCCAGATTATAGCTGAGAAGGTTGGAGCTGTTGGTGACAATATTCATATTCAACATCAAGATCTTTCCTCGGTACAGATTGCCACAATCAATATTTACAATTACCGCGATCAGCTAGACCCAGATGATAGGCGTATCGGGAGCCCAGTAGCAGGCAACCCGTACAAGGGGTTAGCTCACTTTGGGCCTCAAGACGCGTCACTGTTTTTTGGCCGCGAGGAAGCCATACAAAGCCTATCGAGTAACATCAGTAAAAATGCGTTCACTGCTGTTATCGGCCCCTCTGGAAGTGGAAAATCGTCGATTGTATTGGCAGGGGTTGCTCCTTATCTGGCAGTACAAGGCAACTGGTTATTTAGTTATTTCCGAGCCAGTGATAGCAGTGCCAATGATCCCTTTCAGGCAATAGCGCTAGCGCTAATTCCTTATTTAGAAAAAGGCGCAGACGGCCTCGCGAAACTTCAAAGCGCAAAAGAGTTGGCGCAAGCATTATTTGACGGCTCTATAACGCTGCTTGAGGTCTGCGACTCCATCCATCAGAACCACCCTCAGCAGAAATTATTGTTAATTGCCGACCAGTTCGAAGAACTTTACACCGCCGATATTACGCCGGACGTGCACGCTAAATTTATTGCCTTGCTGGTATCCACGCTAAGTCATATCCAACAAGCGCAACGTTTATCGGCACTGTCAATGGTGGTCACTTTACGGGCAGATTTTTTAGAACAAGCCACCTCAAATCCTCAATTGGCAACGCTAATTAATGGTGGCGCATACATTATTGGACCGATGGAAAAAAGCCAGTTGCGCCAAGCCATTGAACAGCCCGCCCTGCTTCAAAATGTCCATTTTGAAAGTGGTCTAGTGGATAGCATTTTAGATGATGTGGGAATAGGCCAAGGTAATCTTCCGTTGGTAGAATTTGCGCTGCGGTTGCTATGGGAAAAACAAATCAAGGGTGTTATTGGTTTACAAGCTTATCACGAGATTGGCCGAGTGAAAGGTGCCTTGTCGCTACATGCACAAAACATATTTTTATCCTTAAATGCCGCTGACCAAAAAGCCGCACAGCGTATATTTACCCAATTGGTCAAAATCGGTATAGGAACCGAGGATACCCGTCGCATTGCTCTGCGAACCGACTTCTTGGCTGACGATTGGTTGCTTTTGCAACGCTTTGCGAATGAATCGAATCGCTTGGTGATCACCAATAATACAGATGACGTTGAAACAGCCGAACTGGTGCACGAGACGCTAATCAAACATTGGCCGCAGTTGTCACAGTGGCTAAATGAAAGTCGTCTGTTTTTGATCTGGCTGGATGACGTTAGAAGAGCTATGGATCAGTGGCATAAACATAAACGGGATACTGACTTGTTACTCAGGGGCGTGGCTCTTGGTCAAGCAGTGGAATGGCTGGATAACCCATTAGTGAGTATTGCTGACAACGTAAACAACTATATCGTTCAAAGCCAACAGCAAGAACAGAAGCTTATTCTTAAAAGCAAGCGAAGAAACCAAGTCCTTGGGGCTACCGCTTTGGCGGTTATTTTTATCCTTATAGGGTTAACGGGTTATCTGATAGACTCACGCAATAAACAAATCAAAGCAACACAGCTCGCTGAAACACAACGCGATCAGCAATTGGTCACCCAATCACTATTTTTAGCGGATTTATCAAGACAATACAGTGAGGACGGTAATACACGCCTGAGCATCCTTTTGGCCATGGAGGCTTTACCGGATCTCACTAAAAATCCAGCTACCCAGCGCCCCTATACAACCGAAGCAGCCAGCGCACTTTATACCAATCTAGGTGATACGCTGGACTCAAAAACTGTCTATCACAGCAGTGAGGTAAACACCTTATCAGTTCATCCCAGTGGCCTGCAGATGATTACTATCTCAATTGATGATGGTGTAAGTGTCTGGGACGTTCAAACTAGACATAAAATCCATCAGCTTAGAGGCCATCTAGGTCCAGTTATAGACGCCACTTATAGCCCCGACGGGCGTTTTATAGTGACTTCTGGCGCCGATGGTACCGCACGGGTGTGGGACGCGATTACGGGGCAAAGTAAACATGTGTTGGAAGGGCACGAGGGCTGGGTAATATACTCAGAATTTAGCCAAGATGGTCGCTTAATAGCTACTTCATCAGACGACAGTCAGATACGCTTATGGGATTCTGCTTCCGGTCAATCAATAGGCGTATTAGAAGGGCATAGCGGGCTGATTTGGTTTGCGAAATTCAGCTCCAATAATCAGCTTTTAGCCTCAGCATCCGATGACGGTAACCCGAAAATCTGGCAGGTAGGCACAAAAACAGAATTGCACTCCCTAGAGGGGCATTCTGATTTTGTGAGTTACCTTGCATTCAGTCACGATGGCAATTTAGTGGTAACCGCCTGTATGGATGGAGTCGCGCGTATTTTTGACGTGAAAAGCGGCAAGTTGGTCGCTCGGCTGGAAGGAAATGAAGCGCCTATTATCAGAGCCGATTTTAGTCTAGAAGATGACATGATTGTTATTGCCGCTGCCGATGGCTTGTTATCCGGTTGGGATTTTAAACGGGAAACCCCCTTGAAACTAGAAGGGCATAAAGAAGAGATTTTGGATACCGCGTTTAGCCCTGATGGACAAAAGTTAGCTACGGCATCTAGCGATGGCACGATTCGCCTATGGGACTTGCAAACAAATCAGTTAATTGCTTCGCTGACAGGCCATATGGATATTGTCAACGGGGTTGAATTTACCGCCGACGGTTCAAAAATTATATCGATATCTGATGATGAAACTGCACGGATTTGGGATTTGTCAAGTAAGCTGGATGCTATCTACTTGAAAGGTCATAATGACACTGTAAGTCATGCAGCATTCAGCCCAGATGCAAAGCGCGTAGTCACTGCATCTTGGGACAAGACCGTGCGTATTTGGGATAGCTTGAGCGGTAGGACACTAAGCGTTTTGCAGGGGCATACTGATACTGTTAATTCCGCCACCTTCAGCCAAGATGGAAAACTTATCGTGACCACTGCCATTAATGGTGAAGTCCGGCTGTGGGACAGCTTAACTGGTGAACAACGACTTACACAGGTTACCTTAAACTCTACTTTGTATCGACCAGTCTTTAGCCATGATTCCACACAATTGGCCGCGGTGTTCGACAGTAATATCGCCAAAATATGGGATATAAAGAGCGGAGAATTAGTCCAAACACTTAGCGGCCATGACGATAAGATTTGGGACATACAGTTTAGCCCAGACGACAAACGACTAATATCGGCCTCATCGGATAAAACGGCCAAAATATGGGATACTGCAACAGGGAAAGTAATGCAGACACTCAGCCAGCACACAGGTGATGTAATATATGCCAGTTTTAGCCCTGATGGTGATCGTGCCGTTACTACCTCTTTCGACAATACTGCTAGATTATGGCAAGTAAAAAGCGGAAATGAAATTGCGATTCTAAGTGGCCATAAGGACTACCCCTATGCGGCTATTTTCAGTCCAAGTGGCGATCGAGTTCTGACTAGTTCGGCGGACCGTACCGCCAATATGTGGGATGCTGAAACAGGTCAGATGCTTTTCACAATTGACGGCATTGCATCCAGCTTCAATATCGAAAACGGCTATTCGGCCATTGCTATTTCAACTAATGATATTTCATTGAGCAGTTCAAGTGGTAAAATTTTGCAGGTGCGTGATGGCTGGACCATCAGTATGCTCCCAGGTTTATTTAATCACAATGGCAGCAATATCATTACAATCTCCGAGGGGAATACCATAAAAGTGTGGGATTCCACTACTGGAAAAGTATTGCGAACGCTGGCGCAACATGACGAATCTATATTTCATGCATCTTTTAGCCCGGATGGTAACTACATCCTTTCATCTTCGGCTGATAAAACCGCTAGCCTGACAAGGCACTACGCTCTAACCGATTTGATTATAAAATTTAAAAAGCTAAATATTGCTCCGCTTAGTGCCGACGAAAGAAAGAAGCATTATTTAAATTGATTAATTCGCGGTACGAGGAGAAAAACATAGAAGAATTAGTCCAGCCTCATAGTTTTAACAGAACATAGCATTACTTTTGAAATGCAAAAATCATGCAGTCTACGGGCTCTACTTTTCAAGAAGTTGTGTCAGATTTAGTGGAAATAATACAATTAAATTTACCACTTACTCACAATAGGTTTCGAATGCCCGCCTTACGCAAAAAGTAGCTCTCGAAGGCGGCTATGCTCAATGTTCGGTCATGGCACAGAAAAGACGATCACTTACAAGACGCTATTATGTCTGATCGGCTGGCATAAAAGTTCTGGTGGCACACGTCCGCTTATTGTTCAATTAATATTCGAACACTTACAGTCTTCTCAAGGACACAGACTTTCTGAAAAAAGTTGAATGGATCTAAGATGTATAGCAATCCAGTGACATGCGACTTTCAATGAGTTGGTAGAGTATTTGGCCATTTTTTGTTTTGAACGCGTGTCTTTAATATCGTTAGCGCTGGGGTGCATTAGATACAGATGGACTTGCCCTTCTGGAAATAAATTTTTATTTTTTTTGGTTTTTTCACTCACATCAAACTGCCTTACTTTATCTTTGATGTTTTGCCACTTTTCTATACCTATGAAATCGTGAGCGGATTGTAAAATAAGGTGCCAGCGATCTTTGTTTATGCCGGCTTGGAAAAACTGAATGAACCTGCCGGTTCGCTTAGCGGAATTGAATGAGATATAACTGTGATCAGTAGCTGCGTTCGAAAGAATATGGTGCATGATACTTTTTGTTAGCTTTGGTGATTTTGCATAGTTTTTCATTAGCAGTTCACAAAGCTTTAATCGGTCAGCGTCTTCTACCTTAGTCTGCATTTTTGTCGGTCGAATACTGTCTGAGGATGAGTTTATCAGTCTCGATTTACCTCTATTTGTTTGGTATGCATCATGCTGGTTGATTAGTTGTGCTGCTTCGATCACTGCGAGAATATAGTTTTCAGGTAATGTCAGAATTGAACATATGTCGTCAATTGGTTTGTCAGTGTCATACAGTTTTAATATGCGCTCGCAGTGCATTAAAGACGGCTTGAGTGAAATATCTAAAGTTGTGCGTTTAGTTAAGGCAATTTCCGCTGAAGGCACTGCTGAGATTGAATGTTTTTTAATTTGATTGCCAAAAAACTGTGTGATTTCAGAAGTACTTACAGCTTCTTTTAAACCAATTTGTTTTTTCAGATAATTGGACAATCTAGTGACTGATGTTACTGGCAAATTTGCCCAAAACCTCATTGGCATCGTAAAGCTAGTACTCTCCAAACACTCACCCAAAATCAGATCAGTAAAATGTGAATAGGTACTTATTGTAGTGCTAGGGCTGAGATGGCCAGCCTCACTTGAGAGCTGGTAATAAAGATCATTCTCGTGCGTTGTAAAAAAACGACGAATTTGTTGAATTTGTTCTATTGAATAGAGTGTATATCGAGACGCAGATTTTTCGGTACCAAACAGAACCAACTGTAAATTAGAAATAGCGCTATGACGAAACTGGTAAGCTACTAGTCTATGCCCGGCATAGCTTGAAAGTTGTTCGGTAATTTGAGGTAGAAAAGTTCTACTATCAAATATCACGTCATGATTTATTTGCTGTGAAAATAACAAGGCACTTTTTCTGTCTTCGGTTTCAACCTTTCTCATTGATAAAAAGTGATCAACAATTTTTCGTTCATCAGGCTTTAGCAAAATACTAAGTGCTATTTTTCGTGTCGCGCTAAACGTCTTAACCCTGCCAAAGACATTTTTTCTAAGGTAAACCCAAAGTTCTGATGAGGACTCGATGTCACACATTTGTAATTTGAATAATTCAGATGGCCGAAAAAGACCACGACGCAAAAATATCAGAATTACATCAATGGTTTGTCTGTAGCTTTCACTAGCCTCAGAATATTTTGACTGTAAGTCGTTTCTAAGCGGTTCGTAAAAATGCTCAGGTATATATTCGCTGCGTACATGCCAAGCACTTATATTGTCTGCGACAGACTCGGGAATAGCGATGGTGTATCGACTAGCGATAAATTTAAATAATAAGAATAGCGTATCGCGAGCAGTTGAGTCTTGTTCAATGCGTTGCTCAATCATGTATTCAAACAAGACATCCATGTCATCTGAGCCAACTTCCAAAATATTAACATCCCGCCAGGTTTCTATCCACACCTCGCCAATCGCATTGAGATAGCGATTGCCAGTACCCAATCCATGCTTCCATCGGTTACTAGTTAGGTTTTCAAGGATCCACTCATGAAAAACCTCAGATTGAACATTAAAATCATATTTAGTTCGTAACTGTTGTAATTTGGTTATTGTGACTTGTCGTTGCTGCTCTTGATCGATTTCGTCTTTCAAAATAGTCTTAATTTCGTCAAATATTGTGTGGTCATTGAGGTATTCAGTTTCTTTGTTTTGGATTTGACGAATGTTTAAGTTTTTTCGCTTCCCTTGAACACTAACGGAGCGTTTTTTAATGACTTGATTGTTCAGGTTTAATACCGATTCAACTGGCATAGATGCACTATAAAGTTTACCAGTTGCGTAATTTTGCAAGAAATGAGGCATTGAAGTGCGTCTTAATCTCGATCCAGCAATAAAAAGCGCGGGTAAGAAATTTTTCGTTTTTGTGAGCGGAATATCGGCTGACTTGTTAAAACGAGAAATGGCGCTTTTCAAGACATTTGTTAAAGACAATACAGATACTTCTGATGCAGAGGATTTCTTTTTCAAGAATGCTGATATCGCAGCCTTGCTTACAGTCGTAGGATACCAACGTCTCATCGATACTGGGGTTTCGTTTTGGTAGGTGTTAGTTGGATGTCCTGACTTTTTGTAGGTCAAATCTATAAATATCTGATCATCAACGACAGTGACTGGTTTATCTTCATCTTGTAATTTATCAATCAGACTCTTCAAAATTTCATCAAACGCTAAACCATCCAAAACCGCAAAAACTACTACATTTTCAAGTAAAAACTCATAGCTTGGCTTCGGTGTCTGCGTAATTAATTTGTATCGATGAGCTAGAAACTGCGAAAGTCGGTTGGCTAGAATCTCTGTTTTAACGTCAAGCTTGTTGGTATGTCTTGTGATTACTTTTTTTTGAGAAAGCGCTTGGTACATCGTTTCGAGTACTTCAACAAATATCGTTTTTCCTCGAGAGTGCGACTTGCAATGCTGGTTCACAACATTCTCAGCCAGCTCATTATTGTAATTTAAAAGCCTTTTTTCTGGTTCAGTGAGCACAATGCTATCAAGCTCAGAGAGCGTACAATCTAACCCTAAACTTTTGATTATAATGCGCTTGATTTGATTAGATTGCATCGACAAGGCCCCGCCTTCAATCAATAGAAAGTTCTGTTTTATCATTTCAGCATCAACTAGGTGTATCGCTGTTTTAATTACTTTTTTGTCTTCCATGACAATTTATCCTTTTTTAAGTTATTAAGGGTAGGTTTAATTCTTCCGTGATGTGACTCTCGATTTTCTCGCTGAGAATTCGGTTATGATTGAAATCAAAAGAACTGTATTCGTTATACAATTGGTCAGGTGACGGCGCATGCCCCATGTAGGCTTCAATTAAGTTCCTAGACACACCATCATTCATGAGCATTGTTACGATGTAGTGTCTAGCCCAGTTTTGAGGATAGGGAAACACTGCTTCAATCAACGTATATACGTTATTTGGGTGGTAAGATTTGATACTTCTGCTATCCCAAAACTTAAAAAAGCTACTCTCACTCGCCAGCGCCCCAGAAAATTCATTCGATATTTCTGGGTAGGTGAATCGCAAATCACGAATGAGGTTTTTTAGATACTCAATATACTTATTGAGGATAGTGCGAGCACTGTCACACATTGGAATAACACGAGAACTTTGTGCACATTTATCGATAATGACAACGCTACCATTGATTAAATCAAAGCTTTCCAGTTTGCCAAATTCACCTAATATCGGCCTGTGCAGCGTACATAACTCTAGAAAACTAATAACGTAGAATGTGTAAAAGTTAAAAGAATGTACGAGTTCTGCATGCGTTGCGGGGCTGCGATTGATTTGTTGAACACAATAGTTAAAAAAATCTGAAACAGATGAATCTTTTAATACTCGATGACTACCGAAAAAAGATTTTTTCTCCATAGTTTGGACTTGGAAACCCGACAAACCTGCTTCTTTTGTAAGAGAGGCAATGTATCGAGCGTGTTTTAGAATCACATGGTTAGCGTCAAAGAGGCCGTAACTGCAATGTGGGTGATCTTCTAACTTATAGTCAGAAATGAAAGCAATGTCAGCTCGTGAAAGTCCAAATTTAGGTGCGCAATGACTAAAGTGATTTTGAATTCTCGTCGCATTGATATGCTGAAACAGCTTTCCGAAATTTTTCTTTGTGAACTCATCGACTTCTGCGTCAAGCTCTTCAAGTGTTATGTTTTCATCACACGATTTTTGAAAAGCTGGCAACAATTCTATAGGTAATAGTACCCCACCTTTGCTATCAACCTTCTGAAATAAGTTCAGGTAGGTGCTCGGAAGTTTTAACTCTGGATGCTGCCAATTTGAAAGCAGATAGAACCCACGAACCACTTGACCATCTTGCTTTTCAGGTGGCACTTCAATTTTTGCTTCAATCAATTGCAATAAGCTACGTCCACTAAATAGACTGGCTAGGATATAACTTGGGGCAAGTCCACAATTGATATTCTTTGCGCATCTGAGAATAACAGCGTTGATGAGACTGCCTGTCAAACAAGCCACATCTCCCAGTAATCTTTTTTCACGTTTGATTATGTGTGCAGCCGAATATAAAGACTGATTCTCTTTTCTTTTATCTTTTGAAGAGCTAATCATTTCACGCCCCCCCGCCTTGAACTTGCTTGCTCCTTGCTAGTCTTGTGATTTGTGTCCGGACAGGCTGCCTTTGCTCAGAGCACAGTGTCATAACAGCTGATTCAATACTGCCACTAATAGACAATTTCGTTAGTTTTTGCAGAGTTGAATTTGGACAAAGCTCAATCGTTTTTGCAACAGAAGACAAAACAAAGTTTCGGTGGTGACATATTGACAATGTATGCATGACGTATTGCCATACTATATCGTTTAGGCGCCTAGGTTTATCTTCATAAACTCTTAGACAAATCATTTTATCTGGTGAAAGATGCTGTTGAAATGGGCGTTGGAGAGAAATCCAACCCGCGAAAACATAGAAAAATCGGTCTTTGCTAGCATATGCAAAAGGTATATCAAAATTCCATGGCTGATTTGAGTTAATGCGAGAGTTAAGTAAATCCGTGTTCATCTGATAGTTAAAGCTAGAGCTAAGAGCAAATGCATCTTTTGCTTCGTCTGCGATCCGTATTCTTCGCACATCTACGTACTTAAGTTGTGAATTGAGCTGCATAAAACATCCTTTGTTTTCAAATTCACAACTTATGTTGACACAATGTTTTAAGTTTTCCGCTTTGCTATAAAAGTTTTTTAAAATGATAATAATTAAACAAACCGTTGCATTTGCAACAGTAGTTATATTTTAATGTTCAAAATGATAATTTTTTGAATCTTTGCAAGATCTAGGTAATGTGCATTATGTGGCTTTTAGGATGGATGTATAAACGCTAAAAATTCAGTTGCGATCGTTGTAAGTTTCTTTTTTCTAGCTAAAAAGAAAAGCCTACCCTAAGATGATTACTCTTGATGGATATTCAGGGCTGCGTCAATGCTCGATACGACGAACTTTTAGTAGTAATTTCTGCAGTTCGGAGCATTCGTCGTCACTCAAAACAGAGAAAACGTCTGCGCACGCCTTGTTATATATAGCCGAAACCTCATGGGCCAATTTACTTCCCTCTTCAGTTAGAAGAATATTCTTACATCTTCGTGACAGCTTATTATCAACTCGTATGAGCAATTTTTTTTGTTCAAGAATGTCTAAATTTCTAGTGATTTTATATTTAGGTAAACTAGCTACTTGTACTAATAGTTTTTGACTGAACACTTTGCTAGCAAACCTTGCATTCACAGACAATTTTTCCAATATCTGGAATTGCTGTTCTGTCAGACCATGTTGTTTACAGAACAGAGTAATATCTTTCTCAACTAAGTCAATTACCCTCCTGAAATGTCCAAGCATCAAGGTATGCCGAAGATTGAATGCCATATTCACAACCACTCCTCAAGTAAATGTATTTCATTGTGATAAAATATAGTTGCAAATGCAACCTTTAAGAGGAGTTCTATCTTTTTATAGGGATATTTATGCTTATTTTGAGCTTTTTCCACTTTTTTTTGAAATCGACTAAGTTAAGCGTCGTTAACCAAAAAAGGAAATGAAGATGTTCGAAAAAATGGAAGTAAAATTGGGTTCGCTAAAGGTCAATAAAATTGGGATTCACCCACTTGCTGAACCAGCATTTGTATGCTTTTTAAATATAGCTGAGCTTCGCGAATCATTTAAGTTTGATGTGCAATTGGAAGCTGAAAGCCCGTTTAGTATGCCTATGCCCTTCGTTATAAAACACAAGAAGCAATATATGGCGGTCTCTCACTACAAACTTATGGCTGAAGCATATATAACAGCTCCCGCATCAGCCAGGTTAGATGTGCTAAAGGTTCGTAATTTAACGGAAACGCAAATAAAGATATTGGCTTGGATATATCTGATTGACGTTTACGAGTGTACTCCGAAAGACGAGATGATTGATGCGATTTTTAAACACAGTTTACGTCATTATCCAGATGACTTTATTATTTTTCTTTTGGGTCATAGGTCTAAGTCGAGATTGATTAATCGATTGTTAGATTCGAGATACTGTCCAGAGTCGTGGGTTGATTTTCCTTATCCCCTGCCTTTAAGATTTTAAGGTTCATTTCAAAGGGCTGTAACTTATCGATTATTTAAAATGATAAAATGCACGCCCTTTAATCCACGTTTCTGGAGCATCTGCTAACTATGGGTTACCTTCAGATCTCTGAGAATATTAAGCATGTCTATTGAGTGACGCCTAGAGGCCAGAAACTTAAACCAAAGGCTCACGTTTGCCTGCTAATTTTGACTTTGTCTCAAGGTTCTGCCAAATAGCTTGGGTCTCGATCACATCAATAAATTCCTTTGCAGAGTATCCACCTGGAAAAAGTGTTTCGCGCTCTTCCTGAAGCTGGTCAACAACTGCATATTACCACTCCTGATCCCAGCCACTTTCGGTTTGTTGGTCGCTTTGATTTTCTTGCTTTGGCTTAAGTTCGATACATAGGCCAAGTTCATGGGCAATTTTAAAGAGGGTATCAATACGCGAGTTACCCGCTGAGTTTTCAATAGCCGAGATGTTTTTTTGTTTTAAACCAACATGCAGTGCCACATCTGTTTGCGTTCGTTCCAGCTTATTTCGGTGAAGCTTTATATATTCAGCCAGTTCTTTTGAGTTGTTGAGCTTCATTATGTCTCTCCACTATTAAACCCTCAAAGGTATAGTCATAGCTCTATACCCTGAAAGGTATACTGGTTCAAATATCCCCTTAATGGTATAGATGTCAAATTATACTTCTTAGGGTATTCCAACCCTTCTTAAAGAGATGAATGAGTGGGAAGGTAATCGAACATTAAAGAGTAAGGTATTTACGCTAAGAGAGTTACAGATACGACAAAGTCGCTTGGTGTTAACACAAGTAAATGTAGTGGTTCGCATCACGTCTGACACTTTGAGTCGATAGGTTTCAACCTCTGTTGTCAGGCTATATTGAGCGAATTGCAGTCGTAGGGTAAATATATTAAAAACGTCTGCTGATCCGACAAAGGAGACCTAACAAGTTTGTCGAACCTTACGATAACAACGCAAATAAAACCTACCGAAGATTTTCTTCTAGAAAAGTCTTCAAACGGCCTAAAGCCGTCATTAGCAAATCTATGGTGTCAGTCTGTAATAAGAGGCTTCCAGACATTTAACTAATATGACATGAGCCATTGCACTTGTTGTTTGACTTTATTCGAAGTCGTTATGCGCATTAAGCCTGATAGAAAGTCATTTCGAATTGAGTTTATACACCATGGCAGATGGGTTACCACATCAATGGCCACTAGACGAACTTGGTTAAGCAGACAATGGGTAAGACTTTGTGAATGGCTTGCATTATGATAATCATAACAGGAGAAATGATGATTTGAGGTAATATGGACGTTTTTGAAAAAGTAGATGCCGCTATAGAAAGCGGGGCGACATCACTTAACTTAGGTGGTTTAGATCTTACTAAATTACCGGTTGAGATAAGCCAGTTGACGCAGTTCGAGAAACTTGGCCTTATGGCCAACCAACTAACAGATTTGCCAGCCAAGATAGGTAAGCTGACTCAGTTAAAAGAGCTTGACCTAAGTTGCAACGAACTCACAACTTTGCCAGCGGAGATAGGTAATCTGAGGCAGTTGGAAGTACTTCTGCTGGATAACAACCAACTCACAGCTTTACCAGCCGAGATAGGCAAGCTTACAAAGTTGACACGTATTTACCTATATAACAACCAACTTACAGATTTGCCAGTCGAGATAGGTAAGCTGAGTCGGCTGAGAATACTTGACCTAAGATATAACCAACTCATAAATTTGCCTGATACGATAGGTAATCTAAAGAGACTCGAAGAGCTTGAATTAAGAGAGAACAAACTTTCAGCCTTGCCGGTTAATATACGTAAGCTGAATCAGTTAAAAGCGCTTGATTTATCTGATAACAAACTCACAGCTTTACCAGCCGAGATAGGCAAGCTTACAAAGTTGACACATATTTACCTATATAAAAACCAACTTACAGATTTGCCAGTCGAGATAGGTAATCTAAAGAGACTCGAAGAGCTTGAATTAAGAGAGAACAAACTTTCAGCCTTGCCGGTTAATATACGTAAGCTGAATCAGTTAAAAGCGCTTGATTTATCTGATAACAAACTCACAACTTTGCCAGCCGAGATAGGTGAGCTTACGCAGTTGACAACGCTTGACCTATACCGGAACAATCTCACAAACCCACCTATAGACATTGCAGAAATGGGCATAAACGCCATACGAGAATATTTCGTTCAACAAAGTAAACACGGCGCTCAAAAACGATACGAATGCAGTGTTATGCTGTTAGGCGCGCCAAACGTAGGGAAAACGACCCTGAGGAGAAAAGTAGAAAACCCTAAGTTTATTGCAGATGAGAGCGAGCCAAGAACTGTAGGCGTAGATATTCTGCACTGGCCGTATAAATTCAGGATGAATGAAACTGAAGAGACTGCGTATACACATTGGTTTGATTTTGGCGGCCAAGAAATTCAACATATGTGTCACCAGTTTTTCATTAACCCTAACGCCTTCAATGTGCTCGTCTTCCCTGATGATAAATGCGAAGAAACAGTCAGTTATTGGATTTCATTGCTGCAGAACATGAATCCGACTAATACGATTTTACCCATCTGTAATCAGTTTAACGGTGGTAATTATACGCCTGCATCACTTACAAATATCGAATATTTACCACAATTGACCGTTAACTTAGGCGACTGCAATCAGGAATTGTTTAACGCTAATTTAGCGCTCATTAAAAGCCATATCACAACCTACATTCAGCGTCACGCAATCGAATGGATAACACCTTGGGCTCAGGTTATCAATGAGCTAAATGTGATTAAGAATGATGGTAAACCATACATCCCTATCGAAGGATTTAGGGGAGTCTGTGCAAAGCATGCAATAGACAATAAAGAAGGACAAGATTTACTGCTTGGTTACCTTAATGCCATCGGGCAAGTGCTCTATTTCCCTAAAATTGAATTAGAGACTGTTTACATCAATGCAAATTGGTTAATCAAGGCTATTTATACTTTGTTTAAGCCAGAAAATAACATTGTGCATAACGGCTATTTTTCTTTTGGCGAGTTATCACATTATTGGTCTGAGGAAGACAAGGAAATTGGTCGGGATGCCTATTCAGAAAGCGACCAAGGAAAGCTAAAGCGTTTGTTGTCGCATGATGGCTTTAATATTTGTTATGACATCTCAGAAGAAGACGACCGATTTTTTGTACCGCAGTATTTATCCAATGCCCGGTTGGATTCATCTTGGAATAAGGCTGATGAGACACATGGGAAAAAAGAGATTTTCCTGTACAAAGTGTGCATAGTACCGCTTGGGTTTATGTCACAACTAATCGTTAAGCTATCTAATTATCTTGCTTTAGAAGGTGACTTTCGGTGTCATTGGCAGGACGGTATGGTGTTAAGGTTTCAAGATGCATGGGCACTCATTGAGAAAAGCGATACACAAGCGCACGGTCAACATATCGTCGTGCGGTTAAAAGGACCCCTTGCTTCAATAGAGAAGCTACGAGACGCTATTTTTACTAATTTGCGAGAGGCTTTTACATCATTTCATTTCTATAATGGATATCGGCATGTTGTGCCTTGTGAGTATTGTTATGACAATGAAATATCAGGCCACAGTTTTGAATTGCGTGATAATACGAGCACATGTCCAGAATGCGGCACGATAAGGGTAGATTTACATCGATTAAAAGAAGGAAATATAACCGTGAATGACAATTCCAAAACCTACAATATTTCAGATTCGCAAGCCGTTGTAGCGGGTGAAAATAATTCTGTGACTATCATCATGGATGGCGTAGAAATAGGTGATACTGAGCAAAAAAGAATTCAACAAGAATCCCAACTTGATGAATTAATAACTTTGATGAAAAGCAGTCAATCATTGCCCAATAAAGAGGATTACATTCGTTATGCCAATAACGCCAAAGGTGAATTGGTTGAATCAGATGGCAGCGAACAGGGATTTCAGAAGTGGCTCAAAAAGACTGCTTTATTCTTAGATAATATAGAGCAGAGCTCGGATTTATATAAACGAGGTAAAGATATCCTCATAGGGATTGGGTTGGCTGGCTTGGCATAACCAGTAAAGTTCAGCCACTTCAATTCCGTTGTTCCTGTTTAAAATCACAAATTTACTTACCACGACTAATGGCTAGCTATTGTCGTAAGACTTACCAAATGCTTTATGTCTTCTTTTCGCTCATAGTTGCCGGTCAATTTTGATTAATCTCATCATGTTTTTTGGCTAAACATAGCGTGACTTTTCGAATTCTCTAACTTCCGCTTTAGGTCGTTAGTTGTCGTTTTAAAAGGACATAAAATGGTCTGCAACTGGGACTTAGCCGATAGTCGGAAGTGAGCGTGAGTTTGATTAAACTCTGTATACAAAAAATGTAAAATTGAGTTCAGATTATTGCCAATTAAAGTACTATATCTGTTTTCGCAGGGGTCTATATTGGTTAATTTTAACCAATGTTTTTTGCCCTTTTTGTGACGTGACCGTGACCAAAGGTGTTAATCGTTATAAATCGGCTTGTGACCATGAAACTCTCAATCCCTTTATACACGCGGTGTAGACGCTTTTCGCCGGGGTAGACCGATTAAGCCCATTTCGACGGGGCGCTCTCCGGAGGCGAAGGTCACAGGTTCGAATCCTGTCGGGTGCGCCATT
>TARA_R110002012_G_scaffold6379_2_pt1 | contig 44055 bp, 41 predicted proteins | sample TARA_R110002012 | Tara Oceans TARA_R110002012 (sample SAMEA4396515) | marine metagenome | biome: Westerlies Biome; feature: [DCM] deep chlorophyll maximum layer (ENVO:01000326); material: water (ENVO:00002006), including particulate matter (ENVO:01000060) such as... | depth 40 m
GTGATCAGAAATGTAGAAACCTTCGGGGACGTGAATGTTCGGGTCTTCGATCGCTTTGGCACCATGGTGTACCAGGAAACTGCCTATCAAAATGACTGGCGGGGTACCCGGGGCAACGATATTCTGCCGGACGGCACTTACTATTACGTGATCACTTTCTCGACTTCGGAAAGGAAGTACAATGGGGCTCTGACGATTATGAGGAATAGGTAGGGGGATGGTGGTTCGTGAGATACGTATCAGGGCAGGCGTGTGAGGAAAAAAGACTGACAGTTGATACTAAGGGAAGGAATGGGCTTTCGAGGTTTTTAGGTTAGATTGATATCATTCTTATGAAACAGCTAATAGTTTGCTTATTGCTTACGATGACAAGCTTTACTTGTGGGGCCCAGGGAATTACCCTGGCTCCATCTTTTGGGCTTGCTTATCTTCAAAATAAAATCCCACCGCTAAGTAATTCGCAGTCTAGTCCCAGGCAAATTCAATATGCTACATTGTACTCATTGGCCTTGTCGACCAAAATTTCCAATAGGTTTCAAACTGGGTTAGCGTTCGCTTATGCATCCGCAGCGCTAAATAGAATATATTCGGTCGGCACGGGGAGTACACCTATAAATGTTATTCATTTCCCCATGATAGAAGTATTCGGTAAATACTATGCCGGGCGAATTGGTAGTTTTCTGCCATACGTGCGAGGTGGACTGGGTTACGCATTTAATTACCCTGAAAAAATGGGGACATCTCAAATTGAAACATCTGGTAAGTCTTTAACCAACCTATCAATCGGGACGGAAGGCAATCCAAGAGGACAACTTTCATACTTTCTTGAGGCAGGTTACTGGAATAAGGGTTTTTTGGCGAAAGGGGGGCTGATAATCAATACTTCAAAACTAAAAAACCTAAGTGATCCCGGTTCGTAAGGCATGAACCAGGGCTTCAGGGCAATGGATAGGTGGGGTGTCTTTGACGCAACGAGAAACATTTTAAAGAACTCAGCTATGCGAATAAAACTCTTATTGATAGTGGGTAGCATTGGGCTATTGGCCTGCTGCCACGAAAAAGATAAGTATCCGCAGGGAACCTTCCCTGCCACTATCACCAATTTCAGTGAGGTTAACTCCGAATACGATGATTACAATTCGGACATACCGCTGATAAGCGTTGGACTGAAGCTTCATTTCTCCTCCAATAGGAATAGTGCCGGTGAAAACTTTGATGTGGTGGGAGATGCCTTGGGTATTCTTTGGACGACCGACAATGGCACTTTGAGCATTCATGCCACGTCGCTGGACGACGATGACGACTTTACTCCAGAGTTGCTCTCTTCCATTAACACCCCCTGCAACGAAATGGGGCCTTACTCCTTTCAGTACAATGCTGGCGGCAAATACAGGTATGTGCTGATGTATGCCAGCGACTGCGACAGCAACTTCGACATTAGCTATGCCCATTACGAAAAGCCTTTCGGGACTGATGGGTCGCCGGTCTTGTATCCTCCGAAGAAAATTGAATTTCTTAATTCCTCATCTGACGATATGTATCCAACATTTTATGGGGAGAATTTCATTTATCATGGTGAGATAGCGCCAGAAACTATCGAAAAATTGCTGTTCTGCTCAAACAGGGATGGGCAGTTCGACATCTATGAAATAGGCCTTAGAGAGGACACCGATTTGGTGGATTTATTGGGTTCAGACATTGGGAAGCAGCCAGATAAGCTGGCTATCAGCTCGGAGAGCAACGACAAATGTCCGTTTGTAAGTGGTAAATTGCTGGTGTTTACGTCCGACCGCCCGGGTGGATTTGGCGGGTATGACCTTTATTATTGCTTAAGAACTGACAATGGCTGGTCGGAACCTACCAACTTTGGAGCAGACGTAAACTCAGCGTACGACGACTATCGGCCGGTTGTTCTCAATTATCCAGGTTTTTTCAACAATAGCCTGCTGCTTTTCTCTTCCAACCGGCCTGGTGGCAAAGGTGGGTTCGACTTGTACTATATCGGCACAGACGTGGCGGATCATTGAAGGTTGCTTTTGGAGGTAGCCGGGACAGTTGGGGATACGAGCCGCAGGCTAAGCAGCCAGCAATGTATTCACCCCCGACGGCAATGGCCAGAACGACACCTGGCGGGGCCGCCCTTGCGGTGATACGAAATGTGCAAACATTCGGCGATGTAAACGTGCGGGTGTTCGATCGCTTTGGCACCATGGTGTACCAGGAAACTGCCTATCAAAATGACTGGCAGGGTACCCGGGGCAACGATATTCTGCCGGACGGCACTTACTACTACCTGATCACCTTCTCGACTTCGGAAAGGAAGTACAATGGGGTGCTGACGATTATGAGGAATAGGTAGTTCCCGTTTGGTGTGGCACCAGCCACGTTAGTCGTTACAATGACAAGACAATATTGGCTTTGTACAGTTCCTTTATCGAAAAATTATATTTACACTATTAGGTGATTCCAGTATTTTTTGTTTATAATGGACGTACATAATCGATTTTTTATCCGTTTATGTTTCGATCAACCGTTAATTAAGACCTGGATGAGCAGCTCCAATGAATTGGTTCCGGCTAAATTAATCAGCCTGACGCAAGAATCTCTTGTTGCCCGATTTTCCAAAAAATCTAATGGAATCTACATTCTGTCAATATTATTAATTCTCGTTTTTTTGAGCATTCTTCCCGTAATATCGGTAGACATCTCAGTGAATGCCCCTTCCATTTTTAGAGCCGCTCAAGAGCCGAGTGTCATCGTCTCGCCTGTGTCAGGATCGATCAGAGAGACCTTTGTGGAGGAGAATAAATTCGTGGCAGCCGGCGACACGCTCTTTGAGCTGGAATCGGTAGCGATCAATGAACGCAGGCATTTTTTTACCGCCAAACTGCAGGAAGTCAACACACGACTATCCGATCTCAACCTGCTGCTAGTACCCAAAAACGGAAGCGGTTCATCACAAGTGCTGAAAACATTTGTGTATGTGCAGGCACAAAATCAGTTTCAAGAAAGGATCAGAGAGGTGGAAGTCAAGCTCGACAAAGCCAGGAGAGACTTTGACAGGAATAAAGGGCTGTTTGACAACAAAGTGATTGCCCAGGTTGAGTTTGAAGGCTACCAATTTGAAGTTGTCAGGCTTGAAAAAGAGCTTCAGATTGTGAAGGAAACGCAACGGAACCAGTGGGCGTCTGAGAGGCAATCATTGCTTTTGGAGAAGAATGATATTTCGGGCCAGCTGGCCAGCATTCAGGCAGAGGCAAGTAAAAACTATATCCTTGCACCGCTGGGAGGCGTGTTGACGAACTCAAAAGGCTACTATAAGGGCGGCTTTGTGCTCCCTAACCAGGAGTTGGTAAGTATATCGCCCACAGACTCCATTATTGTGATGGCCTATGTGAGCCCTGCAGATATCGGCTTTATCAGAGTCGACATGCCCGTTACCCTTCAAGTGGATGCATTTGATTATAACCAATGGGGACTAGCCGATGCCCGTATTATTGGTGTATCGGAGAATGTTAAAGTTCTCGACGGAAAACCTGTTTTTGAAGTGAGATGCCAAGCCCGCCAAAGCTATTTGGAGCTACCCAACGGCTACAGGGGTTATCTGAAACAGGGCATGACCGCACAATCGAGGTTTATCCTTCAGCAACGTACACTTTGGCAATTGCTTTTCGATAAGGTCGACGATTGGCTTAATCCAAACTTAAACAGTTAACCCGTTTTTTACAGTATGAACAGTGCAGTAAAAATAAAGCAAAGGGATATCACTGACTGTGGTGCAGCCTGCCTGGCCTCCATTACGGCACATTTCGGGTTGAAGATGACTGTGTCAAAAATTCGTCAGTTTGCTTCCACTGATAAGAAGGGGACTAACCTGCTCGGCCTGATTGAAGCCGCTCAAAAGCTAGGGCTTCAGGCCAAAGGGGTGCGGGGCGAGTTTGATAGCCTCAGCAAAATTCCTCTTCCGGCTGTGGCACATGTGATTGTGAAGGAAGTGCTCCACCATTTCATGGTCATTTATGAGGTCACACCGTCGTATGTGAAGGTGATGGATCCGGCAGACGGGCAGATTCACAAAATGCCAAATGAAGAGTTCAAAAAAATATGGACAGGGGTTTTGGTGCTGATCGTACCCACAGAATCATTTTCCGCTGGCGATCAAAGCATTTCTCTTTATTCAAAATTTATGGCGCTCATCCAGCCCCATAAAAGTGTGATGGTGCAATCGCTGATAGGGGCGGCTATCTACACCGTTCTTGGCCTGAGCACATCTGTTTACATACAGAAGATTGTCGATTATGTGATTATTGGCGGGAACCGCAACCTGCTTAATCTAATGAGTGTGGGCATGGTGGTTATCCTGCTTTTTCAGGTCTTTATTGGCTACATGAAAAGCTTGTTTGTGCTGCGTACCGGGCAGCTGATCGATGTGCAGCTCATTCTTTCCTATTACAAGCATTTGTTAAAACTTCCACAGCAGTTTTTTGACACTATGCGGGTGGGTGAGATCATTTCCCGGGTCAACGATGCGGTGAAAATCAGGGCCTTCATCAACGATGTAGCCATCAATCTGGCTGTAAATATTTTCATCCTGATATTTTCATTTGCCCTCATGTTCACTTATTACTGGAAGCTTGCTCTGGTATTGCTGCTAGTGATCCCGTTCTATACACTGATTTATTTTATTGTGAACAGGCTCAACAAGAAGGTAGAACGAAAAGTAATGGAAGATGCTGCCGACCTGGAGTCTCAGCTGGTGGAATCGCTCAACTCAGTTAACACCATCAAAAGTTTTGGGCTGGAGTCATTTTCCAATATCAAAACGGAAGTTCGGTTTGTAAAGCTGCTCAATAGCGTGTACGAGTCGGGTACGAACAACCTTTTCTCCGGCTTTTCATCAGAGTTTGTTTCCAGGGCATTCACCATTGTGCTGTTGTGGATTGGTGCTGGCTTTGTTATCGACAAGGCCATCACGCCTGGTGAACTACTTTCTTTCTATGCCCTCATCGGGTATTTCACAGGGCCGGTGAGTGGCTTGATCGGCATGAACAAAACCATCCAAAATGCCCTGATTGCCGCCGACCGTTTGTTTGAAATCATGGACCTCGAGCAGGAGAACAACTCCAACAAACTGAGCCTTACTCCGGATTTGATAGGCGATATCCAGTTCAAACATGTCAACTTTCGATATGGATCCAGGGTAACAGTTTTTGAAGACTTAAGCTTTACGTTTCCTTATGGGCAGGTGACCGCCATTGTTGGGGAGAGCGGATCGGGCAAGTCGACATTGGCAGCCATTTTACAAAAGTTATACCCACTCGCTTCAGGTAATGTCTTCATTGGGGACTACGACCTGAAGTATATAGACAATGAATCTTTGCGGTCAACCGTGGGTGTCGTGCCTCAAAAGATAGACCTGTTTGCCGGCAATGTGATTGACAATATTGCCGTGGGGGAATTTGAGCCGGACATGAAGAAGATGGTGTCCATCTGTTCGTCGTTGGGCATTTTGGAATTTATCGAAAAGCTACCTAATGGATTTGAAACGTACCTTGGAGAAAACGGTGCCACCCTCAGTGGCGGCCAAAAACAGCGTATTGCTATTGCAAGGGCATTGTATCGGGAGCCTGAAATTTTGATTCTCGACGAAGCTACCTCAGCCCTGGACTCAGCCTCAGAGCAATACGTGCAAAAAATGGTGAGCTACCTGAGTGACCGCAAGAAAACCATCATACTGATTGCCCATAGATTGAGTACAGTATTCAATGCACACAAAATTATCGTGCTAGATAAAGGTAAGGCGGTAGAAGAGGGCACTCACCACCAGTTGCTGGACGCTAAAGGGTACTACTACCGGCTGTGGGTACAGCAATTCCCGATGCTTCAAGATTTGATGGAAAATAAGTAATCAATTGTAAACCAAAATAAATAAGCTATGGCCGTATTTGATCTAATGTCGAAGCTGGAAAAGCTGGATTATTTAATTAGAAGTAAGTCAACGGGCACCTCTAAATCGCTCTCGAAAAAGCTAGGGGTTTCCGAAAGGCAGGTATTTAACTATCTAACGCTTTTCAAGGATTTAGATGCCCCAGTGACCTACTGCCCGTTCAGGCAAACCTACCTTTATGAGAAGGAGGGTAAGTTCAATTTCAGGTTTAGTATGAAAGATCTGGATAACGACGAACAAAGGAATATCAGAGCGGGTTTTTTGAACCATCTTCCGAAAACTTTTTTAGGCACTGAACTAATATTGCAGGGGTACAAGCGAACTTGTTAAAGTTGGCCTTTACATAACGAGACCTTCTCGGATCGAAAACTTTGACATGAGAAGATTTGGTCGACTCCTAATCAGATACTCTTTGATTTAACTTGTTTTTGGCTTTTACCGCTTTATTATGATCCTCATTTGGATCTCCACAGTAAATGAGTGCTTATTAAGGCTCAAATAGCTTCTCAATTCGATTTTTTTGCATTGTGGAGATGTCACTGGAGCTAAAGCTGGGCAAGCTGAAGCAGAACTTAAATTACTATATGAAAGCAATACAACAGTTCGAAGCCCTACAACAGCTAAATAAACTCATTTCCCAACAGAAAACCGGGTCTCCTGACGAAATCGCCACTCGACTGAAAATTAGCAGAAGCCATGTTTATAACCTGGTTGAAGTATTGAGGGATTGGGGTGCGCCAGTAAAATATAGCAGAAGACTAAGGTCATTCTTTTATAGTGAGCCTATCTGCTTGAGTATAGTAATAGATGTGAAGATTGTTGCTCAAGATGTAAGGAGTTCAGAATAATAGGCCTCTATCTTTTTCCTTATTTATACAAATTGTCATCTTTGATTGATCAAATTGGCACGCAGACCGTGTCACTCCTTACTAGCCTTATCCATTTTTGCTTCAATTTGTTCGATTTTTTGCCTCAATTCTTTATGCTCCTCCATAAGCTGCCGGTATCGATATCTTGTCTGAATTCCATCATAGGTCCAGTAGAGAATAGTCAGAATTGCAGCTATTATTATCAGACCTTTTCTGAGATGTTTCATAAGACTTTGAGTATGTTTGATTCTACCGCAGATTAGAAGCAATGTAGCTAAAGTAGTTTGCTAGACAAAGCAATCAACCTACAGTAGAATCTCAAACCATGAAAATTTTCTTGAATTGGCTGTAATTCTAATAGCCACCACCACCACCACCACCACCAGCACCACTACTACCATTTGAACCGCAGCCAGTATCAATACAGCCGCAACTCCAATAGTTATAATATACGTTCATCACAGCCTTCAGCCCACACATTGCATCTCCAATTGTTTCTCCGAGAAACGAGCCAACTCCTCCTCCACTAATACCAACTAATTCTGAACTAGTTAGATCTACGACATTGTTTGAATTCATAATTAACTTTTTTTGTTTTAATAGCAGGTACAGTTTTTTGCAGATTCCACAAATGCATCCCAGAAATCGATGACTCCTTCTACGATGTCTAATGCGATCGGCTTTACCGGCACTAAATTATAGGATCCGGCAATTATGAAGCTACCACCTTCCATGAGCATGAGATCATTATCGCTCAATTCGGTAAATCTAGCAGCTGACTCTCCTGGAGAATCAGCCACCGAAGTGTTTGTTGTTGTCATACCACTATAATAGTTTTCTTCCATCTAGAAAAATTAGACATTGTCATAAATTATGATGGTCAAATGCCTTTTTTGTTGAAAACCAAAAAAGAGCTAAGGCTTTCTGCTTATGTTGACTGATGGAATGTAGCCGGCTAGCCAAGCGGCTTATAACGGAGTGCTATTCTTGCTGACAATTCTTGGGAAATAGACGACTGAGAGACGAAGGTTTGAAGACACACCTTTCAACATGGTTAACATGGGGAAGAGTATTAGTGTCCGGGATTTTGTCAATAGTAAGTCTCAAAAAAGACCTATTTTAAGAACATGATCAGGATCGCTATTCTTTTTCCTTTTTTGCTATTGACTCTAAGCCTACGGGCGCAAAAAATAAAATCGCCGAAAGAACGGGTAGAGCAATTGTATCACGGCCTGGCAGAAGGTGGCCTTTCGGATAGGCAGGTGCACTGGACGTTTGGCTTTGCCGATGCCGATAGTGCTCATCTGGACTTCATCGCTTCGGTTTTGCTGCCTCATTTCAAGCAGCCCATCAAAAGAGTGATGGCGGCAGGCAATACGTTCTTTCCTGATGAAACACGCCTTGTGATCGACGTGGTGGATTACGGCTACTACGAAAAGACCGAGCTGACCCAACTAGTGAGCTCCCTTACCAAAGCACTTAAGAAAAGCTCAACGGATTTGACCGTTCTTGGCTATGAAGTGATTGACCCTCAAAACGTCCAAGCCGATTTTAAGCTGGTCAGCGATCAGCCTAATTGGCTCGATATAGCTGGTGTGATCATTGACGTCAAAACCAATGAACCCATTCCTGGCGCCACTGTATCGTTTCCTGCCACCAATGAGCAATTGACCTCCGACGCCAACGGGCAATTTACTACACGGATTAATCGCACCACGACTGACTCAGTGGTGGTGTCCGCACTTGGCTACCGGAGCACGGGCCTATCCGTCGCCAACTGGAACGGAGTCGAGAGGATAGCGCTGAAGGAGCGCTATACCCGACTGGACAATGTGCTTGTGGAAGAGCGTTCGTTGGGAAAAAAAGTGGTGCTGGGGCAAAAACATCCGGGTTGGTTTGGCCCAGCCGCCTTTATTGGAGGCAAATTCGGCGAGGCTGCTAAACAGATGGAAGTGAAGGGGGGTACGTTGTTCATAAATAAAATAGTATTTCATTTAGTTAATTATTCTGGTCGCCCTTTTGAGTTTCTGCTCGACGTCTATGATATGGGAGCGGATGGAGGGCCGGGACCTAGCCTGCTTTCCAGCAAAGTGTCCGTGCTGGGCTCGGAAAAAGGGGGTTGGGTAGAAGTGAATATGAGCAGCTATAATATCGTGGTGAACCGCACCTTTTTTGTCGCCCTGCAGTGGACGGTAGAAGTATCTGATCTCAACACGCCTGAGACCGAAAAGCCAGCTCAGATCAGCTTAAAGGGAGACTTCGCCTACCATCGCAAAAACCAGGAAGCGCAATGGGAAAAGAGCGACTTCTTCGCCTGGGTGATGAAGGCGGAGTGCACTGTTTTTGATAAGAAGTAGTCTCTGTTTATTCTAATCAGCTTTGAAAAACAGCTTCTTCCTTTTCTTTGGTTCTTCCTCCTTCCCGGAGTCGTCCATCCTCTTCTCCGGCGTTGCCTGATAGGCCGTTTCCTTGAGCTCCTCCAAATGCAGCTTGTCAATGGCATGCACTGCCCTGATGTTGAGGCGCTGGAACAGGCCATAATTTTCTACTACTGTTTTGAATCTCTCATTCTTGTCGTACAGCAGCAAGTAGTAAAACTGCATGAGCACTTCCTGCTCGGTGAGGTGAGGCTTGATGATGTTGACATAGAAAACAGGGTCGCTGCTTTTTTCATCTACCAGAAATAGCAACGCCTTGTAGCTTTCCATGTAGTGGGAGAGTGTGTTTCGGTAGCTGTCGTACACCAGGCGGAAGCTGGTTTCGAACGACTGCGAGTCGAGGTTTTGTGAGCTGCCGGTTGTTTTTCTTTTCCGTTTGGTGGCAGTCAGGGCCTTCTTGAAGTCGACGTACATTTTGTCGAAGCCGTTGGCGCCGTCCTGGGTTTCGATGCGCTTTGCCGCATTGAGGTGAAACTCGAGGAGCTGGAAGAACGTGTTTTCAAATTGCTGTGTTTGCAGTGTTTTCGACTGCTTGTCCATGATCTTGCGTGACTCCAGCAGCTCTTCCCGCTGTAGTTCAAGCTCTCGGCGTTGGTAAATCAGGGCCAGGTAGAAAAAGATGACGCCTGCCAGGGACCACATGGTGCCCACGGAGCCTCCAATAAATTCCCCCAGCATGCTGAGGGTGGTGATATCCCCTTCCACTGCCAGGTTGAGGTTCTTTACATTGTTGAACACATAGTAAATAATGCCAAAACCAGCCAAAACGGCCAGGGCAGCACTGGCACCCAGAAAAGTGACGAAAAATGAACGCCTGGTTGGATTAGGTTTACTCATATAGCCGGATAGGTTTCAGTTGTCTAAGATAAGGAATAGCAGCGATGGAATGAGTTAATTTTTGGAATGATGCGCCGCTGGAACTGAAATACCTGGACTCCCGATACGGATTTTTCATTATCTTCAATCATATGAAAAACCTACAATCCCACCTGCTTTTTCTGATAGCAGCTACTCTCCTTTTTTCCTGCTCACAGCCTTCAGCAAAAAGGCCGGTTCTCACAAGTACCGACAGCCTGGCTTTGGAGCAAGCCGCTATCAACGGCCGGCTGGTGAACGAGGGCCTTGAAAGATGCCGGAAGTTTGTAACCGACTGGCTGGCCCATGCCGACTCCACCACGGGGCTGATCCCCCGCAACCTCTATGAAAGCACCGACATCTGGAATGCCTGGGATGCCGCTGCCGACAACTACCCTTTTATGGTGCTAACGGCGGCTTTAACCGACGAGGAGCAGTTCAGGGGTCGAATGCTCGACATGCTCCGCAGGGAAACCCGCCTCACCTCCCGGATCGGCCGCCTGCCTGATACTTACTCATTCTCCAAACAAGGCTTTGACAAGCCCGAGCCAGATTTGAACAGCATCATGTTTGGCTCGTCGGAGTATATCAAAGATGGACTATTGCCACTTACGGAGTGGCTGGGAGCCAGCCCGTGGTCAGAGCGAATGATCGGCATTCTCGACGATATGTGGAAATATGCGCCAGTGGAAACACCTTATGGCAACATTGTCTCCAACAATGTGGAAGTGAACGGGGAGATGCTGCAGGTGCTGTCACGGGTATACTGGATGACGGGCGATCAAAAGTATCTGGACTGGGCGATTCGGCTGGGTGACTACTACCTGCTTGACGAGCACCATCCGACCAGGAATTTTGAATCGCTCAGGTTGCGTGACCATGGCTGTGAAATCGTATCAGGTCTTTGCGAACTATACGCCACGGTGAATGCTGCCGATCCGGCAAAAAAGAAAGTCTACCAGCCCCACATGCACGAAATGCTTGACAGAATACTGGAAGTGGGGAGAAATGACGACGGACTTTTTTACAATTCTATCAATCCGCAAACTGGAGAAGTCTTGTCGGCGGGCACAGCGGATAACTTCGGGTATAATCTCAATGGTTTCTACACAGTTTATCAAATCGACTCTACGGACACCTACCGGGAGGCCACACTGAAAGCACTTAGTGCACTGAGCGGCAACTATAGAAATTTTGACTGGGAAACGGGCTCAGCTGATGGCTACGCCGATGCCATTGAAGGGGCGCTGAACCTTTACAACCGTGAGCCTGTAAGCAGCGTACCCGGTTGGATGGACAGCGAGATACGGGTGATGTGGTCGATGCAAGACTCCAGCCACAGGGCCAACACTGAGCAATGGCGCTCATCCGGGGTGATTGAAGGCTGGCATGGCGATGGCAACTTTGCCAGAACTACCATCATGTATTGCCTGTGGAAGACGCAGGGCATGACAGTGGCTCCCTGGCGAGCCGACATACAACCTGGGGTAGTAAGAATCGGAGAGGACTTGCTGATCAGTGTGACTGTTGAGGCAGACTGGGAGGGAATCGTTAAGTTTGATGTGACCAGGCACCAGGCTAATATGCACATGCCCTGGGACTGGCCCCGGATCAATCAGTTTCCGGAGTGGTTCACCGCCAACGAAAGTATGCAATACACATGGGCCAACTTACAAAATGCTGATGAAAAGGCATTTTCTGGCAAGCAGCTAAGCGATGGTGTCAACGTTTCCTTGAAAAAAGGCGTCAATCAGTTCAGGTTGCAGCTAACCAGTAATTAACCATTAGCCCTGAAACCGTGGAGCGAGGCCTAAAAGGTATTGCGAAGTATTTTCTCAAAAACAATAAGCTTGAAGGTAAAGTATAGCAATGCGCACTATTTTTCATCAAAAGAATATAACAAAACAGCATCCCAGCGATTTTTTTAACAGGTATTGCTAATTTGCATGCCACAATGTCTTCAAGATAAAATGAAAGGTATCATTCTAGCTGGTGGATCTGGCACTCGTCTTCACCCACTTACGATCGCAGTCAGCAAGCAAATCTTGCCTATATACGATAAACCAATGATCTACTACCCATTAAGCACGTTGATGCTTTCTGGGATCAGAGAAATACTCATCATATCCACTCCTCACGATCTTCCTTTATTTAAAAGCCTTCTGGGAGATGGCAAGAGCCTGGGGTGTGAGTTTTCGTATGCCGTTCAGGAAAAGCCGGAAGGCCTGGCCCAGGCTTTCATTATCGGGGAGTCATTTATCGGTAACGACAAGGTGGCGCTTGTGCTGGGGGATAATATTTTTTATGGATCGGGTATGGCCAAGCTGCTGCAAAGCAAGAGCGACCCGGACGGTGGTGTCATTTTCGCCTACCACGTAACAGACCCCGAACGTTATGGCGTAGTCGAATTTGATGAGAACCTCACGGCCTTGTCGATTGAAGAAAAGCCATTGAAACCTAAGTCGAACTTTGCGGTGCCGGGTCTTTATTTCTACGACAATAGTGTGGTAAAAATAGCCAAAGAGCTGAAGCCCAGCCCCAGAGGGGAGCTTGAGATCACTGATGTAAACAAAATATATCTATCGCAGGGGAAATTATCTGTCGGCATTCTCGATAGGGGTACCGCCTGGCTCGACACGGGCACCATCGTTTCTCTGATGCAAGCCGGACAGTTTGTGCAGGTAATAGAAGAAAGACAGGGATTAAAAATTGGTTGTATAGAAGAAGTCGCTTACAAAATGAAATTCATTGGAAAAGAGCAGCTGGCAAAACTCGCCAATCCTTTAGTGAAGAGCGGCTATGGTGGCTATCTATTAAACCTTATTAAATGATTATCGAAGAAACCAGGTTTCCAGGCTTGTTTGTTATTCAGCCCAAAGTATTTGAGGATGAAAGAGGCTACTTTTTCGAGAGCTTCAGTGCAGCCAATTTCGAAAAAGCGACGGGCGTCAAAGCCGATTTTGTACAACACAATCAGTCGAAATCGTCGAAAGGAGTTCTGCGAGGACTCCACTTCCAAAGAGAACCTTATGCACAGGCTAAATTGGTTAGGGTACTCTCGGGAACTATACTAGATGTAGTAGTCGATTTGAGAGAAGGCTCTCCGACTTACCAGCAACACTTTAGCATCGAGATGAGCGCCGAGGACAAAAAGCAACTGTTCGTGCCCAGAGGTTTTGCCCACGGCTTCGTCATCCTTTCCGAAACTGCTGAGTTTTTCTACTGCGTCGACCGGCCATATGCACCAAACTTCGACGATGGCATACGATTCGACGATAGTTCACTAAACATCGATTGGAAGCTTGATAAATTGTCTCTGATTCTTTCGGAGAAAGACAAAGGGCTCGGCACACTTAATGATGCCGCAGGTAAGTTCAAATTTTAATTCAGCTAAAATGGCAAAGAAAAAGAAAGTATTGATTACTGGCGGAGCGGGATTCCTTGGTTCTCACTTGTGCGACAGGTTTCTAAAGGAAGGCTACGATGTAATTGCGATGGACAACCTCATCACCGGCTCTCTCGAAAACATAGAGCATCTTTTTAAAAGAGAAGACTTTGTATTCTATCATCACGATGTCTCGAAATTTGTTCATGTTCCGGGCGATTTGGACTATATTCTTCACTTTGCTTCACCAGCAAGTCCTATCGACTACCTTAAAATGCCTATCCAAACCCTTAAGGTAGGCTCACTTGGCACGCACAATTTGCTTGGCCTTGCCAAAGCAAAAAATGCCAGAATCCTGATAGCCTCCACTTCAGAAGTTTATGGCGACCCATTGGTGCACCCACAAACTGAAGACTACTGGGGCAATGTCAATCCTGTTGGGCCAAGAGGGGTTTACGATGAAGCGAAACGTTTCCAGGAAGCCATTACTATGGCTTACCACACGTTTCACGGTCTGGAGACACGCATCATAAGGATATTTAACACTTACGGTCCCCGCATGAGACTCGATGATGGCAGGGTGTTGCCAGCTTTCATTTCGCAGGCGTTAAGAGGTGAAGACCTCACCTGTTTTGGCGATGGCTCGCAAACCCGTTCTTTCTGCTATGTCGACGATCTGGTTGAGGGCATTTACAGACTGCTCTTAAGCGACTACCCGCACCCCGTGAATATCGGCAACCCCGACGAAATCACTATCAAGCAATTTGGCGAGGAGATTATCAAGCTAACCAATGCCAACCAAAAGCTTATTTTCAAGCCCTTGCCAACGGATGATCCGAAGCAACGGAAGCCAGACACAACCAAAGCCAGAGAAATCCTTGGGTGGGAGCCCAAATACTCCAGGGCCGAAGGGTTGAAACCAACATTAGAATACTTTAAGAACAAGGTGCTGAAATAGGCACTTTGTTCTTCATCACAAACTACTTCCACTAGGATCAGGAGCCAGGCTTTATCCAGTTGGATATCGTATACCTCAAAGCGGCCACGCTGTCGATGGGATTAAACTCCTTTTCCGAGATAAAGAAGAGCTCATGCTCCTTGTTGTTGCTAGCCCTGATGTATATCCGGTAGTTGTGTTGCTTCTGATTGTTGGAAAAAGCGGATACGTCGCCCTCGGAAACATCATAGTTTACTTCAATTGCCGTAATTTCTCTAAATGGATAAATATTCTTTCCCCCAAAAAGGGAACCTTTGAGTTCGAACGTTCCCTTTTTAAAGTCAAATACAAACCTCTTTCTTTGGACGTACTTGATCAGTGGAACCATAAGAACTCCAAAACCCAAAAGGAAGAATATGGAAGAAAAGAGGCCCCCTATCAGCAGAAAAACACCGATAAAGATAAGCGCCAGGTTCGCATATTTGGAAAAGCTGGCTTTGCTTCTGAATACCTGGATCGTGTTTAAATCTTCATAGATATAACCGTGCCGGGCAACAAGCTTTTGAAGATCGAAGGGTAAACTAGTATTAGCCATAGAGTGATTAAAAAATTGACTTTCACGCACTGAACTTTGTTAAAGATACAGTTTTTCGCCCTATTTTCTTCTAAGCTTGCTCAGCTGACTTTCTTTTAATCCAATAACGCATTAGCCCAGCCACACTCATCCAGGCAGGATTGGCTGCCTCATATTGCTCTATTTGCCTGCCAGTCAGGCCCTGATGTCTCAAGCCATCTGCCACAAAACCCTGGAACATCGGTGTCATGGATTCTGCGTCTGTTCCCTTTTCCATCTGGTTCTTGATCCAAAACGCCCACTCATCCAGCACCGATTCCAGGTCATCGAGATGTGGGAAAACGTCTTTCACTATTCCAAAATGAGTAAGATAGAGCTGTGAAACCCCAGCATTTTTTATTCTTTCAATTGAGCTTTTCCAACTCTCAACATTAATGTCAGGCGGTGGGCAAGGCGGTACAACCGGCCCATTTTCAATTTTTACGCCTGCCACATCGCCGGAAAAGAGGATGTCATTTATTTGCCAGGCAATATGGTGAATAGCATGCCCGGGCGTATGCAACGCTTTGATCGCAACTCCACCTATTTCGATGGTTCGTTCGTCATTTACCGCCACTAGCTGGCTTTCGTTAATGCTGTGCATTTGCCCCCACAGATAATCCATTTTATCCTGATAGATGCGCCTTGCCGACTCCATCAGCTTCGAAGGGTCTGCCAAATGCTTCACTCCGAATGGATGAACATAGACGCTCGCTCCCTTTTGGGCAAAATACCAGGCGGCTCCCGCATGGTCAAGATGAATGTGGGTCAGAAAAACATGTTTGACGTCCTCCGTCTCCACTCCATTTTCCTTCAGCCCTTTTTCCAATGACTGAATAGAAGAATGGGGCCCTGTTTCGATCAATACGGGGCCATCACTTGTTTTGATTAAGAATGACGAAATAGTTTTCTCGAGCCCAAGAAAGTGAAGGTCCAATATTTTAACATCAAGCATAACAGCACCGGGGTTCAATGAAATTAATAACTTCGCCACTAAAATAACGATTGGAAAATGGAAAATCAGCAGCCTGAGTACTTTCAGGACTTTATGCCCGAGAATGTTTGCTTTGGATGTGGCATACACAATCCCCATGGGTTGCAAATAAAGAGTTACTGGGAGGGTGAGGAGGCGGTATGCAAATGGGTTTCGGAAGAAAAGTACCACGGCTGGCCCAACCTGTTGAATGGTGGAATTTTAGCTACCCTCATTGACTGTCACTGTATGGGCTCAGCCATGGCGCATGCCTACAAATTGGAAGGAAGGCCGCTGGATTCTATGCCGGAATACAGATATGCCACCGGCACTTTGAACGTCCGCTACCTGAAGCCAACTCCCAACGACCAAACGATAGAGCTGAGAGCCCGGGTAAGCGAAGTGAAGAATAGAAAAACCGTGTTCTACTGCGAGGTGTTTGCCAATGGATTAAAAACAGCGGAGGCCGACGTTGTTGCCATACGGGTGTATGACAGCAGTCAGCCTCCTGCTGAAAATGCTTTCAAATAGTTATATAAGCTCTGAAATGTGCGAAGCGTCCTTTGCTTCCAGATCGCTGGCGCCCATCAGGTGAATGTCTATGGCTCTCGCAGCCTCTCGGCCTTCAGAAATTGCCCAAACAACAAGGGACTGGCCTCTGCGCAAGTCTCCGGCTGCAAAAACATTCTCTAAAGATGTTTTGTAATCAGTGGCCGCCACATTTCCCCTTTCGTCAAGGGTCACTTTCAGTTGGTCAACTAATCCTTCCTTCTCCGGGCCCACAAAGCCTACCGCCAGCAAAGCCAGTTCGCAGGGGATTATTCTTTCGGTGCCTTTGATCTCCACAAAACCGGCCCTTTCGCCCGGTTTCGCCGCCTTCCATTCGATATTCACACACTTCACACCTGCCAGGTTGCCGTCCTTATCACCCACAAATTCCTTGGTTAGCACAGCCCAGTCTCTCTCACAGCCCTCTTCATGCGACGACGACGTCCGCAATGTCATTGGCCACTCTGGCCAAGGGTTATCGATGGCTCTCGACTTTGGCGGCTGGGGAAGCAACTCAAGCTGAGTCACTGACTTGGCCCTGTGCCTGTTGGATGTTCCCACGCAGTCGGAACCCGTATCACCACCACCGATTACCATCACATTTTTGTCGGTGGCCATGATCCTCTTTTCGTCAATTTTTTCATCCGACACTTCCTTGTTTTGCTGTGTCAGGAATTCCATAGCAAAATGTACCCCTTTCAAGTCTCTTCCGGGAATCGGAATATCTCTTGGAATGGTGGAACCACCCGCCAGCAGAATACTGTCGTATTTTGACTGTAGCTCCTTGGCTGTGATATCAACCCCTACATTCACTCCACATTTAAACTCGATCCCCTCGGCCTTCATCACCTCCACACGGCGCTCCACAACCCACTTTTCGAGCTTAAAGTCAGGAATGCCATAGCGCAAAAGTCCGCCAGGCTGAGCCGCTCTTTCATACACGGTTACAGTATGGCCGGCCTTATTTAGCTGAGCCGCCGCTGCCAGGCCTGCTGGCCCTGAACCAACAATAGCAACAGTTTTGCCGGTTCTTGTTTTAGGTGGCTGCGGTTTTATAAGACCCAATTCGAACGCTTTCTCAGCAATTGACTTCTCAATATGCTCAATAGCCACTGCGGGCTTATTTATCCCCAACACGCACGACCCTTCGCAGGGGGCGGGGCATATCCGTCCGGTGAATTCAGGAAAGTTATTGGTGCTGCCAAGTATCTCGGCGGCCAGCTCCCAATCCTGCTGGTATACTGCATCGTTGAACTCTGGGATGTTATTCCCTAACGGACATCCGGTATGGCAAAAAGGTACACCGCAGCTCATACAACGAGCCGCCTGTTCCTCTGTCTTCTCTTCAGCGAACTCGTCGTATATTTCTTTATACTCGTTGATTCGCTGCTTGGGGGGCTTTGCGTGTGGCAGCTCCCTATCGTATTCTAAAAAACCTGTTACTTTCCCCATGATCTTAAACTGCTTGACGGATTCTACGCTTATTGGCATTGGCCAAAACTTCCTTGTACTCTTTTGGCATCACTTTGATAAACTTACCAATATGCCTGTCCCACTCTGACAAAATCATTTCAGCCTTTTTGCTTCCGGTAAACTTCACATGATTTGTCACAAGTGTTTTAATTGTGGAAACGTCCTGATGATCTATTGAATCGAACAGCACCATTTCCATGTTGCACAACTGCTCAAATTCTTCTCCCGGAGAATAAACATAAGCAATACCTCCACTCATTCCGGCAGCAAAGTTCTTTCCTGTAGGGCCGAGTATTACAACTCTACCTCCAGTCATGTACTCACAGCCATGATCGCCCACTCCTTCCACAACGGCGTTAGCACCGGAATTTCTGACGGCAAACCGCTCGCCAGCCATACCATTGATATAAGCCTCTCCCGTAATGGCTCCGTAAAGGGCCACGTTGCCTATTATGATCTGCTGGTCGTGCACAAACTGCGTACGTCTGTCAGGAAAGACTATCAGCTGGCTGCCGGAAAGCCCTTTACCAAAATAGTCGTTGGCCTCCCCTTCAAGAACAAATTTCAGTCCTGATGCTCCAAAAGCGCCAAAGCTCTGCCCCGCCGATCCCCTGAAGTTAATTCTGATAGTGCCTTCTGGCAGCCCTTCTTCGTTGTATTTCTTCGAAATTTCATTCGAAATAAGCGCTCCTACTGACCGGTTGATATTCACTATCTTCAACTTACCTGAGGAAAACTGGCCGGTATCTAGTGAAGGCTGTGCAATTTTCAAAAGCTTCCAGTCGAGTGCCTCGTTTAGCTTATGCTTTTGTGCAATTGAGTTGTAAGCGGTTTCTCCCTGAGCGGGCTCGGCATATTTTAATACAGGGCTCAAATCAATTGTAGCGGCCTTCCAACCCGGCAGCTTGTCTTTCACCTGAAGCATGTCAGCACGGCCGACCATCTCGTTGATTGTTCTGAATCCTAACGAAGCCATTATCTCCCTCAGTTCTTCAGCCATGTATGTAAACAACGCAATCACTTCTTCAGGATTCCCTGTGAAAAGAGCCCTCAAGTCAGGGTTCTGAGTTGCCACGCCAACAGGACAGGTGTTCAGATGGCACTTTCTCATCATTATGCATCCCATCGTGATCAAAGCAGCCGTAGAAACGCCCCACTCCTCAGCACCCAGCATTGTAGCTATGGCTATATCTCTTCCTGTCCTCAGCTGCCCGTCGGTTTGTAATACTACTCTTGAGCGCAGCCTGTTTTTTACAAGGGTTTGATGTGCTTCGGCTAAACCAAGTTCCCAGGGCAAGCCTGCATGTCTGATCGAGCTTATTGGAGAAGCTCCGGTGCCCCCGTCATAACCAGATATAAGAATGGCGTCTGAAAATGCCTTTGCCACACCAGCTGCAACAGTTCCAACGCCTGCCTCTGAAACAAGCTTAACGTTAATTCTTGCTTCCCGATTGGCATTTTTAAGGTCGTGGATAAGCTGTGCTAAATCCTCAATTGAGTAAATATCGTGATGCGGGGGAGGCGAAATAAGACCAACACCCGGTGTAGAGTTTCTTACACGTCCAATCCATTCATCCACTTTGTGACCCGGCAGCTGACCACCCTCTCCTGGCTTTGCGCCTTGAGCTACTTTGATCTGAAGCTCGTCGGCATTGCTGAGGTAGTAAGACGACACACCAAACCTGCCAGAGGCCACCTGCTTGATTGCCGACCTCATGTAGTCTCCATTTGGCTTGCGCTCGTAGCGGATTGGATCTTCACCACCTTCTCCACTATTGCTCTTGCCACCAATCCGGTTCATAGCAATGGCCAATGTGGTGTGAGCTTCAAAAGAGATAGAGCCAAATGACATAGCCCCTGTGGCAAACCTTTTGAAGATTTCCTCCTTGGGCTCTACCTCTTCAATAGGAATAGCTTTGCCAGCCTTAAATTCTAGCAAACTTCTGAGTGTGATGGCTTTTTCTTCCTGTTTATTGATCTTCTCAGCGTACTTCTTATATAAGTCGTACGACTTGAGCTTGGTCGACTTCTGGAGCAGATGAATTGTGTCGGGATTGAACAAATGAACTTCTCCCCGGCGTTTCCATTGGTAGATGCCTCCTTCAGGAAGTCGCTTAGCTTGATTTGACTCAGTAAATGCCAGTTTATGCTTAGCCAGGGTTTCCCGGGCAATGCCGTCGAAACCAAGGCCCTCAATTCTGGATATGGTGCCGTAGAAGCATTTGTTTACCACAGCACTGGAAAGCCCAAGTATTTCGAAAATTTGAGCTCCCTGGTAAGACTGGAGGGTGGAAATACCCATTTTCGACATTACCTTCAAAATTCCATCACCTATGGCTTTGATGAACTTGGCATTTGCCTCCTGAAAGCTCAGGGGTTTATCAAGCTTTTCACTTTTTACCAACTCAGCAATAGTATCAAGCGCCATGTAAGGATAAATAGCGCTGGCGCCAAACCCGACCAATGTTGCAAAATGATGCACTTCCAGGGCGTCGCCGCATTCTACAATCAGACTTGCCTTGGTGCGTATTTTGTTCTTCACAAGGTGATTCTGAACCGCTCCCAGGGCCAATAGCGACGGTATGGCGGCTCTGTTCTTGCTAAGGTTTCTATCACTCAGCACCAGAATATTGGAACCTTCAGCAATGGCCTTTTCGGCCTCTTTACAAATTTCGTTGATCCCTTCTTCAAGCCTCCCTGCCTTGCCGTCTGCGTTGAACAAGATATTTATAATCTTGTAGTTATAGTGCTTGTGATCCCACTGAAGGAGCTTTTCAAAGTTTGATTTGTCCAGAACGGGCTGCGAAATGTGTATCTGCCTGCAATGCTCGGGCGTTTCAGCCAAAATGTTCTTTGAGGTGCCCACCCTGGTAAACAGTGACATCACCAGCCGCTCCCTGATCGGGTCGATAGGTGGGTTACTTACCTGAGCAAACAATTGCTTAAAATAGAATGAAAGGTGCTGAGGTTGGTTAGACAAGACGGCAATGGGCGTATCGGTTCCCATAGAACCGAGTGGTTCTTTTCCATCTTCCACCATCGGTTTTAGGATAGTTCTTACGTCTTCGTTGGAGTACCCAAACGCCAACTGCCTCGTTTTCAATTGATCGTCCTCAAACGACGGATGTAACTCCTTAGGTTCTGGCAATAGCCTAAGCTTCGTTCTATTGCCTTTGATCCACTCGGAATAGGGCTGCTTATCAAAGATTTTCTGCTTGATCTCTTCATCAAACATTACCTTTTTTTGAACTAAGTCTACCATCACCATTTTGCCTGGTTGCAACCTTCCATTGGAAATAATCTTGGAAGGGTCGACAGGGTAAACACCCACTTCCGACGCCAAAATGATAAGGCCGTCGCTGGTTACCGTGTAGCGAGCTGGTCTTAGTCCGTTTCTATCGAGCGTAGCACCTATTCTCAAACCATCGGTAAAACAAACTGCTGCGGGGCCATCCCAGGGCTCCATCATCGACGCATGGAACTTATAGAACGCCTTTCTGTCCTCATCCATTAGAGGATTGTTTTGCCAGGCTTCAGGAATAAGCATCGTCATAGCATGCTGTATGCTCCTTCCGGAAAGCACCAAAAGCTCCACCATGGCATCCAGGTTGGCTGAATCTGAATCAGCTGAATCACAAATGGGCAGCAACCAGCGCATCTCTTCTTTGGTAAACAACGAAGATTCCATCAGGGCTTGCTTCGACTTCATCTTATTCACATTCCCTCGTATGGTGTTGATTTCGCCATTGTGTGCAAGAAAACGAAAGGGCTGCGCCAACTTCCATTTGGGGAAAGTATTGGTAGAAAACCTGGAATGAATCATCGCAAAGGCGGAAGTCAGCCTTTTGTCCCTTAGGTCTGTGTAGTAAAACCGCAATTGGTCGGTACGCAGCTGCCCTTTGTAAACTACTTTAAAAGCAGAGCACGAGGCTATATAGAAATCGGGATGTGATTTGGCAATGAAGTGTGTGGCCTGGTTTTTAAAAACATATAATTTTCTTTCCAATACCATTGAGTCTTCCAAAGGCTCTTTGGGCACCAAAAAGTAGTGGTACATGTCGGGCTCTGTTTGCCGGGCCGACAGACCTATTTTGCTATTGTCGGTGGGTATCTTTCTGCGGAAAACGATATTAAATTCCCTTTCAGCAGCTATTTGCTTCAGTTGACTAATAGTGTCTTCTCTTCCCCTTTGGTCTTTCGGAAGAAAGAGCGTAACCACGCCATATTTACCCGGGGCCGGAAGTTTGACCCCCGAAGCCAGCGCCTCTGCTTCAAAAAACTCATAGGGTACCTGAAATTGAATACCAGCCCCATCTCCGGTCTCAGGCTCAGCGCCTGTAGCACCCCTGTGCTCCATGTTTTCAAGCATGGATATAGCGCCAGTAATAATCTCATTTGATTTATGGCCATTGTAATTGGCAAGAAAGCCCATACCACAATTGTCGTGTTCGAGCTCCGGGCAGTACAAGCCCTCACGTTGTTTTTTCAATTCTTCCATACTTAGGATGTCTAAAAACGTTCAAGATGCATTTTGCAAAAAGCAAATGGCTGTGCCTTTTTGGAAAAAGGCTAATTATCATCTTGGGGTTAATGCGAAGCCGTTTTTATGAATTTATCAAAATGAGAGGCGAAGCAACCAATTTTGTTGTGAAATTCACAATTTAATTATCACGGTAATATGAAAATACGGAATTTCTTGAATGATTCGCAACAAACACGAAAAATTATTAAAAATCAGCAAGCTTCACTTTGCAATTAAACGATGCATTTGGGGCTCTTTTCGTGCTTTTTGAAAAATCGTTAAGAATGCAGCTCTTTTTATGAAAATACTCACAGTAGACGGAATTTTAACCTTAAAAATTCGTAATTGTGTAAATTTTCATTTTTGAGGGTAAAAAAGAGACCTAAAACTTTCTCATTTGCATTTTTTTAGAAAACTTTGGGTAATATTTGAAGCAGAAAAGAATTCTTCATGACATTTATGTAAGGATTTGCCATAAATAAATTAGGGTGTTGTTTAAGCGTGAAAAGGGTGATTAATTTAGTCACCTTTTTTTTTTGTGTCGTCTCTCATCGATTTCAGAAACGATGACAACTCGGTTCCCCCAGTGCCAATTACCCCTTCTTCCGCCTTTGCCTGCGCAATTATATACTCGTGGGCTATTTTGAAATGCTCTGTCCTAAAGTCATGAATTGTTTCCACGGCCTTATCGTAAAAGAACTGTAGCGTCGATTCCGAACGACAATAGTCTTTAAGAGGTGATCCCTGTTTTAGCTTTCTCACAATTGTGGCATGTTGCGGGGGCATATAATTAAGCATCTCTTTCATGTATGCCGAAGACTTGGGCTCCGTATGCTCAATCCCCATTCCTGCGTCCAAAAACTGCAAGACAGCGCTTTGAGCAGCACTCCCGCCATGCCAGCTCTCTGTCACTGTTCTCCCTCCAAGGTCATACCTAACATCTTTGAAGGAACTGAGGAAAGGCCTTATGCTGGAGTAAAAAACTGAAGGGTCGCACTTCTCTTTCATTCTCTTCAGCGTTGTAGTCATCATCCTCACTGCGTTCCTGACTACTTTCAGTTGCTGTAAAATGTTCTCAGAGTTTCTGGTGGTGGTGTACTCCAATGCGAGCGCAACGGCAGCAATGGCTTCAGCCGCCTGCGACTCAATCTCCACAGTGACCATATAAAACCACTTTTCATCTTCAGTTCTGGTGAATGTTACAAGAGGCTCAATATTACCCAACGACACCACCCCCATATTTCCTGTTCTTTTCCAATTGGCCAGCACAGCGGATGCATGCGACAGCACGGGCGGCCTTCCTAAGCGAGTGGCGATGTATCGCCATGGAACGGAGATGTTTCTGGGGATCAGTGGCGAAGCATCGGCAGAGGTATGGACGATGGCACTTCCCAAAAAAGAAAGCACCAGCATGGCCCTTTCCATTTCGCCTTTGCTGCTTATTCTGCCTGGATCTTTGAATGGTAATTTGCCTGCCTCTTCGGCTACGCTGCCGTTTTCTATCCACTCGGGCAAATGGAGTGCTGCCTGGTCCCAGGGAGCAAAATAGGACGAAAGGCTTACTTCAGGAAACGGAGTCAACAAAAATCCGTAGTCAGGGTCGACGCCATGTTCAACCAAAAAAAATTTCCAGTCTGTTACCATTAGCTTAATTAAAATTCAATGATGGAAGGTGTAACTTTTCACAAGTTATCGGGTACTAAAGATATAGCCAACAATAGCAAGGGGGAATTGTGGAGGATTGGTGTAACGTCGAATGAAAAGGATTTTAACTTTTTTTAACACTATGCAACCAACAAATACTGATGTGCATCGTATATACAGCAACCAACAGAGAGTGCCCAACCGTAGATAATTCTCCAAAGGCAACGTGCACAAGGCATGTTTTTTTGAATGGGAGCTAAATAAAGTGAAGTATTGACGCAACCCCGAAGGAGAATAATCGTCTTTAGTGAAGATTTGTAAGAGGATCTGAATAGCATAATCAATCGGAAACTAATGTGTGACTATTAAACACTTAAATTTTCGTGCTATGAGAAACTCAGTAAAAAGGACACTGGTGGCTGGCGTTATGAGCCTGTCACTAATTGGAATGACAAATTCAGTTTGGGCAGCAGGCCCAAAAGAGAAAAATGAAAGCAGGACAGTGCTAAAGGCCAGGGAAATGGTTGAGGAGTCGGCCTACCATGATTGGAAAACACTGGCAAAAGCAGCTGAAAGGTGCATTGTGATAGACAAAAACCTGAAGGAAGCCTACGACTGGCTTTCAATGTCACTCGATCTTAATGAGTCGGTGTACAATCTGACAGTGTTGGGTGACTATTACCTGAAAAATGACCTTCCTGTAAAGGCAATGAACACCTACCTGAAAGCGTTAGGTAAGGGTAGAAGCGAAATAGAAGATTTCGACGGACGTGAATTAGAAAGTAAAGTATGGGTAGTGAGAAACATCATCTACCCTTAAAGATAACAAGTAGTAGAATCCTCTTACGGGAAAGCGCCGGGTAAATTATCCGGTGCTTTTTTTTATTCTGTTCATTGCTTTAGGCCTACTGCTTTTGAAGCTGCGCAAACTCCCTGGCAAAATAGCTCAGTATGATGCTGGCACCTGCTCTTTTGATACTCAAAAGGGACTCAACCATCGCCTTCTCCCCATCGAGCCACCCATTTTGAGCGGCAGCTTTAATCATGGCGTACTCCCCACTTACATTATATGCCGCTATAGGCAATGGAAAATTATCTTTCAACAGCCTGATCACGTCGAGGTAAGCCAATGCAGGCTTTACCATCAATATATCAGCTCCCTCATTATAGTCCAGTTCGGCTTCAATGAGAGCCTCGTTCCGGTTAGCCGTATCCATCTGATAAGTCTTTTTGTCTCCAGATTTTGGAGCCGAGTCAAGCGCATCTCTGAACGGGCCGTAAAAGGCGCTTGCATACTTGGCTGTGTAGGCAAGGATAGACGTATTGGTATATCCTGCATCATCCAGCATCTCTCTTATGTAGCCAACTCGGCCATCCATCATGTCGGAGGGGCCGATAATGTCGGCTCCCGTGGCAGCTTGAGCCACGGCCATTTTTCCGAGTATCTCGAGGGTTTCGTCGTTTACAATTTGTCCATCTTTTACTAACCCGTCATGTCCGTCGCTGCTATAAGGATCCATAGCAACGTCAGTCATCAGGCAAGCCTCAGGAAATCTCTTTTTAATCTCGCTCAGCGCCCTGAGGTAAAGCCCTTCACCATTGACACTTTCGGTAGCGTACTTATCCTTCTTTGAATCGTCGATGGCTGGAAAAATGGCAAATGTGCGAATACCTAACATCAGACATTCCTCAATTTCCTTCAAAAGGACATCCAACGAAAACCGGAAAATCCCTGGCATAGACTTTACCTCCACTCTTTTCCCGGTCCCCTCTATGACAAAAAGTGGAAAGATAAAGTCTTTGGTAGAAAGCCTTGTTTCCTCCACCATTTCCCTAATAACAGCAGATTTCCTGTTTCTTCTTGGTCTTCTTGAAAGCATCGTCAATCAATATTTTTACAAATATAACAGGCCAAAAAGGTAAGTCGGCAGAAACGAGAAAGATATTGGTGTGGCTATCCGTCGGCTCAGATTATCACGTAGTAAAAATATTCTTACATCAAACCCCTGCGAACCATTCCGTTATCTACATTTGTTTCGTAATGGTGGCCTTTATGACGAGAATTTTCATTGCGCTTTTGTTCGTTGCGTCCGGAGTAGCTTTTGCTCAGGAAAAAAGTCTGGAGGATGAGTCAGCCGACTTTTCTCCTGACCGTCAGCTTCTATTGTACTACCAGTCGTTTGCTAGGGAGGAGCCACTACCGGATTTTGGGCTTTTCAAGCTTGCAGTCACAGGTTATTTCAATCTCAAAGAAAGTGATCGCATTGGCCAGGCAGATATTGTTACCATTATTGACTTCAGAAAGCCTTCCAGCCAAAAACGACTTTGGATACTTGATCTGAAAGCGAGAAGCGTGCTGTATCATACCCTTGTTGCGCATGGAAGAAATACAGGAAACCTTTATGCAGAGTCATTTTCTAATGTTCCCAACTCCAACACGAGCAGCCTTGGCTTCTACACCACGGCACAAACTTACATGGGCAAGCATGGACTTTCGCTCCGTTTAGACGGGCAGGAAAAAGGCTTTAATGACAAAGCGAGAGAAAGAGCGATTGTGCTTCATGGCGCTGACTATGTAAGCAAAGATTTTGTAAAAATGCATGGTCGATTGGGCCGAAGCTTTGGTTGCCCTTCAGTGCCTATGGCTGTCCACAAGGAAGTGATCAACACCATCAAAGACGGCACCTGTCTTTTTATATTCTACCCTGACAAGAACTATCTCTCCAAAAGCAAATTGCTTCAACCAACCAATTTGGTTGCCCAGGTTCAAAAATTGACATCAGAGCCTGCTGCCAATGCTGCTGCCCCCCTCGGGAGTTCCCGATAGGCCTTTGGCTATCCTGGCATCACGTTCGTAGATATCCACGCCAAAGCGAAGACTGTTACTTTCGCTTACCCACGCTGTGAGATAGAGTATGTGTACATCAAGTGGTTTCGGCAAGGTGATGGTAGTTTCTACCCTCGTTTGCACGATTTTTCCAATCTCCTCCCGTGTATACTTGGTGCCCGCCAAAAGATAGGCAGCCATGTTCAATGGGTTTTTCAACCTGATACACCCGGAGCTGAACGCTCTTTCACTTTTGTTGAACATCTCCCGACTCGGTGTGTCGTGTATGTAAACGCTATAGGGATTAGGAAACATAAACTTCACGTCGCCCAGGGCATTTGTGGGCCCCGGGGGCTGGCGTAGCATATAGGGGAAGTTGGTTGAAGAAACATTTGGCCAGTCTACATCTGCCAGCGGAACCTCAGTTCCATCACTCCTCAGCACTTTCAAGCCCTTTCTTGTAATCACTGACGGATCCTTCCTTGCCTCGGGCAAAATATCGGATTTAAGAATGGTGGGCGGCACTGTCCAGGTGGGGTTAAGTACCAGATACGTCATTTTGCTGCTAAAAATCGGTGTCTTTCTGTACGTTTTACCAATGATCACTTCAGAGTCATACGTTCTGGACGCCTTGTCGAATATCTCAAGTTCAAAGCTTCCAAGGTTGACAAGTATGTAGCGTTCGCCAAGATCTTCGGGCAACCATCTGAGCCGCTCCATGTTGATCTTTATGTCCTGGATACGTTTTTCCGCAGGCACATTAAGTAATTCCACGGTTTTTACTCCAGCAACACCATCTGCTCCTAATCCATTTCGGCGTTGAAATATCTTTAGGGCGGCTTCCAGGTCGTCATCGAAAAAAGGCGACATGTTGCCATCTTTAATCTCCACATTCGATCCCATGTAAAGTCGCTTCTTGATAGCCACTATTCGCTCACTGCTATCTCCCCTTTGAAGCTTATCACCCGCAGGCACGTTTGGAAAGCCCCCCCTTGCCACTACTTCACGGTAGTAGTCGAGAAAAGACTTGAGTACTGCGTACTCCGGCAGCCTGGGGGCTAGCATTTGCGTGTACTCTCTTAGCTTGCCGGACTCCACCGCCTCGGTTAAATAACCTGCAAAGTCGAAGCTATCGGTTTTTCGCTTTGCTTTCCACTCGGGATCGGCAGTCTCCGGGTTCAACTTTCCATAGTAAAGATGAGAGGTGTACAAAAAGAAAGCGTCGGAAAGCAAAAGCTCTAATTTAATAAGCTCAAAACGACCGACTGAGTCATGCCGGATGGAATGATTAAGCGACGTCAATATGCGGGCGTAATGGTAATCGTCGGGCGTTAGTCCTTCAGCTTCCGCATCGCCTATGATGCTCAGCATCTCTTTTGCTTTTTGGTATTTGTCCCCAGTTGTTATCCAAAGCGGTTGAAAGTCTCTGCTTACATAAAACTCAGGCAAGGTGTTGATACAAAAAACGGGCTCGTCACCAAGCCTCATTTGGCCATATGCCTGGGCGGTTTCCAATCGCAAGCGGATGGCTTCAGCCAATTCATCATTGGTGAAATCGTGAGCGGATATCTTCGGAGCTAAGAAAAGAAAGCTTAGGAAAACGAAAAAGAAAGCGTTACGAACGAGCATTTTGATAGATTTGTAAAACGAGTGCTTCTTTAATATACGATAATAAACGCAATAAATGCATCCAGAATTCATTTCATTCGAGCTTTTTGGAAAGCCGGTCACCATCCACTTTTACGGTTTGCTGATCGCTCTTGGAGCAACATTGGGCTATTTTTACGCAGCAAAAACCGCCAAACGGGAACTGGGGATCGAGTCAGATGTCATTCAAGGACTCGCAAGATGGGTAATTATAGCTGCATTTGTAGGGGGGAAATTGTTTTATTATTTCGAGTCACCCGCCTACTATTTTGGCGAACCCGCCAATATGTTAAAAAACTTCCGGACGGGTTTCGTTTTCTACGGTTCACTCATTTTTGCTATCCCAACCGTGATTTGGTATTTCAGAAAGCACAAACTGCCGTTTTGGCCAATGATGGATTTAGTAGCCGTTACAGGCTGCATTGTCCATGTTTGCGGTAGAATGGGGTGCTTTTTTGCTGGCTGCTGCTACGGTAAACCAACTGATATGCCGTGGGGCATTACCTTTTCCGATCCCCTTTCACAAGCCAAACCACTTAATACACCCCTGCACCCAACACAGCTTTATGAGATTTTCCTCATCCTCTCGATTCTGGTGGTGCTGCTAATGTTCAAACGGCACAAAAGATTTGAGGGACAGCTGTTTTTTCTGTACATCATGATGTACGCTGTCGGTCGGTCGGTTACAGAAATATTCAGGGGTGATATCCGAAGGGGATTCATTATTGAAAATGTACTTTCGCATTCTCAGCTCATCTCTCTTATCCTGATTTCTCTGGTAGGTATTTTCTACTACCGATTCTCCAAAAAACAAAAGCCTATCGTCAAACAGAAGCCCTGACTCTCACTTTTAATGCCTTCTTATTAATGTTGATTTCAAAAGGGGGGTGGCCCAACAGCTCGCCATCAATATGCATCCATTGTTTTTTGTCGGCCTCTATGCTTACGTGACTGGCTTTAAAGAAGCTTACCTCCTCTAGTTTGCCGTGCCTTCCGGCCCCAAGCTTACTCAGGCTAAGGAACCTGTTCCAGGGGAGAATTCTTTCAATAAGGCATACGTCCAGCAATCCGTCATCCACTTTGGCATCAGGAGTTAGCACAAAACCACCGCCAAAGGTGGTTCCATTGGCTACTGTGAGCAACAGGACTTTTTTGGTGTATTTTTTTCCATCGATACTGAATGACAGCTGTTTCTCCTGATAGGAACTTAAGATTCTGAGCACCCTGTACAGGTAGGCCCCGTAGCCCCAAAGAAGCAGCGGCTTTTTCTTTTGCTTCATATCAGCTACAATCTGACCATCGAACCCAATTCCAACCCCATTGTGAAACAGCCGCTCGTTGCAAACGCCCAAATCGATGGTTTTCTCTACCCCGTGAAGAAGGGTATCCAACTGCTGAAGGAGGTTGCTCCCAACGTCTACCGACTTAATAAAATCGTTGCCGGTACCGGTGGAAATTACATTGACCACCACCTGCGTATTGTCGCCTATTCCATTTATCGCATCGTTGAGCGTTCCGTCTCCCCCGATAACCAAAAGGTCGGTAAAGCTTTCGTCTAATCTCCTCTTCACGATTGCTTTCGCATTCTGGCCTTTCTTGGTAAAGAAAGATTCGTAGACCAGATCGTTCGTTCGCAGGAACTTCTCTACCTCTCCAACAATTTTGGCACCCTTGCCATACCCGGCGGCCGGGTTTACCATTAACAGGAGTTTTCTCGGCATAGTCGGCTATAGGTTGTCAATAATGAAATTCGTCATCATGGTGTACAAATGATACCGGTACTTACCACCAGAAATACCATGTGTTTTGTCGGGGTAATAAAAAGACTCAAACTGCTTTCCCTCTCTGATAAGTGCGTCCTGCAGTGCTACCGAGTTTTGAAAGTGAACATTGTCATCTCCCGTTCCGTGAATAAGCAAGAAATTGTCCTTTAGCTTATCGGCATGAGTAATGGGCGAGTTGTCATCATATCCACCGGCGTTGTCCTGTGGGCGCATGAGGTAGCGTTCAGTATAAATAGTGTCATAAAATCGCCATGTGGTCACAGGTGCCACGGCAATGGCCGCCTTGAAGAGATCGGCTCCTTTGAACAACACCAATGAGCTCATGTATCCTCCGTAGCTCCAACCCCAAATACCGATGCGGGAGATGTCGACAAATGGCAGCCTCCCAAAATACCGGGCCGCATCCATGTGATCCTCCGTTTCATACTTGCCAAGCTGCTTGTAAGTCAGCTTTTTAAACTGTTCGCCACGCCCCCCTGTTCCCCGGGTGTCGACCACTGCAACGATGTAGCCCTTTTGAGTCAGCATTTGGTGCCAAAAAAAGTGGCCACCGCCCCAGGCGTTGGTTACGTTTTGAGAGCCAGGCCCGCTGTATTGATATAGCAATACCGGATACTTTCTATTAGGGTCAAAATCAGCGGGCTTCAGAAAATAGCCATTCAAGTCGGTTCCCTGTGAAGTGGTGAAACTGAAGAACTCTTTATCGGCAAAGCCGTGGTCTTTAGTAGCTTTCGCCAGTGCAGCATTGTCCTTCAATACTTTTACTAATTTGTTGCCTTTGCTCTGATGCAAAGTAACTTTCTGTGGCTGCGTGGCACTGGTGAAGTAATTAATATAAAAGCGAGTATCGGTAGTCATTACCACTCGGTTCCATCCTTTGTCCAGGCTTAACTTCGCCTTGTTTTTCCCTTTTACATCTATTCTGTAAAGGGCTCTTTCCATCGACGACTCTTCAGTAGAAGTATAGAACAATACTGGGGTTTTGGCGCTTTGGTCAACGCCGGCGAGTGACACTGCCTCCCATGGGCCATTAGTAATCTGCCGGACCAGCTCACCACTCAGGCTATACAGATAAAAGTGTTTGAAGCCACTTTTTTCGGAGGAAAACAAAAATGTTTTGCCATCCTCCAGGTAGGTAAGATCGTCACAGAACGTGAAATCAATATACGTCTCTGATTTATCGGTGAGTATGATTGTCGACTTCCCCGTGGAGGCGTTGGCGTGCAAAATATCCAATTGGTTTTGAAGGCGGTTCAGTCGCTGAATCGAAAGGGTTTTTGCATCCTTCAGCCATTTGATTCTGGGGATATAAATGTCTGCCTCGCTGCCAATGTCAGCTTTGACGCTTCTGTTAGCTCCCACCTCGTAAATAAAGATATTAACCACCGAATTCGACTCGCCTGCTTTCGGGTACTTGTATCTATAGTCCTCCGGATAAAGCTGACCCTCATGCCACACTTGCATGTTGTACTCCTTCACCAACGACTCGTCAAACTTGTAGTAGGCTATTCGCTGCCCATCGGGTGACCATTCAAAGGCCTTTGTCAGGTACAACTCCTCCTCATACACCCAATCGGTGCTGCCGTTGATGATGGCGTTGCGTTTGCCATCACTGGTTATCTGCACCTCCTGGCCTGAGGCAATGTCTTTCCAAAACAGGTTGTTGTCACGGGTGAAGGCAACTTTGGATCCGTCGGGTGAAAAGGTGCCGTATGCCTGGCGCCCCTCAGAAAGTTTTGAAACAGCCTTCGTTGCGATGTCATACACATAAAAAACCGCCGTGTAGGATCTCCTGAACACCGACTGCCGATCAGTTAACAATAATATTTTAGCCTCATCGTCGCTGAATGTGTAGTCGTCAATTTTTAGAGAAGGGGAAAGCGCACCTCCATCAACAAGCTCTTCAACTGCCAGACCGGTAGTGACATCGTATTTCACCACCTTATTGTCCTCTAGTGCGGAGTAAAACTGCCCGTCCTTCATCCAGTTCACGCTGTTGACCGACTCGACGTTGAAAGTATTTTTCAAGGTAAAATCTTCGATAGAGATCTGGCTTTGCGAAAGAAGAGAAGTATTCAGGCTGAATAAAATTAAGAGCGTTGCGACTAACTTATACATTGTTTTCATCTTTGAACTTCGAAAATAACTATTTCCCGAAGTTTTTCTAAACCGGCTATAAATCCCACACGGATGTCTTTAGAAACAAAAACACCTGAGACTTATGTCCCAGGTGCCTTCCTAATGTGATGTTGTATTGCTCAGTTTCCTCCTGTTGGAGTAGTCTTTGGAGTGATTCCCATTTTCTGCAACACGATGTTGGAGATTTCGTCACTGTCCTTGGCGAAAAGCAGTGCTTCTGACCTAAATACATGCGTAAAGCCGTTTTCTTTGGCTACGTCGTCAATTGCTTTCTGAATTTTGTCGTAGGCAGGCTGAAGCAACTGAAGCTCCTTATCCTGCATAGACTGCTGGGCATCACGCTGGAACTTTTCGATAGACGCCTGAAGGTTCTGAAGCTCTTCCTGCTTGTCGGCTCTTTCAATGTCGGTCATTGTCTGGTAGCCGCTTTGAAACGCCTGACCTTTGGTTTGGAACTCCTGAATTTTTGCCTGAAGGCGGTTTTGCAGTTGAGTTTCGTACGCCTTAAGATCGGCCTCTATTTGCTTCGATTCGGGCATTTGAGTGAGTATATAGTCTACATTGGTGTACCCAACTTTCAGTTCCTGTGCTGTGACTGAAACAGCAAAAAGTACAAATACACCAAACAGCAAGCTTCTAAGTTTCATGACTTTACGTTTTAATTTTTAATTACATCGTTTTCGTTGGCCAGGCCAAGCTCTTCAAGTACATAGTCAGTATAATCATGAATCGGATCTGTGTAGATCATGACCAACTCACCGGATTTATCAAAAACAATGGCGAGGCGGTTGTTCTTTGCCATTTTTTCAACTGCCTCCCATATTTTATCCTGAACAGGCTTTATCAACTCTTTCTTCTTTAAGAAGAAAAGGCCTTCAAAGCCAAACACCTTCTTCTGATACTCCTTCACTTCCTGCATTTTCCGGTCAATCTCCGCCCTTCTGTCCTTCTTCATCTCCTCGGTAAGAAGCACCTCTTCTGCATGGAAGGCAATCTGCATCTGCTCCACTTCCTGGAACATTTTCTTTATTTCTTCCTCCCAGGACAACGACAGCTTGTCTATTTCTCCCTGGGCTTCCCTGTAATCCGGCATTTGCTCCAGTATATACCCGGTGTCAACATAGCCGAATTTTTGGGCAAAGGTAGTATTTATCCCTAAACTTAAAATAAATAGCGTAAAGACTGTCCTTTTCATAGTCACATGAGGTTAGCGTATTTGCTGCCCTATGGAGAAGTGGAACTGTCCACCACTTCTTGAAGTTTGACCCGGTATGGTATCAAAGCCATAACCATAGTCAACACCCAGAAGTCCAAAAGCGGGCATGAATACTCTAACGCCGGCTCCTACCGATTTATATAAGTTATAAGGATTATAATCCTTTAACACGTTCCAGTTGTTGCCCCCTTCAGCGAAGGTAAGCAGGTAAATGGTGGCAGTTGGGCTCAACGACACTGGGTACCTCAGCTCGAAGACAAACTTATTATATATAACACCACCGGTAATATTGTTTACCTGATCATAGGTTCGCAGGGAGTTATCAGCATACCCCCTCAAACCAATAATGTCGGTGGCGAGGATAAAGTTTTGCCCTGCCAAACCGCTACCTCCCAAAGAGAACCTTTCAAAAGGCGTGCCAGGACTGTCTTTGTCGTAAGACCCGATGACACCAAAGTGCACACGGTTCACCAAAACAAGGTTGCCGACTAGCTTGAGGTAGTACCAGGAATCAAACATCCACTTGTGGTATTCCACCCACTTGTACTTTTCGTTAGGGGGTAAGTCAGAAATGCCTTCACCCCTGATGGCAGAATAAGGTGGTGTAAACGAGGCCGTTAGTGAGATGTTAGAGCCAGACCTTGGGTACATCGGCTGATCCACACTGTTTCTGGCAATGGTTGTGTTAAATGTTAAGCTATTCGCTACACCGTCGGTAAAACCAAGAGACTGGGTGCTGGTAAATCCGGCGCCATAATTATTCAAATCGTACTTCAAATACGACAAGCTATTGCTTACAGTGAAATAGTCATCGGGCCATGTGACACGGCGGCCTAAGCTTGCGGTAATACCCTGCACTCCGAGAGTTCCCAGCGGCGGTTCGCTGGTCGTGTAAAGGTATTGCCTCTGAATGGAATAGCTGTACGACAGTCCGAAAGAGTTTGGCTTGCGACCTCCCAGCCAGGGCTCAGAGAACGACACCGAATAGGTCTGGAATCTTTTGCCATTGGCCTGGAACCTGACGGACAGCTTTTGACCATCACCTACAGGCAACGGGCTCCAGGTTTTCGGATAAGGTATCTTCCTTAGTGAGAAGTTGTTGAAAGTGACACCAAGCGTGCCCACAAAGCCGATCGGTCCACCCCAACCACCAGAAAGCTCTATCTGGTCGCTTGGACGTTCTTCCACCTGCCATTCGATGTCGGCAGTTTCTTTGGCAATGTTGGGCAGTACGTTGGGTGTTACTGTTTCCGGGTTAAAGTAACCCAGCTGTGCAAGCTCCCTTTGCGTACGGATCACGTCGTTACGGCTGAATTTCTGGCCAGGAAGCGTTCTCAGCTCACGAATAATTACGTGGTCGTTGGTTCGGTCATTGCCTGTCACGTAAATCTTATCAAGCGTTGCCTGCGAGCCCTCAGAAAGACGCATTTCTACGTCAATACTGTCACCATTTATCTTAACCTCTACGGGCTTAATATCGAAAAAGAGATAGCCATTGTCCATATAAAGGGAGCTAATATCCGCACCCTGAGGGTTGAATGTCAGCTTCTTCTTAACGAGTTCCATGTCATAGACATCACCCCTTTTAATAGCAAGCACCTTGTCGAGCGTTTCATTGTCGTACACATAGTTGCCTGACCAGGTAATATCGCCAAAGTAATATTTCTGACCTGGATCTACGGTGATGTAGACATCAAGGCCCTTGCCGCTCTTTACAGTTGAGTCAGCGACTATTTCCGCATCCCGATAACCCTGAGCATTAAAATATGTGATAAGGCTCTTTTTGTCTTCCTCATATTTTGGCTGGAGGAACTTCTTGGTTTTGAAAACATTGATTTTTACGTTGTCGTGCAAATAGCTTCTAAACTCTCTCCACCCGAAGGGCTTAGTCGACGTAACAAATTCTTTTACTTCCTTAGGCTGGAAGACTCTAAGAGAACGACCAATCAAGTCCTCTATCAGCGTGAACCTAAGCCGCTCTCCCGTGTTTTTCATTTTTGACTTCAGCTTGGAGTCCAGAAAAACATCATTGCCTGTAAATTTGATGTCGTTTACCTTGACCTTGTACTTTTTGTCAACCACAATTTTCAACATCACGCTGTTGGAAAGCAGGGTGTCCTTTTGTTGGACGACTTTCACATCAGCATTCAGGTAGCCTTTTCCCTGAAAATACTTTTTAATGGTCAGCTCGGTATTCTTGATGACTGCGTCTGTTACTACCCTTCCCTTGATAAGTTTAATGTCGTCTTCGATATCGCTTTTCTGGGTTTTGTTAAGACCCTCGAAGGTGAACTTGGTTAGTCTTGGCCTTTCCTTGAGTTCGATTGTCAAAAAGATTTGGTTGCCTTCGATTTTGCTAACAAATAGCGAGACGTCTCCCAAAATTCCCTGGTTCCAAAGTTTCTTGATGGCTCCGGAAGTGGCATCACCAGGCACCTTTATTGTTGACCCAACCGTTAGTCCAGAAATTGAAATGATGGCATTTTTGTCCAGGTATTCTGATCCTGTTACTTCTATCCCTCCAATCTCATATTCTTTTGGGTTGGAGTAGTCGAGCTGAAGACCCGAACCAGAGGTAGCTGGGGTGCTTCGAAGTCCCGGGCGGATTTGTGCGTCTACACTTTGGACAACGCACAACAGGGAGGCCGCAAATACAATTACAATTTTCTTCATTCTCAGGAATTCACTTGTTCACTGATTTTTCCAAATCTTCTTTCTCTTCTTTGGTACCCAACTATAGCCTCATAAAGATGCTCTCTTCTGAAGTCGGGCCAAAGCACTTCTGTAATAAACAACTCGGTGTAAGCAACTTGCCAAAGTAAAAAATTACTTATGCGCATTTCCCCACTAGTCCTGATTAACAATTCCGGGTCAGGAATGCCCTTAGTGTCAAGGTAAGCGTCCAACAGCCCCTCCGTAATGTCTTCTGTGCTTCTATGCCCATCCACGACATCCTGAGCTACTTTTTTGACAGCTTCCGTAATTTCCCACCTGCCACTGTAATTCAAGGCCAGTATCAGCGTCAGTCCATCATTGAACTGGGTTGCCTTCTTAGCATAGTCCAGATTTTCCTGCGCATCCTTTGGCAAGCTCAGAATGTTGCCTATCGACTTAAGCCTGATATTATTTTTCTGTAATGTTGGCAGCTCCTTTTTAATGGTGGACACCAACAATGACATCAATCCATTTACCTCCTCAATAGGCCTGGCCCAGTTCTCCGTTGAAAACGCATACAAAGTTAAATAATCGACGCCCAACTCTGCACTCCCTTCTGCGGCATCTCTCACTGCCTGTATGGCATTCTGATGTCCGAATATCCTTGCAGCACCTCTCTTTTTAGCCCATCTACCGTTGCCATCCATAATGATGGCAATGTGGCGGGGAATAGCGTCTGAATTAATCAATTCTTTCATGCCCTAAGGGTCTCTCAGTGTCTAGCAAACCGCAAAGTTGCTAATTTTTAGCTAAATAAATAAGGAGAAATCTAAATAGGAGAGTCAATTATACTCATAACGGTTGGGAACATACCTGAAAGGACATGGAATTTCGTACAAAATATAGGTAATCGAGAACCCAGCGAAGTAGTACCAGTCCTTACTTTCCGGATTGCCGTACTGGTAGTTTTTCAATGTGATATCGCCATCGGACACGCTGTCCAAATAGTCGAAAAAGGTCTTTCTTAGTCCAAATTCTAATCCTACAGCATATCTCTTGCCTACGAGCTGCTTAATACCAACCCCAAAGGGTATAACAGGTTGCAGTTTACTGAAGTCTGCTTTAGCCTCATCATAGCCAAAGGTTCTGAAAATGCCAAAACCTGCAAAAAAGTAGGGCGAGAAGTAAACGTTGGTGTGTGGGTGCTTATAGTCCAGAAAATAGTACTCAAACACCGATGAGCCCTCAATTAACGTGATATCGAATGAATAGTCTCTATTGCTGCCTAGTATGTCAACTGCCCGTTGATCGTCTCCTTTTATTTTGCCTGCCGTCAGCCCAAGCCTTACGCTTACGACGTTATTAACATTCATCCTGTAAAATGCGTTGAGCCCCGGAGTCAACCCCCTCAGCCTCAGTTTTGGGTTAAGATCCCCGGTATAGCTAAGCATGCCCAACCCTCCACCAAATTCTGTGTATTGAGCAAGGGCCCTGCTGCTAAAAAAAATCACCAGCAGACTGGTGATTAATGATATGTAAACTCTGTTTTTCAACTTCCCAATATTATCTGAATTTAGCACTCCGGCGAACTTTGCCGAACACGTACATTAAACGTATCTGGGTGACAATATATTGGTCGTTGTTGTTGGGATTTCCTCTTATGTCGTCTTCGAAGCCCCAGCCAGCTATAGTTGGATAAGGCTGACCATCAATTTGGGACACCTTAGTGCTCGTTCCACCATAGGCTTCGGTGACCAAAGTCAGCTGTCGGGGCTGACCAGATGCCGAAGTGGCTTCACGAGACCTGTCAGCCATGGTGCGGGCAAGCTCATTTGTACCGAAAGCTCCCGGATCCACGTATCTGCCGCTCAAGTCATCAATATAATCGAAGAAAAGAAGTCGATACCCTATTTCGAAGGCAGCGTCGAAAGGACCGGGCAGTCTAAATCTTGACCCTATGCCAAACGGGATCGCATACGAAAGCGACTTATAGGGCTTGATATCATACTGATCGCTGTTTTGACCTTCAGTGCCCAAATCTTTTAGAGAAACCCATTTTCCTGCTTCCGCAAGTGGATTGCCGTCATTGCCAAGCTCCGGGACAAGTCCTTTGGGGTTATGAAGGAAAGCCGCCCCCCCTGCAAATACGTAAGGAGCGAAAGGTAGCCTTGAACCTGCACCACCCTCGTTTGGAAATATGTCCATCTCCAGAATAACAGATAGCTCCTTCACATCATTTCTGAAAGAAAGGTTTCTGGTGTACCTTGGGAGGCTTTCCGTTAGCGTAGGATCAGCCGAGTCAAAATCATCGGATTTCAATCTTACCCAGTTAAAACTAGATCGAATACCAACCATTTTGTGCGCCCTGTAAGTATGCGTAATACCAAAACCCGGCCTGGTAAAAGAAATATCCGTGCTTACAGCCCTGGAAAGCGGCGCTATATCGCCAAAATAGTTTGATGCATTCAAATTTACTCCAAGTGAGTGATAGCTCTTGAACCGGGACACGCCGCCACTAATCCGGCCACCCCTGTAGGAAGACATAGCTTTGTTTCTTTGTAACCTGGCTTTGCTTCTTCTATTGTACTGACCAAACGCATCTTCGCTTGCGAGGAGTGCAGGAACCAAAATGATAAGTACGAGAATAAACTTCTTCATTGAAGAGTCCAATTTTTTTGTAAAAGTAGTAAAAAAGGAAAGCTGGACTAAAATTAATTTCTAAGATCAAAGCCCCAATTTAGCTTATTCCTTAGTGTATCCAAAAACGAGTAACCATGGAGCTGGATCAATTTGGCTCTGAAATCCTCCTTCCTCACCGACATTTCTACCGAAGAATCAACCGTATGTGACCGTGAATCCAAAGAGGCCAGGAAGTTTCTTCCCCTGCTTTCTATAACGAACGAAATGACACTTTCGTCGGGAACAATCAACGGACGAACATTCAAATTGTGAGGACTAACCGGGGTTATAACAAAATTGTTTGAATGAGGTAGAATAACAGGCCCACCGCAACTAAGGGAATAGCCCGTGGAGCCTGTTGGTGTGGAAACCATCAGTCCGTCAGCCCAATAGGAATTAAGGTACTCCCCATTTATATAACACTTGACTGTGATCATTGAAGAGGTATCCTTCTTCGTAATTGTGAATTCGTTCAAAGCAAAACTTGTGTCGCCAAACACCTCCTTATTCGTTTCCAGTCTCAGAAGTGTTCTGTAGTCGTAGGTAAACCGTTGCTCAAAAAAAGATGTCAAGGCGCTCTGAATATCCAGTTTTGAGATGTTTGCCAGAAAGCCTAATCTGCCGGTGTTAATTCCCAAAATTGGTGTTTCTGCATGCTTCACATAGGTGACAGTTTCAAGCAATGTCCCGTCTCCACCTAAGCTTATAATAGCATCTAATGGCTCCATGGGATTCGTTTTACTGAGGTCTTGACCATCTGGCAAGTCAAAGCCGGCTTTGGTAGCGTGCTTCCTAAATATCTGCGAAACAACTAATTCTACATTTCTATCTTGAAGAAACGAGATGACCTCCTGAATAAATGGAATGGTATCACTGTTGAATTTATGACCATGGAGGGCTATTCTCATATCGGGTTAACTAATTGTGCTGGCTCTAAATGCCCAGGTATTTCATTAAAATGTCCATCCTCTCCTGTTCGTCAACAGCCTCTGGAGCATTATTAAATTTAGCCACTATTTGATACCCAAACCTTTCCAAAGTAGCCTGCACCCGGGTGAGGTCTTCGAGATTGATTTTGATTGTAAGGCTCACTTTTGAAGAATCATTTGGGTCGTCAGTAAGGTATGAGCTGAGAATCTTGCCGTTGTCCGATTCTATGAGCCGGCTAATTTCTGCCAGAGAATAATCTATTTGCTTCATCGAAAGCACAAGAATGCCCCCATGACTTTTTATCGAAGATGTCATGGCAAATGCCTGAATAACATCTTCCAGTGTAATTACACCAAGGTAGGTGCCAACGTTGTCCGTTACCGCCACAAGCGACAATCCATTGTTGTCGCAGGCCTTTATCACATCATAGTAGTGCTGCGATTGATCTACTTTACATTTAACCCCTTGTAAATTATAGTCTGCTACTCTTGGCAGGGCTCCATTCAATTCGAGGATAGTATCTTCATTAATAAACCCCAAAAACTCTCCCTTCTCAACGACGGGAAGTTCCGTGGAATGCAGTTCTTCCATCCACAGAATTGCTTTCTGAATTTCGTCACTCAGCTTGAGTGGGGGTATCATGTAATTGATAAGATCACTTGCTATCATGCAGCTTCATTTAGCAGAAACTCACTTAATATATCGTTAAACTTATCAGGGTGTTCCATCATTGGGGCGTGGCAACACTTGTCGATGAACCTAAGAGTTGAATTGGGTATCAGTCTGTTAAATTCATGTGCTACCTCCGGAGGAGTGATGGTGTCGTTAAGCCCCCAAACCAGAAGCGTAGGTATTTTAATAGATGGCACTTCTTTGGCCATATTGTGGCGCTGAGCAGATTTTGCTATGGCCACTATGCGCATACATTTTGGGATGCTTTTGGTTGTCTCAAAAACCTCCTCAATATAATCTGGCGTGGCCGTTTTTGGATCGTAGAAAGTGTACTCCACCCTTTCCTTAATGTACTCATAGCTTCCCCTCTTTGGAAACGAGCCGCCCATAGAGTTTTCGAAAAGTCCGGAGCTACCAGTGAGTATCATTTTCTTCACCTTGCTCTTATTTGCAAGGGTATATATCAGCGCTATATGGCCTCCAAGTGAATTGCCCATCAACGTAAAATCTTTGAGTCCCATCATTTCGACGAAACCCTCAAGGTATTCGACTAATCCATCGAGGCCAGCTTCTCTAATCGGCATTTCGTAGATGGGAAGCATCGGAATGACGACTCTGTGCGTCTTGGAAAACCGGCGAACTACACTATCCCAGTTACTAAGTGCGCCAAAAAGGCCATGAAGAAGCAAAAGCGTTTCGCCCTTGCCCTCATCGATATACGGATAGTTATTCTGTGTTTTTAGTTCTATGTTCATTCTGATCACTGAATTAACCCAATATAGATAAAATCCGTTCTGAGATAAAGTTTTTTATTGATGTGTTGCTCAAGCCTAAACAATTCTTAGCTTAGTCAATGCTAAAATATAGGCTTGCCTCTCTGCAGGCTGTTGCTCCGCAGGGGTTAGTTTCTCAAAAAACTCCTTGACAAACGGCAACACTACAGAAATAGTGTCGATCATCCACGGAGCGAGGCTCACCACAAAGGGGTAAATTTTGGCTCCCTCGACGTATTCATCAGCTAGCTGAAACCCAAAAAAGGTCAGCAGCCAAAGCAGGAAGCTTAAGGCCAAAGCCCATTTCAAAATTCCAGCCAGCGACCCGGCCAGGTCGTCGAAGCTTCCGAGCAAAGTTAAGTCAATCGTTTTTTTAAGGGCCAGGCCAATAAGGTTAACGGCGAGCACGATGACGACAAACACGATAATGAAAGAGATGACAGGAATAAGCCCCGGGACTTTAGTGAAGTATCCGTCGAGGAAGCTCGCCACCAGTGGGGTAAATTGAAACCCGCCAATAATCCCCAAAATGAAGGCAAACAGGCCGACAATTTCCAACAGAAGTCCTTTTTGGAAGCCCCGAAACGCTCCAAGAACAAGGATAATAAGAATGACTATGTCAATAACTCTCAACGGACTTACTTGCTTAATAGCTCTTTAACCAGCGTTGAGATCAATTTACCGTCGGCTTTTCCAGCCAATGCTTTCGTAGCTGCACCCATCACTTTGCCCATGTCCTGAGGACTGGAGGCACCCACTTGAGCAATTATTTTTGCAACCTCCGACTTCACTTCCTCTTCTGAAAGCTGCTTTGGCAAAAATTCATTGATAACATCCAGCTCCGCCTGCTCCTTTTCTGCCAAATCGGGCCGATTCTGTTCTTCAAAAATGGCCAGTGAGTCTTTTCTCTGCTTGGCGGCCTTGGTCAAAATAGCCATCTCTGCTGCCTGGTCAAGCTCTGCTTTGGCACCCTTTTCAGACTCCGCCAGCAAAATCAGCGACTTGATAGCTCTCAGCGCCCTCAGCCTTTCTGAGTTTTTGCTTAGCATGGCTTGTTTTATATCTCCGTCGATTTGGGTTTTAAGGCTCATATCTGAATTTTTTAAAATCGTTATTGGTTAATTTGCAGCAAAGTTATACAAATCAGTATAAGAATGACCAGGCTCAGTGTTAACATAAATAAAGTAGCCACGCTCAGAAATGCCAGAGGAGCAAATAATCCGGACGTGGTAAAGGTTGCAAAAGACTGCGAGGTCTTCGGCGCACAGGGAATCACTGTACACCCACGGCCGGATGAAAGGCATATTCGCCATAGCGACGTGCTTGAGCTTTCGAAGGTGGTGACCACAGAATTTAATATTGAAGGGTACCCCGACAGACGGTTTATCGATCTGGTAAAAACAGTAAAGCCTGCGCAAGCCACTTTGGTTCCGGATCCACCTGAAGCAATCACATCAAACACCGGTTGGGATACGCTGAAACACCAGGCTTTCCTTGCTGAAGTCTCAGCAGAACTCCACACTGCTGGCGTAAGGGTCTCCATTTTCCTCAATCCAGACGTAAAATTAGTGGACGCTGCAGCCAAAAGTGGAGCGGACAGAATAGAGCTCTATACCGAGCCATACGCCACGCATTATCATAGCAACCGGGAAAAAGCTATCGCTTCTTATATCGAAACAGCAAAGCTGGCAAAATCTGCCGGGCTTGGCATTAATGCAGGCCATGACCTTGACTTACACAACCTGGCCTATTTGGTACAGCAAATTCCAGCAATTGACGAAGTATCCATTGGGCATGCGCTGATCTGCGATGCCTTGTACTATGGGCTGGAAAACACTATCCAAATGTATCTGCGCCAGTTAACTTAAAACTATGAGTGACAAAAAGCTATTCTTTAGAAAACTGGGACAGGGAAAACCACTTATTATTTTGCACGGGCTTTTTGGAGCCTCAGACAACTGGTTGACCATTGGCAAGTCATTGTCCGAACATTTTGAGGTTTATCTGGTCGATCAGAGAAACCATGGGCAGTCGTTCCATGACCCAGCGCACAATTTTGATGTGATGGCGGAAGACCTGGGCAACTTTATAAAGGAAAATAATATTACTCAGCCGATTGTTCTTGGGCATTCAATGGGCGGCAAGGTGGCTATGAACTATGCGTTGAGCCACCCGGGCAAGGTTGAGAAGCTGGTTGTTGTAGACATTTCACCTCGTGGTTACAAAGTCCACCATGACAAAATACTGGAGGGGCTAAAGTCTATTGACCTTGGCTCTTTGGAGTCAAGAAAAGAGGCAGACGATCGGCTGGCCAAATATGTTCCGAATGTGGGCGAAAGGCAGTTTCTGCTAAAAAGCCTTAGCCGAACCGGTGACGGATTCGAATGGAAAATAAACGTGGCTGCCATTGATAACAATATAGGACTGATTGTGGGGGAAATAGACGGAGAGCCGAATCCAGTTCCCACCCTTTTCATTGACGGCGAGAACTCTAACTACATTCGGGACATTGACCTTCCGATTATCAA
>TARA_R110002012_G_scaffold248801_4_pt1 | contig 43888 bp, 39 predicted proteins | sample TARA_R110002012 | Tara Oceans TARA_R110002012 (sample SAMEA4396515) | marine metagenome | biome: Westerlies Biome; feature: [DCM] deep chlorophyll maximum layer (ENVO:01000326); material: water (ENVO:00002006), including particulate matter (ENVO:01000060) such as... | depth 40 m
GACAGCCAGGCCAGGCCATTGGGCACCCTTGCTGTTCACCCAGTCACGAATCTTGTCCTGCATCTGGGATTGCAACAGGTAGAGATGATTGGTGTCGCGGATTTCGATATTCTTGCTGCCGGAAACAGATGAGTACGGGTCGATCAGGTCGACAGGATCGAGCAGTCGTCCGCAATTGTCGCACTGGTCCCCGCGCGCCTTTTCGAAACCACAGGTCGGGCAGGTGCCTTCGACATAGCGGTCCGGCAGGAAACGGCCATCATCGACCGAGTAGACCTGTTTGGACGTGCGCTCCTCGATCAGGCCGTTCTGTTCCAGAACTTGAGCGAAATGCTGGGTCAGCGCGCTGTTGGCCGGGCGGGAGGAGCGTCCGAACCAGTCATAGGAGAGGTTGAAGCCTTCGCCTGCCGCGCGCTGGATCTCGTACTGCTCGTCGCAATAGGCCTGCACGCTCATGTCGGCGGCCTGGGCGGCCAGTTCTGCTGGCGTGCCATGCTCGTCCGTGGCGCAGATATAGGTCACGTCATGGCCCATCAGCCGCATCACACGGGAATACACATCGGCCGGCAGCATGGAGCCAGCCAGATTGCCGAGGTGCTTGATGCCGTTGATATAGGGCAGGGCGGATGTAACGAGAATGCGCCGGGTTTGCGTCATGGAGATGCGATCTTTCCCAAATAGCGTTGCAAGCAGGCCCGGCCGGGTGTCCGGGTGCCCAGCACCTTTTAGCGATGCACGCCGGAAAGGAAAGAATTGTAACGCCTGAAATAACAGGGCGCCGGTCAGAAAGAACGCCCCGAACACGCTGCAAGGGCGTTCGGGGCGAGGGGTTCCAGGACGCGGTGAGGAATCCTGGAATTTCCGGGAGGAAACCTGTTGGCCTAGAGGCCGTAGCCGGTGGTGGCCTTGACGGTGAGGTCGACCCGGCGCGCCATCGGGAAGGTGAGGGCTTCGGTCGGGGTGGCCTCAGCCGCCGGGACAAAATTGGTGCGGACGTCGCGGGCGCGGATACCGCGGGCATTCAGGGCCTCGAGTACGACCGCAGCGCGGGCTTCCGACAGGCTGGTGGCGGCGGAGTCGTCAGAAGCGTCGGCAGAAATCACGCGGGCCTGAATATCCGATACCGCGCATCCGGCGAGCTGGTCGCCGGCCGTATTGAGCGAGCGGGCAGCATAGGAGGAGAGGACCGATTCCTGCTTAGAGAAATAGACGGTGATCTTCGTGTCCTGACAGGTCTTCACGAAAGGAACATGCACCGGCTCCAGCGGCGGGGCCTTCGGCGCGTCCGACATCGCGGGAAATGCCAGCGCGATGGCGGCAATGCTGAATCCGGCAAGTATTTGCGCGCGTCTCATATCCGTCTTCCTTCAGGCTCTCGTGTCATCTGACACCCATCCACGCCACATCTTGATGTGTGGTCTCGTTAAGGATTGGATAGACCCAGTTTGAGGCGGAAATATGCGGCTCGCGGGGCGAATGGGGCAGAGTTGGGGAATTTGAAAGAAAACGGGAGCCTCGCCGGCACCAAAATGACTGGAAGACCCGCTTGCATGGCCGCGCTGATCGAAGTAGTGACAGCCATTCCAGCGTGGCCGGCTTAGCTCAGCTGGTAGAGCATCTGATTTGTAATCAGAGGGTCGCGGGTTCGAGTCCTGCAGCCGGCACCATAGGAAACAAGGACTTAGTCCGATCTTAGTAAGAATTCAGAGATCGTACTGGCGCGCAAATGGCGCGCAACTTGGCACAAAAAAAGGTCGATAGCCCCTGTAGCCTTCGTCAGGTATGCAGGATCGAATGGCGCATAGATCTCTGTTGTCGAGTAATCCGGCGCCTTATGTCCGAGTTGGGCCGCGACTTCCCAAGCCGGAACACTTTGCATTCTGAGCCAGCGTGCAATTGTGTGTCTAAAGGAATAGGTCTGGACGTTTCCCTCCAGACCGGAGGCCGCCCGAGTTGTGGCCCAGCTCCGTTTCACGCTGTCCACAGCGGACCCATCATACAGGATGAGGGACTCCGACTTTGACGTTCGTTTGCGTGCTTCGACATAGGAAGCCAGCTGATCGGGGAGCTTTACCGTGGGACGATACTTCTTCGTCTGTTCCCGCCCCTTGGGGTTCAGGTTAATCAGTCTGTGCTCCAGATCGATCTGGTTCAGACTGAGGTCAAGAATAGCACCAGTGCGGGCTGCGGTCCCTACCATGAACGCAATCAGGACGCGTATGTGCTGTTCGCTGGCAGCGTCGAGCAGCCTGGCGACTTCTTCGACTTCAAGCGGACGCCCCTTGGGTTCGGGTTTTGGCGGATTTACCAGCTGGACATAAGGCACCGAGGCGATATCGCCCCGCTTCCAAGCCCAGTTGAGTGCGGATTTTCCGATCATGAGGGCATTGCGGACAGAGCTTTGCGAAAGCTTTTTTTCGTTGCCCAACCAACTACGGAATTTTAGCTGCTGGTCCTGATGGAGCGCTTGCTTGATCGTCGCTTCACCGTGGAATTCGAGCCAGTAACGAAGTGTCCGGCGGATATCGACAGCAGATCGGAGGTGTTGACCATGGTGTTCGTAAAACCTCGCGAACACTTCGGCCAGCGTGGTTTCATCGGGTGCCTCCTGAGTCTTTGACTGGTTTAGAACAAACCAGTCATTCAGGATTGCCTTTGCTTCTTCAAAATCCGTTGTGCCGAGGCTAGCGCGTCCGGTCCTGCGAGTTTTGGGGTCGATCCACATTCGATACCATGCCGGACTCCCGGAGCGCTGCCCGAGCCAATACTCGCCGACCTGGTATCTGTCGTTGGTTGCGTATCTCGGCATGTCGTTTCCTCAATTGCGTTCAGCAGGTATTCGGCGAGCTGAAATCCAAAGAAAGAGAGCTTGCGTTTCGAAACTCGTACGAAGCCGATTCGACCAGCATCCCTCAGTCTTTTCAAGGTTTGTTTCGACATTCCAAGGTGCTGGGCAGCCTCTTCTTCTGAATAGCGCTTGTAGATCGGCAAACCGATTTCATTGGACATCAGCCGGACAGCGTCGTCGACCTCACGCATCGGACCCATCCCCCTGGTGTTTATTGCGCTTTGGCCGCGATCAGCGACCTGCGCGCCTTCCGGAACCCGCTGTCGCTCGCGAGAAACGCTTCGAGCATGTGAGGGACGAGGACAGATACAGCAGCGTCTTCGCCATGAAGCTGGCTGTGAACCCGTGCATAGTCTTCAAGTTCGGAAGCGAGAGATGGTTCGATCAGAACCGTGAGCTTCTGCGGTGTCTTGTCCGGCAGCGGCCCGATCTTCAGACTGGTCTTGGTCATGGTTGGTGTCCTCCTTCATAGGGTTTCAGAACGATGTCCTTGCCCACGAGCACGCCGAGCCGCCAGCCGGGCCGGATCGTGATCGAGGGCTGGACGTCGAGGTTTCGGCGCACGATTTCCTGGCCAGCCTCATTGGCACCGGTCTGCGCTGAGCGGCGGAGCGCCCGGGCGATATCGCCCTCATCGTCGGTGCCAAGTTCGGCGCCGACGCCGAGCAGAGTCGAAAGGGCGACGCCCTGCAGCAGCTTCCAGGAATGATAATCGACCTTGTCTTCAAGCCCGGCATAGCCGCGGGCGTCGACGCCGGCGAGATTGTCGATCCGGATGGAAGATCCGTCCGGCATGACGATCCGGCTCCAGACAAGCAGCGCCCGCGACTGGCCGAACGCGATGACACTATCATAGCGCCCGATCAGGCGGGCACCCTGCGGCACGAGCACGGTTTCGCCGGTCACCGTATCATAGACGGGGCTCGTCACCTGCGCGATGACTTGACCCGGAAGGTCGGAGTTCACACCGGTTAGCAGGGTTGCCGGGATGATCGTGCCCGCCATCAGCTGGTAGGGCGAAACAGGCGTCTCGAGCCGGTGCGGATTGTAGATCGAGGGATCAGGCTCTTCGCCCAGAAAATCCAGTTTCCTCACCTGGCGGTTCGGATCTTCGCTGAGCGACGACCCGAACGCCCCCTCGCGAGACGGTGCAAAGTCCGACAGGTCCGGAAAACTCACAGAACCAGACGCCGCGGACGCAACACTACCGACAACCCTCTTCGATCCCGCACTGGCGCCCACCTGGAAAAACACCCCACTCCCGCGCGCCGCGTCCGTCAACGCCGCTTCGCGCGCCCTGAGTTCGGTTTCCAGCGCCGCCAGCTGTTCGCGCATCGGACTCACCTCCGGCGCGTCTTCCTCCGGCAGGCGCATACGCCCTTCACGCTGCGCCTTCAGGATCGGCGTCCCGAGGTCACCCGGAAGCGGCGGCCCGAGCACGTCGTCCCTCGGCGGTAAATCTCCATAGGATTTCGGAAGCGTGGCCAATCCGTCCGCCTCCGGATTATGACCGGTATTGTAGAGTTCGCGGACTGGACCGCCGGCATCCTCCTTCGGTCCCTGCAGGGCAAACGCCAGCGAGCCGAGGACGATTGCACTGCCGGTGCCGACAAGCACCATAAGGGCCCGCCTGGAATACCGCTTCACGGGCCGGGGTTTCCCTCGGATTTCCAAAGGCTGGGGCGCAGGGGAAGCCGCTTCTGTCATGGCTTCGCGCTTCCAAGGTCATTGCGCGCGATCTTCACGACATCCTGGCGCTTTTCGCCGAGGCGCAGTTCGGCGCGGGCGAACAGGCGGTCGACGACATAATAGTTGCCGGACATGCGATAGTTGACGAGCTGGGACTTGCCGTCCCGGCCGATGACGAACAGCGCCGGGGCCTCGCCCTGGTCGAGACGGGCCGGGAACTGGATATAGACCTTGCGGCCGTCATCGAACACTTGGGTAGGCCGCCAGTGCGGCGCATCCCCGTCGATATCGTACCGGAACTTCAGCCGGTCGAGCTGAAGTCCGGCTGGCGAAGGGGAGGTTGCAACCCGTGCCGCGCTGGAACCCGCCACCCGCGTCACCAGTTGCTGGTCGGCATAGCGCCAGGAGACGGCCGCCATATAGGTTTCCTCGAACGCGCGGAGTTCAAGGTGATAGGCGCGAAGGCTCGTCGTGATGATAAGGTTGGTCTTGAGGCCGGCCTGTGTCGGTTTGATCAGGATATGGGCCTGCGCCTCTGCGCCTGTGCCCGAGACCGTGTCTCCCAGGACCCAGCGGACCGTGTCGCCGGCCGAAACGGAGACAAGCTCCTCACCGGGCTGGAGGACGATGTCGGTCACCTGTTCCGGGGCGCAATAGACCTGATAGAGGGCGCCCACGGTATAGGGATAGACCTGTATCGCGTTCATGTAATTGTCGAGAGACGGCTCGATCGCGGCCTTTCCGTTCGCAGCCTCGATCGCCTGGTAGGGCTTGAGAGACGGCGCCTCCGTCTTTGTGGGCATGGGCTTCAGCTGGCCGGGCACGGCCCCCGACACGATGGTCGGCGTATAGGTGCGGTAGACGACCGGTTCCGGGGCCAGCTCGGTGTTCGTGACCTCTGTTTCCTCCACATCCGGGGCGAGATAGAGATCTTCGACATAGTCCGGTTCATCGAGGGTGATGTCGGGACCGCGCGATGCGGGCAGAGTTTCGCATGCCGCCAAGGCAGACGAGGCAAGGAGGATCAGGGCAAGGCGTTTCATGAGGAATGCTCCTATTGATGGTCTTTCGACCAGTTGAGGCCGTGGACGTAGAGGCCGAGGGGGTTGGCCCGAAGAGCTTCTTCGGTGCGGGGCGGGTCGATGACGATCGAGAACACCCCCGTATGGGTCGACTGGGCGGTCTCGGTGCCGTTCCGGTAAGCGGTCTCGCGCCAGCGGACGGTGAAACTGTCGTCGGATGCGCGCACGACGCTCGTGACATCGACCGAGACCGAGCGCTTGCCGACATCCGTAAACGGATCATTGTCGCGGGCATAATCGTTCAGCGTCGCTGCCGCCCGGTCGGTCGCATAGGCATAGGCCTTCAGCCAGTTCTGGCGGACGACGACCGGATCGATGGAAATCGAACGGGTGTTCTTCACAAACTCGGCGAGGTGATAGGCGATCTGTGCATCGGTCGGCTCATAGCGCCCGTCGGCGGGACCGACGGCGCGCACCGCACCCTCGCCGGTCAGTTCCACTACATAGGGCGTGACGATCGATTGGGTCGACCGCCAGACAAGGCCGCCGGCCAGAACAAACGACAAGGCAAGGCTGCCGAGGGCCGCGAACCGCCAATTGGCCGCCTGGACGCGGGCCGACCCGATCCGGTCGTCCCAGGCCTGCGCGGCGCGCTGGTAAGGTGTCACCGGTTCCGGTGTCTCGCCATAGCGGGTGGAGTTTCGCTTCCAGAGCATTGTCTAGTCCTCGTCTCTCTTCAGTTCGATCGATGTGCCGCCACCCGGCCGGTCGCCGTCGCGCACGGCCGCGGCTGCCATCATGCCGGCATCGCGGGTCGACTGGTCGCGCCGTATGCGCCGGGCCCAGTCGGGAGATGCGTTGGGTCCGCCTGTCGGCGCTGCATTGGGCGTGCCGGTCCCGCCGGTCGCCGCAAAGGCAGCCCGCGCGCCTGCCTGGTGGCTTGTCCCGGGGGATCCGAAGGCGCGCCGGGCAAAATTGCGAGCCCCGGACGCGGCCGCGCGAGCACCCGCGCCTGCGACCCCTCTCATGCCCGCCATGGCGGCTCCAGCGCCTGTCTTGCCGGAAGCTGCGGCGTTCATCTGGTAGGCGGTCCGGGCCCCGCCCGTCATGGAGGCCGCCGCGCCGACGGCGCTGCGGGCGCCACCGGCAGCTGCTCCGATACCGGACTTGGCAAGGCTGCCGCCCGCAACGGTACCGGCGGCAACGCCTGCGGCCGTGCCGATGGCGGCCCCGGCCCCCAGCTGCGGCGCACCGGAGACGAGCCCCGTGGCGATGCCGGGCCCGAACAGGCCAAGCGCCAGCATGGCGAGCGAACCGAGGATGACGGAGGCGGCCTGTTCGAGCGTCACCTCGTCCGGCTGGAAGGTGGATGTGATGGAGGAGAAGATCGTCGAGCCGATGCCGACAATGATCGCCAGCACCATGAGCTTGATGCCGGAGGCGATGACATTGCCGAGGACTTTCTCGGCGAGGAACGAAGTCTTGTTCCAGAGCGCGAACGGGATCAGCACGAACCCGGCCAGCGTCGTCAGCTTGAACTCGATGATGGTGACGAAGAGCTGGATCGCGAGGAAGAAGAAGGCCAGCAGCGTGATGATCCAGGCGAGGAACAGGACCGCGATGATCACGAAGTTCTCGAAGAAGGCGAGCGGGCCGGTGAGTTTTTCGATCTCGTCGAGGAGGGGCAGCGCCGCATCGAACCCGGTCGCGGCTATGAACCCTGGCTTCATGATGTCCTCGGCTGTGATCGTGCCGCCGGTGGCATTCAGCCCTAATTGAGCGAAGCTGGTGAACACAATGTCCGAGAGAAGCGCGAAATTGCCGAGGATGAGCGCGAAGGCGCCGACATAGAGGACTTTCTTGAGGAACCGTCCGACAATGTCCGTGTCCGGACCCATGGCCCAGAAGAGGCCTGCCAGTGTGATGTCGATGGCAATGAGCGCGGAGGTCAGGAAGGCGACATCCGGCTGCAGCAGGCCAAAGCCGCTGTCGATGTAAGAAGAGAAGGTCGCGACGAACTGGTCGATGACGCCGAGGTCTTCCATCGCCCTAATCCCTCGTATAGGCGACGCCGTCGCCGACGAAGCGCTTGTGACGGATGCGGGCCTGTTCCCGGGTGGCGGCCCGGCGCGATTCTTCGAGCGCCACCATCCGGTACTGCGCGGCCATCAGCTGTTGCATCTGCATCTGCTGTTCGACCGAAAGCGCGACGAGCTGGTTGCCGGCCTGGGCAACAGACAGGTTGCCCGTGGCGGCCTGGCTCTCGCCCACAAGGTCGGTCAGGGTCTCTCGCGCGTCTGCAATCGAGGTCACGATACCCGACTGGACCTGGATCGAGGCGCGGAACGCGTCGCGGCTGATCCGCCACTGGTCGGCGGCCTCGGCGACGATCTCTTCATTGCTGAGGTCTTCATAGGAGTCCGGGAAGGCTTCGCGGTACTGGCGCTCGCTCTTCTCGACTTCGTAGGTGACCTCGCCCGCTTCGCGCATCAGCGTCTCGATCCGTTCGAGCAGGCGTTTCAAGTGCTCGATAGAGGCATAGTCGAGGCGCTTCAGGTCCTCGGCCTGGTTTACCAGCATCTGGGCTTCATGCTGCAGCTGCTGGATCTGGTTATTGATCTGTTCGAGTGTGTGCGTGGCCGTCAGGATATTCTGGACGAGATTGGTCGGATCAATGACGACATCGCCGACACCGAGCAAGGCGTTTGCCGGAAGCGGTGCGAGGCTCAACGATGAGACCGACCCGAGCAGTAAGGCGATCATTCGGCGGCGCATGGCATTTCTCCTTCCGTTCCGATCAGGTCTGCAGCCCAGTGATGCCCGCGGGCTGCAAGCCAGACGGGCGCGAACCGGTCCGGTCCTGAAGTGACCAATACGTCCGAAATCAGCTTCTGGTCGGCCTTCGACCCGGCAGCACAGAAGGCGAGGGCGACAGGCCCAAGGTCCAGATCGAACAGGCGGTTGCCGTCCGGTGTCTGAACATAATAGTCCCGCTTCGGCGTCGCCCGTGCGATCAATTCGACCTGGCGGGCATTGAGTCCGAAGCTCTCATACGCTGCGCGCTGCGAGGGCTCCTCGGCCCGCGCATTGGCAAGGAAGATTCGCGTGGGTGCGCTTTCGATGAGGCTTGGCGCAATCGCGCTTGCCGCGATGTCCGACAGGCTCTGTGTCGCGAACACGACCGAGACATTCTTCTTGCGGAGTGTCTTCAACCAGTCGCGGAGACGCCCGGCAAACATCGGATGGTCGAGGAACAGCCAGGCCTCGTCGAGGATCAGCATTGTCGGCCGGCCATCGAACCTGGCTTCAAGTTTCGTGAAGAGGTGCGCGAGCACCGGCGGGGCCACCCGCTTGTCCTGCATCAGCGCGTCCATTTCGAAGCAGAGCGTGTCGCCGGTTTCGAGATTATCCTCATCGGCATCGAGCAGCGCGCCATAGGGCCCGGCGAGCGTGTAGGGCTCGAGCGCCTGCCGAAGGTCCGGCATCTGGATGAGGGCCACCAGCCCGGTCAGCGTGCGCTGCGCGACAGGCGCCGCGCCGAGGCTCTGCAGAGCGGTCCAGACGGCCTGCTTCACCTCCGGCGTCACCGTTACAGCTTCTTGTTCGATCAGCCCCAGCACCCAAGCCAGTGCCGAGGCGAGGCCTGTCTCACTGTCCACATCGCGAAGTGGCTGGAAGGCGAGGTCGCCGTCTATGCCGAGGTCGTACCAGGTGCCGCCCAGCGCGAGCGTCGCGCAGCGCGCTGACGCGCCCTTGTCGAAGGTGAAGACCTGGGCCTGTTCATAGCGGCGGAACTGCAGCGCCAGCAGCGACAGGAGAACCGACTTGCCGGCGCCGGTCGGCCCGACCACCATCATGTGGCCGACATCGCCCTGATGCGTGACGAGCCGGAATGGTGTCGAACTGGCAGAGCGCGCCATCAGGAGCGGCGGGCCGGAGAGATGCGCATTGCGCTCGGGTCCTGCCCAGAGCGACGAGAGCGGCGCCATATGGGAGAGGTTGATCGTGTTCAGCAGCGGCTGGCGGACATTGGCATAGGCTTCGCCCGGCAGGGTGCCGAGCCAGGCCTCGATCGCGTTGACGCTTTCGAATACGCAGGTGAACCCGCGCCCGCGGATGACGCGCTCGACGGCGCGGATCTGGTCTTCGGCGATCGCGGCATCTTCATGCCGGACCACGATCGCGGTCGTGCAATATCCGAACGCGACATGGCCGGCGCCGAGGGCCTGCAGGGCCTCGTCCGCATCGGCCGCCTGATTGTCGGCATCGGTGTTGAGCAGAGTTGCCGGCTCATTGGTGAGGATTTCTCGGAGGTAGGAGGTCAGCGACCGGCGCTTCGCAAACCAGTTGCGGACGTAGGCATTGAGCGTCTTCTCGGCGTCCGGCTTGTCGAGCGGCAGGAACCTGGTCACCCAGCGATAGGCGAAGCCGAGCTGGTCGAGTTCTGACAGGAGTCCCGGTTCGCCCGTTGCCGGGAACCCGTTGATCGTCAGGACTTTCAGCGTTTCCTCGCCAAGGCGAGGTGAGAGACCGCCGGTCAGGGACGTATCGACCAGGAGCGCATCGAGACACATGGGCACGGACGGCGCCCGCACCTCCTGCCGTGTTTCCGAGATACAGGCATGGAGATAGGTCAACGTCTCGTCATCATCCAGGAACCTGGCCTCGGGCATCAGGTCCGCCATCATGTCCCGGGCACGGGATGTTTCGGTTTCGAAATGGGCGAGATGCTCGCTCCAGAACGCCGCCGGGGCATCTGCGGGATCGTCGATGAAGAGTTGCTCGATCCTTGCTGTCCGGTCGGCCGGCGGCATCCAGGTAAGGGTGAGATAACAGTCCGTCTCGAAATGCCGTCCGGCCTCCTCGAAGGCCGCGCGGCGTTCCTCGTCCACCAGCCAGGCCGCCGGATCGCGCCAGGTGCTTTCGGGATAGGTGACGGAGGGCCGCCGGTCGGCTTCGATATGCAACGCCCAGCCGGAGCCGAACCGGCGGAGAAGATTGTTCATGCGTGCGGTGACCGCGACCAGTTCCTCCGCCGTCGAACTTTCAAGATCGGGGCCCCGATAGGCGATGGTGCGCTGGAGGCTGCCATCCTTGTTGAGGACAATGCCGGGCGCGATCAGGCAGGCCCATTTGAGATGGTCTGCGAGAGAGGCCGGGCGGGCGCGGTATTCTCGGAGGTTCAGCATGCGTAATAGGCCTTCTGGCGGATGTGCCGGATCAGCACGTCTGTGAATTGCGGATCGCGCCTTGCGGCGAAGACGCAGATCCCCTGCGCCACGATCCAGAAGACGAGCCCCACCACCCAGAGCTGGAGGCCGATGCCAAGCGCGGCGGCTAGCGTGCCGTTGACGATGGTCGCAAGCCTTGGCGCCCCTGCGAGCAGGATCGGCGCCGTGAGCGAGCGGTGCACCGGCACGCTGTAGCCGGGCGGGAGGGGCGAGACGTCCGCCATCAGAGCGTTGCCCCGCCGCCGAAGGAGAAGAAGGAGAGGAAGAACGACGTTGCCGCGAACGCGATCGACAGGCCGAACACGATCTGCAGGAGCTTCCGCATGCCGCCGCCGCTCTCGCCGAAGGCGAGGCCGAGGCCGGTCAGGATGATGACGATGGTCGCTAGGATCTTGGCGACCGGGCCCTCGATGGATTCAAGGATCGATTGCAGCGGGGCTTCCCAGGGCATGCCGGAGCCGGCCGCATGGGCGGGGAAGGCAATTGCCGCGACAAGCAAACTCAGGCTGAAGCCCTTGATCATGTCTCTGTTCATTGGGGTGGTGTCCTTTCAGGTGCGGTTGAGAGAAGCGGTTCAGAAAAAGGCAGGCTCGGCAGGACGAGCTGCAGGTCCGGCTGGACAGGGCTGAGGTCGTATCCGCCGCGTCCGAGGCCATTCATTCGCGCAACCGTCTCGACCCGGTGCCGGCCGGCGCGCCGCGAGATGTAGACGACGCAATCGATCGTTTCGGCGATCAGATCATGCGGAACCTGAGCGGATGCCTCGCCGATCAGCTGCTCGAGCCGGGAGAGGCCGCCGAGGGCTGAGTTTGCGTGCAGGGTCGCGATCCCGCCCGGATGGCCGGTATTCCAGGCCTTCAGCATGTCGAGCGCTTCGGCGCCGCGGACCTCGCCGATGATGATCCGGTCGGGACGGAGGCGCAGGGTCGAACGGACAAGATCTGCCAGCGAGACCGATCCCGGCTGCGTCCGCAGCTGCACGGAATCCTCCGCTGCCGAAACAAGCTCCCGCGTGTCTTCAAGGATGACGAGCCGGTCGCCGGTCCCGGCGATCTCGGCCAGGAGCGCATTGGCGAGCGTCGTCTTGCCGGAGCCCGTACCGCCGACCACGAGAATGTTCTCGCGCTCCAACACTGCCCGGCGCAGGGCCTCGGCATGATGGGCTGCCATGACGCCGGATGTCACATAGTCGTCCAATCCGATCACCCGGCTCGCGGGCTTGCGGATCGAGAAACATGGCCCCGGCGCAACCGGCGGCAACACGCCCTCGAACCGTTCGCCGCCGATCGGCAGTTCGGCCGACACGATAGGCGAAGCCGCATCCGCGCGCCGTCCCATATGGCTGGCAACCAGGCGGATGACGCGCTCGGTGTCGGCGGGAGAAACCAAGCCGGTCTCGGCCCGTCCGCTTCCATGCCGTTCGACCCAGAGCCTTCCATCGGGATTGATCATGATCTCGACCACGGCGGGATCCTCCAGCGCCGCGACGATCTCGTCTCCGAGCGCCGTCACCAGCATGGCGCGGGTGCGTGCGAGACTTGCGGCGTCACGCATCGGCCCGCTTCTCAGTCAAAGATCCAGTATCGCTTTCGAAGCTGGCCGCTTCCGCGGTTACGTCCTCGACGGCATTCTGGAGAATGCGCTGGCCGGAGCGGAGGGCTTCGGCGACCTGCCGCACGAACAGATCGAACCGAAGATCGCCCTTTGCTCGGGCGGCCTCCACCTGGTTCGCAGGGACCGGCGGGGTCACCGTCAGGAAGTAATGCACGAAGGTCGCGAGCGTTTCGGCAAGGACCAGATTGTCCCGCTCGATCCGCCCGAACTGGCGCGTCAGCCGGTCGAGCCGGCGATTGATGGCGGCCTCGCGCTGATTGTCGGCTTCGCCCGCAAACCAAGCAGTCAGCGCCTTGTCGACGATGGCGCTTTCGGAGAGACCGGGGCGCTTGGCCATGGCCTGCAGCCGGTGATGCGTCTCAGGCGAGATATAGGGCTGGATACGGGGCTTCATTGACCATTCCCCGTCAGATCGATGCCGGTCGCCTGTTCGAGACTGTCGGCTTGCACAAGCGCGTCGAAGAGGCTCGGTTGCGGAGCGCCGCGTGACTTAGCCTGCGGCTTGCCGGTCCTGGCGGGCACAGAGACCTGCGCGCGCTCCCTGGCGGCATCGCGCGCTTTCTGAGGCCCGAGGCCCTCGCCGTCGGGCTCAAGCTCGGCGGCCTGCATCAGACCTTCATGGATCGATCGGACCTCCGTGCCCCAATCATCTTCCGAGGCTCCCAGAATGGCTGTCGCAAAGTTAGGCTCTTCCTTCAGCCGTTCAGTGAAGTTCTGGTCTTCATAGTAGCGGAGCTTGAGCGCGCGCACCGGAGGCGAGCCTGCGACGAGGACCAATTCCTGGTCTGCCGGCAGTTGCATCACTTCGCCGGGCGTCAGGAGCTGGCGGGCGGTTTCCTGGCGCGACACCATCTTGTGCGAAAGCCAGGGCGCCAGGCGGTGGCCGGCATAGTTCTTCATTGCCCGCTGTTCGGTCTTGGTGCCGAGCGCATCGGAAATCCGCTTGGCCGTCCGCTCGTCATTGGTCGCGAACGCGACCCGCACATGGCAATTGTCGAGGATCGCATTGGACGGGCCATAGGCCTTTTCGATCTGGTTCAAAGACTGGGCGATCAGGAAGGCCTTGAGGCCATAGCCTGCCATATAGGCGAGCGCGCTCTCGAAGAAGTCGAGCCGGCCGAGGGCAGGGAATTCGTCCAGCATGAACAGGACCCGCCGGCGGGATGTCGGCTCCGACACGGACACCTGCGGCGCCAGCAGCCCGCAGGCTCCCAAGATATTGAGAGCCAGCGACTTGCTGCGCGCTAGCACTGACGGACGCACATCCAGATGTTCCGTCAGCCGCCGCCCGACCTGGTTGAGGATGAGGCGCATCAGCGGCTTCGTCCGCGAGAGGTCTGATGGCGGCACGACCAGGTAGAGCGAGAGCGGCCGGTCGCCGGACACCAGGTCCTCGATCCGGAAATCGCTCCGGGACGTCACTTCCGCAATCACCGGATCGCGATAGAGCGACAGGAAACGCAGCGCCGTGGACAGCACGCCCGAGAGTTCATTCTCCGACTGGTTCATCAGCTCTCGCGCCGTCTCGGCGACCACGGGATGAACCTTGGGTGCCTCGCCCGTGCCGAGATGATTGGTCCGGAGCATGATCGACAGGGTCGTGCGGAAGGTTCGATCGGGATCGGCAAGGAAGCTCGCCACACGTGCGAGTGTTTTTTCCCGCTCTGCATAGAGGACATGCAGGATGACGCCGACGAGCAGCGAGTTCGCCTTGTCGACCCAGTGCCCGAGATCGCCGAGCTTTCCCTGCGGGTCCACGAGAATGTCGGCAATATTCTGGACATCCCGCACCTCGCAGGGACCCCGCCGAACTTCCATCAAAGGATTGAAATGCGCCGAGGCGACATCGGTCGGATCGAACCGCAAGCAATGCGAGAATTCTGAGCGCCAGCCTGACGTCAGCTGCCAGTTCTCGCCTTTGATGTCATGCACCAGGACCGAATGTGGCCAGGAAAGAAGAGTGGGGACAACAAGGCCGACACCCTTGCCCGACCGGGTCGGCGCAAAGGCCATGACATGGTCGGGGCCGTCATGGCGGAGATAGGAGCCTTGGGCCTGTCCCAGGAACACGCCAGCTGGTTTCAAGAGACCTGACTTACGCAGATCCCTGCCTTCCGCCCAGCGTGCCGACCCGAAGGTCGAGACCCGCTTGTCCCACCGGGCCCGGAGGATCGAGCCTGTCACCGCAATCACGATAGCGGCAACGCCGCCCGAGCCGGCAATCAGTCCGCCCCGGTCGAACACATCCGGCGCATAGGCATCGAACGAATACCACCAGCCGAAGAAGGCCCACGGCACATAGATCGGCACGTCCAGGATGACGACAAGCGGCTCACCCAGACGCGGCGACCAGCTCAGCGACCAGGCCGTCCATTCGGTCGCGCACCAGAGCGCCACCAGGACGACAAGCAAGACGAGGATGATCTGCCAGAAGAGGTTCGTGCCATGTTTCATGACACTGAACCTGGCCAATCAGCCTCTCAGTCTCCAGAGAGGGAATTGGGGGGAATTTGTGGGGTATCCAGAAGGCGCAAGCACCAAAGGGCGGCTGAAGTGAAGTTCAGGGAGCAATGTGTAGGGTCAGAAATATCCCTTTAGCGGTCGTTAGCGAGCGCGTCGGGACGTTCCTGAAAGCAGACACTGAGTCACGTTCCCGATCAGCCACTCTCACGAGCTGGTGGCACTAATACTTGAGAATGCCGGTATAGTTCCGTACTCAGCCGACCGAGTTCATGACCCTTTTGAGAGCGTCTGAATACGCTTCAGCAGTGTTTCCCCAGCCGGTACGCCGGCAGCTGAAATCGCGACCGCGATCGGGCACCAAGTCTCCGCCTGTGCTTTTGTATGTATGCAGTCTTTCGCAATTGTGGCTACGCGCTCGCCAATCCTCGCCGTGCTCCAGAAGCCATCCTCGGCTTTGGCATGCCATTCAGCTGCAACTCGTTCTAGAGGCGCAGCTGAAACCTGTGTCGGGAGAAGATCCATCATATCGAGATAAAGCGTTGCAATTGTCGGGCAGGGGCCAGCGTCGACGGCCAATTCAGTCAAGGTATCGGAAAACGCAATCAGTTGCGCTTCACTGAACTCGCGCGCGTAAGAAACGCGGTCACCAAAGCCTCGGACTTGTTTCATGAAAAGGGTCGAAAGCAAATCATTGAGATGGATTTCAACCCGGCCATTCCTAGACCATTTATGGCGTTCCCATTGCTTGCGCGATTTCATCGACTTCCAAAGCCGCGCTCTCAATTTGGCCAGATGGTCGGTGTCGGTCGTGCCGCCTTTGAGATGTTGGATATCGCTTTCGATCAAGCAGGCCGCGGCGACGCTGAAAAACACTTCGGAGGAAAACTGATCGAGCAGCGCAAAGATCTGCTCTTCTTGTTTCGTCTCAGACCAATTTGAAGCGAGACGTGCGGCGCATTCAAAGAGCGGTGCGGTCCAGTGATTTTCAACATCAGGCGCATCTGCATCTTCATCCGGTCCGCCATTTGCCTGCACTAGCCAGTCCCGATTGGCGAGAAATAGGGCTTCGAGGGCGCCCGGATCCCCGACTTGCTTGAGGACCCCGATCCATTTGTCGCCGGTATGATAATCGAAGTGATAATCCGGAATTTCAGGTTGAGGCTGTTTTGGCGTAGGCGGCGCAGCGCCGCCGGGTAGGATAATACCGCGCCCTTCCGGGCGCTGGCGCATGGGCGGCGGGACGACCCAGCCTGGCTCTTCGCCTGCATCTGCGAGCCAGGCTAGTTCAGCTTCGACATGAGCCTTGACTTTGGCTTTCAACGTTCGATCGCGCTGTTCGAAAGCGCCGTCGGTTTCATCAAAATGAGCGCGACGCGGAATAAAGCAGGCTTGGAGCCCGGTGCGAATACAGGCTTTTAGCCTGTCTAAGCCCAGCGTCTCGGCGGCTCGCGGATAATGGTGCAGCGCAGCGACGGCACTCGGCGCATTCTTTAAGATTGCATTGAGCAGTTCTTCGTCGGATGGCCTCGTTTCTTCCGGACGGAAGAGATGGAGCAGGCCGACCAAACCGAGGGCGGCAGGGTCGTACATCACATCATAGCGCATATTGAGCCGTGGCCTGGTTGCGGGATCGAGGGCGCGATCAAAAATGGCGCGTAGCTTTGGCGCTTTGGCGCGAAGTTGCTCGCCGGAACATTGCCGAGCAAGAAAGGCCGCCGCGCCTAGGCGCGACAACCATGGATCATTCGGATCATGGTCCAGGGCGTCCTCTGGGGACGGTTCGGCGCTTTCGGTTTCCGCGAGCACGGCTTCAGCATCTTCGACCGAGGCGCTGACATCATTGGTCTCATCATCCATGGTCATGCGGATCGCGAGAGAGCGATTAAACGCCTGATGCTCTACCGCCGCCGCGGCAGAGTTCGTCGCCATCCATTCGGCCTGGTCCTCGGGCCAGTCATAGACCCAGCCTTGGAGCGGCGCGTCTTCCACCATCTGCGTCTCTTCGCGATAATTCTCGCGGTCTAAGGCGCGCCGTGCATAAGAGGCCATGAAGGCCGGTTCTTTCCAGTCGACCTCGGGCAGCTCCCAAGGCCCGAGCCGTTGAACGCCGGCGTCAAGACGTGCTTTCAAGGCCGTGAGTTCATCGGTCGGCACCCTTAGCGCGACCTGGATAAAGACGTCATGCAGCCCTGTGTGACGCGAGGGGCGCGCGGCGAGGCCCTGTTCAATGGGCCGGTCGCTTGCCGGGCCTTGGCGCAGGCGTCCAAGGCCGCCGCCTCTCAGGGTTTCGAGATAATCATATTGATGGCGTTCAAAATCTACGCTGAGCAGTTCGGGCGAGGCGAGCAGATCATGGAGGAGCGCGCCGCCAAGGATTCCGTGACACAGCGCCAAATCAGTAATGACCAGTAACAAGGCGCCCGAGATTGGCCCGTCGCCAGCAATCCGAGCCGCAACACTCTCGATGCCAGCGCCGTTTTCGATTTCGCGATGAGCCCAATGTTCGAGAGCGGCGAGGGCCTTGCCGACTAACTGCGAAGGCCCATGCCCGCGTGGCCAGCCATAGGAGTTACTCGGTTGGATCTTGCGGGTTTCGCCAAACAGTTCGAGTTCAAACGCGCCGCCGGTCTCGACTGTGGCTTCAGTCATCTTGGTCAGGGTCCGGATGAGTGAGAGACCTTGATCGGCATCGGTGTTTAATAGATCGGAGAAAGGTGTGATACCGCACTTGCCCAGGGTAAACAGGTGTTCCAAACGCGAAAGTCCGAGCCCGACCCTTCGCATGCGATCATCGCCGGACCGCTCATTATACTCCTGGCGCGTGGCTTCGATCAGTGCGGCAGCAAAGGCCGCGGGCGCAGCTTTCGGCAAGACGAAGGGATATTCCAAGAGCTCTGCGACTTCATCGACGGCACGATCAGACGCGGCAATCGCATTCAGGTATCGCTCGGCCGCACTGGGGTTCTTTTCCGCAAAGGCGGCGAGTGTCAGGCGCGCAGTGTCGACTGTATTACGCCCGGCTGGATACCGGATCGTTGGAGGTGGCTTGCCTGCGGGAATGTAATCCAACGAACGGTCTTCCACATGCGCTACAAGAAGGTCGGCGAAACGGTCCAGCAAAACGGGCGTGAGTTTCAGCTCTGTTGCGGCGAAGTACGCAATCCAGTTGTGCATGAGGTCTACAGCGCCGCGCAGCGCCTTTGATGGAAGCTCCCCAAATCTCAGAGCCGACCAGATGATGAGAGGCATCCAGAAGGCTGGGTCTGGTACGGCCACGGATTTCGTAGATATGGTTCCATTGCCATCGGGCGAGGGCACATTGACTTCAACTTCAATAGAGTGCGCGCCGATGACGAGCCGGGAGAGGCGTTCGGCAAGCTCGCCCTTGTCAGCGAGCAGAACAGCTTCATGACGCGCAAACAGTTTCGCGGCACTTTCGGATCGCACCAAAGCCAGAAGTGCCAATCCGGTCCAGCGTTCATCAGCTTCGCTCGTCTGCAGCTTTTTGACGGCGTTGGCCCACAGCTCATTATCGTCTTGTTCAGCGAGATGACGAAAAGCGAGTTCGACGCCGCGTTCGAGCCAGAAAGCGGGCGGACCAGAACCCGCTAGAGACATCAGTCGCTCCGGGTCTTCGCTGAGATATGCGGCGATCGCCCAATCCGAGAAGAGATCGTGCTTGAACTTGACGCGTTCAGTGGCGAGTTCGGTGAGGACGCCGTCTTCGATCAGCGAAGAGACCGCCCCCGCGTCGGCGGACTCAGGATTGAGGTCCACCACTGAGGCGCCATCCAATTGCGCGCGGACCACGGCGAGCAGGATTCTGCGGCGTGCACGAGCCTCGCCCTTATCGTCTGTTGACGTGTGGCCACCAGATTGCCACCAGCCGACTGCAAAGCCAGCCTCACTCACTAGTGCTCCGGGGGCAGACCTCGCCACGACGAAGCGCTTCAAGATGAAGGGATTGCGCGCAAGATGCTTGGCTGGATGATTTGGCGCGAGGATTGCCCCAAGCGCCGGCACGGCGTGCGCGAGGGCAACCGCTTCATCATCGTCCAGTCCTTCAATGGTCAGCGTCTCGCACGCCTCAAGGGCGCGCATGACCTCATCGCTGAAGGGCTGCGCTGCGCGCCAGCCCAAGCGGGCGGTGAAGACCAGCGTTAGCCCCGGGATCCTCGCCGCGGTTAGGATCAGATCTGAGACGGTTTTGCGCTCCCGCTCTGAGCGAAACCGATCGAGCCCATCAATATAGATGACGGCGCCGCCATCGCTGGCAAGATCAGTCAGGAAACGATCAGCGCTGACATCCAATCCCAGCTGGTGTTGCAGTGCGCTCCAGCCGCCGCTGGGCACACGGTCCGGCGCAAGTACAAGTGTGGGAGCGTGTTCGGCTTGCGCCGCAGCGGCGATTTTCAAAAAGGCGGATTTACCTGAGCCGCCGGTTCCGGTGATTTCCAGCACGCCGCTGCCGGACTGAGAATTCGCAAGCGCCACGTCTAGCGCCTGCCGTTTGGCACTGCGCAGCATGTGCGCGCCAGCGATTGTGGTGTCGGTGTCCGAGAGGGCAAATCTACTGAGCTCGGCGACTTTGGCGCGGGCCGCAGCCAGACGGGGTGCGGGGCCAATGGCGACCTTGCGTTCGGCGAGGAGCTCGACCAAGCGCGGGCGGTCGAGGTCGCCGCCAATCGCGTCGGTGCGCATCAACACGGAGACGAGTTCGCCGTAAGGGTCAGTTCGATCCTTTGTCAACGTCGCGGCGCGCCAACGGTCGGCTTGTTCCGCAATCGACCCTGCACGGGCGTAATCGAAACGGAGCACGCTGAAACGCCGCAGAAGGTCGAATGCCAAGCGAGCAGGATCGGCGCCGGCCTTGCCTAAATGGTGTTCAAAGGCGGTGACGAAATCGCGCATCGCCTGATTGCTGCGCCCGGGCGTGGCGAGCAATGTGCGAAACGAGCCCTCATCGCTTACGTGTTTGGCAAGCTCCAATGCTTCATGGACGCCATTTTCAATGGCACCGCTGGTTCGCTCAATGGCCACCGCGAAGCGACGTTCTGGATCTATGCTTTGCGCCGCAACCATATCGGCGACGATGTCGCCAAAAACAGTGTTCGATTTGGTGAAGCTGAGTGAGCGCTTGGCTTGGATCTCGAGGGTTTGGGTCGCGCCCTCCCAACTTACCCCAGTCAGAATGATATCATCCAGTGGGTGGCCCTGGTCCCGACGCTGGAAGGCGATTTTGCTGGCAACGGCTCCGGGAAGGCCAAAGCATTCGGTCTCTGCGAGGACAGCTAGCGCATAATGCACGCCGACCGACACTTCAAATTGCGGTCCGGCCGGACCAGTCATGCGCGGAGAGTCACCGGATGGTGTGTTGGAGGGGATAGGAAGGTCGGTCATGTATCGTCAGAAGGGGGGCGCCCGACGCTTTCTATGAATCTCTTATTTCTGAAACTGCGCCCCCAGCCGACGTCAGCCTTAGGCGCAATTGCAGAGAACCCAGGGATGTGTCGCAGAATTTGGAGCGCCGACATCTGAGTTATTAGATTTCCCTGCCTATCAGCAAATCGGGTTGAACCGACTCTGGCACTTCTTTTTGCAAGATTGCTTGCATAAAGGGCGCGTCGGATAATCTTCGATGAAGGTTTAGCATGCGCTTTTCCGCTTGGCCGATGAACGTCGAATAAAGCATTGGCAAAATCCGGACATTTTCGCCTTCGGTCCGCACGCCGTGCTCGCCGGCTTCAATCTGGTCGCCTAATACAAATCCTCGCACTTTGGTGAGATCATCAATGTGGCCCCGATTGTTGAGCTCTTTGATATACTTCCAAGCTTGGTTCTTTTCATCGCTTCCCAGCGGAACTCCGGGACGTTTTAGTTCAATGATGACCATAGATTCCGTTCCGGCCTCATTGCTTTCTTCATCAAACCGAGGCCGCGCATAAATTCCGAGCGTTCCCTCCGGAAGAACAACGAAATCTGGCCTGTTGCGCGAACCTTTTTCTATGCTCCCAAAGAGTTGCTGAATAACCGTTGTCATGCCGCGATTGGACGTGAACTCAATGCTCTCAAATTCCGGTCCAAATATCCACAACGCTTGTTCGAACAACGGCTGAAGCTCTTGAACTTCATCAGTCTCGGGATCGTCTGTTTTTCGCCTGATCTCTTCGATCAATTTTAGTCGCCGCGAGACCTCGTCCAATGCCGCTTTCGCCGTTTTTATCGACCACTCCTTCATCACGTCGTTCAGTGCATCAATGTCATCCGGTGAAATGTCGTGTAGTCGGTCTAGGAGCTCATATTGCGACTCTGCCATCTCCATTGTGGCCAACAATCCCATCACTTGATCAATTTGTTTCTCGCCAATCGTCGGGCACTTTTCGATCAACTGGGTTAGCATGCCATTCCACCGATCTTGGCTGAGTTTTGGCAATGCGCGAACTTGTTCGCGATGAGCTTCTTCGACTTTTGCCTTTGTCTCGCGCCGTCTCTCTTTCAGTACTTCGGCGATCACGTCTCTAATACGCTCATGCACCGCATCTTGTGTTGCTGCGAATTTCGGATTGTCCTTTGCAAAGCCCGACCAATCTGCCTTGACAGCGGGTTTAAGAAAGTCCGCAAGCACCACAAAGCTATAGCGTTTCGCCTCTTCAGTGCGACCGTCAATGAACTTGCCTTCAAAAGCGCGCCAATTGGCATGCCCCACCAACCGCCGGTGGACCCACCAAGCGATGCCGTGTTGCTTCGTCGTGCGGTCGGCTCGCTGAGCATCGATCGTTAACACCCGGGCGACCCCAACGTCTTCGACAGGAACATCTAACGTCTGCAGTGCGTCGTTCGGAACATCTTCAAAAGTCACGCGTATCCCGTCAACCGAGACTGCGAAACTCGGATCAAGCAAGAACCGAGTACTGAGCAATCCCCTGACATCATCTGCCGTTAAGTTGGAAGGGACCACGCTCTCAGCAACAATCTCCGTGCCATGACCTACAACGCCTTCGCTTTGATCCACAAGCTCGATCTCGATTGGATTGTCTTGGCCTTGACGGACGCGGTAGGTGACTTCCTCGCCATTGCACCAGGTGCGAACGCGATAAGGAGAAGAAAACAAAAAAGCCGCATGACGGCCGCGGCCATTTTGCCCGTAGACTTCTCGAGGGAGCGCGTCTCTAAGCTCCTCAGGCGGCGTTTCAGATGCACCCTGCGTATCGAGGCGATTGTAGTCGAGCGTACGCCAGCGTTTCTCGAACTGCGCCCGTGTCATCCCCTTGCCATTGTCCTCAATGCGAAATGGCGTTCCTGACTTTCTATCTGGCCAATCAATCGTTACCTTTGTAGCGTAGGCGTCCCAAGAGTTGGCAACCAGCTCGACTAGCGCTGTCGTTGGATCAGACATAATCTGCCCGGCATGCTTCCCTAAAAAGCGCTTGTCAAAAAGTGTTCCTTGCTCAGCCATGTCGACGCGCTGCAATTTCCTGCTTTGGTTGCAGTATCTACATTAAGCAGCGTCGAATAAACTGGCCAGACATTTTAGGTCTCGGCTTCTCAGGTTTTTGAATATCTCCTGTCGGGATCATTCAGGCGTCCCAATCCCGCGCCCCAACATCCAGGAAATCCTCCCCCCGCGCACGACGCCGGACACCTCCATCCCGCGCCGCTGTTCAAGCACTTGCCGCCAGGGAACAATCGTAAAATCCCGCTGTCGCTCGATGACGGCAAACTTCCCGCTCACCCGCGAGACCGGCTCGCGGTAGGCGCCGTCCACATGGCCCCGATCCGGCGCCGGTGAATAAGGCTTCCCGATCTCGTCACTCAGTGACCGGCCCGCCTGCGCAAGGTCGCGCTTCAACAGCTCAGACTTCTGTGCTGCGGATAACCCTGCGCCTGCCTCTACCTTCATTCCGATACCGGCCAGAAACGCACGCCGCTTCACCTGCGCGTCAGCGACCTCCTGGCCAAACCCAATCGGCACACCGGATGGAGGAGGTGCTTCATCCAGCCAGGTCAATCCAAGCGCAGATTCCTGATCCTTCAGCCCAAGTTCAGACCGCACGAGCAATTGCGCCGACCTGAACCGTGCCTGTGCCCGCTCATACGCTTTCGCGCGATCCAGATAATCCAGTGGGATTTTCCAATCCGCCTCCGCCGTCCGTTCGACGTGACCAGCGCGCCTCAAGGCTTCCAGTCTCCTCACATGCGCCGCGACAAATTCCGGTGCCGATCGCGGATCATCGGCCTGGTGCAGGCTTGCCGAATAGGTCCCGCCATTAGCCCGCGCGATCCCGTCGATCGTGATGTCTGAAGGTTTCGGCTCAAGATTTGGTGGCGACACAGTGACGATCGCGCCGCGCTTCAGATCCTCGACTTCGCCGGCAACACCGAGTTCAACAAACACGGCGCGGCCGTCGAGACTGTCGATGATGGCGTAGGCTCGATCATGCGCTTTGCCCGTGAGGCCCGTCTGTAGGACTGCACCCGTCACGCTCCGCCCATCCGGATCGGACTTGTCAAAGATCGCGTCCGCATCCAGTCGCCGGTCTCCGCGTCCTGCGAGCGCGCGGTTCATCGTCTTGATGATGTCATGACGCTCGGACAGGTCTCGCAGGATGTCCCGGAAATTCTCCCGCATCTGCCAACGTCCGGCGCCGAGCTTCTGGGCAAGCCCAAGCCGTTCCAGTGTCCTGAGCCGGGCGGCATGCAGGGTGCGATAGTGCGAGGGACTTTCCTTCAACAGGAACTCCCCCTCAGGATCGATCTGCCTGGCGATGAAATGATCGATCCGCGTCACCCGTTCGGCGGCAACCTCGGCATTGAGTTTCCGCTCCTGTTCGAGCCTTGTCTCCGGGCCAAGCTCCAGCGTGACCAAATCCTCCGCGCGCTCTCGGATTCCATGCGAGATGTACGCCCGCGGCATCACAAGATCGGAGCCATCTTCACGGCGTCCTCGGATCACCAGATGCGCATGCGGCCGGCCCGTATCATGGTGCACGGCGCCGACCCATTCGAGGCGCGTGCCGAGGTCGGTTTCCATCTGCGAAACGAGGTCTCGGACGAAGGGCTTGAGGTCGGCGATTTCGGCGCCATCCTCGGGCGAGACGATGAACCGGAAATGATGCCGGTCGTCGGCAATGGACTTGGTGAGGTCGGACACGCCCGCATCCTCGCTCATGGCGTCGAAGAGTTTGCCGCGATCCTTCTCTTCAAGCGCGGCGTCCCGGCGAATGTATCCGATGTGCGCGGCAAGGGCGGCTGTGCTCGACGCCGACATGCGCACGATGCGCGCCTTGACGATGACGCGCCGTTGTCCGCCGCGCGGGGCAGGACGCGGACGAGCCGGCAGGGCAGTGCGCCTAACGCAGCCGGCAGAGGACAGGGCTTTCGTCATCCGCGTGAGATAAGTCTTCGCACGTCCCCCTGATCCAGTGGACCGAATCCTGCCAGGTCTCGGCGTGAACGGATTGTCCGGCGGCGTGCTCATTCCGGCTGATCCGGCGGGAAACAGGCCAATTTTCCGGAATGGAGCCACCCGATCCTGTCGTCTTCATTGAGTATTCGCTCAGATGACGGAGCTATGCCGTCAGGGATGGAACCATAAAAATCGATGTGCAGACAAGGCGATGCCCCCTCATTGGCTCCATGAGCTTTTATCTTGCATTCCGTACCGCCCCCTAGTTGCCCTCTCATTCCGTCTGGTCGCGCCTGAACTGCGGGGCCCATCCAGACAGCCCGGCCGATGATGTCGGTCTTCCGTACGGCACCAAAATACCGCCCATCAAAGGAGTCCTGTGTGCGGTCCGACAGGAGCAGGACTTCATGAGGAAGGAGGCGGCGGCAAGTCCGCCAGGGCGAAGGGAGCGGTCGTCCTGTCTTGTCTGCCGCGAGAATTCGGACGGTGGGCACGTCGTTGATTTCCAGGACACCGCCGGTATCACAGACAGTGTCGCCTTCGAGCGCGGCAACAGTCTTGATGACGGGGATTGCGCGCGGAAGGTATCCCCGCTGCGATGCAAATTCGGCCGCTTTCTGGGGCAGGTTCGAGACAACCTCATCACCACGCACAACGTGCTCAAGGGGCTCTATCCGATACCATCCCTGCGGTGCGCTTTCGCTCGGATTGTAGAGCAAAATGGATGGTAGGAGCCCTGTTGCGGGAAGCGCAATCAGTGCCGATCCAAGGAATGAAAGCGTGGTCCAGTACACTTTCCGAAGCCGTCGGTTCGTACGTTTGGAATTGACCCGGTTATGATCCATGACGAGGCTTCCGCGACTTGTTCCAGACCGTCGAAAATGCATTGAGATCTTCGAGATGATAGACGACGGTTCCGCCATGTTTTCGGTATTCGGGGCCGTCATTCGACCAGCGCCAGTTTTCCATTGTACGTGCTGAAATGCGCAGGTAGCTGGCGGCTTCCTGTGTCGTCAGGAACGGGCTTTGTGGAGTATTCGGTTCGCTCATTGCTTTGCTCCCGGTACAGCCAGAAGGAAGCAGAGGCAGATCTTAATTGGCAGGGTCGAAGTCGCCCTGAACCCGAAATCACCCTGCAGGTAACCAAGATTTCCAATGACCCGCTGCGTGCGGCAGCGGGTCCACATTCCTGGCGCCTTCAGAAAATTCAAGCAGGGAAAAGCCGCCCCGGAGGTGTTCTCCGGAGCGGCTTCGATGGGATGTGATGCCGGATCCTAGTCCCTGGGGTTCCAGAGGATCACGTGGCGGCCTTTCTTGCCCTTGACCGGAGCGAGGTTTGCATAGATCCGGCGGGGACCGATTTGCGGATCGGCGAGGGTCAGCGAGACATATTCGCGTCCCGAAGACTTCGCCTTGCGCATCCAGCCGCCGCCGATTTCGGTCGAGGTCTCTCCGGCGAAGATGCGGTAGTCCGGTTGGCCTTCAGAGGCTTTCTCGCCATTCTTCTCGATGCGGATGGCCGCATTAAGGTTCATCATTGCGAGGGTGCCTTCAAAGCCGGCCTTGGTCTCGCTGACATATCCGAGTGCGTTTGCCATTGGGGTTCTCCTTTTCGTTCCTTTGGCTTGGTCTCCGGGGACCCCTTGTCCCCGTCGACGCCGGACCGTGAGGACGCTCTGAGCCGGTCCTGAACCCGCTCTCTTGCGCGCTCGTTTATCCGAAAAGTGGGAACCACTTTTCGGGCGAGACGCGAGGCGGGGCGCAACGCAGTGGAGCACCGGTCGGACGGAGAATTTTGCTGCGCGAGGAAGGCGCGAAGCGGCGGGGAAAATTCTTCGCCCGTCCGGTTTCAGGGCCGGGTCAGCGCGTCCAGGTCATACGGCAAGAGACGGGAACAAGGGGGCCGAAGACGGCTGCCGATGGAAGGGAGTAACCCACTCCCGCATGCGCTCTGATATGTCTCACGAGACCTTGAGACGGGCGATTTTTCGGCAGGCATTCTTATCGATTGAACCCCACTTCGCGCGCATCCGCATGCTTAAACCCGAATGTGAAAAGCCGCCCGATGCCAGGCACCGGACGGCTCGCACTCTGCCTGAGAGGAGGAGACGAAACTCAGGCAGCGTCTGCTTCGCAAGGCTCCACTTCGGGTTGGGTGTTGTCTTCATCCTCACCCTCGAACAGGCCCGCAATCCGGGTCCAAGCCTCGACCGTCGCGCAACCCGCTCCTTCGACAAGGCCGGTTGGCGGCACCTGCATCCAGCCGGGACGCCAGCCGGGATTGGCGGTGCAGTCCACGCCTTCGATCCGGTTCTGGATCAGCGCCTTCTGGACTTTTCCGCTCTCCTTGGTGACACTCTCCGCGACGCTTGGGGACGAAATGTCTGCTACCAACGCATTGATCGCCCGCTTGTCCCGCAGGAGGTCGAAGAAGGCATCGTCCGGCGACCAGTATCGGCCAAGATCGGTCCCACAGACATGCAGCACGGCCTCGACCACTGGCCCGCCCGCTTCCAGTGTTTCAGCCATCGTGAGGGCAAGGACCTTCATGACTTCTTCGTCCGACATGGCGAGCAGAGCGGAGAAGGTTTCGCAGAGCGAATAGGCATCGCCGTTCGAGCGCGGACGCATTGCGCCGAGCGCACTGAACATCGCCTCAACTCGCTCGGAAGCGGCATCGATTTCAGCCCACGCTGCGGAGCCCGACACGCTCTCATGCGTCTCGTTCTTGCGCGCCCCGCACACATGCGGACGGACATTCCAGAGGGATGATCCAGTCAGCGCGTGTGCTGCCATCAGGCGCAGCGCAATGGCGGGTGCGGCCAGCAGGCTGGCGGCGGCAGCGCCATGCCGGTGAAGGCCGACATATTCCGCCATCGGGCCGGACATTTCAGGTTTGATGTCTGTCTGTACACTGCCGTCTCCGTTAATGTCCTGACGCGACTTCTTGCGGGCCTCCGAAGCTGTCAGCCAGCCTTCATGGAACATCACCGTGCCATCTTGGCGCTGCTCCACGTAGACCTTGCCGCCCTTCTTCTTCGTGGTCTGGACGTATTCCCAGCGCTGGAAGTAGGTCCCTCGCTCGAGACAGACGACATCGGCCCAGCCACGGGCCAGGAGTTGCTCGATCCGCGCTGACACCTCTGCTGCCTGAGCAGTCCAGAAAGCCTCAGCGTCCGCAAAGACAGCGCGTTCTCCGAACAGGTCCGACGTCACCGCGCCGGTGTATTGGTCAAGCTCGAACAGGGCCTTGTCAGTGGTGATCGTGCTGCCGCCCGTTACCCATGCCTTGCAGGAGCGTCCGAACGGTGCACGTTCGGTTTCGCTGTTCCAGAGTTTCAGCCATTCCGCCTGTTGAGCAGGTGTCGCCAGCGTCAGCGCGCGGATCGTTTCTCGGTCGATTTCGTCCTCGGAATAGAGCTTTCGGATCGGCGCAGCGAGACCCGCAAGGGCGAGCACGCGCCGAACCAGAAGCTCAGTCACGCCGAAGAAGGTCGCGATGTCTTCAGGCGTTTTGCCTTCGTCAGCCAGTTTCCGGAACGCCACATATTGTTCCATCTCCGTGGCAGGCAGGCGGGCGACATTTTCGATGATGGACGCCTCGATGGCCGAGGCTGCATCTTCCTCGCTCATGATGGCGCAAGGGACGAGTGGATTGGTGCCGGTTTCCTTGGCGAGTTCGAGCAGCGCGAAATAGCGGCGGCGGCCTGCGATGACGCCGTAACCGTCGCCTTCGCGGCGGACGAGGAGCGTCTGGCGGATGCCCTTTTCGCGGATGGAAGGCAGGATGTCGGACACGTCCGGCTTCTTGCGTCCGTGGCGCATGTTAAGTTTGGAAACGCTCAGCTTATCGAGCGGGATATGTGTGAGGTCGGGCTGTGCCATCGGGGTCTCCTTTTCTGGCGGGTAAAGGGAGAGGCCAAGCGCCCATGCCGGGCCGCTCCAGTGAATGTCGGAATAAGGAAAGCCTTCGCGGTCGAAGGCGGGGGCCGGGTCGGTCCGGCCCCAGTCATAGTCGCGGACGCGGATGTGCGGTGCGCGCCCCGCAATCCAGATTTCAACCACGCGGTCGTCCTCGACGACCAGCGTCATCTGAGGTCGCGGACCCAGAATCCGCTCGGCTTCGGTGAGGGCGCGGCTCATGTCCGCGCCTCACCTGCCGGGACTGCGCGGAGGTGCACAAGCACCGTGCGGGCGGTGTCCAAGGCCTCCGGCAGGAGGTCGTTTGCCACCTCGCTCAGGTGGGCATTATCCGATCCCGGATAGTTCGCCTCGACGCCCCAGAGGCTGGCGGCGTGAGAGTCCAGCGTGACGCCTTCGAGCGTGACGGAGAGCACGATCCCGCAATAGAACCAGTCGCCCTTCCGCCATGCCTCCATGACAGCTTCGGCCTCGGCCTGCGCCTTTGCGAAGCGCTCGCGGAACCCGTTTCCGGGACCGATAAAACCGGGCGCATCCTTATAGAGCGAGGGCCAGAATCCGTCCTGTCGTTGATCCGGCGCATCCGGGCAATCGTCCAGGACGATTTGTGCCATCACGGTGAATCCGTCCGCCTCACAGGTGATCGTGTCACCGGGGCAGGCAAAGGCGGCAAAGCGTTCGGAAAAGCTCACGACACCCTCCGAATCTCGAAGCCATGCAGTTCGCAGACGCCGCGCAGCGCCCGTGCTTCGCCGTCATCAAGCTCGTTACCTGCCTGACGATAGATGCTGCCCTGCGCGAACCCTGCCGGGGTCTTCACGACATGTGCCCAGCGATAAGGGCCACGGCCGTCTTCGCGCGGTCTGGTCTGGTATCTGGCCATGACGTTCACCGCGACCAGAAGATGTGGATCTGATCGAATCCGGTCTCGACAGTGAAGATGTCGCCGTTCAGCTCCATGTCCCGGCCCATCGCGTCCCAATCAATGTAGTATTGGAGGGAGGCCGGGATTTCGGTGCCGCACTCGCGGGTCAGTTCTTCGGCAAAATCTGCGATCGAACGGTATTCGCCCGCATAGTCATCGAAGGCAGCGCGGGCTTGTTCAAGGTCATCGCCAAAATGGCGGTGGACTTTTGCGCCGAGGTGTCCGTGCTCGGTAATGAACTCCGCCAGATCGCACACGGTCTCGAAAGAGGCGTATTCCGAAAGGCTCGCGCCTTCGAAGCCTTCATAGTCATGGATCGCCCATTCTTCTGCGCCGGGCAGAGGCGACGCCGCCAGCATGGCGCGTACCTGGCCCATGATGTCGTCAGGCGTGGTCGCCTCGATCCAGCGCCCATGCAGGCAGCCATTATTGTAGGCCGCAAGGCAGGCGACATAGATGCGGGGGGCATCTTCAGATGGGAGTGCGGAAGCTGTTCCAAGAGGTGCAGGGGTAGCGGTGTTGCAGGGCATGTCGGGTCTCCTTCTTCAGCCGCGTCCTGCCCGCGACAGGCGGGGGTGGGCGGCGGAAAAGGCCGTCAGGCCGGGCGGACAAGCGGTGCGCGCAAGGCGGAAAGGTAGGAGACCTTCATACGCTCTTGGTCACACCCATCCCGTCGCCTTGCGCGGGCGGCGCGCCCGGCCAGACGTGCCGTCCGCCCACACCCGCCGTGCGAGGGTATTTGAACGTGTGATGAAGCTGGCAGGACCTTGTGAAACTTTTCGCGCGGGTCACGCACCAATGCAGCCTGGACATCATCCAGGGGGCGCATGTCGGCGTCATCCTGCCCTGTCGAAAGGAGCTGGCCTGCCTCGATGTCGACGGATGCGGAGAATATCCGGTGTAAAATCCGCAAAAGATGCGGAGAATATGCTTGACGATGCGGAGAATAACGGCCATATTCCCCGCGTATAGTGCGGAGAATATGGTGTGTATATTCATGAGCTAGATGCCTGGCCAAACTTCCATTGGGACAGGAGCGCAGTTGCAACCCCGCTCGCAGCCGTCAGCCGGAGGCAAGGGCGTTTGATCGGCCGGATGGAGGGACTGGGGTTCCATCTGAGAAGCGAGGCGGCCCTGCAGACGCTCACCGAAGATGTCATCAAATCCAGTGACATCGAAGGAGAGGTTCTCGATCGCGACCAGGTCCGCTCGTCCATCGCCCGCCGGCTTGGCATGGATATCGCGGGGCTTGTCCCTTCGGACAGGCATGTCGATGGCGTTGTCGAAATGCTGCTGGACGCAACCGGCCAGTATAACGAGCCCCTGACGGAGGCGCGGCTGTTCGGCTGGCACGCCGCTTTGTTCCCAACGGGATATAGCGGTATGCGCAAGATCCGCGTCGGCGCCTGGCGCGACGATGCCGAGGGCGCCATGCAGGTTGTCTCGGGACCGATTGGCCGTGAACAAATTCACTATGAGGCGCCGGCTGCCGCGAAACTGGCAGGTGAAATGAAAACGTTCCTGGGGTGGTTCGATCAGAAGGATGGTATCGACCCGGTCATCAAGGCGGGCATGGCCCATCTCTGGTTTGTCACCCTTCATCCGTTCGAGGACGGAAACGGACGCATGGCGCGCGCCATTGCGGACATGCAACTGGCTCGCGCGGAAAACAGCCCACAGCGCTTCTACAGCATGTCAGCGCAAATCCGCGCCCAGCGAAATGCCTATTATGAGATCCTCGAAAGCACCCAGAAAGGTGATCTCGACATCACTGCATGGCTGCTTTGGTTCCTCGCCTGCCTGAATGAGGCGTTCGATCACGCCGAGACGCTACTCGCGGGCGTTCTGGCAAAAGCGGATTTCTGGGAGCGTCATCGCGACAAGCCGCTGAATGATCGCCAGACGGATGTTCTCAATCGCCTGATTGACGGCTTCGAAGGCAAGCTGACGAGTTCGAAATGGGCGAAACTGACCAAGGTTTCCCAGGATACGGCGTCACGCGATATCAAGGACCTGATCGAAAAAGGGATGCTCCAGCAGGATGAAGGGGGCGGTCGCAGTACCAGTTATTCGATTGTCCTTCACAGGCCGTAGCTGGCACCAATCTGCGACGCTGACTTGTATCGCGCAGACGCTGCGAGTGTGGAAGGCGTGAAATCCGCTCTGGGACGTCCATCTCAAAGACCGCTTGCTGGCCAGATCGAATCGGAGATTCTATCCCACCGAATTCGGAGTATTCCTGATTGGAGGACAGAACATGTCTGTCTGGTTCCCATTCGGTTTCGAACAGAGTCGGGCCGCCCATGATGCGGCTATCCAGCTGAGGCAGGCCTTTCCCGCTCTGAACATCCACCTTCATGAGGGCCGGATCGAGATTTCGGCGATCCCTCCTCAAGACGAAGCCTTGGTTCTGAACGCGGCAGCTGAAACGCTGATTTCCTGCCGGGAAGGAAGAGTCGAAGCCGCCTGACACTGATCAGGCACGTGCTGCGAATGTGGAGTGTGCGGTCCCGCGCGAAATTTGCAGCCCATCAGATCCTGAAATATACGGAAAAGTCTGTTCGCTCGCTATATACGCGTTTGCGTATAAATGTGTTTTATACGCAAACGCGTATCAATATCTGATGCGAGGTCTGATCTTGTCCGGAGCCGACACATGGCGGGGGATTTGATACACAAGGCTCGCTTGGCGGCTGGCTGGTCGCACGCCGAGCCTGCCTGACGGGCCGATCCACAGCATTGCAGGCCGCGTGCGGTTCCGGCTGGCGATTCTGAACCTCTGAGGCAAGCCGTTTCGGCGGCCTGACCGCTGGGGCTGGTATCGGTCCGCCGAATCCTACAGTTTCGAGCCGTCATGACGATGCATGTAAGAGATTTCCGCGAAGCCGACCGGCGTGCGCTGACCGCGCTCTGGGAGGCCTGCGGGCTGACCCGGCCCTGGAACGACCCGAACGACGACATCGACCGGGCTGTCGCAGCCCGGGAAGCGACCATCCTGGTCGGCTATTGCGGAGACCAGCTGACCGGCAGCGTCATGGCAGGGCATGATGGCCATCGCGGATGGGTTTACTATCTCGCGGTCGATCCGGCGCACCAGGGACACGGAGCAGGCCGCGAACTGATGGAAGAAGCGGGACTCTGGCTCGCTTCGCGCGGGGCCCCGAAACTCGAACTCATGGTGCGCGACGGCAACGAGAAAGCTGCGAAATTCTATGAAGCCCTTGGCTTCAAGCGCCAGCAGGTCACCGTTTACGGCAAATGGCTGAAGTCGCCACCAGAGGCGTCTGCCCGGAAAGCCTCTTAAAGCCAGGCCCATGCCACGCCCCCGTGACCCCTCTGGCCGCAAGGCCAGTGGGAAGCGCGCGGTGCGGCCCCGGCCGGCGAGCCCCCGCAGCGCCGGTCCGTCCGACCGGGCGGGCCGGTGACCGGAGACGAGCCGGGCCAGTCAGATGCCATATGGACCTAGAGGGCTCTCGCCGACTGGACAGCCTCGCGTGAGCGGGCCGGGGAGAGGCTGCGATGCTGGTGCCTGACAGGCCGGTACGAAGCCAGGGTGGTTGAGCATTCTTCAGAAAAGGGCCACGCATGAGGCCATGTGCGGCAAGTTCTCTTACATGGCGACCTGGGCAGAAGTCGTTAGTTTTTCCGAGCCCCTTACAGCGCGTCCCAGCAACGCGTCGGAGGAGGTCGCAACGCCCATGCGGCGCGCGCCCGTCATGCACCTCAATGAAGCCGGACAACAGACCATGACGCCCATGCGATGGGGCTTCACGAAGCAAAGACAGGGACGCGCCTATCCCGACCACATTCATGCGCGCGACGACAAGCTGCTCACCTCGCGCCTCTGGAGACCGCATTTCGAAGCGCGCCGCGGCGTGCTGATCGTCATCAGCTTCAATGAGGGCGAAGAAGTGCCAACCTTCAAGCCGGACCGGGGCACGCCAACCGGGAACACGAGAACCGTCCAGTGGACGATCCGGCCGAAGGATGGATCGCGCCTGGCGATCGCCGTCATATACAGAATGGTTCAGTCCCCGGAAGGAGAAGTCGCGGAATTCGCGATGTGCACAACCAAGGCCAATAAGGGTCTCTCCAAATTTGTCACCGGGGATCCGGACCAGCGCATGCCAGCCGTGCTGCAGGAGGAAAACCTTGCCGTCTGGCTGGGGCAGACCGGCGCGAGCCTGGAAGAACTTCGAGCCTGCCTCTATCCGTATGAAGATGAAGGCGCCTGGTTGATGGCGCCGGAAAGCCGCCGGAAAAACCCCGTCGCGAAGCCGGCGCAAGGCGACTTGTTCTGAAGCGTGTCAGGCAAGGAGCGTCCTGTAACCGCCTGATACAAGATCCCGTCCACGGGCGCGTGCGCGTCGGATTTCATCCTTCATCGACCGACCGGGGCCGGCCCAGGCTTCATCCGCCCGCGCCTTGCCATAGATGATCTCGGCGGTCTCGCGGACGGAGAGACCAGCGATCTCGCAATCATGCGCGACCAGCGCATTGCGCAGGGCAAGACTTGTCCGGCTCCACGGAACGGATGCGTCCTGACCGGCTCCGTACACACGCTGCGCCTCGTCCAGCATGCGCCAGCGTGAGGCGAAATTCGCGGTGCCCCGTATCAGGAAGCCGAGCCGGACCGGTTCAGGAGACAGCATCGACATGCCCCGGCACTGGACCTGCACAACGTGTCCGTTGCCCTTGACCAGTAAGTGCTCGCGTCCGGCGGTGTCGACCAGGTGGACGATTTCGCACTGTTTCACCGTCTTCTCATAGATCGGGCAGGTCGCCTCAGAATCGGCCGGACTGACCTGGACCTTTACCTGCCGCGGAAACAGCGCCGATGACCAGAAGGCGTGAGCCGCATATCCGTCATGGCGCGGGTCCGGGAAGAAGGCGAGCCCCCAGCGCTCCGCCGCCATCTGGTCTATTCGCGGGCGGATCAGGGTGATGCCATGGCAGGCGGTCCGGACCGATACTTTGTCTGCCCCGTGCAAGGCGGCTTCTTCCAGAAAGTCCTGATTACGCCGGAGGAACTCCCAGGCCCAGCGGCTCCGTGACAGCGTCCGTGTGTAATCATAGCGGTCGAGCACAGATTGTAACAAAACAGGGCATTTCGACATGGCTTCATCCCCCTTGCAAAACTCCCTGCAAGATGGATTCCAAAAACAACCAAAAAGAGAAACTTGGTTTTGAGACGGGAAGAGCCCGTCTTCCCTGAGCCAAACAGACTTTCTGCATCTGTCCCCCGGACAGAAGCAATTTCCGACGATTCCGCCCCTATCCTTGTTTTCAACTTGTTGGCAATACTGATGTCAAAAAGAGGTGGAGGAATGACAAGGAAACGACAGACGGTGCCCCGGAAAAGTTCAAGGTCACCGACAGAGGTCGACAAGCAGGTCGGACGGACTGTCCGACGCAACCGGAAAGACATGCACATGACGCTGAACGAGCTCGCAGACCAGCTGGGCGTCAGCCAGCAACAGATCCAGAAATACGAAACCGGAGACAGCCGCATCAGCGCCTCCATGGTCCTCGCCATCAGCGAAGTCCTCAATGTCGGTATCGAGGACCTCTTCATCGGAACACGTGACCTGAAGCGATCAAAAAAGACCCCGCTCGAAACCGCCCGCCGCGAATGCCAGATGTGGATCGACCGGGCCAGCTCCAAGGAAACCCTCCGTCAGATGGCTCGGGTCCTCAAGGCGATGTCGGGTGAGAATTAGTCAGTTTGATTCCAAACCAGCCTTGTGGTTTCGCAGCGTGTTTCATCTGGCGTGAGCGGACGCTGATCGTATTTTCAACTGGACTTGAGCGCATTCAGCATTTTGCGAGCGGCGGCTAGTTGGCGGTCATTCATATTGGCGAGAATGGAATTAATATCGCTCAACAGCTCACCTCGGTCACCTGGTGGAAATGGCGCAGCTCCGAAAAGAACTTGTGCTGGTACACCCAGTGCTTCTGCGATTTTCTCGACCGTTTCGAAAAGAGGTGCAGACACACCGCGTTCAATTTTGCCAATCGTCTCTCTGGACACACCTACTTCAGAAGCAAGTTGTTCGAGAGTCCACCGAATCGCGCGCCGATAATGGCGGACGTTTGCACCGAAGATTTTCTGAAGTTCCATCGCCTAGCTCCTGCAGCTAGGTGGATGAAATCGGGCGTGCATTTCGAGAAATGAGAACTTTACATTCTCAGAAATGAGAACTAGAGGTTCTCTTAAGTAGAAATCCGGTACTAGTTGTTTGCATAATGGGGTTTGCTCGCAACTCGCTGTACATCTGCATGGTTGGCAACCCACGGTACTTGCCAGTCAAGGAATGACTTCAATTCCCTGTGTTCCGTAAGCGGAATGAATGGCTGAATTAGCTCAATACGGATACGGCGATTGTGCATTTGATAAATGTCTGAGTTCAATTCCCAACTGGCAGGTGTTCGGCGAGCGAAACGTCAAGCGAACTCTCCAATGATGCCTGGAAACCCAAGCGATTTGGAGCAGAGCAGAGATGCCGCTGCCACCAAATCCTCCCCAACCCCAATCCCCCTCCACGCCCCAGACCCCCTCAACCACATCTTCCGCCACCAATATGACCAGCTCGTCCGCTTCTGCCGGGCAAGGATCTCCAACCCGTCCGATGCCGAAGATCTCGTTCAGGACGCCTTTCTATCCGTCCGCCGGGCCTATGCCGACAAGCTGGCAGAGGACCTCCGCGCGCTCCTCTTCACCACGGTCCGCAACCTCAGTGTCAATTACCTCAAATCCGGCCGCATCCGCCACGCCCGCCAGTCGGAAGAGATCGGCGAGCTGGGAGACCGGCTCGCCTGCCAGCGCACGCCCACTCCGGAGCAAATGGTCATGGACAGGGAACGCCTCGCCATCGCCGAGCAAACCATCGCCGCCATGAAGCCCCGCAAGCGCGACGCGCTCCGGCTGCACCGCTTTGAGGGCCTGACCTATGACGAGATCGCCCGGCTCTTGTCAGTCTCGCCGACAACCGTCAAAACGGATATCGCAGAGGCGATTGCCGAGATCGCCGAAAACCTCTCCGGAACCGCAAAGCGGTCTCCGGCATAGGGGCAGTGAGCAAGGCGATGACGGACCAAAAGGACGAGGCCAAGCGGCGGGAGACCGCCGCGCTCTGGTACACCGAGCTGCAGGACCCGGACGTCAGCCCCGACACTTGGGATGCCTTTCTCGACTGGGAAAAGGACCCGGGCAATGCTGAAGCCTATCATGAGATCGAATCTACGATCGGCATCATCGACCGGACCGGTCTGAACAATCCCGAAACAAAGACCCCGGGCAGGGACCGCAAACCCGCTTTCTTGGGGCTGGCTGCGGCAGCCGCGGCCATCATCATCATCGGCGCCGCCGCCCTCACACTCCAGACCTCCAAACCCGAACCGGCTCCGCTGACCTATGCGACCGCAATCGGCGAGCAGGAGACCGTCACCCTCGAGGATGGATCCATCCTCACGCTCAACACAAACACGACGCTCAGCGTCAGCTATTCCAAAGCCGAACGCCGCATCCACCTCACTGAAGGCGAAGCCCTGTTCGAGGTCGAACATTCTGACCGGCCATTCCTGGTCGAAGCCGGCGGCACAATCACGCGTGCGCTCGGGACGGCGTTCAACGTGCGTGCCGATCAGGACGCCATCTCCGTCACCCTGATCCAGGGTTCGGTCCGTGTCAGCGCGAGTCGGACGGATGACAGTGAAGGGAAGGCGGGCGCGATGCCCGCAAAGACCCTGCAGGAGGGCATCGTCCTCAAGCCCGGCGACCGTCTGGACGTGAGACAGGGCGCTGACCCCTTCCTCTCCACCATCGATCCCGCCCTTGCCGGCAAATGGCGCGAAGGTCTCCTCCGGTTCGACAATGTGACGCTCGCAGAGGCCATCGTCGAAATGAACCGCTATTCGACCATAAAACTGGTCATCGATGACGAGACCCTCGCGGCCGAACGCATCAGCGGAACCTTTCCTGCCGGCAAACAGGCAGAATTTGCAGAAAGCCTGAAGCTCTATCTGCCCGTGGATGTGGTCAATCTGGCAGACGCTTTCCTCATCACAACAAGGAAAGAATAGGTATGGCAGGCGGCCAAAGATTTTCACTCAGAATCTCAAGGTCGCTCAAGAAGGAAGTGGCGCGCCTGGTGCAAGCCGATGACGTCTCCATCAATACGTGGATACGGCGATTGCCCGCCGTGTCGGAGGGGAGGTGGCCGCGGAAGCTTTCTTCCAGCGCCTGCGGGAGAGCAGCGACCCGTCCGCCATGCTGACCCTGCTGAAACAATCCCAGCAGGATTGATGGTCAGGCAAGGCGGGGCGCCGGCTGGAAAGGGGCAGACCTGAGCTTTCCGGTATCGTCTGTGCGGCAATTCGGTCTGGAAAGTGGCGGACGGCGAGCGTACATTATGCCTGTCGAGCGTTTTCCCGGTCCTCGGACGCGGGAATGCGATTCGGCAGCACAAGGTAGAGTCGCGCTCCCTGCGTTCAAATTATTCAGAAACAAAAACAAGACGGAGGCGAGCGAGTATACCAATTCTTAGGGCAATCAACTAAACGTTGCCCAAGAGGCAGTGATACGGAACCGGGATGTCCAACACGAAGCAAATATTGGCTATGCTGAAAAGCAAGGCAGCAGGGGATGATGAGCAGTTTTACTCCATCGCCCTTCAGGTCGCTGCTGCGGAAGCGCGCCGCGGGCATCGATCCACTGCCGAAGAGCTCCGCAGCGCCGTCGACCAGGCGCGAAGCGCCAAAACACGCGGCGCTGTCGTTCCGATACAGTTTTCACAGCCGCGCGGTGAGCTGGAATCCCTGATCGACCTTCGGGAACCGAAGCTGAAACTCAAGGACGTGGTGCTGCATGAAGGCGTGCGGGAGAAACTTGAGGACCTCATCCGCCAGCAAAGGAAGCGGGACTGGCTGCGGGAACATGGAAAAACGCCAAACCGTTGCGTGCTGTTTATCGGTCCTCCGGGATCCGGAAAGACGATGTCAGCTGAAGCGCTCGCGGGCGAGCTTCATCTGCCCTTGTTCGTGATCCGCCTGGAATCCCTGATCACGAGGTTCATGGGCGAGACGGCCGCCAAGCTCCGCCTGGTTTTTGATGAAACCCTGAAGCGCCGCGGCGTCTACCTGTTCGACGAGTTCGACGCGATCGGCGGTCAGCGGGCGGCAACCAATGATGTTGCCGAAATGCGACGTGTGCTGAATTCGTTCCTGCAGCTCATGGAGGAACCGAATGCCACCGATAGCGTGCTCCTCGGTGCGACCAACCATCCGGAAATCCTGGACCGGGCCTTGCTGCGGCGGTTTGACCTCGTCCTGCAATTTGACCCGCCTTCCGACGACCAGATCAGGGACCTTATCTCGAAGAATTTGCGTCCATTGAAATTCCCGAGGCTCGGCTGGCAGAAAATCATCAAGGCGGCCCATGGCCTCAGCCAGTCTGAAATCGTGAGAGCCGCAGAAGACGCTGTGAAATGCGCTATCCTGGACGAGCGGGACACGCTGAAGACCGAAGATGTGCTTCGCTACCTGGATGGCCGAAGGGAAATGCGGGAAGTCTTTTCGCAGGCAGCGAAATAGGGTTGATCCGCAATGCCTGAATTCGACAAGCCGCATATCGACATCAGTGCGCGTGTAAACAGAACCCAGTACCAGGCCCCAAGACAGAATATCGGAGGTGGCGGTGCGCCCCGGATCCGTGCCGAACATGGTGCCATGATCGAGGCGCAATTCGAGGCAGCCTTCAGGGAGGCCGATGAAAACCGCCCGGAAGACGACCGTGTCGGTGCGGCTGAGGGCGTCTATATCGAGGTCGATCTCAGGAGAGGCAGCAATCCCGAAAAGGTGCTGCAGCGGAAACGCGATGGCGTCCTGCCGGGGGCCGCAAAACCACAGGAAAATGGCGACCTCCGGATCGCCCTCTATGTGCCCGATGAGGCACGGCCGGTGCTCGAGGAAATCGTTCGCGATTACCGCGAAGGCAATCTCAACAACAATGGCGCGGCACCGAACCATAACAGGGTGGAGCCGATCGAGGCGATCCGGCGGGCGCGTCTGGAGACCTTCTGGACGGACAATGCGGAGGCCATGCCGCAGGGAGCCCAGGACACAATCTGGTGGGAGGTATGGTGCTTCCCTGGCATGGACAACCGGGTCGCGGACGCAGCCGGCAGGCTCGGTTGCCTGATTGCCGAGGCGCATTACTGGCTGAGCTTTCCGGAAGCCGTCGTCATCCCGGTCAAAACCACGCGCGCCACGATCGAACTGCTCCTGTTCGCGACGGCAGGGGTTTCGGAACTCAGGCGGGCAAGCACGACGCCCGCCTTTTTCCTGGAGCAGGACGCAGAAGAGCAATTGCAGTGGACAGAAGACCTTGCAGAGCGCGTACGCTGGCCGGCAGGCGACGCGCCCGCGGTCTGCCTGCTGGATACCGGTGTCAACAGGGCGCATATGCTCATCGAGCCCTCGCTCTCGGCCGCTGACCTCCTGATGATCAATCCGGATTGGGGCGGCGATGATCATGACGGGCATGGAACCGGCATGGCGGGACTGGCACTGTTCGGGGACCTGACACCCAGGCTCGAAGATGCCGCCGAGATTGACCTGTCGCACCGCCTGGAGTCGGTCAAGATCGTTCCCCCGAATGGATTTCCCGCAAACCAGCCAGAATCATATGGTTCCATTACGCAGTCCAGCGTCGCCATCAGCGAGATCAATAATTCCGAGCGCGACCGGTTCTTCTGCCTGGCTGTCACCAATGAGAATGTATCGGGTTCACGGGCCACGACCTGGAGTGCGGCCATCGACCAGGCGGCTATCGGCAAGATGGCTGGCGACGAAAACGATGCGCCTCGCCGGCTTTTTGTGATCTCTGCGGGGAATGCACCGCCTGAAATCGATCCGGCCAATATTCTGGACGCCGATGAGCTGCCCGTCGAGGATCCTGCCCAGGCATGGAACGCCCTGACGGTCGGGGGCTACACGAACAAGACAGTTATCGGTGACGTGGGGTATGAGGACTGGACGCCGCTCAGGGCGGCGGGAGATATCAGCCCGTTCACGCGGACTTCGGTGACCTGGCCTCAGGGGCGGGCACCGATCAAGCCCGACATTGTGATGGAGGCCGGGAACAGGGCGTCCAGCCCGTTGGGGACCGAAGTCCTGAGTCTCGATTCGCTTGCCCCCCTTTCTACCGGAGATGATGTCGCGACGCATCCTCTGGTGCCATTCGCGGCGACGAGTGCGGCGGCCGCCCAAGCGGCGCGCCTTGCCGCGCAAATAAGTGCTGCCCATCCCGGTCTCTGGCCCGAAACAATCCGCGCACTTGTCGTCCATAGCGCCGAGTGGACCCCGCATATGAAAGCACAATTGCTGGCGGCGAATGGAAAAACGGCCAAGTATCCCCTCCTGAGGCGATTTGGACATGGGGTCCCGGATTTTGCGCGCGCCTCTGCGTCTGCCACCAATCACCTGGCGCTGATTGCAGAGAATGAAATTCAGCCATTTCGAATGGTCAGGGATGAAAACGGGAAGCGGCACAAGAAGTTCGGCGATTGCCACTATTACAAACTGCCCTGGTCGACAGATGTCCTTGAAGGACTGGGCGAGCAGGATGTGCGGCTCAAGCTCACGCTGTCATACTTCATTGAGCCAAATCCCGGCCGGTTCGCTGCGATAGACCCGCAGCGATACCAGTCTTTCGGATTGAGGTTCGATCTGAAGCGCCGCGCGGAGACCGAGCAGAATTTCGTCGAGCGTGTGAATGCTTTGGAGCGGGACGATCCATTGGCCGGCGGACCCGACGGGGGCGACAATTCAGGTTGGATGTTCGGACCGAACAGCATATCGTCCGGGTCCCTGCACTGCGACGAGTGGGTGGGGCCGGCTGTCCAGCTCGCGGCGCGGAACGTCGTTTGTGTGAAGCCTGTCACGGGCTGGTGGAAGGATTCCGCAAAGAATTGCAGCAGAACGGGGCGGTATTCGATGGTTCTGACACTTAGCTCGCCCGACATGGTCGTTGACCTTCACACGCCCATCCAGACAAGTGTGGAAGCGGGTATCGGCGTGGAGATCGCTGTCTAGAAATTTCATCACGGAAAGTTCTGAGCGCCTGAACTGGCGCCAGGTGCGATCCGCCCACCCACGCTCACCCGTGAACATTCAGGAGAGCGTTGATCCGGCGATCGCGATGATAGGCCCAGATCCCGATAAACACTCGCAAGATACGGATGCTGTTCAAAAGCACGGGAAATAGCGAAATCTCATCAAACGTGCCAATTGCGGGCATTTGGGGCTGTCCGTTGCGGACGCCTTCTTCTGTCATCCGCGAGACAGAAGCGACCCCACCGGCATGCTGGCCCTGTTCAGGTCGTCCCGGCAGAACTTAGAAGTGTCCGATGCTCGACCGGGCACGGCCTGTCTCATGCGCTGAACAGGCCGCCTGCCAAAAGTATTCAGGCAGATGTCTGGGCGTAAGAAATTATTTTTCGTCTGATCTGCCAACTGACCTGTTGACCCCCTTGAGCAGCGCGGCCTTTGGGGCTGCGTCCGGGCTCAGGGTCAACACCAGAGGGGATCATGCAAATCACCAACTCGTTCAAACGCGCGCTGCTCAGCGCTGCGGCGCTCTCGCTCGTGCCAGTTTTCACTCCGTGTACCGCCATTGCGGATCCGCAATCCGAAGGGCAGGTGATCCGGTTCTCCATCCCGCCGCAGGCACTCGGAGACGCGCTGCGCGTTTTCAGTGAGCAATCCGGAACGCCGATCCTGTTTTCGGAAGACATTGTGTCCGGAAAAACAGTTCCTGGCCTTGAGGGCGCATTCAGTCCCGATAACGGTCTCCGGATACTTCTTGGCGGAAGCGGGCTGGAGGCGGTCACCGCGCCGGGCGGCACGCGCATCATCCGCAAGATCGCGGCAACACCTGCAAGGGAGGGCGCGCGTCCCCAACCTATCAAACAGGCGGAGGCTGTTGAGCCTGTGCGGATCGAACCTCAGACGGAAGAGGAGCCCGGCGGCGTGTTGCGCGCCGACAAGGTGACCGTGACCGGGACCAGCCTCCGGGGACTGGCTCCGGAGAGTTCGCCCTTGCAGGTCTATGGGCGCGACGAGGTGCTGGGCTCCGGCGCCACCTCGCTCGACCAGTTCATCCGCACTCTGCCGCAGAATTTCGGGGGCGGCTCGACTGAGTTCACGACCATCGGCCTGCCGAATGACAGCAATTCGAGACAGAACAACACATCCGGGGCGAGCGCGAACCTTCGCGGCCTCGGCTCTCGCGGCACGCTCGTCCTGATCAATGGCAACCGCATGGCGCCGACCTCCGAGATCGGGGATTTTGTCGACCTGTCGCTGATCCCGATGGCCGCCATCGAACGGGTGGAGGTGCTGACGGACGGGGCGTCCTCTATCTATGGCGGCGACGCCGTCGCCGGGGTCATCAATTTCATCCTGCGCGACGATTTCGAGGGCGCCGAGACCACAGCCAGCTACGGAACCGTCACCGAAGGCCGCATGGAAGAGTACCGTTTCAGCCAGACCGCCGGAACCGCCTGGGATAGCGGGAATGTCCTTGGCGCCTATGATTATTCGAGCCGGGACAATCTCACCCTGGCCGACCGGCCGGGGATCGGCCTCTTTCAGCCGCGCCTTGCAGGAGACGTTCTGCCGGAACCGCGCCTGCTGGACCTGCTGCCCGCCCAGACCCGGCACAGCCTCCTCCTGTCGGGCCGGCAGCAGGTCGGATCAAAGCTGAGCCTGTCGGCGTCCGGGCTCTATTCGCAACGTGACACCGAGCGCACGCGGTTCAATCAGAATACCTCGATCGATACCTATGACACGCGATCGGAGGGGATCACCCTTGCCCTCGGAGCCGAATACGAAATCGGCAGTTCCTGGGCTGCGAGCCTCGATGCCTCCTATGGGCAGATCCGGAACAAGCAGGCGCGTTTCAGAATTGAGCATGGCATGTCCCCCGTCAGCGACCATGAGACAGATCGGGAAAATTGCTTAAGGAGGATTTCTGGCACATCGTAGCCTGCCAAGGGGACGAAGATGAGACAGAAATCCGGGCCGGAGGGATCGGCCGAAAAACATGTGAAGGAAATCCGCCGCAAGACCCGGCGTAAATTCTCCGCCGAAGAGAAGATCCGCATCGTACTGGAAGGCCTGCGCGGCGAGTATTCGATTGCCGAACTGTGTCGGCGTGAGGGGATCGCTCAGGGGCTGTACTACACCTGGTCGAAGGAGTTTCTCGAAGCTGGCAAGAAGCGCTTGTCGGGCGACACGGAGCGGCAGGCGACATCCGGCGAGGTGAGTGGCCTGAAGCGTGAGATGCGCGATCTGAAGGAGGTCGTTGCCGACCTGACGCTGGAAAACCGCATCCTCAAAAAAAGCGTGATCGGGGATGGGGAGGATATCGAATGAGATACCCCGCGTCCGAGAAGCTGGAGATCATCCGGCTGGTGGAGCAATCGCATCAGCCCGTGAAAAGAACGCTGGAACAGATCGGCGTGTCACGTCCGACCTTCTATCGCTGGTATGACCTTTACCGGCGGTTCGGTGAAGCCGGGCTTGAGGATCGGCGCGGCGGCTCTGGCCGGGTCTGGAACCGCATCCCGAATGAGGTGCGTCAGCAGGTGCTGGAAATGGCGCTCGACCGGCCGGACCTTTCTCCCCGCGAACTGGCCGTGACGTTCACGGACGAGAAGCGCTACTTCGTCTCGGAAGCCAGTGTTTACAGGCTTTTGAGGGCGCACG
>TARA_R110002012_G_scaffold320819_1_pt1 | contig 43759 bp, 39 predicted proteins | sample TARA_R110002012 | Tara Oceans TARA_R110002012 (sample SAMEA4396515) | marine metagenome | biome: Westerlies Biome; feature: [DCM] deep chlorophyll maximum layer (ENVO:01000326); material: water (ENVO:00002006), including particulate matter (ENVO:01000060) such as... | depth 40 m
CACAAGCCTCAGCCGATGAGATGAGCGGTGTCTCGTTTCAAGTCTTCTATGATGAATTGATGCCTTATGGGGATTGGGTTAAAGATGCCCGATATGGCTATGTATGGCTTCCTGCCGTACAAAATGATTTCCACCCTTATGGGTCCAACGGACATTGGGTAATGACTAATTATGGTAATACCTGGGTGTCTGATTACGATTGGGGATGGGCAGCATTCCACTACGGCAGATGGTATTTTGATGACAACTACCAGAGTTGGGCATGGATACCAGATTACGACTGGGGGCCAGCATGGGTAGACTGGAGAACTGGTGGCGGATACTATGGTTGGGCACCAATGGGACCTGGCTTCACTGTAAACGTACGAGTGAACATGCCTTCTTTCTATTGGGTATTCGTCCCTCAAAATAGATTCGTGTACCACAATGTCTATAGCTATTGTGTACCAAGAGCCAGACGAGTGAATATCTATAACAACACAACCATTATTAATAATACGGTAGTGTATAACAACAATAGGTATTATGGTGGGCCGGCACGAAGAGAAATCGAAAGGGTGACCAAAAAACCCTATCCTGAGCGCCGAATAGAAAACAGCAGATCTCCTGGAAGAACCGTTGCTTCAAGAAATGCTGTAAGTGCTTACAGACCCGATCTGCAGACTGCAAGAGGAACTACTGCATCAGCTAGACCTTCCAGAGTTTTATCTTCGGGAGAAGCCAGAACACAACCTGCCGCAGTTCCTTCAAGAACAAACAGTAGATCAGAGTCTGTGTCAGGTAGATCAGCAACCACTCCGGCTGGGAATTCCAGATCAGCTCAACCTGCTACAGCACCTAGCAGATCAGGAAATACTACAAGATCGAACTCACCTTCGAAAAGCAGTACAATGGAAACGAAGCCTTACTCAGGAAATCAGACCCGAACTACTGCTCCGAGTAACTCGAGAAGTAGTGAGTCAAGAACTTCGGCTCCAGTGACTAGATCTGAATCCAGCAGAAACCCTCAAGCTTCTCCTGCTCAGACAAGAACCCAGAGCTCCGCACCTGCGCAGAGATCCACTCAGTCTAGAACTCAGTCAGCTCCAGCACAACGTTCTACTCAACCGAGAACTCAGCCTGCTCCTTCTAGATCTCAGTCTCCAGCAGTAAAAAGCGCTCCTACTAGATCCACACAGTCTAGAATACAGCCGTCTTCGAGTAGATCTACACCGCAGGTGAAAAGTGCTCCGTCAAGATCCTCTAGTCCTACGAAAAGTACTAGTAGAACAAATAGTAGCTCATCTTCTAGAAGCACGTCAAAGTCCAGAGGAAATAATTAAGCTCAATTCAAACCTATATAAATGGATAGCTAAACAGCTATCCTTTTTTTTATTTTATCGTGACTCATTCATTCCACCTTAGCTATTGGTATTATATGGATGAGAATTAAAAAGTGGAAAGTAAAAGTTTATAGCATAGACCAAACTTCAAATCCTTTAAATAAACATTACGCATGTTGTTCTCAATGCCAGCAAGGAAATGTAAGAGTTTTAGTAAACAGTTTACAGATAGGATTTTTGACTAGCACACCATAAAATCCTTTCTATGATTATCCACTTGTCTGCTAGGAAAGAGGAAAAGCAAACTAAGATATGTCTAAGTTTATAATTGAGGAAACTTCGGTCTTCAGAGCCCATAAGCAAGAAATCTAAAGCACTTGCATCATGGCAAATAACCATAATCATTTAAATCACATCACTCACTTTTTAACACTTTCGCAGGATTCGTTTGCGAAGCAACATAAGAGTGAATTCCAACAATTAGCAAACAAATAGCCATCACTCCCAACCCAGCTGCAACAAAGATTAAGTAAGGCATATCCACACGTGTATTGAAGCCATTTAGCCAGTCATTAAGGAAATAGTACGCCGGGAAAACCGCAATCAAAAATGAGACTCCAACCAAAATCATATATTCTTTGGATATCAGAAATAAGATCTGATGCAAAGTGGCTCCCAAAACTTTCCGGATGCTGATCTCCTTGGTGCGCTGAGCTATCGTGAAACTGGAAAGACCAAATAGTCCAAGGCAGGAAATCAAAATTGCCAACCCGCAAGCGAAGCTTAGCACATTTTTGATTTTCACATCCTCCTGATAGAATCTGTCAATTTGAGTATCCAGAAAGTTGAATGAAGCAGTTTCATAAGGATAAATGCTGAGGTAAATTTGCTCCAACCTTTCCTTTGATGCAGCCAAATTTAAATCAGAATTCAGCTTCACATTCACGGTATGAAAATATTCAGGATTATAGGTAAATAACAATGGGCGGATTTTCTCCCGGAGCGTTCGCGAATGAAAGTCCTTAATCACACCAATAATTTTCACCTGTTTTTCACTGTAAGTAACCTCTAAACCAATTGCTTCCTCCGCTGAAAAACCTGCTTCCTTCACAAACTGCTCATTAACTAATATCTCATCGGCTCGGTCAATTCCATCAGAACCTGCCAGTAATGGAATACCATTCACCTTCACAAAAGCAGAGTCCACATTCATCACCTGTATGTACATCTGCTTTTCCGTCGTATCAACTGGTATTTTAACATCTGAGGTCCAAAGACTTGTGGAAGACACCAGACTTCCACTCAGACTAGCACTCTGCACTATGGATTCCTGATTAAACCTGTCCTGAAGAAGTAACATCTTATCCGGATCCGACATAAATGGAAGGGAAGCATACATGACAGCTTCCTTATCAAATCCCATCGGCTGACTGGTTACATATTTGAGCTGAAAGTTCAATACTAACACCAGAATGATAAATGCGATAGAAGAAGAAAGCTGAATAACTGTAAGATTCTTTCTCAGAAATACTCCCACAGAAAACTTTCCACTTCTGATCATTTCCCCCTTCAATGCTCTCTGAGGATCGTAATTTGAAAGAATAAGAGCAGGATAAATCCCCGTAACAATAGAGATCAAAATAGGGAAACTAACATAGAAAAGGATGTTATAAACTGAGAAATAATCTATGGCAAAATTCTTTGGCAGATAACTTGAAAAAAGCATTTTAATCCCTTCCACAAAAGCCATAGCCAGGATTGTACTAAATAAAAGAATCAATAATGTCTCAGCCAGGAACTGAGTAATCAATTGTAATCGGGTTCCCCCTATCGTTTTTCTAATTCCAACTTCTTTAGATCTGCTGATAGCTTGAGCTGTTTCAAGATTCACAAAATTCAACACTGCTAAGACTAGAATGATCAAGCCTATGAAAATCAATCCTTTTAAAAATGTTTTGGAAACACCATTTCCTGCGTACGTTTGCCCAAAATGCATGGCCGCCAGAGGTTCAGTGAAAAAACTCGTATTATATTCACCATTTTCTTCCGACTCCATGTTTTTAGCAATCAAAGGTTTGAAAGCTTCATCTACAGATTCTGGAGTTACTCCCTGAGCAAGTTTGATGAAAAGCTGGCTACTCGAATTCACCGAAGTCCAGTCGTGAAGACCATACCACTCGATTTGTTCCTGTGTGCTGATCGTACTCAGGGAAATAAAGTCATTGAAAATAAAGTCTGTATTTTCTTGATACCCCGCTACAACTCCTGTCACTTTTGCATAGATGGAATCCGAATCCACATACATCAGTTCCTGCCCCAACACATCTGAAGCTTCCGACCCTGGAAAATACTTATGCATACTAGCTTCCGAGATTACCACGGATTCGGGTTTAAGCAAAGCACTTTCAGGATTTCCAGCTATCCATTCCCTTGGAAAAATTTTAAAAAATCCAGGATCAGCAAAGGTGATCTCATCGGATCTCCTAAATACTTTCCCAGTATTTGGCAAGGCCACCAAAGTATTGTACATGGTATATAGCCTGCCTTTTTCTTCCAATCCGGAGATCTCATCTGCTATCACTTCACCAAGCGGCCCCGGCGTTCCGGAATTAGGAAAACTTCCACCTTCACCCCAATCTGTAAGGGTATTCACGCGGTAAATCCTATCACCATCGGGATGGAAATCGTCAAAGCTATAGGAATGCGTCACCACATTGAAAATCAAAAAGCAGATTGCAATCCCTATAGACAAACCAAGAATATGGATTCCTGTTCTTAGTTTATTTCTTCGAAGATTTCTCCAGGCGATTTTGAAGTAGTTTTTTAGCATAAGGTTTAAATGTTAAAGGTTGAAAAGTTGTAAAGTTTTCCGTTGAATTAGGAGTTGTTGTACTTTAATATTTATCCATCATTGGAATGACCGAAGCAATCTGCTGCTTAAAAGAGAATACTTCGTTACGTGCAAGGACCTAACATCGCTCATCCAACATCCTGCCTCCAACATCACTCATCCTTTAGCGTCTTCACGGGATTCATTTGAGTAGCACGAAAGGATTGGGCAGATACAATCATCAGTGTAAATGCAATCCCAGCAACTCCTAAAATCCCGAAGTTGATCCAGGATGGCCACGTTTTCACAGCAAATTGCGCTATCCAACTTTTCATAAAATATAGACTCAATGGCAAAGCCACCAAAACTCCAGCAACTGTAATCAGGAGAAATTCCTTGTTAAACATCCAGGAAATGCTCCAGCTGGAAGCTCCCAATACTTTTCGGATTCCTATCTCCTTGGTGCGTCCGGCAATACTTAAAGCTGCCATTGCAAATAAGCCCATCGCTGCAATCAGAATCGCGATACAAGCTGCCAAAAACACCATGGTTCCCAGTCGCTCATCGGCTTTATATTGTTTTTGGACAGTCTCATCCAAGAAGCTAAAGCTGAATGCCTCCAAAGGAAAAACCCGCTCCCATTCGCTTTCCAGCATTGCCTTGAAAGATTCAAAGTCGGAGCCGTTTCCTTTTACAATCACCTTCGGGTTGGTAGCCGAACCAATCATCAAGGTGTTGATACCAGAGAAAAAGGTATCAGGGCTTCTCGCCAAAAGCACAGGTTGAATTTCGTTATATAAGGAGTTGTGGTGAAAATCCTTGACCACCCCTATTATCTCGTGTGGTTTGAACTTTGTATTAGGCATCATTTCTCCCAGGGGGTCATCCCATTTCATTGCAGCGGCAAATGTCTCATTGATAATGAACGCGCTACTATCAGCCCCTGGTGCCGAATTAAAATCCCTACCTTCAGCCATTTCAAGCCCCATTGCTTTTATATAATCTCCACCTACAAAGTTCACTCTAAAATTAAACTGCTCACCCCCTTCCATAGGAAATCCCGCATCCCAAAAAGCATTGTCGCCATAAGTAGATATTGTCAAGCCAGCGGATTGCACTTCAGATCTGCCTAGCAAAGCTTGTCTGTACAGCTCGGCTTGCCGAAAACCCTCATTAATAGATTTTCTAAAATTGGTACTGGGAACGTCAGGTACATCGACTATGACTACCATCTCCTGATCAAAACCAAGGTCAAAGTTGCGAATCGCTTTCATTTGGTTTACCATAATCAAAGTAGATGCGATCAGTAAGAAAGAAATGAAAAATTGGAATGCTACCAAGCCTTTTCTGAGGGCTTGCTTTCCAAAACGTATGGATAGGTTACCTTTAAGAACTTTGATAGGTCTTAAACTTGACATAAAAAATGCTGGATATGCCCCCGCCATAGCAGTGATTAAAATCACCAATCCTACCAAAATCATCATTTGGACAGGACCATAAACTAAAGTCAATTCTTTTTCAAAAAGATTATTAAATGTGGGCAATAGCGCTTCCGCTAGTATCAATCCACCTATCAGTGCAGTAATGGTAGTCAAAAAAGCTTCCATAAGAAACTGAATAACCAATTGACCAAAGTCTGCCCCCATGGTCTTCCGGACACCAACTTCTTTGGCCCGGGTAGTAGAGCGCCCTATCGCCATGGTAGTGAAATTGATACAGGCAATAAGTAAAATCAAGAAAGCAATACCAGCTAAGATCCAAAGTAAGGTGGGACGGGTAGCTTCTGCCATACCAGAATCTGGATTTTCAGAAAGATGAATATCAGCAATTGGCTGAAGGGTAAACGAGTATGTCCCTTCCTTGTATTCCTCACCCAGCACCTTCTTCATCATGGACTCTACTCCAGCTTCCACTGCAGCTTTGTCTTCTGGATTATTCAATTTGACGTAGGTATCCCCATATACATTGAACCAGGAATTTTGATTTTTTTCAGCTACACTGAAGTCCAAGTTCTTGTCATTCATCAGCATTTCAAATTTAATACTGGAGTTTGCTGGAAGGTCCTTTAACAACCCTGTCACCTGATATTCCTCGTAGTTATCACCCATTCTTATTCGAATAGGCTTGCCGATTGGATTGGTATCCCCGAAGTATTTCTTGGCAACTTCTTCCGTGATCACCACACCAAATTTATCCTTCAAGACCTGCTCTTTCTGGCCCTGAAGCAAAGGAAAACTAAAAACCTCAAGGAAGTCCGGCCCTACTAATAGATAAGGTTGATTCTGGGTAGTCTCCTCATCAAGGTAAGCCTGGGCAGATCCACTGATCATCCTGGTCGAATATTTAACCTGGAAAAACTCATTTTCAAAAGTTGGGGCGGTAATAATAGGTGTGGAAAATGATGAAGATTTCTCCCCCTCTTCAATTTGGTGTCGCTCTATTCTAAAAATCTGCGAACTCTCCTGATGAAAACTATCGAAACTACTTTCAAACTGTACAAAAAAGAAAATGAGGATTCCTACTCCCAGACCTAAGGACAGCCCGATCAAATTGATCCCGGTATGCAACTTGTTTTTCAAGAGGTTACGGAGCGCGATTTTAAAATAATTCTTGAACATGGTTAAAGAGGTTTAGAATTTTTTGCGTTCGGATTTTTGATCACTTACTTTTTATCTTACTCACTTTTAATGGATTCCGGATTCGCCAATGCGGTTATATTTACATTTCTCCAAGCTATTTTAAGATAGTTTTTCCACATGATTCAAGAGAGTTTTGAATGGCCGTGCTTTAACTTTCAAATCACTTGCCAGTCAAAAAATGGCTATAGGATCCTAATTGCAACATTTCCAGCCATTCCCCAATGAATCAATCGAACAAAATCGTCCGCTGGTGGGCAAAGTACCTTGACGCAATATTTGCTTCCTCCTCCTATTCTTAGCCAATGTAATATAGGTTTCCACTTGTTACAATTTCTAAATTATTCAATTGACCAGCTTTCAATAAGGCATTAGTCCTGAAGATTTTTAATTTTACTTTCTATCACTTTTCAATAGACTCTAGCCATGTCAAAAACTGACAAAAACACCCCGAAGAAAAAAAACAATCTTACCCAAGATAGACGGGAATTTTTACAGAAAAGTACGCTGGCAACACTCTCAGCGCTACTTGGCAGCACAATAGTCCACGCAGCTTCTATGCCTGAGAATTATATCCCAGTGGCATTAGAAGCGGAGTTTGATCCCATGAAAGGCAAAAGTGAGGGAATGATTATCCGAAATGAGAAGCCGTGGAATGTAGAGCCTGCCCCGCATCTTTTGAATGATGCCGTAACTCCTTTTGCCAGTATTTTCATCAGAAATAACGGTTTGATTCCAGAGAATGTTGACGCAGCAAACTGGACGCTTACTATAGGTGGAGAGTCGGTGGTTAAGGAAAAAATATATACACTCGACGAGCTTAAAAAGAAATTCAAAGCTTACACCTACCAGCTTACCTTAGAGTGTGGGGGAAATGGCCGCGCTGGCTTTTATCCTCCGGCATCAGGAAATCAATGGGAAGAAGGCGCTGTGTATTGCTCTGAGTGGACAGGAGTGAGATTAAAAGATGTATTGGCGGATGTTGGTGTCAAATCGGATGCAGTGTATATCGGATACTATGGTAAAGACACCCATCTAAACGGAGATCCAAATAAGGTGGTGATTTCCCGTGGTGCCCCCATGGCAAAAGCTATGCAGGATGAAACTTTATTAGCCTGGAAACTGAATGGAAACGATATTCCCTTACAACATGGCTATCCGCTTCGATTGGTTTGTGGAGGCTGGCCAGCTTCAGTTTCCGGGAAGTGGGTAAACAAAATAGTAGTTAGGAATAAGGTGCATGATGGCGAGAAAATGATGGGTGACTCCTACCGTGTCCCAAAATACCCTGTAGCTCCTGGAGAAAAAGTCCCTGACGAGGATATGAAAATCATAGAATCCATGCCGGTAAAATCAATAATAACCTCACCGAAGACTGGTGCAATGTTTGGCATTTCCAAAAAGCTGAATGTACAGGGACACGCCTGGGCTGGGGAAAATGAAGTAAGCGAAATGCATGTCACAATTGATTTTGGAGCTACTTGGAAAAAATGCACATTGAAGAAACCTGCAAATCGCCTGGCTTGGCAGCAATGGTCCGTAGAATTGGAATTTCCTCAGGAAGGCTATTATGAGATCTGGGCAAAAGCCACCGATGATCAAGGGATCTCCCAACCTATGGTCATGCCTGCCTGGAATCCAAAAGGCTACCTGAACAATGCTTGCCACCGAATCGCAGTTAAAGTAAGTTGAGCAGATGAAGAAAACCCCTAGTCAACCCTCCTCTTCTGATCCTAAAAAAAATAGCCTGTTCTCAGGAGTGAGTAAATCTTTGGCCAGAATAGTAGCGATTCTAATAGTCTTGGTAAGCCTTATTTTACTGTTGATTTTTTATCCTGATTTCTCGAGACCTGATAATGCAAGAAATGAAAATCCTAATGCAGAGCAAATCAGGGAAAGTAATGGGACTGACGAGCAGATCGTCGATGGGAAAGACGAAGAAACTGGTCTCATTGTATCAAATGGGTTGGAACTTGTAAAAGCTAATTGCACCAATTGCCATTCCAGCGCACTGATCATTCAAAACAGATTTACCAGGGAAGGCTGGCATGAAAAAATCGTGTGGATGCAGGAGACTCAAGGGTTGTGGGAATTGGGGGAAAGTGAATCTGTAATTCTTGATTACTTGGCCAAAAACTATGCGCCTGAAGATCCCCAAGGAAGAAGAATTCCTTTGAGCGGAATCGAATGGTATGAATTGAAAAACTAAAGAAATACTTCTGGGTTTATAATTATCAATGTAGACTTCATTCAACACATTCATCTTTCTTGATGGTATAAGAAAGATTAATAATCTTCCAAAGACCTTCATCCTTGATCAGAGTAAAGGCATCTACTCCGCAGTGGGAAAATTCGCCATTCAGTCTGAACTCATACGGAACCCAAGCCATAGCCATTTCTTCATTGATCTTAACTTCAATTGATTTGGCAGTTTCAAGGTAAGAATTCTTCGAAATAAGAGATTTTAAATCATCTTTAAAAAACCTCATGCTATGTCTTGAAGGATTTACGGTTGTATTTACCGTCCAGATTTGCCCTTGCATAAAAGCAACTTGCTTCAGCAATACGGTATCCTGGTTTTCCAGAACCTCAAAGAACTGGTTAACCACAGCGGTTACAGCTGCTACTTCCGGATTTTCTACTTCCTGTGAAAAGCAATCGAAGCAAAGCATAAGCGATATAATTAATACAAGTTTTTTCATGGATTTCAGTTTTACCCAACTAAGATAATTAATCATGGCTCATGCAACAGTCCTTAAACCTCTTTCCACTGCCGCAAGGACAAGGTTCATTTCTCCCGAGCGTTCTTTTCAAGGTTTTATCACCATTCTGACTATTTGCTAAATCTGTTTGAAAAACTTCAGATAGAACATCGTACAATTCAGGATGTTTTTCCTTCAAAAGCTTTGGCCGCTCAAAAAAATACTCACTGACTACCGCTAAAAACTCCTGCTTGTTTGTCGCTCCATAAATATTGATATCACTTTTTCCAGCTAGCATTTCCTTCGTGTTTTCACTGATTAAATTCAGCCAAGGCAAAACTGCCTGATTCTTCATAATTACATGTGGAATACCATCTATCTCCCCATCCTGCTTATCAAACAAATGCACAAATTCGTGTATTCCCACATTCATTTTATCACTGGCATTTTCAAAGCCCTGATGCAAGGCAGGTTTGGAAAAAATCACCACGTGGTGCATTACGCCTCCACTTCCTACCATGCCGGATATATTCCGATCACGCTCGCTGAAGTCATATTTCTCAGTAAACAAATCAGGATATAACAGTACTTCATGCAAACTGCTATATTCCCAGTCTGTAAATGCAAAGACAGGTATAATGGCACTGCTTGCCACCAGTAATCGATCTTCGTCATCCACCGTAGTCTGAATGCCAGTAATCCTCACCCGCTTCAGAAAACGTAGCACTTTGTTTTCGAATAATATTTTATTTTGGTTGGAGAGTGAAGCGTAGAAATTGACTTTTTTGAGCAGGAAACGCCGCCAGTTTTTAGGAAAATCCTGCGGCACCTCAAATCCACTTTTTATTCCTTTGGGACGAAACAATAAATACAATATAAGCGCGATAAATAATGCGACTAATATATTAATGAGCAAATTATACTGAATTTATAGTGTTGAATAAGACTGAACGCTGATACAGAGAGGTTTGAAGCATATAAATCCAATCTCTTTTATCCTCCAATCAGCGTAATATTTTCTGATAGTAAAATTTAAATAAATCAATCAAGAAATCTCACAAGTAGCAACTCTTCACATTAGCTCTCCATTTCTGAAACAGAAAAATATAGGAATTAAAGAATTGCAATTGATAATTAAATCAATGGTTTGATTACTTTTTTCAATGAACCAAACTTTTATTTATAAAATTTAAACATTTATAACTTACAGTTTAAATCAGGCACAATTTTAGTTTAACGGCATTTTGAGGTTCAGTTTCCCCATTTCGTATATGGAATTGTAACGTTTTTTGGCATGATGAAGGAGCACCTCGCCGGATCAACCTTTAAAGGCCATTCATATTATTGGTCACGAAATTGTCTTTTAGTGAAAACTTACAAAAACAATTTGAGGTATATGAAATTCTTTTATTTAGCGTCCAATCCAAATTTGGAAGGACAATTTATCGTTCATGATAGGGACTGTCCAAATATTCCATCTACATACGACCGGGATTATCTTGGAGCATTTAATTCAGCGTTAGAAGCTTTGAGAAGTGCCTCATTTAAAAAACCCAATATGAATATTTGCCAAAAATGCGGGTGCAAAAAAGAAATCTACAGCATAAAAGCCTGAGATGTTTTTAAGCTAATTGTCAGTTGAGAATTTGTATTCTTGCTACAATATTTTGAGAAAGAGATGGTCATCTAATGCTTCTCTTTTTAAGCTTTTTGCCTGTAAAAATTATTTTTTGCGTCTAAAAAATCGATACCCTAATGAGGACCGAGTCTTACTAGTGGCGAATAATTTTTTGTGCAATCCAAGCTAAAGTGCCTAAAATTTATTTTGTGCAGCTAAATTGCGAATGTCTCCCATTAACAACTTTTCTTCAAATGGGTAAATTTCAGTAATGTTTGGAAATGCTGTGATCCTGTGGAATTGCCTGAAGCAAATTAATTGAAAGATAAGTTTATCACGGATTATCCGGATTGATAAAAGTTATCATCAGCTTTTGCTATTTTATTTTCCCAATTCTCTCAAAAACTTTTCGGCTATCCTCAAATGTTCTTCTTTCTTCTTCTGATCCATTTTATGCCAGGTATTCACCATCATCGATAGCCGTTGATTTGACTTGAAAAAATCCTGATGCTTATCAATAAATCTCCAGAAAAGTCCATCCCAATTCTCTTCCCAATCTCCTTTCTTGTAATCACTCATTTTCTTAAGATAATTCGATCCTGAGAGATAAGGCTTGGTAGCAAAAAGACCACCATCGGCAAATTGACTCATGCCATAGACATTAGGCACCATCACCCAATCGTAAGCGTCAATAAACAACTCCATAAACCACCTGTAAACTTCATCGGGATCAAACTCACAAAGCAGCATGAAATTACCTAAAATCATAAGCCTCTCGATATGATGGCAGTATCCGGTTTTTAGTACCTTTTTGATCGTTTGGTCCACAGGCTCTATTCCTGTACTTCCATCGTAAAAGCTCTTTGGAATTTTCCTTTTAAATCCCCAAAAATTCTTGGTCCGGGAATAACTCCCTTTGCAGATATACATTCCTCTGATAAATTCTCGCCAACCGATTATCTGCCTTATAAAACCTTCTGTGGAGTTGATGGGAATTTTATTCTGCTTTGCATAGTCCAGACTTCTATCCACCACATATTCAGGAAGCAACAGACCCACATTGATCAAAGGAGAGAGCAGGCTGTGATTTAAATACGATTCCTGTTTCACAATCGCATCTTCATACTTACCGAAATCTTGAAAACGATGCTCTAAAAATTGCTCAAACCATTCCTCGGCCTGCGAATGGTTGATTGAATAAATTGGGTCCTTGGTCAGTTTACCCGGATTATCTCCAAAATGCTTTTTGGTGTACTCGCACGCTTCAGTCCAAAACTCCGTAGAATCAGGAAACTGTATGGAAGGAGGTGTTTTACCTTTTGGGAATTTCTTTCGATTCTCGGAATCATACGACCAATTCCCGCCAGCAGGCTCCTTATTTTGATCAATTAGAATCCTTCTCTTTTTCCGCTGTTGTTTGTAGAAAGTGGTTTGGAAAAAAGATTTTTTATCCGACTTAAAAAAAGTGTTGAGCTCTTTCTTCGAATTTAAAAATGACGGATTTTCGAAGATTTTGAGTTGATAATTTTTTGAGATTTTCCCTATTCTCTTTTCCAGCCATTCGTCCACAGGATCGATACAATTTATTGTCTCTACCTTTTCCTCCTTTAGTACTTTTCCAAAATTTCGGATATCTGAATGCTTATCCCCAGATTCTATGTAATTCACTTTGATGTCCAACTTTTCTAGGTGTTGCTGGTATGCTTTCATGCTTGCACGGTGGAAGGCAATCTTCTGCTGATGGACAGCGTATTGCTTAAAAAATAAGAATTCCTCGATAAGGTAGACCTCATGTCCATTTTCCAACAAAGGACTTTCAGCAAAAAGCTGATTGGGGAAAATTAGATTAATGGCTTTTTTCATCTTTTTGTTTTTGATTTCAGAGTCCAGACAGCCCCTCACCTACTAGATCCGGGAATTTTGCTTGTATTAAAAATTTCATTCTATGCATCGCTCTTAGTTATGCCGTATTTCGTTCGGCTTGTTTCTCCTACATTTTTCGCTGCAATATTTCACTTTAGACCAATTCTTCTCCCATTTCTTTCTCCAGGAAAACGGCCTTTTGCAGACGGGGCATATTTTTGTGGGCAATTCAGATTTCTTCATTCAAAATCAGGGATTTCATCTTCCCGGACATAAGGGAAACTATCCAGCTTATTTAAAGCATAGTAGCTATTCAGACCTGAAATCCCGACTCCGGAGCATCCTTCCAGATCTATCTGACCAAGTCCGTTAACAACATGATCTGGAATGACCAGCATTTCTACCGAACCTATTACAAAAATGCATCCATTGGGTAAAGGGATGCTTTCCTGATGTTTCATTCCGATTTTCACTACACTTTCCTTGACAAAAGGGGCAAAGAAATCCGCGATGTATTCCTGTTCTATCCTCATCCTTTCAAATTCAGAGACACCTTTTTCCAATTTGGCAGAAGTAAAATGAGCCTTTTTGATAAATGATTGGGAAACGTGATTGATCGTATAAAAACCAGTTTCCAAAATGTTTGGGTAAGTATCCCTGGGAACTTCAGTCTGCGGCCTCATGATAAATCCTAACTGTGCAGGATTTGACCCTAAATGAACTACCGAAGAAAATATGGCAACATTTTCCTGATGATTTAGAGATTTGGTACCAATCAGATTGGCAGGTTTGATTCCGGAAATTGAATTGATCAAATTCAATCTATACTTCTTTTCCAGCTGTTCTATTTCTTCTTTTTGTAACTGCATTTTCTAATTTTCTAAGCTTCGGCCCACTACTTTATTCATAACTGATTTCTTTTTTGCACTTCTTATAAAAAGCAAAGAAGGAAGGAAAATATCCCTGCACACTGCTTAGCCATTCTCTAGACTCTTCATTACCACGGTAGTGTCGATTCAGCGGATGCTCTTTAAAAATCAGATCTTTAGAATCTAGGTGTAAAAATAATTCTGAGAATTCACCGACAAAAACCTTCATTCCCGGGATATTTTTGGACAGTGCCAAAGCGAATTCAATGCATTTCTGACTTACAGGAAACTTTTCAAAAACGGAAGGCTCGAGGAGTAGGATTCTTTGCAGGTCTTTGCCTTGATGCCAATAAGGATCCAGGTTATAATAATTATAGATCAGGGTAGTTTTAGATTTTTCAAAATCGGGTATGCTGACATTTGGGAGAAATGTCTCTTCTGTAAAAACCCTGGTATCCAGCAAAGATTCCGGAATTTCAAGTGAAGCGAAATCCTCATACTCCACATCCAAAAATGTCCCTTGCTGATTGCTCTGAAAGTATTTATTGATGTTAGACTGGTTGGCAAAGTACTTTTTACTGGAAAAAGCTCCTGCCACCCATTGCCAGCTTAAGTGGTTGCTAGCAAGATCTCCATCGAGTAAATGGCTGTACATCCATTTGGCAGGGTTAAGCCAATGAGAATTCCCAATATTACAGCAAATCGACGCAACGTACATGCGCATATGATTGTGCATATAGCCAGTCTCATATAGAAGTTTGATAGCCTGATCCACCGCTTCAATCCCAGTATTGCATTGAAGCACAGCTGTAGGAATCTCATGATTCCGAACGGGAGTTTGCTTATGTTTTAAATCATCGAAAATATCGTCTCCTTTTGCCAACCAAACCTGCTGCCAATAGTCCCTCCAGGCAAGTTCCTGAACCAGCTTTTCGCAAGCTGACCAAGGTAAATTAAGAGTCTTTATAAATTGAAAAACCTGTTTGGTAGAAATGACTCCGCGGGAAATGTATGGAGATAGCCGGGTGACAGCACCATTTTTAAAGTTTCTGGATGATGCATAGCGCACAGGATCAATTGCCTGAATCCTTTTCTCTATGGACAGGATATCTGTTGGAAAAAGTTGCACTAGCTAATCTTATTGTTGGAAATACTTCTTTGTCTGCTGCATTTGAAACGGGAAATTTCCTCACTTCTTTTTTTCAAATGCTTTTGGCTGACACCACTGGTAACTCTCTTTCGCCACATTTTGAAGGAACTGTTTTTAAGTTCCCTCCGCATCAATCTGATCACTTCAGATTCTGAAACGTCAAATTGATTTTTGATTGCTTCAAAGGGAGTGCGGTCCTCCCAGGCCATCTCTATGATTCGATCTACTTCCCGTTCTGTCATTTATTTATCAATCAGTATCAAAAGATTTCAGGATTCATTAAAAATCTCCTGAAGGTTATTCATTACACTTGATAAAGCAATACAGATAAAAATTGTTTGAAAAGATGACGATTTTAATGAGTTTAGATTCAAGAATTCTGGCTTATTAAAGGATTGAGTTGGTATCGATATAATACTTCCTTCGTGTTTATTTATATTTTTCTCTTCGGTCAAAATTCGAGTTCCTTCGTCAATTTTGACCGTGTACTTTTTTTGGGTCAGGAAAAACATTCCGCTCGCCACTTTAAAAAAATGTTTTTAAACTCACTTTGTCACTAATGAGCTCCACCAATGAAATGTGAGAAGCTTCAATTGAAGACATTTTAATCTGCTATCTCACCGAAACTGTTTTGGTCTCAGATTATCACTTGCACTTTCCGCTATTTCCAAAATTCTCTTTTGCCTCGTTTCTGGTCTTTTGGCAGAGAGTACCCAATGCAGCAATATCTTCTTATTGGATTTACTCAGACTATCAAAGTACTCAAAGGCACCTTTGTGATTCGCTAGTTCTTTCTTTAAATCTTCCGGAATTACCAAAGCTTCAATTTCATCCAAAATTTCCCAAGACCCGTTTTCTTTGGCAACTTCAATACTTTTATAGCCTGCTTCCGTCATACGTCCTTGATCAATTAAAGCTTTCACTTTATCCTTATTTATCCTGGACCAATTACTTTTTGCTTTTCGCTTGCTGAAATACTGCATGAATTTCTCACTGTCAATTGGCCTTCTGGTGCTATCAATCCAACCAAAGCAAAGTGCCTCATCAACTGCCTCGCTCCAACTGAGGGTAGTAACTTCTGATGATGCTTTATAATATACAAGCCAAACAGACTGCTGTGACTGATGATTTTTCATCAACCATTCACGCCAATCTGTTCGGTTTGTAGGGCAATATGTTTTTGGTTCCTTGTTAGGCATTATGCATTTCTAACCAATTTAAAATCTCCTGATTAGTTTCTTCCGGAAGCTCTTGCTGAATACAATGACCGCAATCCAAACTGACCACATCTACATTAGGCACGAACTCTGGTAGCCTTTCAAATTTAGGAATCATATCACGGTCGCCATAAATCATAAGTGCAGGTTGGTGGACAATTGGATTAACATTTGCCAATATATGCCAATTGCGGTCAAGGTTTCTATACCAATTTATACTTCCAGTGAAGCCTGATGCTTCGAAAGAGGAAACATAAACCGCTAGTTCGTCATCGCTCATTATTGGTTCACCCAAAGTTTGTTCCGCTCTAGCTAGATTAATCATCAGCATTCCTGGTTCTGGCGGTAAAAGAGGGAGATTTTTTCGAAATATATTTCCAAGAAACCTAGAAGTGTTTTCTTCCAAAATTGAATCTGCTACCCCCGGCTGTCGATTGAAGTGCACAAAATAGAAGTCCCCTCCAAACATTTCTTCCATCCACTCAATCCAGGGTTTTTCACCTCTCTCCTGATACGGCAAAGCCAAGTTTATCACGCCATTTACCCGCTTCGGATGCAAAAGAGCTAGATTCCAGACGACATTTGCTCCCCAATCATGACCTATAAAGGTGGCGTCGGCATAACCGTAGTGATCAAGAAGTGCTACCAGATCCCCAGTAAGGTGTTCAATGTCATAATCAGTCACTTCGGCTGGACGAGACGAATTGCCATAACCACGCTGATTTGGTACGATGACATGGTAGCCAGATTTGACAAGGGCTGGTATCTGATGGCGCCAAGAAAATGCATGCTCAGGAAATCCGTGGCAGAGCACAATAGGTTTTCTGGCATTTTGTTGACCTGCTTCAAATACTTCCAACTCAATACCATTTACCGAAATCATTCTTGGCTTTGGGAAATCGGATGGATTAAACTTTATGTTACTTACGTTTGTCATTTTTTTATTGGTTATCAAATAAGTTGATACAAACGTAAATCTGGTCAGTGACAGCCCTCTGTCAAGGGTCAAAAAGAATTAATGGTATTTGTCAAAATACTCCTGTAAGGTCATGTTATGGGGCTCAAATTTTTCTGATAAGATCTCCATTTTTTGAATTCTGTCTGGTCGAAAAAACCGAAATTCTTTTCGTAAACGACACCATGCAACTAAGTACCAATTTTCGGAATTCAATATTGCAAATGGCTCAATTAATCGTGTTGTTATAGAATTTTCCTTGTTGATATATTCTATTTTGACAAGGTTATAATTGGTAAGTGCGTTTTGTAAATCAGAAAGATTGTTACTGTTCCTTTCTTGATTTATGACTTGGTTATATCGAGTCCGATCTGCAAGTAGATTTGCTTTGTCTTTGATGGAAAACCTTAAAATTGATTTTATTTTATCAATGGCTTCCGAATAATCCTTTACAAATGAGGCATCCTTGCTATTAAGCACTAACTGTTCTGCAAGGATTAAGGCATTTGCCTGCTTTTCGGAGAACATGACCGGAGGCAAATTATAACCTTCCATCAGCGTGTAACCTTTTCCTTCATCTGTCAAAATAGGAATACCCGCATTCTCCAATGCTTTTACATCTCTGTAAATTGTTCGTTTACTGACCTGGAATTTTTCGGATAATTCAGTAGCTGTAATTATTCGCTTAGTCTGAAATTGGACCAAAATCGCTGTTAGTCGAGATAATCTACTTACTTCGGAATAGTCCATTTTTCTTTGAATTCACGTTTTTTTTGAAGGGGTGACGTTTTGGGTATGGTGCGTGTCCCGCAGGGCATGCACTATACCTGTGGTAGGGCGTTTTTTATTTATATTTTTTCCATTCAGGGTTTCTCTTGTCATTCTTAGTAGGGCGAGTTACGCTTTTAACCATATCTTTTTCGCAAGCACCATACTTTTCGAAGTTCTTCTGTCCTTGGATTAGTGATACTCTATTTGCTCCACCTTCATAAGTCGGTTCGTCAAATTGGATTGGGTCATCTTCCCAAAAGCATATTTTGCAAATATTGTATGTTCCAGGTGGCTCTTCGATTAATGCATCGTACCCACAACAAGGACAATAGTATTTTTTAGTCTCACTCATTATTTCATTTCAGGTATTCTCAATTTCAAAAAGTTCTTCTTTATCAACTCGGTCTGTGAAATCTCAATTGTTTTTCCAAGTTCTTGCCGTTCACGTCCACTACGACTGGTTTTGAATAAGTTTTTTTGAATGTCCATTCGTCCAAGTATCCGAATCCATTTGAGTCCAATGTTAAAATGTTTTCTGTCACATTCGATTATATAAGACTGACTTGTCCAGTATAATTTTCGGGTACGACTATTTTCAAAGTCGGTGAGTAGAGCTGGGAATGGAAAACAGCAAAAGATATAGCTGTCAAAATGAAATAAACCGTCCAAAAAGGAAGCCTTTTTGCCTTCAGTTTGGTCAACCAAGCCAAAATTAGTCCGCCAATCAAAATCAAAGCGATTACCATTCCACCTAGAAATAGTCCTGATAAAATCATCCCGTCTGGAACTTCTGTCACTTGTAAATCAAAGTCGCTAAAAGTCCCAATGAAATTAGTACTGTTGCTATTTTCAGATTGCGGTTCATTTTAATGTGCTACAACGCTCGGCTACAGCCAGTGGCGGTTTTGAAAACGTATCTGTCCACCGAAACCAAAGCTCACTATAAAAAGAAAATCTTTCGGGGAGCCGTTCACCCGCCATAAGCTATATGCTGTGTTGTAAAATGTTCTTCATTCAAATTTTTGATAGCCTTTTTTTATTTTATCATTCAGTTTAATCCATTCCAGATTATCCATAATTTCTATTATTTCCACTTTTATTTCTGATTCAAACTTCGGAGGAACTTTAGGTTTTTGTGTTGAGTAAATCTTGAGGGTGTCATTTTCGGCTTTGTAAATTATTCCTCCAAATCCGTGAAAAATGTATTCAGATATTGAGTCAGGTTGGAATTCAAAGTCTGGTTTTGTTGAAATGACAGAAATTTGATGGTCAGCAGTCAATCCCCAATTTTTGCTTTTCAAATAAAGAGATGTTTTTTTATTCGGGAAGTAAAGCTGTTCCTTTTCAAATGATGGTTTTCCGATTTCGTCCCAACCTGCTAATTCACGCTCAAGTTTCATTCCGAGCCAAAAGGAAAGTATGATTAGTATACTCGAAATTATTTTTAAAGTCTTTATTTTCAATTCAGGTTTCGTGTTTTTCTTAAATGTTTTACAACGGCCGTGGCGATGGCAAGTGCGGGATTAGAAACCGAATGTTTGCCCACCAGACCGATTGTTATTTAGTTGTGAAATCTTCATTTTTAAGCAATCAGCCCGCATTTGCTATAGCCGATGTTGGCGGTATGTGCTTTTTTAATTTGTCCAATTTTTAATTTTACCGTTGCCTTCAACCCAAATTTCGATATAGATTTCTTCAGATATTGGCTTTCCTTTATTCAAGATAATGTCGAATTTGAAATCTCTTAAGGCTGTCATCATCTTGTCTATGCAAAAGTTGAATTCATCTCGCTCGTAATATTCATCAATTTCTTCATCAGACAAATTCATCCTGACCTTCGAAACAACACCATTTTCATCAATTGTTACAAAATATGATTCAGAACAGTCGAATTCATCGGGATTTTTCCATTTCGCTTTTTTCAGCTTCTTAAATAGCAAGTCGGATATTTTACTCTTGTCTCGCCTATCGATTCTTTTCGGGTCATCGATATAATTGTCGAAAACTTCTTCTCTTTCAACAAGTCCATTTTTAATAGTTAAAACTTTTTCTCTTGAAAATATTGTGTAGAAAACTCCGTCCCATCTTATGACTTCATCGTTCAAAGGAAAATTGAGGTGTCCGTCAAACCAATCAATAAAAACTTTTCCATTTTTCAACTTTTCACCAAAAATGGATTTCATTTTTTCATTGGATTGGCTTTTATCTATTTTTCCATTTCTTAGTTCGCCACAATTGATTATGTCAATCAAGAACAAACTGTTATCCTCAAGCTGGTAGATTGCCTGATAACCCCGCCAACAATTAAAAGATGCTCCTTCTCGAAACGTGAGTCCAAAAAGTTGTTCTGCTTCTGCTGAGTCTTGCCGTTGCAAATATTGTTCAATAATCAGGTTGTAAGTGGCTATTGTGTCTTTTCCAAAAACCACATAGTCTGGCATCTGTGGACTCGCCAAAATTTCAGTTATCCAAAATGTCAGAAGACAAATTAATATATGTTTGATTGTTTTTGTCATTGCATTACCGCCAACGACCAGCTATGATGAGTGGGGATTAGAAAGAACTAATCTCTCGTCTCGCACATAGCCACGCCTTTTTTTAAATTTATTCATTGTGGCGGATTTTCCAATCCTTACCATAATTTCCTGACTGATGAAACCCCATTCATTCATAGCATATGTTGTATGGCGCCTATTCATATTCCCATTTTTGTTCTTCCCTGTTCCAGTGCCACCTGTCGGTTATTGGAATTGGAATGTCAAGGGCATACTCGTTCTCCTTAACAAAGTAGCTAAACCTGTCAAGTTGGTATGTGTTCGGAAGTTTTTTGTTCAACTGTGCAACTTGTAAATCCGAAAGTTCAGTTGGGTACGTTCCGTTTTTATTTCGGTATTCTTCCAAATGTTCAGAAACCAATATTCCGCTTAAGTTTCGCTGTTCTTCGTCCCAGTCAAGTATCGGGATTGTGATTAAGTATCCAAAATATGCACCTATTGCAAGACCGTTTAACCAGTTCAGCCAATTACTAATTCGTTGGCTCTTGTAAACCTTGTATGCAGTTAATGGAATTGTTACAACACCCACAATTCCAGCTGTTAACACGATCAACATAAAAGGAAGCAGTAAGAATTCCAGTCCGATATAGAAGAGAGGAACCACATAAAATAGTGCTACAAAAGTGGCAGTTGAAATTCCTATGTAAATAACTTTCTTCATTTCTGCAATGCCATACAACACTTGTATATACGTAACTGCGCATTTTTCTTTCTAAACCTACTAAACTTTTCTAAAAACCTAACCACCTCTTAAGACCAATAAACATACTTTATCCGACAACAAACGGATACTATCGAATACAAACGACTAGCTACCGACTTAGCGCTGACCGATCCCCCAACTTTGGATCATAAGTTTTTCCTCTGGCGAAAACGACAAACAAATTTTCTAACCAAAACAACAAACATTATGAGCACGCTAAGAAACAAAGTACAGCTAATTGGACGTCTAGGATCCAAAGTAGAAATCAAAAACCTTGAAGGCGGCAAGACCTTAGGTAAAGTATCTCTCGCTACTAACGAGTATTACAAAAACCAAAAAGGTGAACGCGTAGAAGAAACTACCTGGCACAACATCGTGGCCTGGGGCAAGCAAGCCGAATTACTTGACAAATACACCGACAAAGGATCGGAAATCGCCATAGAAGGCAAACTAAGCAACCGCTCTTACGAAGACAAAGAAGGTGTCAAGCGCTATATTTCTGAGGTAGTGGTACAAAGCATTCTACTAATGGGTGAAAGAAAAGCAAACGTCCCTGAAGAAGCTGATCTTCCTTTTTGAATAAAAATCCTGAAATCACTAAAGTTGAAAGGCTGGGAGTTTTGAACTTCCAGCCATTTTCTTTGAATTTCTTATACTTCAACTTCCTTCGCCCAGCCCTATCAAGCTGGGCTTTGTTATACAGGACTTTCAGCCCTTATTCTGATTTATACTTCTTCCGCCACCGTTCGTGTCTCACGAACGGCAATAAAAAATTGTTACTAAGGCCAGCTTCTAAACACGCAAGACAACTCTAAATTGTAACCTCTGCGCTATCCTCCGTGACCTCCGCGGTAAAAAAATCACACCACCATTCTTGTCTCCCAAACGGAAATAAAAACTGGATACCAAGTCCAGCTTCTGGAGAAGCAGGACAACTTTAAATTGCGACCTCTGCGTAATCATCCGCGCCCACTGCGGTAAAAAACGACAAAAAAATGAGGCTCTTTGGAGCCTCATTTTCATTCAAATCATCTTGGCCAAACATTGTCAGCCGTAACTTTATCCGGGAATCGTCCATGAGGATCTAAGGTAATTTTCTTGATTTTCGAATCACCGAAGTCCATCACAGCATCAAAAGTTTTGCTTCCATCAAACCAAACCGAAACTGGCCAGGTCAATTCAACAGTAGTATCATTGATCTTTTTAGCGTTTGGCATCTTTACATTCGCCGTCCCTTCAAACTCAACTTGAAGCACAACTGGAGAAGGCATTTGCCCTGCCTGATGTACCGTCACGGTCGTTTTACCATTTGAAGTAGTTACATTTTGGATAGATCCTTCCACAGATTCCGTGGTAAACAACCAATAATACCAGAACCACTCCAGATTTTGTCTCAATTCATTATTCATGAAGAACATGTAATCCCAAGGCGAAGGATGCTTGAATGCCCAAGTTGTTGTATATTTTTTCATAGCATTGATCACCGCTTCATCACCTACGATTCCACCAAGCATGGATAACATCAATGGCGTCTTCGAATAAGTCTGGAAACCATACATATTCCCGGCGTCATTCGCACTCCACATCATTGGTGCTTCATCTTCATATCCGCTTACACGACCGTAGCTTTGTCCCAATCCATCCAAATTATAATCGACTCCTCGGCTATCTGCACCGGAAAGAATATTCATGTATTGGTTAAAACCTTCATCCATCCATCCGTAGCGGGTCTCATTCGTTCCTACCATCATCGGCCACCACTGGTGTGCTGCCTCATGATCTGCTGCTCCCTGATTGGAATTAATTACCATTGGGTACTCCATACCGGCACTTGGACCGTCTTGGAGGGTAAGCTGTGGAAAAGGATAAGGTGCCCAAAGCTTGGAATAAAACTCCAAAGCATGCTTGGTGTTTTCACCGGCCTTTTCGAAAAATTGAGCTCTTTCTGGAATGTAAACCATGTAAATCGGAACAGGTCCTTTGCCGGGAATATCGGCTTTGGTTGCTTTCCAGATAAATCTATCTGAAGTCGCCCAGGCAAAATCATTGACTTTATCTGCCACAAAATGCCAAGTCAATTTATCCCCTGCTTTAGTTGCTTTTCCAGGACCTTTTTCATCCTCACCTACTAGGGTCACTTCCCCATCCGATTTTAGAACATTAGTAAACCTCTCTGCTACAGTCGGAGTCAAAACCTCTGTTGGATTTTGCAATACACCAGTACCACTTACTATCCATCCAGCTGGAACAGTGATAGACACATCGAATTTTCCAAAATTGTTATGAAACTCAGCTGGACCTAGGTAAAGGCTGGTTTCCCACCCTCTCAGATCATCATACTTTGCCAATCTCGGGAACCATTGAGTTGGCTGAAATAAGGTGCTGTCAAATCGCTGCGTCATTCTATGACCTCGGCCATTATCACCACCCGGCAATTTGGTATGCCAGTCTATCTCTACTTCAGCGGTAGTTCCTGCTTTGATAGGATTCACCAACGTAATAACAGCAACTGTACTCTGCAAACCTCTTACACTTAATTTGGGAGGTGTTGGTGTCTCATTTCTTGTTCTTTGAACGGGAGGAGGATTTAAATCAACTGAATCTCCTGCCACCATTATAGAAGTCACGATCATTCCTTCTGTGTTTTCAGCAGGTACTGAAGTTCCTCTTGGTACGTCTCCCCGGAAAATATTATGATCCAATCGAAGTACGATGGAGGTCATATCTTCCTTGCTGTTGTTATGCACCAAAATCTTCTCAGAACCTGTGATGGTCTGCGTACTTTGATCCAAGCTAGCCTTGATCGTAAAATCAGTTTCAAGTTGCCAGTAATTTTCGCCTGGTTTTCCGGAGAAGTTTCTTGAGCCTTCCTCGAAAGCTTTGCGAATAGAATTCGTCATCGGGACATCCTGCCTGATAGCACGTGTATCTGTTTCTATAGATGATCGCAGTGGTTTGGTTTCTTGCTGCGCAAAAGCACCCGAACTGCTCAGGAGCATGAAAAAGAGTATTTTTTTCATAAGTAAAGGTGGGTTTTTTTCAAGTTGGGAAACTCAGCAAAAAATCCTTTCCTCCGACAAACAATGGGTATATCCGAAGCATGGAATTGATAAGCTGACTATAAATTTATTTTAATTTTTACTGGTACAATTTATACTATATATATATACCTCGAGGTTTTAGAAACCACAAAGGTTAACAAACTGAATACTGCGACTGATCACTGGCTATTCCCTTTTCCCCGGCACATACTTCTCTTCCATCCTAGCTTCCACATCTTCTCTGTAAAAAGCAACATCCTTGAAATTACCATCGACATAGTCCTGAGTCTGATCGTAGAAATGCGGAGAATTAGGATCTGAACTCTGACCACCGGCAAGAATGGATTTAGCTTTTACTTTCTCTCCAAATTCCACTACTGCTACAAAGCTATTTCCTCGGTAACCATACAATCTTTTCGTTCCAGGGTACGTTCTCGCTCCGAAAGCAGCCAAAGCACCCCAGGTTCCAGAAGCTAAACCTACCGGCGTAAATTCTTTCTCATCATCAAAGGGCAAATCTATTTCCCCTGTCAATCGCTGAAATCTATTAATCTCTGACCAAGGTGTATTCCATGTTCCAAAATCGGCATTCATCTGATCCAAAGTCTGCGTAAAAGTGGCAAGCAACTCTGTAGGGGAAGGATTAGGAACATTGGTGTTTTCATCGATATTAAATGGAATAAAATCATTGATGTTGCCGTGATTCTTCATTAAATTCATCCCAAAAAAATGCGCCAATGACATCGCTACAGATTCTTTGGATGTGCGGTAATCCCAAGCTTCCAAAATCTTAATTGGCTCCATGAATTGAGGATCTGCCACACCACGCTTTTCATAAGCCTGAAGTAGAGTAGGAATCAAATGCTCAAAAGCTGGCAAATAAGGATCATATGCCAATTCAATCATACTCTCTAGAGTTAATCCCGAAGCTTCTTTTAGCACATTTACTGCATGGATCCCACGGAAATTCTCCTGATCTGGAGCCATGTAGAATGGATAATCTTCCTTCTTTGGACTGAATTCTGCAGCCGCAGTAAAGGGAGTTGAATTGCAGTTTTGAATCCAACCTGTTCCCGGATTTAAGACCATGATACTTTCATCCACCGTATGCAGGCCCTGCCAATCCGAAGCCGGATCAGAACCATCCACAGGCTCTGAAAAGTCAAATCCTTCATTTCTCTTAGGAATGAAATTCCCATGGAAATAGGCTATGTTTCCATCTGCATCTGCAAAAACCGTATTGTTTGAAGAGTTGGTACGAATGTCCATCATCTTCTTAAACTCGGTATGGTTGCTCAGCTTTGTCCTCGTGAAGCTTTGGATCAAAGCATTAACAGGATCCCAATTGATCTTAGTCGCCACCCACTTCTCTCCAATCTTATGTGTGATCGGGCCATGGTGAGTTCGGTAAAACGTGAAAGGTTTCTCCTTTAATTCCGCTCCTGACTTATATTTCAATGAAACCTGAAACTCCTCCACCGCAAGGCTCTCCTCTCCATATTGGTATTCATATTTTCCATCTTTCTCTGTCACCTCTTCTACAAACTCATCGATAAAATCAACTTTGGTAGAAGTATGCATCCAGCCAGTTTTTTCATTGAATCCCTGATAAACAAAAAACTGTCCCCAGGTAACTGCCCCATAGGCATTCAGTCCCTCTTCACTTACCACATGCACTTCCGGTCTGAAATAAAATGAGGTGTGAGGATTGATCAGCAAAATAGCATTTCCTGAAGCCGTCATCTTACCGTTCACCGCGATACCATTGGAACCTTTTGGTTCGTCTAATAAAGCCTCTCTGGAAAATTCCTCTTCATATAAAGCCATTACGTCTGGCTCTTTTTCAGCATAAAAAGCCTGAATTCTTCGAGTTGGAATCTGCTCAATATCTCCACCGATAGACCCTTCACTGAAGAACATTGGCATCCAAGGTTCGTAATGCGTAATCACTTGGGGTGTCACATCAGGATGAGTTGCCAGATAGTAATTTATGCCATCGGCAAATGCTACGCAAAGCTCTTTCAACCAATTCGGAGCTGTCTCATAAGCTGCCTTTGCTTCAGCCTCGGTCATATACATATTTGCTCTCAAATCACTGTAGATCGCCTCCTGACCTTCCAGCTCAGCTAAATGTCCGGTAGCCCAAACGTAATTTCGCTCAACTCTTCTGAAATCATCCTCGCATTGTGCATAGAGCAAGCCGAAAACTGCATCTGCATCGCTCTTTCCATAAATATGAGGAACCCCATAATCATCCCTAATAATCTCCACTCTACTGGCCGTGTCTTCCCAGCGTTCAGCCTCAGTTAGCTCCTTGGGTTCGCAGGACCAGATTACAACCGGTAATAGAAAAAGTAACAGTCTATATTTCATGTATGGGTAATTATGAGGGCAGATTTATATGAATCCTTCCAAAATAGAATATTTGCAGGCTATAGGCAATTAGAATTTTACCTATGCTGCGTGTATCTGTTTAGTGGTATTTTAGCTGCAATTTCTGTAATCCGATCATCCGGGATTTCTTCTGCCTGCTGATAGGCAAAAATCATTTTTTCCACTTGCTGCACTGAACTGGCTCCGATTATCAGGGAACCAACAGCAGGTTGCATCAATCCAAACCGGATCAAAAAAGCCTCTGGAAGCAAACCTGAATCTGAAATCAAATCCCGGATTTCTTTTACCTCAGCTGCTGAATAATCCAAAAATGCTTGTGCGGACTTATCAATTAATAGTCCTTTTGCGAAGGCACCCCGCACCAAAACTCTTGTGTCAGACTCCGCAATTAATGAAAACGCTTCTTCTTCCGGCCGACGATCCAAAGGACTATATTGCATCATGATGGTAGCTGGTTTGCCCATCTTTAAAACTTTTCGAATCACATTAGGACGAATGGATGAAATCCCAAAAGCCCGGATTTTCCCTTGAGTTTTCAGGATTTCAAAAGCTTCCAGTGTTTCATCCCAAGGATCCTCCAGCGTGCCTCCATGCAACTGGTAAATGTCAATGTAATCCGTCTGCAATCTTTCCAAACTCTCTTCCACCGCCTTCAGAATGTATTCTTTCTTGGGGTTCCAGTCCCAACCGCTACCGTCTTCCCGCATCTGATTTCCGACTTTAGTGGCCAAAACCACATCTTTTCTTCTATTCTTTAACGTAGCTCCGACAATTTCCTCATTCAATCCATTTTGATACAAATCTGCTGTATCAAAAAAATCAATTCCTCCAGAAATAGCGGCGTCAATTATTTTTTGATCTTCCTTTATATTGCCTTTCAAAGACATACACCCTATTCCAATTGGACTGATGGCGAATTCTAAAGCTGGTATTTTAATCTTTTGCATAGCCCAAATTCAGTTTTTTAGTCCTAGAATTCAAGCTCTTTTTAACATTAGCATTTATTAAAAGTTTAATAATTTAAGAAACTGAAATCATTCTTTCTTTAATCCCTATTTTTGAACTTTAAACCTAAGAGCATTAAATCGAGTATGTCTCAAATGACAGACAGTAAGCTAAATTTTTGCCGTACAGGATCCCTTGTGATATCTCCCGATAAGTATTGGGACGGGAGGGTATTTGAAAAATAATTAATGACTATGAAAAAAATAGCAGTTTTTACATCTGGAGGGGATAGTCCTGGCATGAACGCTTGCGTAAGAGCGGTAGTACGTACAGCTATTTTCAAAGGACTGGAAGTATATGGTATATATCGTGGATACGAAGGCATGATCGATGGTGAGATAAAACGCATGCAATCGCATTCTGTCAGTAATATTGTGCAGCGTGGCGGCACGGTGCTTAAGTCTGCCCGATCTATGGAATTCAAAACCCCAGAAGGCAGAAAGCAGGCTTACGAAAACCTTCTTGCGCATGGCATTGAAGGATTAGTGGCTATTGGCGGGGACGGCACATTCACAGGAGCCAAAATATTTTTCGAGGAATATGGCATTCCCACGATAGGATGTCCTGGCACAATTGACAATGACTTATTCGGTACAGATTATACGATTGGGTTTGACACTGCTGTGAATACGGCTTTGGAAGCCATCGATAAAATCCGCGATACAGCAGCAGCTCATGATAGAATATTTTTCATAGAAGTAATGGGAAGAGATGCAGGATTTATTGCCATCGAGTCCGGAATCGGTGGAGGAGCAGAATTTGTGATGGTTCCGGAGACTCAGACTGACTTGAATGATGTAGTAAAATCCTTGAAAAATAACAGGAAAAACAGATTTTCAAGTATTGTGGTGGTGGCTGAAGGTGATGAAGCCGGAAATGCACAAACCATCATGGAAAAGGTGAAAAATAAAGTTAATGATCCTACAAAAGATTTTAAAGTGACTACCCTTGGTCATATTCAGCGCGGAGGAAATCCAACTGCAAGAGACCGTGTATTAGCCAGTCGATGCGGAATGTCTGCCGTAGAAGGCTTACTAGCAGGATATCAGTTCCACATGGCAGGTGTAGTGAATCAAAATGTGGTATTTACTCCTTTTGCAGATTGTATTGGCAAGACAAAATCTTTGATCGACGATCATCTTAAATTAATGAAAATCTTGAGTATATAAGATGGGGTTTATTCCACTGTTTATCATGCTGGGAGGCGGATGCCTCCTGTTTTTTCTTACTGTAAAAAATGCATTGCAGCGAAAACTCAATCAGCAGAAAGAGTTGCTGTTCAAACTGAATTCCCTTAATCCTGAATTGGGAATTTTAGTGGAAGACTCTTCTGATCCGGATCTTCTGATCGCTGCTCTCAAGGAAATTCAAATCGAAAAGAACATTGCTCAAAAGGCTCTGAAAATCATCCGGGATCTAAAAGTAAACCGCATTCAGTATAACTCACTTCTGAAAAAACCTCCTTATAACTGGGTGGGAAAAATAGCCCGCTTTCAGGAGATTTGATTTTGAATATAGTCTAGGATTTGGTCTTTTTCATGTGGAGAAAACCATTTGACAGTTTCATCTCTTTTGAACCATGTCATTTGGCGCTTAGCATAGCGCCTCGAGTTTCTTTTGAGTAACCTGACAGCTTCTTCCTTGTCGTATTTGCCTTCCATGAATCCGAATATCTCAGAATAACCCACTGTCTGAAGGGCATTTAAATGTCTTTTTGCAAATAAAACCTCTGCCTCATCAAACAATCCTTCCGCGATCATTTGATCCATTCGCAAGTCAATTCTGGAATAAAGTTCTTCCCTATTTCGCTCCAGTCCTACTTTGATTACTTTAAATGGCCTCTCCTTTTTTGACTTTATCCGAAAGGAACTGAATTTCTTTCCGGTCCCTCTCCATATTTCCAACGCTCGCATAAGTCGCTGGGGATTTTTTTGATCTACCTTTTCAAAATATATAGGATCATAGGCAGCCACTTCTTTCTGTAAAAACTCTAAGCCTTTATTTTCATATTCACGGATGATCCCTTGCCTTATTTCAGGCGCTACTTCCGGCATTTCATCTAACCCATTTTCGACAGCATCTGCGAACAATCCCGATCCACCAGTCATAATTACCACCTTATGATTTTCAAATAACTCCTCGAGAGTTTTCAAAGCATCTTGTTCAAATTTGCGAACGTCATAATCCTGGTCTATGGACAAGCTATTTATAAAATGATGCGGAACCTGCTTTAGATCATCTGCAGTTGGCTTAGCTGTGCCCAGGTTCATTTCCCGATAAAATTGCCTGCTGTCACAGGATACAATTTCAGTCTTGAATTTTTTGGCTAGATTTAGACATAAATCAGTCTTGCCGACTGCGGTAGGTCCTACTACAAGGATTAAATAATTTTGTATAGACAAAATGGAAATACGATAAAGCTGAGCATCAAAAATCCAAAGTATTGTTATGAAAAGCAAAGAGGTGTTGATTGTTGATAACAATGATTTGAATCGAAGGTTACTAGAAAACTTAATCGGAGAATTCTACAACTTTAAATCAGCAGTAAATGGAATAGATGCAGTGGATAAGGCGTCCAAAATAAAATTTGACATGATCCTGATGGATATTCAAATGCCTTATATGGATGGAATTACCGCCGCGAAGACAATTTGGAGGAAATCACCCTTTCAATGCCCAATTGTTGCTATGTCCCCATATTCTGCGGATTCTGCCAAGAATTGTTTTTTGGAAATGGGTTTTCTAGATCTAATCTCCAAGCCTGTAAGGCCCAAGGAATTATTAAGTACGTTAGGTGATTATTTCCAATCCAAAAGGGATGCGGGTTCGCCTGCACTTGAGGAACCTGCACCTTTAGACAAACAAGTATTTCTGCAGCTATCCAAATATAATTCTTCAAAAACACTTAGGTCTTTGTATATTGATTTTCTTAATGAATTTGACCAATTGATGTCTTCAATAGATGCAGCATTTGAAGAAAAAAACCAGCAGCTCCTGATCGAAAATCTTCATATTATGAAAGGAAATTCAGGAACAATGGGTGCAAATGTCATTTTTTCATTGTCTACCGATGCAGATAAATCGGCCCGATCAGAGGATTGGAAATCTTTACAAATCACATTAAAAAAACTTAAGAATGAGCGTACTATATTTGAGAATTATCTCAAAGATGAAACTACTTTGAATCCATGAATAGCCCAAAAAAAATCCTTTTCGGGGAAGACTCTTCCGTCATACAAAACTTGACTAAAAGCACCCTAGCGTTTGAACAATTTCAAATGAAATCAGCCAGAAATGGCAAGCAGGTATTGGAAATGCTGGAAAAAGAGAATTTCGACCTGATCCTGATGGATCTAAATATGCCTGTCCTGGATGGTGCTAGTTGTACGAGGATGATTCGGGAACTGGCCGACAGTAGTAAATCAAAGCTACCGATCATTGCAATAACAGGCAATATGAATAACTACACCATGGATGAGTTCCGGAAGTTGGGATTTGATGATTTTGTCCAGAAGCCTCTGGACTACGACAGATTACTTGCAACAGTTAAAAAATATCTGATTTGATATGGCAGTAAAATACACAAAGCATTTTTTGGATAAACTTGAAAATCTATTTGCCTCGTCAGATTATGTGTTGCGATACGAGAAAGGAAATTTTAAATCCGGCTATTGTGTATTGAACGATTCGAAAATCGTAATTGTAAATAAATACTTTCCCCTGGAAGGAAAAATAAATGCCCTTATAGACATTCTAATTGAATTGAATTTAGACCCGGCAGATTTTAAAGAAAAAGCAAACCATGACTTCCTCACTGAGCTGAGGCAAACCCAGTTAAAATTTTGAAAGTAACTTTTTTAGGAACCGGCACTTCTCAAGGTGTACCAGTGATCGGATGCTCCTGTCCTGTATGCACTTCCCTTGATTTCAGAGATAAGCGATTAAGATCTTCTTTACATGTGCAGATAGGCAATGTGAGCCTTGTAATCGATACAGGACCGGACTTTCGCACACAGATTCTCAGGGAAGGAATCACCAAGCTCGACGCTGTTGTCTTCACCCATGAGCACAAAGACCATACTGCTGGCTTGGATGATATTCGCCCATTTAATTTTATGCAGCAAAAGGATATGCCAATCTTCGGGAAGCCACAAGTGATCGACCAAATCAAAAGTGAATTCTCATATATATTTAGTGCTAACAGATATCCGGGAGTACCTTTGGTAGAAACTATTGCTATTGGTGACACGCCATTTTCCATAGACGGAATTACGATCATCCCAATACCAGTAATGCACTATAAGCTTCCGATTTTAGGCTTTCGCATAGGAAACTTCACCTACATTACAGACGCAAAAGTTATCCCAGAGGAATCTCTGAGGCTAATCGAGGGGACAGAAATTCTAGTGCTGAATGCCCTTCAAAGAGAAACTCATATTTCCCACTTTACTTTGGATGAAGCCGTAGCAATGGCCCAAAAAATCGGCGCAAAACAAACTTATTTCACTCACGCGTCTCACAAGCTCGACCTTCACAAGGTGGTGGAAGATGAATTACCTGAAGGAATAGCCTTGGCCTATGACGGGCTTCAGCTAACTTTGGACTAATGCATTTAAATTACCATTTCCTGAAGTACCTCTGCCCTGAGCTTGAAAAAGCATTTCATGGGAAAGAAATTATTGCCTGTTTCTCCCAAAACAAAGATGAGTTGATCATCGAGACCGAGGATGCTGAAGAATCAAGATTTATTAGGGCACACCTACTTCCTCCACAGATTTATATTTCTTTCCCCGAAAAATTCCAGCGGGCGAAAAGAAATAGTATCGATTTATTCAAAGAACTGATCGGAGATAAAATTATTGAATGCAACATTCTGAGCTTCGAACGTGCGTTTTACTTTCTTTTAAATTCCGGGAAAATTATCCTTTTCAAATTACATGCGAACAGAAGTAATGTCCTGCTCTACGAGAAAAATGCTGAGCAACCGTTAAAGTTATTTAGAAATGGCATTACAGAAGACCGGGATTTAGACTGGAACTCATTAAATAAATCTTACGAGCTGACCAGGAAACGCTTTGAGGAACTGGAGGGCAATGCTTCCAGATTCCTACCTACTTTAGGATCAATCCCCAGAAACTGGCTAAAAGAGAGAGGCTACCCGGAAGCAGACATCCCAACTAAATGGGAGCTTATCCAGCAACTTTTGGACATGCTGGAAACTCCTCTGTTTTCTTTGGTTGAAAAAAATGGAGAAATCCTCCTGAGCCTCTTACCGGAAGATAATCCAGTTAAAATTTTTTCTGATCCAATCGAATCAGTCAATGAGCTTTTCTACTTGGCTTTGGTAAGGGGGAATTTTGAAAAGGATAAAAACACTTTGCTAAAAAAATACCAGGAGCAGCTCAAGCGCACGAATTCATATATTGAAAAGTCGGCACTCAAACTGGAAGAACTACGAAATTCACCACCTCCTTCTCAGCTGGCAGATGTAATCATGGCAAATCTGCATGAATTCCAAAACGGAAAATTGGAAGCGGAATTACTGGATTTTTATTCAGGAGAAATGATTCAAGTCAAGATCAAACCAAATCAGAAACCGCAGGATCACGCGGCTTCTTTGTATAGAAAAAGCAAAAACAGAAAATTAGAATGGGAGCAACTGGATAAAACAATAGCTGCAAAAATCAATCAGGCAATTTCGATTGAATCCAAGATAAATGAGCTAATGCTGATTGAAGATTTCAGAGGCTTAAAGAATTATAAGAAAACCCATGGTGAGGACAAAGCTCTGCAGAAGGATGCGCTAGTTTTACCATTTAAGACTTTTGAATTTGAGGGATTCCCGATCTGGGTGGGTAAGTCAGCTCAGGCAAACGATGACATGCTCCGCGGCTACACCAAGAAAGACGACATCTGGCTGCACGCACGCATGGTTCCTGGCTCTCATGTACTCATAAAGACATCAGGGCTTAAAAGCATACCCCTGTCCGTTTTAGAGACTGCCGCATCCTTAGCTGCGTTCTATTCTAAAAATAAAAATGAATCTCTCGCTCCAGTGATCCATACCGAAGCAAAATATGTGAGAAAAGTTAAAGGTTCCCCAGCTGGTTCAGTAATTGTAGAAAAGGAAAAAGTATTAATGATTGTTCCTAGAGGGCCAGAGGAAATTTTTGGAAAGGGAAATTAAACGATAAACAGTCACCATTCGCAGTCTGCGATTTTGACCTTCGAGATACTGAAAATTAAATTGGACAAAGTTTTCAAACTTTTGCCTTTTGAAAAGCAATGTTCGCTCCTTCCTTTTTTAAGTTTAGCTTAAAAAATCCAAAAGCTAATTAAAACGGAACTTCGGCTTCACAAATGGTACGTGTTCGGGTGAACTAAAGAAGCATAAAAAAGAGTCCCGAATTTACCCGGGACTCTTTTTGTAATTTTTAGAAGTAGCTTACTCCACTATATGAACTTTCAGCATATTGGTTTTGCCATTAGCTTTTAGAGGCATACTTCCAGTGTTTACTATAATATCACCGGAATTTACATGACCGTCCTCTTTAAGTGTATTCTCAATATCAGTAAATGTAGCATCAGTTGACACTTGATTCTCATAGAAATATGCACGCACACCCCAAACTAGACTCATTTGAGTAATCAATGGTTTATTTCTGGTGAATACAAAAATATTTGCTGAAGGTCTATGGGAAGCAATTCTAAATCCAGTAAAACCAGAGGAAGTAATTCCAACAATTGCTTTTGCTTTCACATTTCGGGAAAGTCTGGATGCCATCAAAATCAAGTTGTTGCTTAGGAAAGTGGCATCATCCTCAGGGATTTTGTAGAGGTTGTGATAGATTTCCGCATTTTTTTCCAAATAGCTAATGATGCTGCTCATTGCTTTTACAGCATTCACAGGATATTTGCCAGAAGCTGTTTCTGCCGAAAGCATTACTGCATCCGCTCCATCCAATACCGCATTTGCGACATCGTTAGTTTCAGCACGAGTAGGACGAGGATTTACGATCATGCTTTCCATCATCTGGGTAGCGATAATCACAGGCTTACAGGCAAGCTTACATTTCTCTACAATTCTTTTCTGCCAAAGAGGTACTATCTCCATAGGAACTTCCACTCCCAGGTCACCACGAGCCACCATGATTGCATCTGTCGCCGCAATGATCGCATCAATATTCTCCAATGCTTCAGGCTTCTCTATTTTCGCAACTATCTTACAAACTTTGCCTTTTGCTTCAATTCTTTCTCTAAGATCGATGATATCTTCTGCAGATCGCACAAATGAAAGTGCTATCCAGTCCACTTCTTGCTCTAGCCCGAAAGCTAGATCCTCGATATCTTTCTCTGTAAGTGATGGAGCACTAACTTTAGTGTTAGGAAGGTTAATACCTTTTCTAGATTTCAGTATGCCACCGTGAATCACTGTACAATTCACATTTTTACCGTCGGTATCAATTACCAAAACTTCTAGGTTGCCATCGTCGATGAGAATTCTGTCTCCTGTCACTACATCATTTGGAAGATTCTGATAGACAGTACTTACCAGATGGCTTGTTCCGATTACGGGATCGTTAGTAATAGTTATTTTCTCTCCGGCCTTAATTTCCACTCCGTTATTCTCTACTTCGCCAACACGGATTTTAGGACCTTGAAGATCCTGCAGAATACCAAGGTTAAGACCTTCGTCCTTGTTAATCTGTCTGATTATTTTCGCTACTTCAGCATGAATATCGTGAGTACCATGCGAAAAATTTAAACGAAAAACATTTGCTCCGGCAACTGCCAGACTCTTGATGGTTTCGTAGTTATTGGAAGCAGGGCCTATAGTTGCTAGAATCTTTGTTTTATTGAAATGGCTCATTAGGGGATTAATAAGTTAACAGGTTTTCTTTTGATTTAAGTTTAGTCACGTCCAGCTTCATCACATTTTGAATCTCGGGATTTTTCACCAGCTGGTCAGCAAATGTATTAATACTTATTTGAAAGGTACGGTCTTGTACCAAAAGGAAATAATCCATTGATTTTAATTCCGGTATCAGATAAGACACTTGATTTGTCGAGTTTAAAGCTTTATTTCTTAATAGCTGAATAAAACCGTGGGGTAAAGAAAGGAAATATTGGGAGATTTTCAGAGCAGGTGAGGTCACAAAGTCTAACACAATATCCTCCCACATAACAAGATTCAGATCCAAATCCCTATTGATCATCCAAGCCATTTTATAGTCCTTAACGGGCGATACAAGCCCAATAAGGTCAAAATCATATGTATGTTCTATTAGTAATTTCGCCTTCTTCATGCGGGGAAAAAATGAATCGAAACAAAGTTAGAAAATTTAATCCAACTTCATGGCGAGACAATTTGCATAAAAATTTACTTGAATCTTTTCTTTGTCAATTAGGCATTAAATATATTTCTTTGCGAAGTGTTATTAACTAAACTGATCACAAAATGTCTGAAATTGCACAAAAAGTAAAAGCCATCATCGTTGACAAACTTGGCGTAGAAGAGTCTGAAGTTACTTTGGAGGCGAGCTTTACCAACGATCTTGGTGCTGATTCTCTTGATACTGTAGAATTAATTATGGAATTCGAAAAAGAATTCAATATCTCTATCCCTGATGATCAGGCAGAGCAAATCGGTACTGTTGGACAAGCAGTTACCTATTTGGAAGCTAACGTAAAATAATAATTCCTAAATTCATTCTATGAATTTAAAAAGAGTTGTTGTAACAGGTATAGGTGCCCTCACACCAATAGGCAATACCGCAGAAGAATTCTGGCACGGTCTGTCTAATGGTGTGAGCGGTGCTGCGCCGATTACCAAATTCGATGCTTCACTTTTCAAGACGCAATTTGCCTGCGAGGTAAAAAATCTGGACGTAGAGCAATTTATCGACAGAAAAGAAGCTCGAAAAATGGATCCTTTTACTCAGTATGCCATGATTTCTGTAGAAGAAGCCATGACTGACTCAGGATTGGATCTAGAAAAAATCGATAAATCAAGAGCCGGAGTAATCTGGGGATCAGGAATCGGAGGGTTAAGAACTTTCCAGGATGAAGTAACTTCTTTCTCCACCGGAGACGGAGCACCTCGTTTCAATCCATTCTTCATTCCCAAAATGATCGCTGATATCAGCGCTGGCTTTCTATCTATTAAATATGGTTTTCGCGGTCCAAACTTTGTAACAGTCTCCGCATGTGCTTCCGGTACCAATGCCCTAATTGATGCATTCACTTACATCAGAATGGGAAAAGCTGATATTTTTATCAGCGGTGGATCAGAAGCGGCAGTCACTGAAGCGGGTGTTGGTGGATTCAATGCGATGAAAGCCCTTTCCCAAAGAAATGAATCTCCTGAAACAGCCTCTAGGCCGTTTGATAAAGACAGGGACGGGTTCGTTTTAGGCGAAGGAGCTGGAGCACTGATCCTAGAAGAATACGAGCACGCAAAGGCACGTGGAGCCAAAATCTATGCAGAACTTGTAGGTGGCGGAATGACTGCTGACGCATATCATATCACTGCTCCTCACCCAGACGGTTTGGGAGCAAGCAGTGTAATGAGAATTGCTTTGGAAGACGCTAATCTTAAGCCGGAGGACATCGATTACATCAATGTTCACGGAACATCTACGCCACTGGGTGATGTAGGTGAGACAAAAGCAATTCAACAAGTCTTTGGAGAGCATGCTTATAAGCTAAACATTAGCAGCACTAAATCCATGACAGGTCATTTATTGGGAGCTGCAGGAGCTATCGAAGCGATCGCATGTATCTTTGCCATGAATAAAGGCATTGTACCCCCTACGATCAATCACTTCACAGATGATGAAGCATTCGATCCAAAGTTAAATTTGACTTTCAACAAAGCGCAAGAGAGAGAAATAAATTATGCGTTGAGTAATACGTTTGGATTTGGTGGACATAATTGTTCAGTAATTTTCAAAAAATATAATTAATCTGGATTTTGAAATTATTTCAAAGGCTCGGGTTTAAAAATCTCTTCTTAAGTTTAAAAGACAAAAGGCTTGCTTCCTCCATCAGGTTGATGACGGGGAGCAGGCCTTTTAATTTATCCCTTTACAAACTTGCACTGACTCCTTCAAGTCTCGGGGAAGAGACCTCACAGGGGTTTAGAATCTCCAACGAGCGCTTGGAGTTTTTGGGAGATGCTGTCTTAGGAGCTGTAATTGCAGAGTTTCTATTTCAAAAATACCCTTATAGGGATGAGGGGTTTCTAACGGAAACGAGGTCCAAACTCGTAAATAGAGAAACTCTAAACGACATTGGAATAAAAATAGGGCTGCGGAAAGCCTTGGATATGGAGATCGGTGACCGAAACTTCACCGGTAATAAATCTCTGTACGGAGATATGCTGGAAGCTTTTCTTGGAGCCATTTACTTGGACAAAGGCTATCATTTTACCAAAAAATTTATCATCCGAAGAATTCTACTTCATTTTGATGTGGAAGGTATGATTGCCACCACAACAAACTACAAAAGTAAGATTATCGAGTGGTCTCAAAGAGAAAATAAACAGGTTGAATTTGTAGTGGTTAGTGTTAGCGGAAACCAGAGATTCAAAGAGTTCAAGGTTGCTTTGCAGGTAGGTGGAGAAGAAATAGCTCAAGGAAAAGGAAGCACAAAAAAGAAAGCAGAACAGGAAGCTTCCAAAAATGCCTGCGAAACACTAAAAATTGCAACTTAGCTGAGTAATTTTAGGATCAATTAATCCATTCATGTCTTCAATCAAAATCGCCGGAGCAACTGTCAATCAAACACCGCTGGACTGGTCAGGCAATCTGAACAGAATCATTCTTGCTATTGAAGAAGCAAAAAGGCAAAACGTAGAAATTCTTTGCCTACCCGAATTGGCTATTACGGGATATGGATCCGAAGATTTGTTTTTAAGCTATTGGTACCCAAAAAAAGCACTGGCACAACTTGAGCTGTTAGTCCCTCATTGCAAAGACATAACTGTAATCGTCGGTTTACCAGTCAGGATACAGGACAAAGTATATAACACAGTTGCCATTATTGAAAATGGGACCGTCAAGGGATTTGTAGCAAAGCAATACCTAGCCATCGATGGAGTTCATTATGAATTCCGCTGGTTTACTCCCTGGAAAGCCAATGAGGTGATTGAAATTGAATTTTTGGATCAGATGGTTCCTCTTGGTGATCTTACTTTTTATCACAAAGACATTCACTATGGATTCGAGATCTGTGAGGATGCATGGCGGGGTAAGCTCAGACCTGGTTACAGACTTTGCGAACGGAACGTAGATTTGATATTTAATCCCAGCGCAAGTCATTTCGCTATGGGAAAATCACAGCTTCGGACAGAACTACTCGAAGAAAGCTCAAAACTTTTTGATTGCTACTATTGCTATGCAAATTTGCTAGGAAATGAAGCCGGTCGAATGATCTTCGACGGTGAAATCATGCTGGCAAAATCAGGAGAAATCCTCTCAAGAAACAGACTTCTTTCCTTTGATGATTTTCAGGTGAACAGTTTTTATCTCGATCCTAAAACTCAAGGCGTCGCTCCTGTCAATCCAAAAAATGAAGAATTTACCCAAGCTTCGGCTTTGGCACTTTTTGACTACATGAGGAAAAGTAAAAGTTCAGGGTTTGTACTTTCTCTTTCCGGAGGAGCGGATTCATCCTCCATAACCATTCTTGTAGCAGAGATGGTCAAGCGCGGAATAAATGAATTGGGACTTGAAGGGTTTTGCAAAAAAGCAGGGATTAAAACTTTACCGACCTCGAAAAATCCTGAAAAGGAACTGATGAGGCAAATTCTAACTACAGCTTATCAAGGAACCAAAAACTCATCTGATGACACCTTTTCCTCAGCTCAAACTCTCGCTGAAAGTATAGGTGCAACCTTCTATCACTGGGAAATAGATGAGGAAGTAAAATCCTACACTTCCAAAATAGAGAATGCCATTGGCAGAAAACTGACTTGGGAACAGGACGATATTACTCTTCAAAACATCCAAGCAAGAAGTCGCTCTCCTATCATCTGGATGCTGGCGAATATTAATAATGCTTTGCTGCTTTCTACTTCCAACCGAAGTGAAGGGGATGTGGGCTACGCTACCATGGATGGCGATACATCCGGAAGTATTTCCCCTATTGCAGCTGTAGACAAATTCTTTATTCTCAATTGGCTTAGGTGGGCTGAAAAGAATCTAAACCATGCTGGACTTGCGAAAGTCAATTCCCTTCAGCCGACAGCAGAACTTCGGCCATTGGAAAGAACACAGACGGACGAAAAGGATCTGATGCCATACACGGTAATCCTGGAAATAGAAAAACTTGCCATACGGGATAGGCGTTCTCCGATGGATATATATCTAATCCTTTCGGATGAATTGGAATTGGAAACTGCCGTTTTGAAAGGCTATATCAAAAAATTCTTCCAACTTTGGTCTCGCAATCAATGGAAACGGGAAAGACTTGCTCCCTCTTTTCATCTGGATGAATTCAATGTGGATCCAAAAACCTGGTATAGATTTCCGATTTTGTCTGGAGGCTTCTCCGAGGAACTCGCTCAATTAGATCAATTATAAATTATAGAATATGCTTGAATTAATCATGAACTATATCATTTGGGATCCTAGCCCATCCGTCATTCCTGGCTGGGAAAGACCGCCATGGTATAGTATCCTTTTTGCAGCTGGTTTTGTTATTTCCCAGCAATTCATGGTTCACTTTTTTAAGAAAGAAGGCCAAAATCCTGAATTAGTTGACAAGTTGACCATCTATATGGTTGTTGCTACGATAGTTGGGGCAAGGCTTGGTCATGTCCTTTTCTATGAGCCAGCAAAATACCTGAGCAATCCAATAGAGATTCTAAAAGTGTGGGAAGGCGGATTGGCAAGTCATGGAGCAGCTATTGCCATACTTTTCGCGCTGTGGTTATATTCCAAAAGAACCCCAGGCCAAAGCTACCTTTGGGTAGTAGACAGAATAGTGATTGTGACTGCAATGACGGGTGCATTAATTCGTTTTGGAAATTTAATGAATTCGGAGATTGGAGGAAAGGACACTGGATCTGACTATGGGATAGTTTACGCTTGGGATACGGAAGAATTGCTATCTACTTTGAAAGTTCCGATTGAGTCTATCGACCCATACAAACCAGACGATAGGCAAAATGAATTGGTTGGGAATGGAATTGTTCCGATGAACATAGATATTAAGATCAATAAAGGGACATATTCTCTGGAAGAATTAGAAAGTACGCTGAGAAGAGATATTAAATATGCCTTGACCCAGTTCAAGTCCAGCCAGGATTACTTAGCAGAACCGGTAGAAAGTCCGTTGGATATGTCTTTAGCTGACAAAGGAGATCATTATCTGGTGACTGTGCGGACTTTTGGAAGGACAAAGCATCCTACTCAGGTTTACGAGTCGCTCTCTTACTTTGTGATTTTCTTGGTTCTTTACGGGCTTTGGAACAAGTATAAACAAAGATTACCTGAAGGAATTCTTCTCGGAATATTCTTGATCACGGTATTTGGGATGCGGTTTATTTGGGAGTTTTTCAAGGAAAGTCAAGTTGACTTTGAAGATTCCATGGCCTTTAATATGGGACAATTACTTAGTATACCGCTTGTGATCGCCGGAATTATATTAGTAATAAGAGCACTGAAAAATGGCCTAAAGCCAATTCAAGATTAAGGAACTGGATCATGCCCGTGGCCTCCCCAAGGGTTGCAGCGGGCTATGCGTTTCAGCCCCATCCATCCTCCTTTCAAAACCCCATGCTTTAAAATAGCGTCCTTCATGTAATGGCTACATGTAGGTGTGAATCTGCAACTAGAGGGTAATAAGGGAGAAATGGTGTATTGATAAACCAATACTGGAAATATAGCTATCTTTCGAAGAATGGATTTTGCCATGAATAAGACCTATAATTGTGGTCACTACGTAATTAACCAATAATAAACTTTCAGAATTCCCTCTTGATCCTCAAGAAAACAAATTTCCTTTACTTCTCTTTAATATTCTTTACTCTACTAATAGGGTCAGGGAAGAATACTGCTTATGCTCAAGGTGATATTTCCTTGCCTTCAGCAAGTGATACTACTCCTGATAGTGTGAGGGTCAATAATATATTTATCGTAGGAAATGAAAAGACAAAGAAAAGTGTCATTCTGAGAGAGCTGGATTTTACTACCAATTATTTATACGATTGGAATACCTTTTTGGAAATACTGATAGCTGACCAGAAAAAAATTTATAACCTACGGCTTTTTACCTCAGTGGAAATCACTCCGCTAATCACAGCAGAGGATCAAGTGGAGATCCTGATCACTGTCAAGGAACGGTGGTATATAGTACCACAGATCATTTTCGAACTTGCCGATAGAAATTTCTCAGAATGGTGGACTAATCAAAACCGTGATTTCTCACGGGTAAATTACGGACTAAGACTCAGTCATAGTAACGTAGGCGGGAGAAACGACAAATTAAAATTCGCCGGGCAATTAGGCTTTACCAAAGCATTGGATTTACAATACAGTAAGCCTTATATAGATAAAAAACAGAAACACGGTCTTGCTGCACAGCTTACTTACAAGGAAAATAAGACAATTCCAATTAAGTCAGAATACAATAAACAGGTATTCTATTCCAACGAACAGGAAGATATAATTAGGAAAAACTTTGCTGCAGCATTGCGTTACACTTACCGTAGAAGCTACTACAACTATCATTTCCTTACTTTAGGTTATAGCTCTACTTGGGTTGCGGATGATGTGCTTACGGAAAACCCGGAATATTTCCAACATGGGGGAAATAAGCTACGATTTGCCTTTGCTACTTATACATTCAGACATGATAGAAGAGACAATGTCTCGTATGCTACAGATGGGGAACTTCTCCAGCTATCAGTGACTAAATATGGTATAATTTATACAGACGAATTGGATGAAGTCGAAGTGAACCTCACAGCAAATAAATATTTTAAGATCTCTGATAAATTCCACTTCAATACTGGTCTTACCGCCAATTGGTTCTTAAGTGCAAGTCAACCATATACCTTAGTCAGGGGTATTGGATATAGTCCAAATTTCGTGAGGGGCTATGAATTGAATGTGGTAGAAGGGCAACAGCTATATGTACATAAAAATAGCTTTAGGTGGAAATTCGTGGATTGGAAAATAGATATTTCCAATTTGATACATATGGAACAATTCAACACTATACCTATTCGCCTTTACCTAAGTGCAAATTTTGATCATGGCTATGTAAAGGATAGAAATAATATCCCTGAAAATTCCAGACTTGCCAATAAATACTTAATGGGATATGGCACAGGAATAGATCTGGTGGGATTTTACGATGCGGTACTACGGTTTGAATACTCCATGAATAACAGTAAAGAAGGTAACTTCTTCTTTAACTTTTCAGCACCTTTCTAATTAATCTTCTGAAAAAAAGATAGTTAAATGAATTGAACTTCAAGTTTTTAACTAAATTAGTTAAGACTTTTTCCAATTCATTATGAAGCAATTGATTTTTTTCTGCTTCCTGCTCTGCACATTTTTTATTGCAAAAGCACAAACAGACCCACTCACTCAGGTTCATGGAGCCCGAAGTCAGGGCATGGGCAATCTTCGCGTACATGGAATGGATAGCTGGAGTTATTTCAATAACCCGGGCGGGCTTGCGAAACTCGAAAACTCAGCGATTTCAGTAGGATATGATAATAGATTTGGGATAAAGGAATTAAGCACCGTTGATCTTGTCGGAGCATGGAAAATAAAAGCTGGAACCTTGGGCTTTGGTATTACACACTATGGAGGAACGTTATTCAATCAGCAAGCTCTCGGTGTAGCCTTCGCAAATCAATTGGGAATAGTGAGTGTTGGAGGAAAGCTCGAATGGTTTCAAACTCAAATAGAAGGATTTGGAACCGGAGGCAGCCTTATTTTTAGCCTTGGAGGAATGGCAGAACTTAGCCAGACTTTCTCCATAGGAGCAAGCATATCCAATCTTAATCGCTCAAAAATTTCCAAAGACTCTGAAACCAGGCTACCTACCGGTGTAAGCTTAGGCATATTTTATTCCCCTAATGATCAACTTCAATTCCATCTCGAGATAGAA
>TARA_R110002012_G_scaffold139040_2_pt1 | contig 43679 bp, 37 predicted proteins | sample TARA_R110002012 | Tara Oceans TARA_R110002012 (sample SAMEA4396515) | marine metagenome | biome: Westerlies Biome; feature: [DCM] deep chlorophyll maximum layer (ENVO:01000326); material: water (ENVO:00002006), including particulate matter (ENVO:01000060) such as... | depth 40 m
TGAGTGGCTGCAGATATTGCAGGGTTTTCAAGAGGATATCCGTGTTCCAGATTGGGTCGTGGCCATCAGTAAAAGCGACAGCACCCGCATGGTGCAGATCGATCATTTCACTCAGCTCCTCCCCTTTGCGCCCAAGTGTAACGGCAGCCATCGGATGAACCGTGGTCACTTTGCCTCGTCCCTTTGACTTTAGGTACTCGATATCGTTCTTCGTTTGTATGGTGGGGTGGGTGTCGGGCAGCAGGCACACATCTGAGAAACCTCCTGCGGCGGCAGCTTTCAACCCGGAGTTCAGGTCTTCTTTGTGCTCCATGCCCGGGTCGCAAAAATTAGCCCGCAGATCGAACCAGCCTGGCGTTACGATCAGGTCTTTGCCCTCGATAACCTTTCCTGCACTGTTAGTTTCCTTCAAGCCCAGGTAGTCGATTTTCCCATTTTTTATGGAAAGGTGGACTTTTTTCAGATGGAATTCCGAGGAGGGGTTGATCAGTTTTACACCTTTCAGGTATAGGCTACTCATAGGAAACGAAGTAATAAGACCTCAATAAGTAAAAATGCTAACGCCAAAATTAAGGCATATTTCCACAATTCCTTTCCATTGAAGCGTTCGTTCAAATTCTTTTCGAGATCTTCCGGTGAGAGCACATTGATAATCTCTTTTTTCTCCACCGTGTTGAACAACTCCAACACCGACTCTTCCGGCAAGGGTTTGAGTTGCGATTCGCCTTTCTCCAGATTGAACGCCAGTGCATCCACCAGTTCGTCCCTGAACTTCACGTCGTAGTAGCCAGCCTGCATCATAAACCTGGGCAGCTCCAGCCTTACATTGGCCCCCACCGCCTGCTGACCGGGCACAATTTCCTGCCCATTGCCGCTGAGCTTGTACAGGTCGGTATCAGTTACTTCCGACCCATTGACGGTGAGCAGTATTTCATCAAGCGTATAGTAAAGTCGGCCCTTTGTGCTTCGGGCACCGATAGCCATTTTGTACATGATGGGCACAAACAAGGCGTTGTTGGAAAACGTGCTGCTGGTCGGCGCCAGAGAAGAAGCCAGCAGGTACAAAACCCCCGAAGAGGCATTTGCTCGGGTCAAATAGGGAGCGCCTGACCTGTATTTCAGCAAATGACCGCCATTGTTACCCCAGCTCATTTGCATAGCAGCGGCTGGCATTTCCATTTTTTCGGAAGAGGCCTCAAAAATGTTTTTAAAGAAAGGGTTATTGAGATCGGGTTGAGTAATCTCCTGCAGGTTGGTTTGCACACTTTGCCTGAGCGCACTGTAGATATTCGCCCACCCGCTATCAAAACTTTGGGACGATGGAATGATCAAGACCGTTCTCCCATTATCGAGCGAGCTCTTGATAAAAGCTTCCAGGCCGCTGTTTAGCTGATCCACCTCGTTGATCACCAGCAACTCGGCATCCTCAAAGCTCCCGTAGTCAATATTGCCAGCATCGAAGGACTGCAAATCGAACAAAAGCTCGTTGGCAAACACCCTGCCAATGGCAGAAGAGGCTGTTCTGCCACGAATCTCCATAATGCGCACCCTGGGCGACTGGTTCAGCGTCAGGTAGAACTCATTGTCGAAAAGAATAGGGAAATCGTCAATGCTGAGATGGCACCGGTTGAAGTCCTCGAGCGCCATGTTGAGTTCAAATGAAAGGGTGGTTTGCCCATTGGGTACCAGGTCGGTAGTGAGCGCCCCCACCTGAATATCGTTGACAAAAAACTTGACCGGCATATCAGTTTTTATTTCCTCGCCCGTATTGCGAAGCGAAACGAAAAGGGTGTTGGTTTGACCCTCTATTAGAAAAGGGCTTTCGAGGTACACCGTGTCGATGAAAATATTGGCGGAAACAGGAAAGGAAATTGGCAGCAGCTTGAAATTGTTGACGGAGTCGCCATCCGATACCGGCTGCTCAGGGTTGTAGGCAAAGTCGCTGATCCAGTAAATGTCTTTTTCAGTGGCGCCCAGCTCCATTCGGCCAATGATCTCGTCGGGCGATCGCACGATAGATGAGTAGCTCAGCTCAGTAAGCAACTCCTCCACATCCACCTTGCTTTTGGCATGATTGGAAAACGGCGCAAAATCGTTGGTGATAAGCTGAAAGCGTGTTTCTCTTGGGTAAGCCTTGAGCACTTCACTGATCATGCCAATGCTTATGTCCAGCCCGGGCGCTTCTGTACCCGTCAGGTTGCTCATGCTCTGCGAGTTGTCGAGGTACAGCACCACGTCGCCGCTCAGCTGCTTGCCGTCGTTGGAAGGCAGGAAAGGCTGCGCAAAGGCCATGACAAGGAAAAAGACGGTCGCTAGCCTGGAAAACAGCACCAGCCAATGTTTCAGCTTTAGCTTGGAGCTGCTCGTTTGCTTCACATGCTTGAGCATGTTCACATTGGAGAAATATATTTTTTTCGCCCTGCGAAAATTAAACAGGTGAATGAGGATCGGAATAGAAAGTGCAAGAAGAGCCCAAAGGAATTGAGGAAATAGAAAATTCATGAAATGACTGTCTTCTTCTTTTTGTTAATCTCTAAACGGAATCCAAAGTAGAAGGATTGCCGATGATTTGGAAAGATAATGGAAAGCTTTGTCATATTTTTTCTATCAAGGGTATTAAGTAGGGCAAAAAGCACTTAAAACAAATTCATAATTCAACTTTCAAAGCTGTTTAACTACCCCGGCCCTAAAGGGAGAAAACAGCTTTGAAAGGCATCTTTTCCACTTAGGGTTGGGGTAAAAAAAGAAGACTTTCAAAGAAAGTAGTTTTAAGTGCACACACCATGGGGTATTAAGCCCTAACTTTAAGGTATGAACAATCGGCGGTACGTAAGCTTCTTAGCCCTCATTGGGCTGATTACTGGTCAGCTACTGAGCATTGGTGTGCTGGCGCAAACTATTCCCACCGACCTTGGCAATTTCAGTGAGTCGCTCAGGAAAATTGAGTTAGAAAACTACGGCGGCCAGCCCTATTCGCTTTCTTCTTTCGAAAACCAAAAACTCACCCTTTTGATCCTAATGGCCCACGATTGCCCTATTTGCCAGCAGTACACAGGCAAGTTCAGGGAATTGGCGCAAGTAGAGGGACTTAGCGTGATAGGGATTGCTCCCAGCGAAGGAGAAACCAAAGAAACCGCTGCGGCTTTTGCTGCCAAATACAAATTCGGCTTCCCCATTCTGCTCGACAGCCACCAGGTGGTCACTCATATTCTGAAAGCCAAAGTAACTCCTGAAGTTTTTCTTTTCAACCGAACGGGCGACCTGCTCTACAGGGGCAAAATAGACAATTGGTTTTATGAGCTGGGCAAGTACCGAAACGTCGTCACCGAGCACTACCTCGACGATGCCATTGCCGCCGCTCTTGTCGGCAAAGCCATCAACCCAAACAAAACGGAGCCGATTGGCTGCATGCTCAACATGAGTATGAAACATCACTAATCGGCTGGGAAATAGCCCCTAATTTCCCCGCTACCCTTTGCACAAACCAGTTCGGCGAAATCGGCAGTTTCATTCTTGCCGTCCTAAATTTGTTTTGCCTATTTTCGCTCACCAAAACAAGCACAATCAATTATGAGTCAATATAGTAAGTGGTATCACCCCTATAAATACGATGCTAAGTACAAGAAGAAGGTAGCCTACTTTAGCATGGAATTTGCCATTGACCAGGCACTGAAAATTTACTCCGGAGGCCTTGGGTTTCTGGCAGGCTCCCACATGCGCAGTGCTTATGAGCTTAAGCAGAACCTGGTTGGCGTTGGCATTTTGTGGCAGTACGGCTACTACGACCAAACCCGCAACATGGATCAGTCGTTGGGCGCTGTGTGGACAGAGAAAAACTACAGCTTTCTGGAAGACACGGGTATCATTGTCGATGTTCCCATTTTCGACAATGGCAGTGTGAAGGCCAAGGCGTATGCCCTCAAGGCCGACACCTTTGGCAGTGCGCCCATCTATCTGCTGAGCACCGATATTCCAGAGAATGACTACCTGTCACGCACGATTACCCACAGGCTTTACGAAGACAACGAGCTGACAAGGGTTGCGCAAAGCATGGTGCTGGGCGTGGGTGGCTACAAGGTGATTGAAGCCCTGGGCGGTGCCGACATTTACCACCTCAACGAAGGCCACGGATTGCCAGCCTTTACTCACATGTATGCGCAGGCAGCCGATAAAAAGAAGCTGAAGAGCAAATGCGTATTCACCACGCATACACCGGAAAAAGCCGGCAATGAAGAACATTCCCTTGAGCTGCTGAACAAAATTGGCTTTTTCCCTACTGGCTGGAAGCAGGAAGAAGTAGATTGGATCACGGACAAATCGGGTAAAGTGAGCTACACGGTGGCTGCGTTGCGGCTGGCCAAAAAAGCCAATGCGGTGTCAAAAATCCACGCCAAGGTGTCGAAAGAAATGTGGGGCACATTTAAAGATACGTGTGAAATAATCCCCATTACCAACTCTCAAAATGTGAGCTACTGGGCCGACAAAGAGCTGAACACCGCCCTGGAGAAAAATAATGACAAGGCTTTGATAGCCAGAAAGAAGGAGATGAAAAGCGAGCTTTTCAAAATTGTGGCCGATCAGTCGGGCAAGCTGTTCGACCCTGACGTACTCACCATCGTGTGGGCCAGAAGGTTTGCTGCCTACAAAAGGCCCGACCTGCTGCTCAAAGACTTCGACAGGTTCCGAAAGCTGGTTACCAACACCAAAAGACCCGTGCAAATCATTTGGGCAGGCAAGCCCTACCCCAAAGACTACGGCGCCATCGACATCTTTAACCACCTCGTGAGGGTGTCCAAAGAGTTTGCCAATTGCACGGTGCTGACAGGCTATGAGCTGGCACTGAGCCGCTCACTGAAAAACGGCAGCGACATTTGGTTGAACACGCCCAGAAAGCCCAGAGAAGCTTCAGGCACCAGCGGCATGACAGCAAGCATGAATGGCAGCGTGAATTTATCGATTCAGGATGGCTGGATTCCGGAGTTCGGCAAGCACGGTGTCAACAGCTACCTGATTCCTGACGGCACCGACTTCAACGACCATCCAAAGCTGGACCAGGAGGACTTTGAGGGGATGTACAAGATCCTTGAAAAGGAGATTCTTCCTACTTACTACGACAAGCCCGAAAAGTGGCTGGAAGTGATGAAAAACAGTATGAGAGATGTGGTGCCGTATTTCAGCAGCCACAGAATGGTCGACGAGTATTACGAAAAACTTTACTCATAAAGCAATTGGGGCAGTTGATTGGATCAACTGCCTTTATTTTTTCAACTGAACTTAAAAAGGCTTTAGGGCACAAATACAGCCTCAAGCACGGGTGATGCATCCTTTTTGCCGAGTGCCTTCAGTACTTTGAAATGGCTCGCCACTGCGTCCCGAAGCCTGCGCTTCGACTTATATGGATGCCCAAACTCCTCCGAGGTCTCTTTCACGATCTTGGAAAGTTTGTGGTAGTGCACATGGCAGATATTGGAGAAGAGGTGGTGTTCCACCTGATAGTTCAGCCCTCCTACATACCAGGAGAGTAACCTGTTGTGCTGCGCAAAATTGGCAGTGGTGTGTAGTTGGTGTACAGCCCAGGTATTGTAGATATTACCGGTTTCATCAGGCACGGGATATTCGGTACCCTCCACCACATGCGCCAGCTGAAAAACTACTGCCAGAATGAAGCCGGCGATGTAGTGCATCACAAAGAAGCCTATCAACACATGCCACCACGCAAAAGGCAATACCAACATGGGTATTACGATGATGTAGGCGTAGTAGGCAATTTTGGTAAATATCAATACTGACCATTCCTTCAGCTCAGTCGTCTTTTGTTTTTTGATCTGACCGGCTCTTTTGTACCTGGTGAGACGCTCAAAGTCTTTGAACACAATCCAGATAAACGACAGAAGGCCATAGAAAAACCACGCATAGATAAACTGGAACTTGTGGAAGGGCTTCCAGTCGGTGTGGGGACAAAAACGAAGCACGCCTCTTGGTTCAATGTCTTCGTCGGTTCCGTCAACGTTGGTAAATGTGTGGTGGAGCACATTGTGCTGCACCTTCCAGTTGAATGCATTGCCGCCCACCATGTTCAGGGAATAGCCGAGCAGCGTATTTACCCATTTCTTTTTTGAATAGGCACTATGGTTGGCATCGTGCATCACTGACATGCCAATGCCCGCAAGGCCAAACCCCATAACGGCACTCATGGCATAAAACACATAGAGGCTTGAAAAAGAGCCTGCTACAATGACTGCGTAGGGACCGAAATACAGCGTAAACATGGCAATAGTCTTGAAGACCATGGCCGTGTTGGCATTGCGGCTAATGTTTTTCGTTTTGAAGTACTGATTGACTCGGTGATTCAGAGTAGTGAAAAAGTCGTACTCCTTCGACACAAATTTAATGGATTGGCTCATGTAGCTTTTATTGGTGTTAAAGTGACCTTCGCTAGAATGAGTGATCCAATGAAGAGCAGCGATGTGAGACTAGATAAAAGGAAAATTGCTGGTAAGAATGAAAATAATTCGGGACGGCATCTGCAATATAGCCCTTATGACCCTGCATAGCTACACAAATCTGATATATCTGGCAGGCGGGAAATTACTTAAAGAATTAAAAATGCCGTCGGTGCTACCTTATGCTGAACTTCCGACAGATATGGCAGGGGTGCAACATGCTCCAATTTTCGATTTCAATAGGGCCAATTTTGACTGGAGCATGTTCAACAATCATGCATTTCTCATTTCTTTCTCACAATATACATACAATACTTAGTGGTTGACTTATGGCCTGATTCGTCATCTTCGTACCTGTAAACCAGGGATGAATCATTTACCGTCTCAAAATCTGGGTTTGAATTGCTTATTGCTCCCTTTAAGATCCTGACTTTGGAACCGGTATCCTGTACACATACGCAAATCAAGCCATTGGGCTTTAGGTCGTTGGCAATTTTATTGATCAAAGAAGTTTCTTTTTGCCTGTCACGTTGCTCAAAATGAAACATGGAGTCGAGCAATACAATGTCAAAATCCCCATAGTTATCAAAATCATATATATTACTGACCACCCCAGTGATTTTCAGGTTTTCTGCGTTGGATATGCCAATCATCTGGTCAATGCCGACTTTTGAATTATCGACTCCGGTTACGGTATATCCGAGTCTTGCCAGGGCTACGGCATCCCGCCCTTGTCCACAACCTAAGTCGAGGAGTTTTCCTTTGGATTCGTGGTTTTTGAAAAACTCAACCAACTCTGTATATGGCGCTCCAAATAGATTTTCAGTCTCGTAGTATTTGTCGTAGTCAGCCATTTATTGATTTCCTGATTTAGATTGGCGTTCTGCGCTAGACAGGTCATGCAGTATGGGGATTGATAAGAACTACCGCCTTCCTCCACAATAGCCAAGCTTTGCCAACCGTAGCTTTTGCAAAGGCTGCCCAATGATAAAATTAACCGATGTGGCAGAGAATCCAAGCGAGTTGCCCCTCATAGCAAGCGAAGCCCACTTTCATAGCACCGAAGTGTTAACGGCCATCTTGTAGGAGTGCGGCCATTTTGGTTGGTATAATCCTTCCCCAGCAAATGACAAGAGGATGTCTCTTACGGGTGCCGGATACAGGACGCAAGCATCCAATATGGCTTTGACAATTCTCTGTTTGGCCATCAATAACCTAATCCCAGGATTTGAGAATCCTTCACAAGTTTTTCAAGCTGTGATTCCCTAACCTTATTCTGCTGTTCCTTTACACGTAAAACATCGTGAAGCAGTATCCGTCGATGTTTGCCCACTTTTTTGAAAGGAATCCGTCCTTGTTCCAATAACTTGATGATGAAAGGCCTGGAAACATTCAGTATATCAGCTGCCTTTTGGGTAGACAATTCAGCATCCTCCGCTACTATATCTACCGATTTGCCATCCGACATATTAGAAAGCACTTCTATAAGATGGATTAATGCCTTTTCTGGGATCATTATATCCTCTCCCTGAAGAGTTATCCTTACCTCATTCGACTTAGAAGATTTTCTCCTCCCTGCAAATTGAGAAAGCCTTGCAACCGACTCCGAAGCCATCTGTTGCTCCTTTTTAGTAATCTGTTTTTTAACCGTGCTCATGTCCAACAGTTTGCTACAAATATATAAACGAAATATTCGAAACAAATGTTTTATACGAAACAGTATGACGATTGGCGCTAACCACTGGCGATTGGAGTTGTTTAATAGACTTCGCTAGCCAACTAGCCACGCATTATTAACCGCAGCTTTAGCGGAGACTGGCCGATGTTAAATTAACTTTTGTGGCGGAGATTCCGGCGAGCTTCTGATTGCATCAAGCCTAGCCCCGTGCGTGGAAGGTTGTGTTGAGCGCATTTATTCGTACTTGGAAAGGTCAACTTCGGCCATTCCTGCAGACTTCCGAAGCTCGTTGTACATTGTCTTGTAGACATCGGCCTCGTCGTCTGTCATATTAAATACCACGTTCACTAGCCCCCACTCAAGTTGATCCATTAGAGTTAAATGTTGTCGGATTTGTTCGAATGTCCACTCGGAACGACAAATAAATAGTCTACCCAGAGCAAATGTAGGTACTTCGTCTGCAGATCCGTCCTCTACCTCCATGATGTTCAGGAATTTATTGGTAAGAGATGCGTCTTGCGATACGCAGACATAGTTTGTGAATTGTCCGAGAGATAAATCAAACTGTTCTTCATGAAATACTGTCCATTTCCTATTCAGTCGTTTGAATTCTTCTGAAGTTCGATCTACCACTTTCAGCATTTGGTTGTATAAATCAAGCTCGGTTCGAAATATCCCGTCTAACAAGTTTGTCATCTCGTGGTTGCCAAGGTTATTCACATCTCGAATTCTACTCTTATGGACGAACCCTGTAATCTGCCTACTCTCGTGCTGGGAGGTCTCACAATTACACTTTGTCATCTTAATCATCAGCCATTGCTCAGCTGTTGAATCCGCAAAACGAAAGAGTTCGTTGGCAAGAAGCTTACCGATAACTTCAGACTTGGTTGTCTTGCCAGCTCGAATGTTGGTATATCCGTCCGGGTCGTTGATGACTCCGATTTTCCACTCCTGAGAATAAAGACTGGAAAAAGTACACGTCGCTAGAAATATCAGCCAAAGTTTTCTCATGCAGTGCAATTACGCTCAACGCCTCAGTAAAGTGAGTGTGGGAGTTTTATGCAGCTCCGCTTCCACTGGCACTTAGTCACGGCGATGTTAAAATTATAAATTGTGGCGGGCAATCCAAGCCACCTGCCCTATGGCATCCGCTGAAGCCCACATTCACTTTACTGTTGTGTTATGAGCCTTTCTTTAGAAAATCCCACCACTTTTTGGAAGTCCGTTCTCCCTTTATTAATTGCTTAATTGTCAGTTGCTGCGTTGGTTTAGGCTTTGTCAACTCGGATTCAAATTGCTTCTCAGCATCATAGCTCATATTCCATCCTGTCGTGTACGAAGGCTTGAATAGGTAACTCAGTCCGATTCTATCAATTACTTTATATTGAGCCTCTATGTCTATTTTACCAATAGATTCGTACAAGCTTGAATATTCTTTGAAATAGAGATCTGGCATGTACCAGACTACGTCGGGTTTGTCCGTCCAGTTTCCAAAATTTAGCACAAGTACTTCTGCTTTTTCAAAGTCATCTAGGCTAGGCAACTCTCTTTTATTAATTCTGGTTGTCGCCACTAAGTTATAGGGCGTCACTGGATCTGCGTCAGTTGCTAATACCACAGCTCCTCCATAATTGCCATTCCGCATCTTAAATACCAAGCATTCTCCAGTTGAGAAGACGGCGGTATTCAGCTTTAGTTTTTTTCTCGGCTTTGCCTTTGGTCGTTCCGTTTGGATTTTGTCAAGGAATTTTTTGAGAGCAACTTTTCGTCTCGTAAGGTCGGGTTCTGATGCACCCAAATGTCTCCAAATACTTAAGTCAGCACCAGACGTAACAATCGTCTCAACTTTCCTTAAAATATCTTCATCAAGCGACTTTGTTTCCCATTGTGCCAAAGCAATTGCAAACCAAAGGCTATGTTTCTCCTCTTCGATTTCTAAGATTTCCCAATTGTCTTCTATGATCTTTTTTGAGATAGTCTTAGGATCGCCGCCTGCATTGTACAGTTCAAAAAATTCACTATACACGTCTGCAAAAGCATCGCTATCTTTTATTGCAGTTCCCCAAGTTCCCATATTGAAAAGTTTGGCAGCATTGGCTCATAACAATTCGGTATGGCCAATAGCCATATACCAATTATAACAATTTTTCCGCTTCAAAGATCAAAACAGCTAAACAACCCAACCAAAGCCAGCATATCCGTTTACAACCGCATACTATGAACCTGATATACCGCTGACCCTTTCTGCTCTGTCTGGTATACGAAAGCTCAGTTCCCATTGAAAGCGGCACTATGTCAAAACATCACTATGTTTGACCGGAAAGATAGCTGTGTTTCTCAGGTTTGCTACGCAACAAACGAGTTGGCGCTGCGCTGCCGGAAAAAAGGGCATTTGAATGACCGAAGCGGCCTGCGTTAATTAATCGCACAAAAACAACGGCAAAAAGACCAGTATTCCTGAGGACTCAATATACATATACCATCATAACCAAAAATTGAAGACCTTTGCAGTCTTAATACCATGAGGCACCCTCACCCCGGGGGCAGCGCTCTATTCACCGAACAATTAGTAACCTTTGGAAAACTTCTTCCCCGATCAACGATGGACAAGTGCAGGCGAGCCCGAATTGGGCGTGGGCATCGTGACTGAGACCAGTAAAGGCCGTGTAAAGCTACACTTTCCCATCGCCGACGAGGTAAGGCAGTACACCGTGGAGAATGCTCCCCTGCGCAGAGTGGTTTTCAAACCCGGCGATGCCATTGCCGACAAGGACAAGCGTCCATTGGTGGTGGAGCGTGTGGAAGCGGACGGGCACCTATTTATCTATATCGGTCAGGGCAGGCAGCTGTCGGAGGCCGACCTTGGTGATGTGTCTGTTAAGCACGGCGTAGACGACTGCCTTTTTATGGGGGATGTCGATACACCCGAACTATTTGCCTTGCGCAGGAAGACGCTTTACTACGACCACAACCGCAGAATTTCGCCCATCAATGGGTTTGTGGGGGGCCGGATTGACCTGATACCTCATCAATTGTACATCGCCCATGAGGTGAGCGCACGGCACGCCCCCCGGGTGCTGCTGTCGGACCAGGTCGGGCTCGGGAAAACCATCGAAGCCTGTTTGATTTTGCACCGACTGCTGCTGACCGGGCGTATTTCCAGGGTGCTGATTCTCGTGCCCGACTCACTGGTTCACCAGTGGTTTGTGGAAATGCTCAGGCGGTTTAATCTATGGTTCCATATTTACGACGAAGTGCGCTGTGCTTCACTCGATGGCGGTGCCCCCGATGGCAACCCGTTTCTCGACGACCAGTTGATTATTTGCAGCACTTCTTTCTTAGCTGGTTCGCAAGTGCGGGCCAGTCAGGCGCTTTCTGCCGGTTGGGACATGCTGGTGGTAGATGAAGCCCACCATTTGGAATGGTCGGTGGACAAAGTCAGCCCTGAATATGGCATTGTGGAGCTTTTGAGCCGGGTAGCAAAAGGACTACTGCTTTTGACGGCCACACCGGAGCAATTGGGCGTAGAAAGCCATTTCGCACGGCTTCGGTTGCTGGATCCGGATAGGTACGCCGACTATGACACGTTCAAAAATGAATCGCAGGACTATAAAGCGATTGCCAATGTGGTGGAAGCACTTTCTTCAGGAAACCCCTTGCAGGCGGCCGATACCCAATTGCTGGAATCGATGTTTGGCAAGGAAAGGATAGCAGCCCTTGCCAAAGGCGGAGAGGTGGCAAAGAATAACCTTATCGAAGATTTGCTCGATCAGCATGGCCCGGGCCGGGTGGTCTTTAGAAATACCCGGTCGGCAATGAGTGGATTCCCAAAGAGAATAGCGCATCTTGTGCCTATCAAGGCGACTGAGCAGCCTGACTTGTGGGCACAGCGGTTGTCGCAGGAATACGCCCTCGACTCAGAGACATCAGCGACTGATGGCCCATCGCAAAAGTTTTGGTTTGAAGAAGACCCCAGGGTGGGCTGGCTGGTGAAGCTGATGAAGAGGCTGAAGCCAGCAAAAGCGGTGCTGATTTGCCGGAGTAAAGAAAAAGTGCTGGCCCTGGAGGAAGCTATTGGGAAGCTCAGCGGCATCAAAGTGGGCGTTTTCCACGAAGACCTCACCATTGTGCAGCGAGACCGCAATGCGGCCTGGTTTGCCGAACCCGATGGTGCCCGGTTGCTGCTTTGCTCGGAAATAGGCAGCGAAGGACGAAATTTTCAATTTGCCCACCACCTCATTTTGTTCGATTTACCAGCGCATCCAGAGTTGCTGGAGCAAAGGATCGGGCGATTGGATCGGATTGGGCAGACGGAAGACATCCAGATTCACGTGCCTTACCTAACAGGCAGCCCACAGGAAGTGCTTGTCAGGTGGTTTCACGAAGGGCTCAATGCTTTCGAAGAAAACCTGGAAGGTGGCAACCAGCTGGCGCAATTGTTTGGCGAACGGTTGAAAGAAGCCACACTGTCCGTTGGGTCACCGGAGGCAGATGGCCAATTGACATCGCTTATTGCTGACACGGCTACTTTTCAGCAAGACCTCAAAAAGATGCTTGCCAATGGCCGGGATCGATTGCTCGAGATGAACTCTTTTCGACCGGCAGTGGCCAAAAAACTGGTGGAGCAAATCGGCGAGGCAGACCTCGATACAAGTCTGGAGAAGTACATGGTGCAGGTTTTTCACCATTTTTCTATCGACATCGAAGACCTCGGCCCCCGCACCTATTTGCTGCACCCTACCCAGGCCAACAAATACAAATTCCCATCGCTGCCCGATGAGGGCATCTCCGTCACGTTCGACCGGAAGCGTGCGCTGGCCAGGGAAGACATGAGCTTCATTAGCTGGGACCATCCCATGGCCACAGGCGCCATGGATCTGGTGCTCAGCGATGGTGCAGGAGCGGCCAGCTACGGCGTGCTTCGGGGCACAGGAGAGTCGGCCATTCTTTTGGAAGTGCTCTTTGTGCTGGAAACATCTGGCGGAAAAAGCATCCATGTCGACCGCTTTCTGCCTGCCACTCCGCTTAGGGTAGTGGTTGACCATAGTGGTGAGGATGTAACCGACGACTACCCTACTGAACTGTTCGATCAGCAGCTGAGGCCCGGCCAAATTGACGACATGCTGGAAAATGATACGTTGGTAGATGTCATTCTCCCGAATATGCTCAAGGCAGCAACAGCCCTGGCAGAAGAGCTCAGAGCCGACGAAATCTTAACCGGCCTGCAGCAAATGAGGCTGACCATGGACCATGAAATCGGGCGACTGACGGCACTTCATGCTAAAAACGAGAATGTGAGGCCAGAGGAAATTGAGCTGGCCCTCGAAGAACGGGCTAAGCTTTCGTCTCTTATTAAAGATGCCCGCATCAGAATGGATGCCGTGCAGCTTGTGAGGGAGGGGGATTGATTTTGCAATTGCAATGCTCGTAAATAGTTCAAGCGGCCGCTTGCGGGATGGGGGTTCAACGCTTATAACAACCCCAGTATCTACATTACCAAGTTTTCAAGCAATGTCCACTTTTTGGTTAAGAAGCTCCACGTTGAAGTTTATCTTGGCATTGAGGGCCTTAAAAACCTTGATGATTGTTTCAAACCTGGCATCAGTTACGCTATTCTCGAGTTTAGAAATTTGAGCTTTTTTTACCCCCACCAATTCTCCGAGCTGTTCCTGAGTGAGATGACGTTCTTTACGAGCGTCTTTAATGGCCTGACCCAATAAGTCCATTCTCAATTCATATTCAAAGGCCTCCCGGTTTGCAGTGCCCTTCTTACCAACATGTTTATCAGTCAGTTCTTCCAGTGTATATGTCTTCATGACTTGTGGCAATGTTTTGGTTGACAACTAGAGCAAAAAGCCAGCCGGAGCGAAAAAGCCAACCTCAAACCGTTCAGCTATTGCGCTTTTAAAACAAAGATGTTTGTTTCCTTATTAAGAAACAATTGAAGGAAAGGTGAAAGACTCATTACACTTGAGCGTCCCGCTTTCATTCTCAAATGAGCTGACCGGCGGTATGGATAGTTAGTATTTACGGGTAGCGGCGAGACGCCGAAATGATCAGCCCACAAGCAGACTCGGCTGTTGCACAACCACGAACGCTTGCACTTACGGGATTGGGGCAAAAAGTCAACCTCAAGCCATTCCTTAATCATCTTTCAAGCTAACTATATTGCCATGTGTAGGATCAACCTTCCCGTTCAACATGTCCAAATACAATTGTCGCAATTTCTCCGGTCCAATATATTCTTTAATCGAAATGACTGATTGAATAGAGGTTATGAATTGTTCCCAGGCGACCCCAACCTTTTGTTGAAATCCTGGTACCCCCCATACTTTCTGTCGTTTTTCCGCATGCGCAGGAGCAAAGAAAAATTCTCCCTTTTGGGGTAGTGGGGTTTCACCTTCCAGATTTTGCCAATCAACAAGCCCCACAAGACAATTATATGCCAGTTTATCGCCCAATAACGTTTGTAGCTGGAATTGGATGTTGTGATTGCCTGCAAAGTCTATTACCACGAATTTCTCGTCGGCATTCAAATGAGAAATTTCATCATAACTTATCGTTTGATCATACCAGCCCAACTGCCTTACAAATGCTATGTTCCTTTTAGAAGTAAGTCCCACCAGCTTGAAATTTAAGGCATTTTCTTTTTTTCGATGAGCTAACAGGTAGGCTAAAGCTTGCGCTGTTTTGCTTGAGGCACTTGTAATGAGTATATATGTGGCCTTGTAGAAATTCTGTTCTGCTAAATGATCGTCAATCAAAAAGGAAGTGACAAACAAAGGGCGAAATATGGAAATCAACTCTTCAGTTTCCAGAGTGAACGTTGGGTCATGTTCTACATTGGTATAAAAATTATAGACTTGTGGGAGCGCTTGTCTGTGTTCAGTAGTATCCACAAAACCCTTACCGCTAACACTATTAATGGTGACCAATAAGTGAGAACTCATGGGATAGTATCCATAAAATCGCTGACCTACTTGTACATCCGGATGGTTAGAAATGACAACATTGGCCAGCCCCCAAACTGGAATGATTCCGTAGCCAGATTGAGTTGGGAAAAATTTCCAATAGCTCATTTTCTCTCCTACCACACCATAGGTGATATTATTTGAGGTAAATGAAAACTTGTCAATTTCTAAAAGAACCTGATTTGTTGATAGTTCATCAGAATAGGTTTTTTCTACAAGCTTGGCTTGTTGCAGATCATCAGTTTTCACTACAAAGTCTAAAGCATTGGTAATTGCCATGTTGAATTGAGTTCCTTCACTGTCTTTATATCTGCAAAATAAAAACTATCGACAACCTATCGAAAAATGTGGCCAACACCCCTCAATAGTTCAAGCGTCCGCTCGGACTCATTACCCTTGAGCGTCCGCTTTCATACTCAAAATAGCTCACCTGTAGATAGGGATGGGTTAGTATCTACGGATAGCGGCGGGACGCCGAAATGATCAGCCCGCAAGCGGACGCTTGGGAAATGGGAGTCGGAGCCTTTTAGCTAGGTCAGACGACAGTTTGTTGCATTTTTTTCCAGCCTTGCTAATAATTGCCGAAGGTTGGGCTTTATGGTACTTGTTGCAACATCCAGATATAGCTCGTATCCTAGGCCTATCAACTATCTGGAAGCGCTCATCAGCTTCAAATGACACCATAATAAATGCTCACTTGTTACCTTTCTTAATTTCAAGCCGCTCCTCCACAAGCTTTAAAATTTTTGAGGCCGTCTTGAAAGCTTGTTGGATATCTTTTTTCTCGTAAAAATCATCGACTTTTGCTAAGCCTGCCAAATGAATTTTATTGCGCCTATCTCTCAGTTCTTCTACTTCTTCAAAAAGCTCATCGTCAAGAATTCTAGCTCGTTTGCAAGCTCTGTTTATTTCTATGAAGCTTGTATTAGTCTTGAGGTTTGTTGGCTTTTTCCTTAGATGAATTCCACAAATCTCCATTCCATCATCAGTCTTGAACAAAATTTTCTTGTTTGAGTAGACTTCTTCTTTAGTCAATATTTTCTCACTGTCTAGTAGCTTTCTTTTGATCAAAGTATCCAATAAGTGATGCAAAGATCCCTCTATTATTGAGGCAGTGTTTAGAACTATGTTTTTGAAAATAGAATAAGAGACCGGGCCTTGAAGGGTAACTTCCTCCTCTAGAGTAATTAAGAAAATGACATACTGAAATGAAATTGAGATGTTAGTTCTCAATATCTTATTGTCAATGAACCTGAACCTTTCTTCAAGAAATTCAATCTCTGGAATATTCTGTTCAAGCTTATCTTTTAGGTTTTCCATCCTTCGAATTAAGGAGTTCACTTAGCGAACCATAACCCTTATCTTTAAGGTAGTTGCCAAGTTTCTTATCAGAGCGGACACCAAAATCTTTACCATACTTTTTCTCAATGGTTCCCATCTTTGTATCACTTCTCTTTTTCCTAAAAGACTGCCTTTTGCTCATATATCAAATATATTCAATACTCCCTACTTTGTAAAGCATTTTAGTTTGATAAAAATTCAACTTAAACAGACTTCAGCTAGCACTCAGCCTTGGTACGCACTGGCATAACCGGGTAGGTGTTAAGCGCATAACAAGGGGTCGGTTAAGGGCATAACCGAAAACGAATAAGCGCCATACATAAGGCGGTAAAGGGCATAACTGGAAACACTCCTCCCTGGCACCTATTTCGATTTTTTAACCAAAGCATTATATTTGCCTCGGCTTCGGTGCAAACTGAGGGACTTTCAAACATGATCAGATAATTTTTCACTTCTTCCTGTGGCGCAAATGGCTTCCTGAACTGATCAGGCAAGCGCATTCCCGCCACTCCCATTACATCAGGTTTCCGATCTGGGTTGTTCATTGTTAATGATAACATGCATTCCATTTTGCTTTGGCGTGTGACCTTATCGTTTGCGCAGCATAGTCTGGAAATCATTACAACCTGATGCGCCAGTTTCAATAACGGCCGTTCAACTATTTTTTCATTCAAACTGATATTCCATGCGAAAAATAATATACCACGTAGCCTCCACGCTCGACGGCTACATTGCCCACAAAGACGGCACCACTCAGGGTTTCCTTGAAGAAGGAGAACACGTTTCCGACTACCTGGAAAGCCTGAAGGAGTACGACACTGTCCTCATGGGCCGGCACACTTACGAATATGGCTACAACTTCGGCCTGAATCCCGGGCAACCCGCCTACCCTCACATGATGCACTACATTTTCTCCAGTTCGCTGAATTTTGCGCAGCCACATGAGCAGGTGCAAGTGGTTAGCGATAACCCAATCGATTTTCTGCAGGAACTTAAGGAGACGGTTGGGTCGCCGATTTACCTCTGTGGCGGTGGGCAGTTTGCTGGTTTTCTACTCGGCCATAAGCTCATAGATGAGGTTAAGGTCAAGCTGAATCCGGTGCTTTTTGGGAAGGGCATCAAGCTATTCGAAGGCTGTGAGGAAACATACCACCTTCGTGAGTTGAATTCCATTGTATATAAGGGTGGCGTCTTTCTTTTGAACTATGAAATAGACTACCTGTAACCATTTGTTAAACACCACCGAAGTCAGCACCACGGCAGCATTTTAACCTGTTTATGCCGTGGTGTTTTTTTTTTTGCAAAACCAGGCATGCTTCACCTACCTATTCCACTCCTCCAATCTCTTCATACAACTTACCTGTCGCCCATTTGAGTTCTCCCAGGGAGCGGTTGTATTTCGCCTCCAGCTCGATCAGCTTGATCTGGCCCTGTAGCTTTTTGTTTTCCCGGCTGTTGACAAGAAAAATCGAGCTCTCCCCATTCTCGAATTTGGTGAGCTCCGCCTGCAGCATGCGCTCATAGTTGACCTGTATCTGCCGCTGTTGATCAATCATGTCGTCCAGCGTATATACCTTGTTGTAGCTCTGCTGAATCTTGTTGATGACTTCCCTATTTTTTTGTGTGATCTTCAGGTCATACTCCTGCTGTTTTATCTTGACTATTTTCAGCTTTGCCCTCTCCTTTCTTAAAAGCAGCGGAAAGACAAAATCTACCCCTAGCTTGTAGTTGTTATCATAATTGGCAATTTCCAAATCGTTCTGGCCAGCAAACAACATATTGTAATTGACATCAATCACGGGCTTCAGCTGATCGCTGCTCAGTCTCCTGTCCAGCTCAAGCACATTGCTTTCTATGTTTAGCTTTTTCAGGTCAGGGTGGTTGGCCAAAGCCCAGTCGAGGTAGCTATCCAGATCCTGGGAAATGGTGCTGTCTTGATGAAAAGGTCGCAGTGCCACTACGTCGAGGCTATCGGCCCAAACAAAGTTTTGCATGAGCAGGGTGCTGTTTTGCAGGTTGAGCTCCGCCTCCCTGAGTTCGTTGGTCCATTGCTGCACTTGTATCAGCATTTCCACACTATCGATCGTGGCATTTTCTCCACTAATGGCGCCTTGCCTGATCCCCTCAAACCTCTGCCTGATCAGCCTCAGGTTGGTTTGCATGGCCTCCCTCTTTTTGTGGTTTTCGTACCACCACCAGTAGGCATAGTTGGCATCCAGAAAAAGATTGTTGAGCACATTGTTCGCCTCGTTTTCGAAGGCCAGTGCCTCATATTTACCCTTCTGAAGGCCAATAGTCCGCTCGTTTCGGATCAAACCCTGCCCCACGGGCACCGAAACACCTGCATAGTAGAGGCCGTCCATAGGCACCGTATTTTCAGGACTGAGGTACAAGCCCTTGTTTCGTTCGTAACCCGCCTTCAAGTCCACATTCAGTAGCGTGGGCACTTGAACATAGGTGTTCCAAATGTCGTAGTAGTTCTTTCCGTCAAAGTTTTTTCGGCTGAAATCAGACACAAGCTTCGGATCGAAAGCTCCCCTGGCCTGATTGACGGCCAGGCTTCCCCGTGTATTGAGCAGTGTGGCCTGCCTGGCAATGGGATGGTACTTGTTCACCAGGTCATAAAACTCCTCCAGGCTCAGCCAGCCTCCATCTGCAGGCTGAGACCACGCCAGGTGTGCAACAGACAAAAGCGCTAATATGATAAATAACCTCAGTTGTCTCATTTTGATTTTTTGTCGGGATTGTAGGCTGCCTCTTCTTTGTAGAAATCGGGAGGAAACCCATTCAAATTCCTCCATAGCTCGTACCAAACCGGCACTTTTTTAAGCAGGGCTATGCCATAGGTGCCCGAGCCCAGCCGCAGCAACTGCGGCCACTCTGCAGTATTGGGGTCGGGGGCAACAAGCACCCGAAACTGCCCGTTGGGGCTGGCAGCCCTGTCGTAAGCCACAATCCTGCCAGAATAGGTCCCAAAAGACATGCCTGGCCACCCGTTGAAAACAAGGGCCGGCCATCCGTCGAATTGCAGCTGCACCTTACGCCCCTCTTCAATCAATGGCAGGTCAATTGGCCGCACATACATTTCTACTGCGAGGTCGTAGTTGACGGGAATGAAGCTAAAAACAGCCTCTCCTTCTTTCACCGTTTCCCCAATACCGGTGATCCTTGCCTTCGTCACATAACCATCCTGAGGAGCGGTGATGTAATAAAACCCAGACCTCTTTGTGTAACTGGACTGCTGTATCGAGAGCTTATTGAAGTCGCCTTCAGCTTGCAAAGCGTCAGAAAGTGCAGACATGCGGTCGGATTTAGCTTTCGCAATTTTTTCCGAAAACTCATTTCGTACGACACTTAAATTAAGCTTTGCATTGATGAATTCATTCTTGCTGGCCAGCCACTTGTTCTCTATCGAAATCTTCTTGTACAAAGCTTCCTGGAGTTTCTGCTTTCTCTGTTCCAGCTCCGTCAAAGATTTCAGGCCCTGGTCGTACAGCGTCTGTTGACGGTCAAACTGCTTTTGTGCTATTTCATAATTGACCAGTGCCGTTTCAAAATCGATGCTGTCCGATAGCACTTTCAGTCTCGACTGATTGAAGTAGTTTTCTGCCTGCTCTGTTTTCAATATTTGGTTTTTCTCCAGGGCCGCAATTTGCTCTGCCAGCGCCTGGGCTTTGCTCACATAGGTATCAATAGACGCCTTTTTTGCATCCGTTTGATTAGTCGATCGCTCAATAAGCATGGGGTCCAAATATTCTGATTTCACTTCCGAAATAAATACGATAGTGTCCCCTTTCGTCACAAGTTGCCCCTCACGAACAAACCAGTTTTCTATTCGTCCGGTAATCATCGAATGGATGTTTTGTTCCCTGTTTTCGGGGCGGAGTGTAGTGAGTTTACCCCGGGCCCTGATGTTCTGTGTCCAGGGGAAAAACAACATCACCAGAAAAACAAAGAGAAGCGCCGACAGCAGGAAGACCAACTTCCGGGAGGCCGACGTTTCCATCACGTCCTGATAGGCCGATTGATCCTTAAGGATCTCTTCACGGTTGATCGAATTATTTGAAATATTTAACATTGGTCTACTTCTTTTTAGGCTTCGTCGCTTTAGCCCTGGTTTCTATGTCCACTATTTTTCCGTACTCCATGGTAACTACTTTATCACATTTTGAAAGCATGAGTGGGTCGTTGGTAACTGCCAATAATGTCCATTTAGACTCAGGATCCGTCAGTATTGAACTGATATGCTTCCGGTCTTCAAAGTCCAGCCCATGCATCGTGTGATCCATCACAATCAGCTTAGGTTTCTCTGAAATGGTCCGAGCCAGGATAATTTTCTGTCTGGTGCTCGTCGACAGCCCCTGGCCTTCAGGTTGAATCATGGTACTGAGCCCCTTGGGAAGTGACCTGAAATACTCCCCAAGACCAACCTCTTCTATGGCCCAAAGCATGTCCTCAAGGTTGATGCCTTCCTTCCCAACAGTGATATTTTCCTCCAGTGTGCCGTAGAAAAGATCCTGCATACCCAGGTTGTCGCCAATAAAAGAGCGAAAACTCATAATGTTGATGTCGCCCAGCGGTATGCCGTTGAAGTGGATCGACCCGCTATAGTCATTGTACAAACCTGAGAGCAACGCCAGTAATGTGGATTTACCCGATTGATTGACTCCTGTAATGCACACTTTTTCGCCCACGCCGACTTTTAGGTCTACTCCCTCCACGGCAGGTCTGTCAGTACCCGGAAACTGGTAAGTAAGCCCTGTTACTTCCAGAGAAATTCCCTTTCCTTTTGCTATTTCATTCAGGTCAATTCCTTCGTTGCTCTCCAACTCTATGTCTGTTACCTGCCCTAGCTTTTCCAGCCCTGTAAGTACATCATACACCGTTTCCATGCTGAGAATCAGTTTCTCAGATGAGTTAAGTACCAAAAGAATGATGATTTCAGAAGCAACAAATTGCCCGAGGTTGATCTCCTGATTGATAACCAGAATACTGCCCAGAATTAGAATGCCGCATGTAACAATTGTTTTGAAGGCCACAATATTTGAAAACTGCAGAATGAGGATATTAAAATGCTGCTTTCTGAACTTGAGATAGTTGCTTACATAGTAGTTCATTTTATCGATGGGCAGGCTGGTCTTTCCGGCCAGCTTGAAAGTGCCCATCACCCTGGCCAACTCTTCAAGCCAATGGGCTACCTGGTACTTGTACTTCGATTCCATTATACTGGTCTTTAGCCCTCTGGACCCTGTAACAAGAAAAATGAGGGACATCAGCCCAATGAGTACAATGCCAAAGAAAACGAAGAAAGGGTGGTAAAAAGACAATAGAATCAACCCAAAGAAAATCTGTAGTACCGACGTGGAGGCGTCTATCAGGATCTTGGGAAGTCCCTTTTGAACGTTCAGTGTATCAAAAAAACGGTTCATCAGTTCCGGTGGGTAAAAACCGGAGATGGCTTCCATTTTGAACCTGGGAATCCGGTAGGCAAACTCGAAAGACGCCCGTGTGAAAATGCGCCGCTGTAGCAATTCAGTTAGCGACAATTGGAGAATCTGAATGATACCGGCGGTGGCCACACCCAGCACAACGATAAATATCAGCAGCCCCCAGGAAGAGGAGAATTCAGCACTGGTGACAAAACCGATGATCGCCTGAACACCAAGTGGCAGAGAAAGGTTGATCAGGCCATAGAAAATCGCATAGGCGTAAATGACGAAAATTTCTCTTTTGTCCAACGACAGCATCCTGAACAAACGCTTGACTGGCGATAATTTTGGTTCATCACCCGCATGCTTATTTTCTATATTGAGACCGTCGCTATTCATTTTTTGTATTTTTTACTTCAACAGTTTAGAAATCAATGAGTCAATAAAATGGTAAACCTGAATCTCAACACTTTCTTGACTGTCCCTCCTAATTTCTGTGAGGGAAGGTAAATGCAAGGCAAAAAAGGCTTGCTGATGCGATGCCTCCAGAATTGTGCTGGCCACGGCATGGGGATACTCAAAGGAAGGGCTAATCGCCGAAATGGTCACAGCGATTTTGTGACAAAGCGATTTGAACCCCATGAAGAGACCCTGATTATTGATCTCGTCTACTTTTTTGGTAAGGTATGTTTTGTCTGACTCGCTGACCACCACGTGCCGCAGACAAACTGTGTTTACGCCTGGCAAATCCATGCTCAGGTTACCCTGGTCCGCATGACAAAGAATTTTGATGATTTCCTTCAGCTTGAGTGCTTTATCCTGGATATGGTGCGTTTGGTAGTCGATCATATATTCCAGCCAGGCCCAATACCAGGACGTGAGGTATACCAACAGTTTCAATTTGTTTTCAAAATACCGGTAAATGGAAGCTTCAGTCGACCCAATGCTTTCTGCCAGCTTTTTGAAGGTAAACTCTTCAAATCCCAGCTGGTCAAGCAATTCGATGCTCGCTGAAATGATTTTTCTCCCTAGCTCAGTAGACTGGGGATCTTTACTATAATACCTCTCTCCAATTTGGATAGTAATCACTGACATGTACAAAAGTAAGATTATCCGTATCGATAGTATTACTATTACGAATAAAACTCCGAATTGTTTAATTATTTGCGAAAAAAATCTTTGGCACTTTTTCGTAAAATGTCGTGACGCTTCTATTTCGCAGGAACCATAGCTGATTAAAATGGTTTTACTTTAAAGCAATACCTAAATTCATCTATGGAACTGATAGAAAGGCCATCTATTCAACTGGTAGATTCATTTCAGCAGGTAAGAACACAGTCGGAAAAACTTTGCGAGCCACTCCAAACGGAAGACTTTGTCGTTCAGCCGGTTGCGGACGTGAGCCCACCCAAATGGCACCTGGGTCACACCACCTGGTTTTTCGAAACCTTCATCCTGCAACCCTATGTAAAAGGCTACCAGCTCTTTAATGACAGCTATAATTTTGTTTTCAATAGCTACTATGAGTCCGTGGGGAAGCGGGTGGTGCGAACCGACAGAGGTAATCTCTCAAGGCCAACGGTAGCCGACGTATTCGCCTACAGAAAACATGTGGATGCGCACATGCTGGCCTGGCTGGAAAACAGCGAAAGCATACCGGAGCGGGCTGCCACCCTTCTGGCGCTTGGCCTCAATCATGAACAGCAGCATCAGGAGTTGCTCCTAACGGACATTAAGTACATTCTGGGTAACAATCCGCTGCAACCACTGTACAGGCCATCGGCGGCTGAAAAATCGACTACTGGTAATGACGTGTCTTTTTCTGAGGTACAGGAGGGCATGCACACCATTGGCTACCAGGAAGAGGGCTTCCACTTCGACAATGAAAAAGGCGTGCACAAGGTTTTTCTTCACCCCTTTGCCATTCGCAACAGCCTTGTTACCTGCGGCGAATACCTGGAGTTCATCAGAGCAGGCGGCTATCAGGACTTCCGGTTCTGGCTGTCGGACGGATGGGCCTGGGTAAATACTGAAAAGGCAGAGGCGCCTATGTACTGGCACAAAATGGATGGCGTTTGGCACCAATACACACTCGGCGGCCTTCAGCCAATCGACCCCTCAGTTCCTGTCACACACATTAATTATTATGAGGCAGAAGCTTTTGCCCGCTGGGCTGGACTAAGGCTGCCTACTGAGTTTGAGTGGGAGGCCGCATCTCGTCAGCTAAGTCCTTCGGCTCCCTCCACCTCCAATTTTGTTGAAAGCGAGCGCTATCACCCGGTAGCACAAAAGCCGGGCAACTTACAGCTATTTGGGGATGCCTGGGAGTGGACTCAAAGTGCCTACCTGCCCTACCCGTATTTTAAAACTGAAGAAGGCGCTGTGGGAGAATACAACGGGAAATTTATGGTCAACCAAATGGTGCTGCGAGGTGGATCCTGTGCTACACCTGCCAACCACATCAGGGCCACTTATCGTAATTTCTTTCAGGCAAATTTACGCTGGCAGTTTACAGGCATCAGGCTCGCCAAACACATCTAAACCATCTATGGAAAAAGAACTTAATGAGGAAGTATTGCTTCCAACCGACACCTTTGCGTCCGAAATAGATGCGGGTCTCTCGGCAAGCCCGAAGGCCATTTCCTCCAGGTATTTCTACGATGCAGAAGGAGACAGGCTGTTTCAAAAAATTATGCAACTGGATGAGTACTATCTCTCCAGGGCTGAGTATGCCATATTTAAAGAACACAAAGAGCTGCTTCTTCAATATTTTGCCGACCAGAGAACTGCCTTTCATTTAATGGAATTTGGTGCTGGGGACGGGTGGAAGACCAAGGTGCTGCTGCGTCACTTCATAGAGCAACACGCAAAATTCGACTACCGGCCCATCGACATATCAGGCAATGTACTTCAGGAATTGGAAAGCTCTCTCAAAACGGAGCTCCCTTCTTTGCAGGTACAAGGCATGGAAGGCGAATATTTCGAAGTGCTGAACCAAATGCAAAAGACCGACGGGCAAAGAAAGGTAGTGCTATTTCTGGGGTCGAATATTGGCAACTTCAGGCAGCACCAAGCCATCAGTTTCCTTTCTTCGCTCAGAGCAAGTCTGAACCAAGGCGACATGGTACTTATAGGCTTTGATATGAAGAAGGATCCGCACGTGATCCGAAACGCTTACGACGATGCCAGCGGAGTTACGAGAGATTTCAATATGAATCTGCTCAAAAGGCTCAACATAGAGCTCGGTGCTAATTTTGATTTGACAAAATTCAAACACTATCAGTCGTACGATCCCCAGTCTGGTGAATGCAGGAGCTATTTAATCAGCCTTGCCGAACAAGAAGTGACCATGCAGGCGATAGGGGTCAGCTACTATTTCAAAAAATGGGAGCCCATTCATGTGGAGATTTCCAGGAAGTTTGATTTCGAAACAATTAACGAATTGGCTGCCAGCAGTGGGTTTGGTGTCGTAAAAAACCTCCAGGACACGGATGAATATTTCACTGATTCCCTGTGGGTGGCTACCTGATAGTTTACCGGAGAAAATCCTTTGCGTTTAATTAACACTGGTCTATCTTTGCACTCCCAATAAAGGTTTTAATGCGCAAGTGGTGAAATTGGTATACACGCTACTTTGAGGGGGTAGTGGGCGTTAGCCCGTGGGGGTTCGAATCCCCCTTTGCGCACTTCTTTTCTATCTTCCCAAAACTTTTTTATTTCCACCAAAATCACTCATATTTGTGTAACAAATAACACACTGATTATTAGTGAAATGAGCCTAAACATAGCCCTCCTAAAAAAAATCTGCGAGACACCAGGTGCCCCAGGATACGAAAAAAAGGTCAGAGACCTGGTAATTAAAGAAGTTGCGCCTTTAGTCGATACTTTGGAGGTAGATAACCTTGGGAATATTATTTGCATAAAAAAGGCTAGAAATAACAAGGACAATAAAAAGGTAATGGTTGCCGCACACATGGACGAAATAGGCTTTATTGTGAAGCATATTGACGATGCAGGCTTCCTTCGCTTTCACACGCTCGGCGGCTTCGATCCAAAGACACTGACTGCCCAAAGAGTTATCGTTCACGGCAGGAAAGACCTTGTAGGCGTGATGGGCACCAAGCCCGTGCACGTAATGAGCGCTGAAGAAAAAAAGAAGCTCCCGGAGACCACCGATTTCTTCATCGACATGGGAATGACCAAAGACGAAGTGGTCAAATATATCAGCATTGGAGATACGGTTACCAGAGAGAGAGAACTGATAGAAATGGGAAACTGCGTCAACTGCAAGTCTATTGACAACCGAATTTCGGTCTTCATTTTGATTGAAACTCTCAGAAACATCAAGGATTTTCCTCACGACATCTATGGAGTGTTCACTGTGCAGGAGGAAGTTGGCCTTCGGGGTGCACAGGTGGCTGCGCACACCATTAACCCTGATTTTGGTCTGGCTCTCGACACCACCATTGCCTTCGACGTGCCAGGAGCGCAAGCGCATGAAAAAGTGACGGAACTTTCGAAAGGGGCAGCCATCAAAATCATGGATTCTTCTGCTATCTGCGACTACCGAATGGTGGACTACCTGAAAAAGACAGCTGATAAAAATAAAATAAAATGGCAACCTGAAATTCTTACTGCGGGCGGCACCGACACGGCCTATGTGCAGAGAATGGGTAAAAACGGCGCTATTTCAGGCGCTATTTCCATCCCTACCCGCCATTTGCATCAGGTAATTGAAATGGCCCACAAAGAAGACGTACAATCGTGCATTAATTTGCTCTCTTCTGCGTTATCAGAGTTAGACCAGTACAACTGGAGCCACTAACATGAAAAAACTGCTTGTTCTGCTGCTTTTGACAATTGGTATTGTACTTGGCAGCTTTGCTCAGCAACCTGCCACTCTTCAAATTACCGGGAGTCTACTCGACAAAGAAAGCCTGGATCCGCTACCGTTTGCCACCGTGCTTGTGAAAGGCTCTTTCCACGGCACTATCACCAGCTCTCAAGGGCTTTTTACCTTGCTCGTCCACCCCACCGACACCGTGCAGTTTTCAATGGTGGGTTACAAAACCTCCGAGCTCATCATTCCTGCAGGCATGAAAGAAAATCGCTATGCGCTGCTGGAGCTGATGGAAAAGTCGACTGTAGTGCTCAAAGAGCTTAAAGTGTATCCGTGGCCAAGTGCCTCACAATTCCATTCTGCCTTCCTTGGCGTTACCCTCCCACCAACCGAGCAGGACAAAACCGATATGATGCAGAAAGAGCTCGAGGCCACGATGAGAAACTCCTATGAGTCGGAAAAATACTACGACGAGCAGCTGAGGAACCGGCAAATCTATCAGCTGACAGGTCAAATCCCCCCAAATCATTTTCTTGACCCGGTAAGGTGGCTGGACTTTATAGAAGAGTTGCGAGCGAAAAATAAAAAATAATTGAAGTGCAGATCGGCGAAACACCGACGCCAAGTCTGGATTCATTCGTCAAATGCTGGTACATTGGTACTAAATGGCTTTGCTGTGAATACTACCCAATCCTCCATTCAGTTTCGTCTAATTAAACCAAGTGAGCTGGCAGTAGCCACAGCGCTGCTGGAACAGGCCTCACTTGTTGTTTCGGACATTTCGGAAAAAGTGAAGTTATTTGGCCTTTTTAGCGACAATAGCCTACTGGCACTGGCAGGTCTTGAGGTATTTGAGAATGAGGCACTGCTGCGCTCAGTTTGTGTGCCTGCACAGGAAAAAGGAAAAGGGTATGGACAGCAGATAATAAGGACCCTCGAAAATGATGCAGCGAGGAACGGAATCACTGATCTGTATTTGCTTACCACTACAGCCAGCAAATTTTTTGAGAGAATAGGATATAAAGTGGCCGACCGGAATACTGCGTCCGATGCGATAAAAAATACTTCCGAATTTTCAGATTTATGCCCCTCCACAGCTGTTTTTATGCATAAAACATTGCGTTTCTAGTCCGAAGACGATAACTAATCGTATTTCTCATGGGGAATCCGCCGAAATTAGCTAAATAAGCATATTGATTTCTCATTCTTTCTATGTTGAGCCAATTGCCCAAAAGCCTACTCATCTTTCTTCTCATATTTGCTTGCGGTTGCAAAAGCCTTCGCTTGCCATCTTCCGTTAAAATTCTGAGAGGCCCGAGCATGCCAACCGGCATATTTGAGATGGGCTATGCAACCGATGGAAAAATTATCTTTTCTATTGGGGGAACCACTTTTTTAGGCAGAGGAAGGCAATCTGTCGGTGAAGTCTATTTGTTTTCGCCATTTGCCGGAGGGTGGGAAAAGGCTCATTTCAACGACAAACCACTTGTAAAAGGGCACACCAACAGCGTGTACCTGCCAGATTTCAATATTATAGTTTCTACCGGCTTCACTGACATCCAGAAAGGTGACTTTTACACTTTCCCCCTGGAAATTCTTGACCTTAGAGACTATCATGTCGACTACCTGCGAAGCAATCCCCACTGGGCTCAGGGAAGCCAGATAGTTCACTGGAATAGTAAAGCCTATGTTTTTGGGGGGATAGCCTTCGAGGAAGACGGATCCACCCATTTCTCAAATCGGATGCTTAGCTACAATCCTGCCTCCGGTGAATGGGAAGACCTGGCGCCGATGCCTTCCACACGAGTCACCTACGGAGCCGTCGTTGGCAATAGCCTGTATACTTTCGGTGGTTTTGATAACGAACACACATACGCAGACATATGGCGCTACGATTTTGAAGGAGACTTTTGGGAAACCGTGGGATACTTGCCCTATGCTGCCAGCCATTTCTCCGTTGCAGCAAAATATCCCTACATATTCCTCTCTAATGTGGGGCAAGAAAACAACATTATCGGCCGGGTGGACATCAGAGATGGCTCGTTCAAAGAGTTTGAAACCTGGATGACCATCGTGTCGCCTGGCTCCGCTATCATAGGCGATTATTTGTACATTTTCGGAGGTACGTGGGACGATGGGCGAACAGCCAGTAACAAAACCTTCAAAATATCATTGACCGAGTTGATGGTGCCGGAGTAATAGCCTGCATATATCGTGGCCAATGAAAACAATTCCACCCTTTATTATCTCTCAGCGCAAATAAGCTTACCTTCTGCGTAAAAATTAAGGAACCCTGTAATTATAGCTCAAGAGCCAATACCTATTACCCAAACCAAATCAACCTAATGCCCCACCTTCAGTCGGATCTTCAGGCGCAATATATGTCGCTGGTAAAAGAGAATGCCGGCATTATCTATAAGGTCATACGACTCTATATTGATAATATTGAAGACCAAAAGGACCTGTACCAGGAGATTGTTCTCCAGGCTTGGCATTCCTTTACGAGGTTCGACGGGCGTTCAAAATTTTCTACCTGGCTATACAAGGTGAGCCTCAATACAGTGCTCACATTCAGGAGAAAAAACAGCAGAATACCTACTGATGATTTAGAGAAGGCATCAGGCTACGCATTGCCTGGTGACAAAAATGATGATACAGAAATGCTCATGATGGCCATCAAATCGCTTGGAGAAACGGATCGGGCAATCGTTTCTCTCCATCTGGATGGCTACGAAAATGAGGAAATAGCCGAGATCACCGGTTTGACTAAGAATCATGTGGCCGTCAAACTCCACAGGATCAAGCAGCAATTGACCAAAAAATTAAACGGCTAAGGGTATGGACTTGAAAAAAACATGGGATAAAATGCAAATGGACCAGTTCTCCATGGGGATACTGAACGACAAGGATATTCTGGAAGCCATGCACAAAAAATCGCACGGCCCGGTTCAGAAAATTCAAACAGGATTTACCGTCAAGCTGGCTTTCATTGTCGCATTTACATTTATTTTCCTTTATATCGGCATCAAAATAAAAGAGCCTCTGGTGAGCGGCCTGCAGTTTTTTATGGCAGGCGTTTATTTCACTGCTTTCTTCCTATTCTTAAGCCAGAACAAACGAATTAAGGCGGGCATTCCCATGGACGAAGGCTTGCTAACCAACCTAAAAAACTATCATGCATTTGTGAGTAAAGTGCTGCGACAGGAAGAAAGGATCGCACTCTTTATCTATCCTGTCGCTCTTACGGCAGGCTTTCTTCTGGGCTTCACGACTCAAGCGACTCTCGATGAATTCTTCGAAAGTCGCACGGCCATTATTTTGCTTATCGCTTGCTGGATAGTGCTGACCCCACTCAGCCACCTGCTTGCCCGATGGATGAACAAGGTGTCATTCGGCAAATACCTGAATGAGTTGGAGTCACATATTGCCGAGCTCGAAAAAGAGTAGCACTCTTCATCGCACACTAAATCTCCTCCAGGTACCTGTGCACAAAGCTGATGGCCATGGCCCCCTCTCCTACGGCTGACGCCACCCTGTTCATCGCATTCATGCGCACGTCGCCGGCAGCAAAAATGCCCGGTTGGCAAGTCTCCAGCGCAAAGGGCTCTCTTGCTTGTTTCCACTTCTTTTTAAAATCAGGAAACTGCACCAAATCACGACCTGTGGCAATAAACCCCTTGTCGTTTTTGATGATAAGATCACCCAACCATTCTGTGTAAGGCTTGGCACCAATGAAAATAAAGATCGCCCTTGCTTCGACTTTGTTTTTCTGGCCGTTCGAAATATTGGATAGCTCAAGATGGGTAAGCCGCTCATTCTCACCAAAAGCTTCTGTGACCTCAGTGCATGGCACCAGTTCAATGTTTGGTGTTGCGTTGATCTGATCGATGAGGTAAGATGACATGGTGGAAGTAAGGTCTTCCTTGCGAACAACAATGAATACTTTTCTGGCAAATCTTGAAAGATACATGGCGCCCTGCCCGGCAGAGTTGCCTCCGCCTACCACAAACACATCGCCGTCTTTGCATGCCGCAGCTTCGGTGGTGGCAGCTCCGTAATAAACCCCCGCTCCGGTGAATTGCTCCAGCCCTTTGGTGTCCAGCTTGCGATAGTCCACACCGGTAGTAATCACCACACTCTTCGCATGTATGACGCTTCCATTGGTCAGTGTGATAATTTTGTAGGGATCTTTCACCTCCACCTTATTCACTGCTTGTGGAGATAAAAACTCAACCCCAAACCGGGTGGCTTGTGTTATTGCTCTCCTTGACAGGTCAGCTCCGCTAAGCCCGCTTGGGAAGCCGAGGTAGTTCTCGATTCTCGAGCTGGTACCCGCCTGTCCGCCAGGGGCACGTCGCTCTACCAGCAGGGTTTTCAAGCCCTCGGAGCCGCCGTAAACCCCGGCTGCGAGACCGGCCGGCCCGGCGCCTATGATCACCACATCGTACAGCTCTTCCTTAGCCCGGGGATTCAGGCCGATGCTTTCAGCCAAAGTTTCGGCTGTTACTCCCTTCAGCACAGCGCCATTATCCAAAACCACGGCGGGGAAATCCTTTGCCACCAAAGCATGCAGCGCAATAAGCTCTTTGGCTTTCTCATTGGTTTCCACATCCAGCCATTGGAAGGGAAACAGGTTGCCCGAAAGAAAATCCTTCAGAGAGTGGGTTTTAGGGCTGAATTGGTACCCAAGAATCCTCAATCCGTCAAAATCCGGGATATAGCCCGCTTGCCACTCGTCCAGAAGGTCGTTGAGGATCGGAAAGAGCTTTTCTTCAGGTGGATCCCACGGCTTCATCAGGTAGTAGTCGAGCTGCACATCATTGATGGCCTTGATGGCTGCGTCGGTGTCGGAATAGGCAGTTAACAACACCCGCTTTGCTTCAGGAAAAATTACCCTGGCCTTTTCAAGAAAAGCTACGCCCTCCATTTCGGGCATGCGCTGGTCGGAGATAAACAAGGCCACTTCCTCCCCTGCCTTTTTGATATCCAGCAGTACCTCCAGCCCTTCATTTGCCGACTCGGTATTCATAATCCTGTAGTCGTCACGAAACTCGTTGCGCAAATCTCTGCGTATCGCTTTTAGCACTTGCGGGTCGTCATCAACCGAAAAAATAACTGGCTTCTTCATTGGTTACTTGTCTTTCAATGGGATACATACGGTAAAAATAGTTTCACCCGGACGGGAGGCGGCCTTTAGTGTACCATTGTGTTGTTCAACAATATTTTTGGCTATTTCAAGCCCCAGCCCCGAGCCCTTTCCCACCTCTTTGGTAGTGAAAAATGGGTCGAAAATCTTGCCTAAAAGGTCTGGAGGAATACCAGGGCCGTTATCGATGATATGCACTTTCACAAACTCTCCATCCTTTACCGACTTCACTGTTAGCATCGGCGAAGGCACTCCTTCCAGCGCATCAATGGCGTTGTCGATAATATTTGTCCACACCTGATTCATTTCTCCAGCCAGCAGATTAATTGGAGGAATACCCGAAGCCACGTCGATGGCCAACGAAATATTGGCTTTCCTGATTTTGTGGTCAAGCATCGTCAGCGTATCCTTGATGCCAATGTGGATATTGGTCGGGGCTTTGTCGTGCCCCCTGTCCATGTGGGAATACGATTTCACCGACTGTACCAGCTTGGAAATGCGAGTGGAGGCCTCGTTGATATCGCCAACCATGCGTTCGGTAGTCAATACATTGTCGAGCCAGAACAGCACAGGCAGAAGCTCTTTTTCTGGAATATACTCCCTAACCATATCCAGTTCCTTGGGCCCTATTCCATATTCGATAAAGTTTTCTGCAAGGTCGTCTCCCCCTTCCAGGTCATTGTCGTCGAACCAGTCCAGAATTTCTTCTTCTTGTTTATTTCTCTCTCTCAATCCCAGGTTTTGACGCCCCGCTTTGGCTTTTTCATAAAGAATTGCATTCACAGCATCTACTTGCTCCTCTTCAAGCTTCATCGATATCACCTGCTTGAACCTTTCAGGGGTGTAGGCCAGGTGCTTTTTGAGTTCATCGGAACTTCTGACTATAGCTGCGGCAGGGTTGTTAAGCTCATGAGCGAGGCCTGCAGAGAGCTTACCAAGGGCCATCATCTTTTCATTTTGCCGCTGCATAGAAGTAAACTCCCTCACCCTGGAGGTCATTTCGTGCACAAGCTTCTCAGTCAAATCATAGTGTGTGCACACAAGCTCTTTTAACTTTTCTCGGGAAGTAAGGAGCACAGTGGTTGGTTGAACCACTTCTGCATAACCAACCGCCGTTTTTAACCTGGAAAAAGGCAGCAGCCCGCTTATATCTGGCGGCTCAAGCTCAAAAAGCTCCCTCTTTTGGTTGTTTTGTATAGCGTAGGCCCTTGCCTTTCCCGAAAGGAGAATCATCATATGATCGGCAGCATCGCCCTTTTTAAATAAGAACTCTCCTTCCTGGAAGTCACGGCATTCAGAATTGTCGATCAGCCACTGCAACTGATTATCCGAAACCCCCTGGAGGCTAGGGTTCTCCTGTAGTGCTTTTAATAAATCCATATTGATAAATGATGGTTCGAAAGACACCTTTGGCATTGAAGAAGGTTTGAGGCTTCCTCCAATTTGGTATCTTTCACAAAAGATATCACCAAAATGCTAAAAAGAGATTCATTAGTTCCATTTCTTATATTTTCTGTCTGTTTCCTCCATAGCTGCGAAACCCCAAAGCCTGTCAGCGAAAACATACCCGGAATTAATGCAGATGCCTCCTCACCAATCTATACCACCTACGCTGCCGCCAGAGAGCGCTCCGCCTTTATCCTCGATGAGGGCTATGAGTTCGTTTTTAATGATGACGAAACATTCCCTGTTTTTACTTCAGACACAGGTGGAGAAATTGGGTTTTCTTTTGCAACAAAGGACAGTTGGATTTATAAAACGGGCGACTACGTACAAAAACCAGTCATCCATTCGTCGTTTCCTGATGAAGTGAACTTTTCATTTTCGCCTATTGGTGGCATTGAAGTAAAGAGTAAGTTTTTAGTGTACAGCTCTGTGTCTGCAGTACTGGAAAGCACATTTATCAACAATACCGATTCTACCGTTTCCTTTGACTACATCCCTTTTATTCAGGGAAATAGCAGGCTTTTCAACGGCTATTGGCTCGGGGACGGAGTACTACGCTTTAACCACGAGGAATTCCCAGACACCTGGACAGTTGGACATAAAGTACCATTCACAGATTCGCTGCAAAACTTTTTCAAAATGTCGGTTGAGCCAGATCAGGCTGGTGCTTTCAGCTCCTTTTCAGAGGAAGCCAGCTATTTACCCTGGAAAGTATTACCGGGGAAAATGCCGGTGACAGAAGTAAACGGCAGACTTTACAACGAGGGTGGCCAACGGGTATTGACGCAACTTCCTGAAGTGAGGCTCCAGGCCTATGTAGACAACGACACAAAACATCTTTTGACGGAAAGCAGCCCTGTCTTTGAGAGCCTGCAGGGCGCATTGAATTCAGACGGCTATTTCCGCATGGAGCTAAGTCAACTACCGGGCGCTGGCAGGGCTGCGCAATACACACTTACCGCTGTCGATGAAACATTGGGCATCGTTGCGCAGCGAACCGACTCCATCCCGCCGGCACGCACCCAGTTTTCAGGTAGCCTGCGACCTTCTGACATCAAATTACCAGCTGCTCCACAAAGATTTGAAGTGATCATGCAGGAAAAAAACAGAGCGGCCCTTAGCTGGAGCAAACCATCGGATGGCAATCAGGTTATCATTTACAGGAAAAAAGAAAACGATAGCTACTACACGCAATTTACCAGGCCGCTATCCACCACCAACCTGATGGTGCAACTGCCTACCGATGATATCTATTGCTTCGTGGCGGTGGGCGCTGGCACAGGTGGGGAAATTGGGATGCACACCCGGGAACGGAATACCCTGTCTGGCCATTCGCTCAAACAGGCAGTTGTGGCCAATGACTGGAAAGATGACAGCCTGAAATACTTCAAAATAGCGGCGTACAGCAAAAGTATCACACTAGCTCCCGGCGAATCGACCAGCATTCGGGTAGCAAGGTCGGTGGCTCCTTTGAAGAAAAAAACGGACTGGAAAGAGGCGGAAAAGCTTCTGGATAAAGACTTCACCCTGGACATGGGAGGCAGGCTGGCCTACCTGGAAAGTATGCCGGAGTTGTCCAGCCTTTCAGCCGACCAACAGTTGCTATACCTGTCGGGCTGGAACATGATGCAACAGGTGTTTTACCCCGCAGAAGGCAAGAGCAGCTACCCGTACTACGTCTTCAGCCGGGAGCCCGTGTGGGGCTGGGGCCATGGCGGGCAGGTGTTTCACGAAAGCCTGACGATGCTGGCGCTGGCACTACAGGATCCGGAGCTGGCTATGAACTCTCAAAGGGTGTTTAAAGAGAGGCAGTATGAGAACGGTTATATCAACTACCGGACGGGTGGCTATCTGGATGAAATCATTGAGCACGAGGGTGAACTCACCTCATCGGCCCCCTGGTATGCCTGGATCAACTGGGAAGTATATAAAGTCACGCAAGACAAAGATTTTTTGGCTGAAATGTATGAATCGAGCAAAAGGTTTTACGAGTTCTATGTTTCCAACCGGGACAAAGACGGCGACGGGCTTTGCGAATGGGGCGGGCATGCCATATTGGAATCGGTGAGGGATGCCGATGTGGCCGTATGGGACGAAGTGGGCTGGCCGGCGAACTTTGAGGCAGTGGATCTCAACTCCATGCTAGTGATGGAAGCGAAGTCGCTGGAGCAAATGGCAGCTGCTTTGGGAAAAACGGACGAGGCTGCCCGATGGAAAGCTGACCACGAGCAAAGAACTGTACTCATCAATGCTACTTTCTGGGATGAAACGACTGGCTTTTACTATAATGCCGACAAAGCAGACAACGACTTTACTTTTGAGAAAACAGACGACCTGAAGCGCATGGAAATTATCGGCTTTTTGCCAATGTGGGCCGGTATAGCCTCAAAAGAACAAGCCGACAAGCTGCTGGACCACCTAACCAATCCCGATAAATTCTGGCGTCCATATGGCGTGCCCAGCCTTGCGGCAGATGACCCTTTTTACAATGACAAAGGCTATTGGAATGGCCCAGTGTGGGTAGAATGGGACTATCTGATTCAGCGGGGATTGCAAAACTATGGATACGATGCTGAAGCAAAAGAACTGGTGAATCGGGTTTCAACCAGTATGATTTACCAGTTGAAAGAGAATCACAATCTTTGGGAATTTTATAGCCCCGATGAGCCCTGGGCCGGCTATCATCGCACCTATATTTGGGCGGGTATTGTGAATAGGATGATGTGGGATGTGCACAAATGAAGAGTAAGCCCAGCCTCGAACATCTCGATCCAAGCTTGATAGGAACTATTAGTGAAGAGCACTCCATATTAAAAAGCCATTAAATCGGTGCCGTGCTATTCTAAGTCTCGTTAATTACTTCTAACTAGTAGTAATTTACACGATCCCATGATCATAGCGGAGTTATTGCCCTCAGGCTACAATCCAGTGCTGGTCTTTACCATTGTGCTGCTGATTATTCTCCTTGCACCGATGGTCATGGAAAAGCTCCGCATGCCCGGAATCATCGGGATGATACTTGCCGGAGTGATATTTGGACCTTATGGGCTCAATGTGCTTGAGAACAATGCGGCCTTTCGGCTTTTTGGCACAGTCGGCCTTCTCTATTTAATGTTCGTGGCCGGGCTGGAGATGGACATGAACCAATTCAGACAAAGCAGGATGAAGAGCCTCACATTTGGCCTTCTCACGTTCACCATTCCGTTGGCCATTGGTTTCCCGGTTTGCTACTACCTCCTGGAATACAATTTTCTTGGCTCTTTGCTCATCGCTAGTATGTTCTCCACTCATACGCTGATCTCCTACCCGATCGTGCAGAAATTGGGCATCACTAAAAATGAAGCGGTGATCATTGCCATCGGAGGCACCATCATTACCGACGTTATGGTGCTTGTTTTGCTGGCCGTGATCTCAGCCACTTCCAATGGTGAATCAGACCTCATTACCTGGGTAAAGTTCGTGGGATCCTTTGGTGCGTCATCCCTTGTTGTTTTGGTAGGTTTTCCTGCATTGGCCAGGTGGTTTTTCCATCGAATAGAAGGAGAGAAAGTCTCACACTATATTTTTGTACTGACTCTCGTTTTTATCGCCGCTTTGCTCTTTGAGTTGTCTGGCGTAGAGCCCATCATAGGTGCCTTTCTGGCTGGCCTTTCCCTCAATCGGCTGATTCCCAAAGCCTCACCTTTAATGAGCCGGATTGATTTTATGGGAAATGCACTCTTTATTCCCTTTTTCCTGATCAGCGTAGGCCTGCTGATCAATATACCCGCCATTACCTCGAGCATGGAGACTGTTACCCTCGCTGTCACGCTGACATTGGTGGCACTACTCGGCAAGTGGATAGCCTCTTTGTTTACACAAAAAATACTCGGCCTGCAAAAAGACCAACGAAACCTGGTTTTTGGGCTAAGCAGCTCCCACGCCGCAGCCACTATTGCTGTGATTTTAGTTGGGTTCCGCCTTGGTATCGTTGGCGAAAATGTATTGGACGCAACCATACTCCTCATTTTTATCACCTGCCTTTTGGCATCATTGGTTACCGCCAGAGCAGGAAAAAAAATTGCCATCAAAAATTTGCCTGGTGCTACATCCGCAGCGCCATTGACGGAGCGAATACTAGTGCCAATTTCCAATCCCGCTACCATTGAATACCTGATAGATTTCGCCATGATGATCAAAACTCCGACTTCGATAGAGCCGGTAGTGCCCTTTGCAGTTGTGCGTGATAATGAGGAGGCCCACACCAACCTGGAAAACAGCCGAAAAATACTTGACAGGGCAGCGAAACATGCATCGGCCAGCAACAGCCTGGTGAATTTGGTCACCAGAATCGACGTCAACGCATCAAGTGCCATCAGCAGGGCCTCCAGGGAACTCGGCATAACCGACATTGTAATTGGCTGGCATTCGAAGCAAAAAACAGCGGACAAAATATTTGGAACCACGCTTGACCGCCTGCTGAAACAAACCGGTCAGACGCTCTTTGTGTGCCGACTTGTAACACCGCTCAATGCTTATAAGCGGCTAAAGCTTTTTATACCGGAAAATGCTGAGCTTGAAAAAGGGTTTGAGGACATCATGCTAAAGATCATTCGTATGACGAAGCATACCGAAGCGAGTTTGCTTATCTCAGGCAGCCATGCCTGCAAAGCCTCCATTGAATCACTGCTCCAAAAAAATAAAATGAAGGTTTTGATGCACTGGAATGTCCCCGAAGGTCGCCTCGATACGCAGTCTTTTTTTCAGCTAATTACTCCACAAGACATGGTCGTTTTGATAGGTGCCAGAGAAGGCTCAATCTCTTACGAGAAAGAATTTGATTCACTGCCGGAGATGATCACCACGCAGTTTTCATTAACCAATATTATTATCGTTTATCCGGCACAGTAATTCCAAAAAAGTTATTGCTAAAATCGACTCTGGCTAAACCTTTGAAAACCTGTTTAGCAAGGTATTTGATGCCCACCTTCATCACTTTCAGCTAACGGTTTATTTCAGAATTCCTTATATTCCCAAAAAACTACTTAAACATCGATTTTAAAAGATAGACACATGAAAAAGATACTTTTCAGCGCCCTTGCTGCCTTTGTTGCCATGTCGGCTTACGCCCAACAAAAAGGTGATCCAAAGCTCACAGAATTTTATGAGCCAGTGCCACCGGTGGTCACTCCTGGTGATACTCCATCCGATGCGCCGTCGGACGCTATTGTACTTTACAATGGCAGTGACCTGAGCGAATGGGTAAGCACCAATGATCCTTCAAAGCCTGCAGGCTGGACAAGCCTGGGCGGCGTAATTACCGTAGACAAAAGCCAGGGCAATATTCAGACGAAAAGAACCTTCACTGACTACCAACTGCACCTTGAGTGGTACGAGCCGGTGGGCATCACCGAAACCGGACAAGCCAGAGGCAATAGTGGTCTTTTCCTGGCCAGCACCGGCCCTGGCGACGATGGCTACGAAATCCAAATTCTTGACTGCTACAATAATGCTACTTACGTAAACGGCCAAACAGGAAGCATTTACAAACAAGGCGTGCCGCTTGCCAATGCGTGTAAGAAGCCTGGAGAGTGGCAGATTTATGACATTGTATGGACGGCTCCCCGCTTTAATAGTGATGGTTCTTTGAAAAGCCCTGCAAGAGTGACTGCTTTTCATAACGGCGTGTTAGTGCAAAATAATTTTGAGCTAAAAGGTGGTACTGTTTACATCGGACAGCCTTCTTACAAAAAGCATGGTGCTTCGCCTATCAAACTTCAGGCCCATGGCGACCCAAGCAAGCCGATCAGTTTCAGAAACATTTGGATAAGAGAGTTGTAAAAAGCACAGAAGACCGGAGGCGGAAGGTTGAAGTGGTGCCCACAGCACTAGTTGGCGGCACCACTGAATTTTGAAAGACGCCACACAGCGCAATTTTTGATCAACACAAAAAATATTTTAACTATGAAAAACATATTATTCAGCGCTTTAGCCTTTCTGGTAGCCTTTGGGGCTTGCGCACAGGTGAAAGAGGGTGAAGACCCAAAAACAACAGAAGTTTGGGAGCCCGCCGTGAAGAAAATAACTCCCGGCAAACAGTACGGTGCTCCGCCGTCAGATGCCATCGTGCTTTTTGATGGGAAAAACCTCGACAAATGGGAATCTGGAAAAGGCGGCCCGGCAGAGTGGACGGTAGCCGACGGTGCTGTGACCGTAGCGGCCGGCAAAGGAGTAATCCAAACTAAACAGAAATTTGACAACTATCAGCTTCACATTGAGTGGCGTGCTCCCTCCGAAATAAAAGGCGAAGGACAGGGCCGGGGCAACAGTGGTGTGTTTATGCAGGGCATTTACGAAGTGCAGGTGCTCGATAGCTACGAAAGCCGCACCTATTCAAATGGTCAGGCAAGCAGTATTTACAAGCAATCGCCTCCGCTCGTAAACGCCACAAGGGCACCAGGCGAGTGGCAGACATATGACATCATCTACACTGCTCCTGTTTTCAACGACAAAGGGGAAGTAGTGCACGAAGCAACTGTAACGGTGCTGCACAACGGCGTGGTCACTCAAAACCATACCCGCATCTGGGGAAACACGGCCTATATCGGGTCGCCAACCTACAAAGCCCATGGCAAAGGCCCGATCATGCTGCAGGATCATGGCAACCCTGTGAGCTTCAGGAATATTTGGATCAGGGAGATGTAGTCGGCAGTGTGAAAGTAATGAGTTATGAGTACGAAAGGGCTGGCTTTCTCTGAAATGTCGGCCCTTTCTATTGGATCGCAAACCTTTGCTGAGCCCCTTGTATAAATTTTCCCAAATCGAATCTCTTTTCGGAGTATCTTAAGCCTTCATAAACCTACCCAACCATGAACAGAAGGAAATTCTTCGACCAATCGATTAAAGCAACTGGTGCCGTAGCTGCCGTTGGCCTCACTGCCTGCGCAACTGAAGACAAACCCAAAGAAACAGTAGCAGAAGCAGGCCCATTCGACCACCTGAAGTCGATGGTGGACGACATGAAGCCGATCAGCAATGAGGAAAGGAAGCAGCGCATAGAAAAAGCGCAGCGGCTGATGGTGGAGAATAAAATCGACGCTCTATACCTGGAGTCAGGCTCTACGATGGTGTACTTCACGGGCATTAAGTGGGGACGTAGCGAACGGATGATGGCAGCCATTATCCCTGCCAAGGGAGAGCTGGCCTATGTGTGTCCGGCGTTTGAAGAGGAGAGACTGAAAGAAAGAATTCTGTTTGGCAACGACCTGAGGGTATGGCAGGAGCACGAAAGCCCTTACAAACTTGTAGGCAGCATTCTCAAAGACAATGGCATTAGTACCGGCAAAATTGGTGTTGAAGAATCTGTGCGGTTTTTCCTTTTCGACGGATTAAGAAAAGAGCTGCCGCAGATTCAGTTTGTAGACGCCTTCCCGGTAGCAGCTGGCTGCCGCATGATTAAATCTCCGACTGAGTTGGCGTTGATGAAAAGAGCCAATGAAATCACCATTGAAGCTTACAGAGCTGCGATTGCTGTCATGAAAGATGGCATGTCGCAATACGAGTTCAGCGGAAACATCTCTGCGGCATTCAAAAAGCTGGGAGTGACCGGTGGCGCCAGCGTGATGTTTGGGGAGTGGGCGGCCTACCCGCATGGCAGCCAAACGGCTCAAAGCATGAAAGAAGGCGACATCGTATTAATGGACGGGGGCTGCAACCTGCACGACTACTCGTCGGACATTACCAGAACCACGATCTTCGGCAAGCCCAAACAACGTCAAACTGACATCTGGAACAAAGTAAAAGAATCACAAACAGCCGCTATGGCAGCTGTGAAGCCTGGCGCTACTTGTGGTTCCATTGACGATGTAGGCCGCAAAGTAATTGAGGATGCCGGCTTCGGGCCAGGCTACAAAAACTTCTTCCACCGACTGGGCCATGGCATTGGCATGGATGGACACGAATGGCCTTATTTGGTGAAAGGCAACGAATTGAAACTACAACCCGGCATGTGCTTTAGCGACGAGCCTGGTATTTACATTTATGGAGAAATAGGCGTGCGTCTCGAAGACTGCTTTTATGTGACCGAAGACGGAGGCCAGTTGTTCACGCCGCAAAGTATTAGTATTGAGGAGCCGTTTGGGGTTTAGTCTCAAGATAAGGACTTTTAACTGCCGATAATTTGCCAGGGCACCCTGAAATATTTGTACCCAGACCTGCTGGTCTAGTCAATTAATCTACTTCGTCTGAAAACCGGGGGTTGATGAAGCTATTGTTGATAGATCCAAAACGGTAGTTAATGCCAAACCATGTGCCGTACTCATATCCTGACGCCAGTTGTTTACGGCGGGCGAGCACGTCTTCAACGCTAGATTCTCCTTTGGCAATGAACACCTGGTTCCTTGATAAACTTCCATAGAAGTTGACAAAAAAACTCAAGTTGCCTTTTACTCTCACATCGGCGTTTAAATCAATTTGAATACTATTTTGACTCCAATCGTGGAAGTAATTGAAATAGGAGGCTGTTGAACTCAGGTTACCCCATCTTTGCTTAAAGCTGACGACCGCCTGCGCTCTGTGGCCGTAAAGCCATTCGTTATTTTTGTCATAGATGGTTTCCTCATAATAGCTGTTGTTTCTAATGTCAGCCATGTAGGAAAGAGCAAAATACTTCGTATTTACCTCAGAATAAGGGAAAAAATTATACTCAATAGCTGGCCTTGCTCTTATGCTATGCTGGTAATTAGAAAATGTACTGTTTCTAATAAACACATAGTAGCCATAGGACCAATGATCATCAAAGCTATTGACAAACAGGTGATTGAGGTACCAGTTGGAGTTTCTCACAGAATAGGATTCTAACGTCCCATCATCATTCACATATTCAAAATCTGATCGTTCCCTGCCATATCCTACTCTCAGCTCGGTTCGATTTTCCGGCACCGTCCGATTGACCGAAATATAACTATTCAATTCAGTGTCCTTGTAGTTTTGATCCTCACTAAGGTTACCTCTTCCTCCCACACGAAAAACCCAATAGTCCCATTTATCTTCAGCTCTGGATGCCTCGTATTCGTCAGCATCCATCCCATCAGCTTTCATAGCCACCATCATTTCATTGATCCAGGACGTTTGTGCAACGTAGGGCACCAGCCCTATCTTGATCAAGTTCAATAGCTTTTCCCGATATTCTACGTCAGTAGCCGACGGTGGCATTGAAAAAGAAAGCGTATCCCTTTTACCGGAAAAATCATTCTGTCCAAAGAAAATGAGTTGGTAGGTTCTGCCACCGTTTCCGGCACGCTGGTCTGTTAACAGCAGATGGACGTCCGCCTGGGTTCTGTTATTCACAAAGTCGACCAGGTTGATTTCCGTTCGGATGTAGGTACGATCACATCTGGTGGAGCTACAATCCAAAAACAACTTAATTTTTTCTGTTTTTGGAGTTTGAGAAATTGATGGCAGGTAATTGGTAAGGCAAATCGAGGCAATCAGTAATACTGTCTTAAAATACATTAATAATGTTTAGGGTTATTTAATAACACAACGCCTATAGCCACACCGATGTTTTGAATACTTTAGGAGCGGTAAGATCACATCTTCAAAAGAAGCTCACCACCCTGCTCAGTCAACCTCGCTTACTCCAATCTCCAATTCTTTCTTAATAGTTTACTCAGGCTGTCCACCACCGTTTGGTTCCCAGCGGCAATGTTTTCATTTTCCTCCAGATCGCTTCGGTGATCATATAGCATTTCGTCCTGCCATTGCAGGCTGTCGTTCACCCACTCGGTGTAAGCATAGTCCGGCGTGGTGATGGTGTAGCCGTTCGTCCATCGGGAAATGGCAAAGCCAGCGGGCGCCGTTGATGGAGACACCAACTCGACCATCAGGCTCTCACCTTGTAACTGTGCTGGTTTTGGCAGCCCTGCGAGGTCAGCCAGGGTGGGGAAAATGTCGACGTATTCAACGATGGCATTGGAGATGCTTCCAGCCTTTGCCTTTGGCGATTTCCATATCATGGTAGAACGGAGCGAGTTGCGGTAATTACAATGCTTGCACCACATGGTATGCTCCAGCAGGTTGTAGCCATGGTCGCCAATGAGCACGATATGCGTGTCTTTATCGAGACCTAACTCCTTTAATTCATCGAGCACCTTTCCTATCTGGGCGTCGACATAGCTCACACTGGCATAATACCCCTGTATCAGCGTTACAGCCAGCGAGTCGCTTACCGGGACCTCTTTGGGCACGTCAGCATAGTTTCTCAATTCACCTGAGTTGTGAACGGAGCGTGCTGGGGCACCCGCCGGCACATAATTATTATCTGGCAGGGTTACTCTGCCGTCATATAGCTGCCAATACTTCTCGGGAGCATTGAACGGCAGGTGTGGCTTAAGGAAACCAACCGC
>TARA_R110002012_G_scaffold57941_6_pt1 | contig 43673 bp, 30 predicted proteins | sample TARA_R110002012 | Tara Oceans TARA_R110002012 (sample SAMEA4396515) | marine metagenome | biome: Westerlies Biome; feature: [DCM] deep chlorophyll maximum layer (ENVO:01000326); material: water (ENVO:00002006), including particulate matter (ENVO:01000060) such as... | depth 40 m
CCGATGAGGGCGGCGGCAAAGGTCACCAGCGTGGAGATGACATAGAGATCCGGCTCCTGCGAGAACACCAGGAAGGGGAACGAATAGAACTCGCCATAGAGCGACGCCATGCCGTGGCCTAGCCGTGTGCCGGCAATCGCACCGATCGTGATCCCGACAAGCGAGATCGCCAGGGTCAATTTGGCGTAGTGCCAGGCAATGGTGGCGTTGGTGTATCCGACCGCCTTCAGCAATCCGATCTGCTCGCGTTCCAGCGCAATCAGCCGGCTGAGAATCATGTTGACCAGAAAGGCCGCGATGAACAGGAAGATCGGCGGGATCACCTGCGTCATGGCCCTGAGCTGGGTCAGTTCGGAGTCCAGAAACGCATCCGACATATGGTCTTTGCGGCCATAGGCGCCGGTGCCGCCATGCGGTTCCAATATGCTGTCGAGCCGCGCGATCACGTCTTTCCGGTCGGCGTTTCGCGACAGGGCCAGCGATACGTCGTTGAACGCGCCGTTCATGTCGTAGGCGCCTTCAAGCACCGACCGGTGCATGTGAATGACGCCGAAGCGTTTCTGGTCAGGCACCATGTCGCCGGGACCGATGGCGTAGACATATTCGGGCGACAGCACGATGCCGCTGATCGACAAAGACCGCTTTCGCCCGTTGATCAGCACATCGAACCTGTCGCCCGGGCGGAACCCGTGCGCTTCGGCAAAGGCCTCGATGACGGTGGCTTCGTTGTCACGGCCGGGTTCGGGAAGCCGGCCCGACCTGAGATACAGACGGTTGACCGCGGGATCGCCATGATCGGGGATCGAGATCAGCATCCCGGTCGCCGGTTCCGCCATGCCGGTGATGTCGATGATCACCGGATTGACGATCCGTGTTGCCACGGCGGAAACGCCTTCGATGGCGGCGATCGTGGACTTGATGCTTTCCGGCGCGCGGGTGGCTGAGGCAAACACGTCGCCGAAGCGGGTGCGATCGTAAAATGCGGCGCGGGTGTCGTCGAGTGCCCGCGCTGCCCCGAGCGCCAGGATCAGCGTCATCACTCCGCAGGCCATCACCAGCGCCACCGCCAGCGATTGCGCCCACAGCCGGGCGAGATCGCGGATCAGTTTGCGGTCGAGCATGCTGAACGCCTTCACCAGCTCACCTCCGAGGGCTTGATCCGCTCTTCATTGAGCTCGCATGAGGCAATCTGGCCATCGAGGAACGAGTAGACCCGGTGGGCGATTTTGCGGATCCCGGCATTGTGGGTGATGATCGCCGTGGTGGCGCCGGTTTCCTCGTTCACCCGCGCCAGTGCCTCAAGCACGATGATGCCGGTGGCCGAATCAAGCGCGCCTGTCGGCTCGTCGCACAGCAGCACTTCCGGACGCTTGGCGATGGCCCGGGCAATGGCCACGCGTTGTTGCTCTCCGCCCGAAAGCTGTGCCGGGAAATGGTCCATCCGGCTTTCAAGTCCGACAAGCGCCAGGGCATCGGCGGGTGGCATGGGATGCGTTGCCACTTCCGTTACCAGCGCCACGTTTTCCCACGCCGTCAGGCTCGGGATCAGATTGTAGAACTGGAACACGAAGCCGACATGGTTGCGTCGATACAGGGTCAGGTCACGGTCGCTGGCCCCGGCCAGTTCTTCGCCCTTGAACTTCACAGAGCCCGATGTCGGCCGGTCCAGACCGCCGACGATATTCAGGAGCGTGGATTTTCCGCTGCCGGACGGACCCAGCAGCACCGCCATCTCGCCTTGCTCCAGCCGCAGATCTACGCCATTGAGCGCACGAACCTCGACCTCGCCGGTCCGGTAGATCTTGGTGAGGCCGGTAACATCGAAAATCGCCGACGTGCCGGGAGCTGCTTCAGGTTTCATGGTTCCAGAATAGCAGGCCCGGCGCGGATGTCCTTGATGCGCGTCAAATCGGACGAGGTGCCGCCGAAACCACGCAGTCGATGTCACATTCCTATGCTAGCGGAGGGGCAACGCCACGAAAAATAATGTATGCGACTTTTTGCTTCTGTTAGAGCAATGCGCGGTGAAGTAGTATAGTCTCGTGTGGGGAGTGATATGGATATCCAGCGCAAAGACGTTCACAACTCGGAGACACCGGTGCTTTGCCAGGCTTGCGAAAGCCGTCATCGCGGCGTTTGCGGAGCCTTGACGCCCGACCAGTTGCTGCAATTGAGCAAGCACTCCACCCGCCGCACCGTCGAGCCCGGCACTGAGCTGGTGGGCGAAAGCTTGAAGACCAAGAGCTACTCCAACATCATTTCCGGCGTCGTCAAGCTTTCCAAGATGATGGCTGATGGCCGTCAGCAGATTGTCGGCCTGCAGTTTGCCCCCGATTTCCTCGGCCGTCCGTTCCGCTCCGAGAACGGCGTCAGCGCCGAAGCCGCGACCGACGTCAAGGTCTGTTCCTTCCCCAAGGCCGCCATCGAACGCATGATCAGCGAGATGCCGGAACTCGAGCACAAGCTGCTTGAGCAGACGCTGACCGAGCTCGATGAAGCCCGCGACTGGATGCTCACTCTCGGCCGCAAGACCGCCGGCGAAAAGGTGGCAAGCTTCCTGTTGCTGATCGCCACCCACGCGTTTCCGGACAATGAAAGCGATTCGGTGACCTTCGATCTGCCGATGAGCCGCACCGATATCGCCGATTTTCTCGGCCTGACCATGGAAACCGTCAGCCGGCAGCTGACCAAGCTGCGCAAGGATGACGTCATCCGCATCCTCAACAATCGCCATGTCACGGTTCCCGACCTGACCCGCCTGTCCGAACGCGCTGGTTTCTAGGGTCCCGACCTGCCGAGAAACGCCCATCGCCTGCGTCTGTGGCTTCAACGGCAAATCCTGTTTGAATCATTCGACATCTGATCTAGGCTCGTTAACCTGACGGTCTTTGGGAGGAGGCGTGTATGGAGTTCGACTATGTCATCGTCGGCGGCGGGTCTGCCGGTTCGGTGCTAGCTGCACGGCTGAGCGAAGATCCGCACGTCAAGGTCTGCCTGCTGGAGGCCGGCGGCGATGGCAAAGGCATCCTGATCCGCGCGCCGCTCGGCATGGTCGCCATGCTGCCGGGCCGGCCGAAACTCAACAACTGGGCCTATGAGACGGTGCCGCAACCCGGCCTTGGCGGCAGACGCGGTTACCAGCCCCGCGGCCGCACCTTGGGAGGATCGAGCGCCATCAACGCCATGCTTTACGTCCGCGGTCACCCGTCCGACTATGACGACTGGGCCCGGGCCGGGTGCCACGGCTGGGGCTGGTCCGATGTGCTGCCGCTGTTTCAGCGCTCCGAGGGCAATATCCGCGGCGCGGACGACCTGCACGGCGATGAAGGTCCGCTGGAAGTCGCAGAACAACAAAGCCCGCGCCCGATCAGCCTGGCCTTTGTCGATGCTGCTGCCGAGGTTCAGATCCGTCGCAATCCCGATTTCAACGGTCCGGAGCAGGAGGGGGCGGGCCTCTACCAGGTCACCCAGTTCTGGCGCAACGGCCGACCTGGCGAGCGGTGCTCCGCCGCCGCGGCCTACCTGCATCCGGTGATGGACCGGCCCAACCTGGCGGTGATCACCAATGCCCACGCCACCCGGGTCCTGATGCAGGATGGCCGTGCGACGGGCGTCGCCTATCGCAAGGGAAAGTCAGAGCTCGAGGTCACTGCGCGCGCTGAAGTCATCCTGTGTGGCGGTGCCTTCAACTCGCCGCAGCTGCTGATGCTGTCCGGCATTGGGCCGGGCGAGCATCTGCGCTCGCGCGGCATCGAGGTGGTCAAGGATCTCCCCGGTGTCGGCCGTAACCTGCAGGATCATCTCGATTACATCTACACCGCCAAGACCCGCGACACGGACGTGCTGGGCCTGGGCGCAATCGGAAGTTACAAGCTGCTGCGCGATGTCCTGCGCTGGCGGCGCAATGGTTCGGGGGTTCTGTCCTCTCCGGGCGCGGAAGGCGGCGCATTCCTCAAGTCCGACCCCGGACTGGACCGGCCTGATCTGCAATTGCATTTCGTCGCTGCCCTGGTCGATGATCATTCGCGCAAACTGCACATGGGCTATGGCTTTTCCTGCCATGTCTGCGTGCTGCGGCCGCATTCGCGCGGCGAGGTCGGGCTCGCCAGCCCGGACCCGATGCGCCCGCCGCGGATTGACCCGAAATATCTTTCAGACAAGCGTGACGCGGAACTGATGCTCAAGGGCGCCAAAATCACCCGCAAGATCATGAATGCGCCGTCACTGCGCAAATACCGCACCCGTGAAGTTTATACCCGAGAGGGCATGAGTGACGACGAGCTGATGCAGCATATCCAGGCGCGCGCCGACACCATCTACCATCCGGTCGGCACCTGCCGCATGGGCCGCGACGGCATGGCAGTCACCGATCCGGAGTTGAAGGTGCACGGTGTCGAGGGCTTGCGCGTGGTCGACGCCTCGGTGATGCCCTCATTGATCGGCGGCAACACCAATGCGCCAACAATCATGATCGCCGAGAAAGCCGCCGACATGATCAGGGCGCAGGCCCGTGGGTGAGGGGGTCAGAATTCAGTCCAGTTTTCCAGCTTCTGTGCCGTCGCGGCGCCGCCGAAATTTGCGCTGATATTTGCTACCAGCTCATGCTGCGGCGAGACCGTTCTGCTGGTTGGCTTGATCTCGTTTTCAGGTTCGGTCCGCGGGTCTTGTTTTGCCGCCGTGGTGCCTGCAGATGACGCGTCGAGCTGAAAATGGCTCAGCAATTCAAACAGTGCTTCGGCTTCCTTTGCCAGCCCGTGACTTGAGGCCGTGGTCTGTTCGACCATGGCGGCATTCTGTTGTGTGCCCTGGTCAATCACGATCACGGCCTCGTTGATTTCCTGCAGCCCCGCTGATTGTTCCTTCACGCTGTTGGCAATGGCCTTGATGTTGATGTCGATGCTCTGGATCTTCTCGACAATGTCGCCGAGTGACTGACCTGCCTGGTCAACCAGTGAAACACCGCATTTCACCTGCTCGCTGGAGGAGGTAATCAGGTGCTTGATGTCCTTGGCCGCGCTCGCCGAGCGTTGAGCAAGATCGCGAACCTCCTGAGCCACAACCGCAAATCCCTTGCCGGCCTCGCCCGCCCGTGCAGCCTCAATGCCGGCATTGAGCGCAAGAAGATTGGTCTGGAACGCAATTTCGTCAATGACGCCGATGATCTTGGAAACCTCTTGCGATGACGTTTCAATGGCGCTCATCGCGGTCACGGCCTGGGTGACAATCCCGCCCGAGCGTTCGACGTCGGTCCGTGTTTCGGCGACCAGTGCGGCCGAAGCGCTTGCGTTTAGCGTCGCTTCGCCGACATTGGTGGTGATTTCCTCAAGTGCCGCCGCCGTTTCCTCGACCGAAGCAGCCTGCCGCTCGGTGCGCTGCGCCATGTCATTGGTGGCGGAGCGGATCTCGGCAGAGCCCGAGGCGATGCTGCGCGCATTGTTTTCGACCGCGCGCATTGTCGATCGCAGCTCGGCAAGCACGTCGTTGAAGTCCTTGCGTATCTGTTCCATGGTCGGGACAAACGGAGTGTCGAGGGTGCGGGTGAGGTCGCCGGCTGCCAGTGCGCGCAGAGAGCCTGCCAGCGTGGAAATGGCCGTCATGCGGGCTGTTACGTCGGTGGCGAATTTCACCACTTTGACCACTTCTCCCCGGTCATTCATGATCGGATTGTAAGCGGCCTGGATCCAGACCTGATTGCCGGTCTTGCTGAGCCGCATGAATTCGTTGGCGCAAAACTCGCCGGCAGCGAGGTCGCGCCAGAAAGCAGTGTATTCCGGTGTCGCGGTATAGGCCGGGTCACAGAAGATCCGGTGGTGTTTGCCGATGATTTCCGAAGCGGTGTAGCCCAGGGTGCTGCAAAAATTCTCGTTGGCGTCGAGGATGGTGCCGTCCGGAGCGAATTCGATCACCGCCTGCGAGCGGGAAAGGGCAGAGAGTTTGGCCGCATCCTCGATGGATTTGAGTTTGCTCTCGGTAATGTCGGTGGCAAACTTGACGACCTTGACGGGTTTGTCGCCCTTGAAGACGGGATTGTATGACGCCTCGATCCAGATTTCGCGCCCGTTCTTGCCAAAGCGCTTGTATTGACGGCGGTCGCACTTGCCGGCTGCAAGCTCGCGCCAGAAAGTCTTGTACTCGGCGCTTTCGGTTTCTGCCGGGTCGACGAACATGCTGTGGTGCTTGCCGACGATCTCCTTGAGGTCGTAGCCAAGTGCATCGCAGAAATTCTGGTTGGCGGTAAGAATGTTGCCTTTCAGGTCAAACTGGATGATTGCCTGTGAGCGGGAGAGGGCGTCCATGATGCTGGCGCAGTCGTTGCCGAATCCGAAATACGTAGACATTCTGTTTCCTTCCGGCCGAGGCCAAAACACCATAGAATTTACGGGGCTTTATGTTTGTTTGTTCTTGACGGTTTCTTCCTTGAGGAGCGAGGTGGAAGGTATGTGTTCCCAAAAGAGTGAAACTGTTCTTGTTTTTTAGTATTTTCAGCAATATTTTAACGAATGAATAAAAAATTCGCCCGAGATCTTTAGGTTCCCCTAATTCGCGCTACGGTACGTTGAAAAAATTCAGTGCAACTTCGACTTTTTGCTGTGTGGAAGGTGGGATGTTGCCATTTCGGCCAAGGTGATCATTGTTGCGCCAAGCACTGCCTTTGATGATTCCTGCCGGGAGCCCTTGATATGACCGTTCGCATCGCCGTTCTCACCGTGTCCGATCGCGCCAGCCGCGGCGAGTATGAGGATCTGGGTGGCCCAGCGGTCAAGGCCTGGCTGGAACGGGTGGTGTCGAGCCCGACAGAAATCGTGATCCACGTCATTCCCGACGGGCTGGAAAGCGTGCGCGATACCCTGATCCGGCTGTGTGACGTGGACGGCGTCGACATGGTGCTGACCACCGGCGGCACCGGCCCCAGCCCACGTGACCTGACGCCTGAGGCGATGAAGGCGGTGATGGAAAAGGAATTGCCCGGTTTCGGCGAATTGATGCGCAAGGTCAGCCTCGACTTCGTGCCGACCGCCATCCTGTCGCGTCAGACAGCCGGTACTCGCGGTAAGACCCTGATCGTCAACCTGCCCGGCAAGCCGGGATCGATCGACACCTGTCTCACCGCCGTCTTCCCGGCCATTCCATTCTGTCTCGATCTGATCGGGGCAGGGCGGATCGAGACCCATGACGAGATCCTGAAAGCATTCCGCCCGTCAAAATGACGGGCGGAAGCAGTCTTGGAATATCAGCGGTCCCCTCAGGTCCTGAGCACCCGGTAGATCGCCGGGATCACCAGCACGGTCAGCGCCGTTGACGAGGCGAGACCGAACAGCAGCGAGATCGCCAGACCCTGGAAGATCGGGTCGGTCAGGATCACCGCCGCACCGATCATTGCCGCAAGTGCCGTCAGGATGATCGGCTTGAAGCGGATGGCGCCCGCCTCGATCAGCACCGGCGTCAGCGGTGTGCCCGGCACATGGGCATGGCGGATGAAATCCACCAGCAGGATCGAGTTGCGCACGATGATGCCGGCAAGCGCGATGAAGCCGATCATCGAGGTGGCGGAGAACGGTGCGCCGAACAGCCAGTGACCGATGAGGATGCCGATGAAGGTCAACGGCACCGGCGTCAGGATCACCAGAGGCGCCTTGAACGACCCGAACTGGGCAACCACCAGGATGTATATCCCGAGCAGGGCCACCCCGAAGGCCGCACCCATGTCGCGGAAGGTCACCCAGGTGACTTCCCATTCCCCGTCCCACAGCAGCGTCGAGACTTGCTCGTCGGCCGGTTGGCCATTGAGCGCGATCACCGGCTTTTCAAGGTCTGTCCAGTCCATCGCGTCGAGCGCTTCCTGAACCGCGATCATGCCATAGAGCGGCGCTTCATAATCGCCGGCCATTTCGGCCATCACCATTTCCGCCGCCCGGCCATTGTGGCGGAACACCGGGAACGAGGCGCGCTCCTGCGTAACCTGAACCACGTCGCCCAGTTCCACGATGGAACGGTCACCCGGAAGCACGTTTGCCGGGATCGGTGTGGTGAGAAAAACCTCGTCGACCTTGCGCTCCGAACGCGGGCGTTCGAGCCTTATGGCAATCGGTGTGCGTCCACCGCCGCGGTGCGAATAGCCCACCGTCTGACCTGTGTTGAGGATGCCGATGGTATCGAACACATCCTGTTCCTCGACCTTGAAGAACTCCAGCTCGTCGGTGGAGATATTCACCCGCACCCGGTCAGCCGGCTGGCCCCAGGAATTGTCGATATCGACGATGAAGTCGGCCGAACGGAAGGCCTCTTCAACCCGGGCCGCGACAGCGCGGCGGGTTTCGGCGTCAGGTCCGTAGACTTCCGCCAACAGCGTCGCCATCACCGGCGGCCCCGGAGGCGGCTCGACCACTTTCAGGCTGGCGCCTTGCGGCAACGGAATGCCGGCGATGCGCGTGCGGATGTCGAGCGCGATCTCGTGGCTCGACCGGTCCCGCTCGGACTTAGGGGTGAGATTGAGCGCAACATCGCCCATCTGCTGTTCCGAGCGCAGGAAGGAATGCCGCACCAGGCCGTTGAAGTTGAAAGGCGCTGCGGTCCCGGCATGGGTCTGGACCGACTTGACTTCCTCAAGCTTGAGCACTTCCCGCGCGACCGCCTGTGCAATCGCATCGGTGGCCTCCACCGAGGTGCCTTCGGGCATGTCGATGACCACGGAGAGTTCCGACTTGTTGTCGAACGGCAAGAGCTTGACCGTGACGTCCTTGGTGTAGAACAGCGACAGCGAGCCGAGCGTCATGATGCCGACGACGATCAGGAAGATCCAGGAGCTGGTCTTGCTGGCAAGCACCGGACGCGCCACGGCACGGTACATCCTGCCCAGAACGCCGCCACTCTCGGCGCCTTCACCATCACCATGATGCATCGGCGCGCGTCCGGCGATCTTCAGCATCAGCCAGGGTGTGACCATGACCGCGACGAAGAAGGAGAACACCATCGCAGCCGAGGCATTGGCGGGAATCGGGCTCATGTAGGGGCCCATCATGCCCGAGACGAACAGCATCGGCAGCAGCGCCGCGACCACGGTGAGTGTCGCGACAATGGTCGGGTTGCCGACTTCGGCCACCGCTTCGATGGCTGCCTGCTTGCGCTCGCGGCCATCACCCATGCCCCAGTGCCGGGCAATGTTCTCGATCACCACGATGGCGTCATCGACCAGGATCCCAATCGAGAAGATCAGCGCGAACAGCGACACCCGGTTGAGCGTGTAGCCCATCACCCGAGAGGCAAAAAGCGTCAAGAGGATGGTCACCGGAATGACGATCGCCACCACCAGCGCCTCGCGCCAGCCGATCGCGAGCCAGACCAGAATGATGATCGACACCGTGGCGAGACCCAGATGGTAGAGCAGCTCGTTGGCCTTCTCGTTGGCGGTTTCGCCGTAGTCGCGCGTGATTTCCACCGCCATTGAATGCGGGATCAGCGATCCCTCGAGCGCTTCGGTGCGTTCGAGGATCTGCTCGGCCACCAGCACCGCATTGGCGCCCGCGCGCTTGGCAATCGCCAGGGTGACGGCGGGTGTGCGGTTGATCGCGTTTTTCGTCCCGTTTTCCGCGCCGTCTTCCGAACGCGTCACCGTTGCGACGATCCGCGCAGTGCTGTCGGTGGCAAAGGAGATGTCGGCCAGATCGCGCACATAGACCGGCCGTCCGTCCCGCGTGGTGATCAGCAGATTGCCGATTTCAGCCGGTGCATAGAGCGTTTCCCCCACCATCAGTTCGGCCGAGGTGCCGTCGAGCGTCACTTCACCCGCGGGGAAGGCGCGGTTGGCGCCGCTGACCTTGCCGGCCAGTTGCTGCAACGTCACGCCGTTAAGCGCCAGCCGTTTGGGATCGGGCGCAATGCGGATGATCTCGTCGGTGTCGCCGACCAGGTAGGTCAGCCCGACATCGTCGATCTTGGAGAGCTCGGTCCTGAGTTCGCGGGCGACGCGGGTCAGGTCATTGGAGGTGACCGCGTCACCAGCTTCGTGAGATGGCGTCAGCGTCAGCGAGACGATGGCGACATCGTCAATGCCGCGTCCGACGATCATCGGTTCGGGGATACCGACGGGAATACGGTCGATATTGGCGCGCACCTTGTCATGTACCCGCAGGATCGCCGAATCCGTCTGCGTGCCGACGATGAAGCGCGCCGTGACCAGAACCTTGTTGTCCGCGGTCTGTGAATAGACATGCTCGACCCCGTCGATGCTCTTGACGATGGTCTCGAGCGGTTCGGTGACCAGCTTCACCGCATCATCGGCCTTGAGCCCCGGTGCGCCAAGCATAATGTCGACCATCGGCACCGAGATCTGCGGCTCTTCCTCGCGCGGCAGTGTCAACAGCGCCACGATCCCGAAGGCAAAGGCCGCGAGCAGGAACAGCGGGGTGAGGGGGGAGACGATGAATCCGCGCGTCAGCTGGCCGGCAATCCCCAATCCGGAGGTTTTCATGGCCGCACCACCTTGTCGCCGGCGGACACACCGCTGATCACTTCAACCAGGCCGGCATTGTCGCCATCCTGCTCAGCGCCGAGAATGACCGCGCGTTCGACCACGGCACCATCGTGATCTTCAACCGACATGAAGTCGATGCCGTGCCGGTTCACCACGGCGTCCAGTGGCGCGAGCAGCGCCTTGCGGCTGCCGATCGGCACCTCGACCAGAACGCGGGCATTGACGAAGGCGGTGTCGAGCTTCTCCACCTCGACATCGGCAATCACGCGGCCATTGTCGATCTGCGGATAGATCTTGGCGAGCCGTCCGGCTGCTTCCTCGCCGCCGGTGGCGACGCGGATTTCAGCGCCGGCCTCCAGGCTGCCGGCAAAGCGTTCGGGCACGGCAAGCCTGAGGTAGAACCCGCCCGAACCGATGGTTGCCACCGGTTCTCCCGGCATGATCACCGAGCCGCGGGTTGCGGGCACGGTCAGCACACGGCCATCGGCCGGCGCAATCACGGCGCCTTCGGTTTCCTGCTGGGTCAGCACCGCGCGCTGCGCCTCGGTAGCGGCAATCTGATTGCGGGTCACCTCCACATCGGTCGACAGCTGCGCCAGCCGCTGCCGGGTGACAACGCCGCGTTCGACCAGCGTCTCGCCGCGCTCGAGTTCGGCTTCCGCTGTTTCAAGCTGAGCGGCGTAGGCTGCAAGCTGTGCGTCGAGTGCCGCGATCTGGAAGGCAATCTTGTCATCCTTGACCAGGCCGATCTTCTGTCCGGCGGTAACCAGATCGCCTTCGCTGATGGTCAGTTCCTCGATCACGCCACCGATACGGGCCCGCGCCGGCACGATGTCGCGCGATTCAACACGCGCCTGAACGGCCTTCCATTCGGTGATGTCTGTGGGCGAAAGCGTCAGCGTTTCGGCCTGCGCACCACTGGCACAGACGGAGACGAGAAGCGCAAAGCTGAGCATTTTCATGGCTTGCCTCATTTCAAGAGATCGGGGCGCAGACACCGGGAGCATGGTCAACCAATGACCTTCTGTCATTGCGCGAGATCAATTGCCCGGTTTCCTAGTGAGACACATATAGGCGCTTATATATAAGATCGCAAATATAAAATTCTTACACATTTTTGTGGCGCCGCCTTTCCGGTCGCGGGGCCAGGATGCTGGCCTGTGTTCACACGCCCACCGGTCCCTTGTGGGAAGACACCTGCGGAGATCCCGCGCTGGTGGCGTGATTGGCAATTGACCCTGCGGCAATGATCGGGTCTTGTGCCCGCCGACGGGCCGTGCCGGGGCAGGAGGGCCTTGGATGACGGCCATGATCTGGGATGGGTGAGGCGATGAGATTTGCACTGGTTGATTTTGGTCACGCGTTTTACCGGCCGCTGACGCGGCGGATCATCATCTTCGTTCTGCTTCTGGTCTGGACCGGGGTGGAGTTTTACTCCGGCTCCACCGGCTGGATGATGCTTTTCCTGGCCTTGACGGCCTATGTCGGCTGGGGCTTCTTTCTCTCCGGGCAGGCTGATGGCCCGTTGGAGGATGACACCGCCGCGGCGCGGCCACCGGCTTCAGACGACGACAAATAGCCCGCCGGTGTCAGCGAATTCCTGCCAGCCCGGCGAAGGATCTGCGCGTTGCACCTCGTCTGAAAATTTGATGTCCACAGGGGCTTGTGGCATGGTTTCTGCCGGTCTATAAGCCAGCCGCTGGTCACGGAGTGTAGCGCAGCCTGGTAGCGCACGTCGTTCGGGACGACGGGGTCGGAGGTTCGAATCCTCTCACTCCGACCAGTCTTTTCAAAACAGCCTGACGCACCCGACGCTGAGCGCAGCGCTTGATCTGGTGCGCACACCAATACCCGCAAGATTCTGAAATCCAACCAACAGTTTGCAACGCGTGCGTTTTCGCCGCGGCGTGATCAGGCCAACCCCATGGCTCTACCGGGTGCGGTTCAGGGCGAGACGCTTCCGTAGTGCAGAAGATGCGCAACCATCACGCAGTGACGGCCGCAAGCCCTGCTGGCACCCAAGGTTTGGACAGATGAATTGGCCGGTGAAGACTGGAAAGGGGCATGGCGCAGCCGGTCCGGATGGACTAAAGCTGATTTGGCATTCGGGGCTGGTTTTTTCGACTTCACCGACCCCCCCGTGCCTGTTGCCCCGTTCGTTTTCGCTCAAGGCCTGCTGCCGATGTCAAAGCCGGAATTTGCGGCGACCCGCTATTACGCCCTGGCGTTCTGGGCGCCTGCGGTCACCGTCACCTATTTGCCGATCTGGCTCAATGAGCGCGGCATCAGCGATGCCGGTATCGGGCTGATCAACACCCTGCCGATGGCCGGCATGTTGCTGTTCAGCGTGCTTGTCGGCCGACTTGCCGACCGCGCGCCGGACTGGAAGCAGGCGATCATGATCGGCACCGGGCTTGCGGCGTTCAGCTCGCTTCTGCTCGGTCTTGCCGAGGATTTCTGGATGATCCTGCTGGTCTGGACCATGGCGACGCTGCCTGCCGGGCTGGTCAGCCCGGTCGCCGATGCGGCCACCATGCGGCTGTCGCTGCGGCTCGGGTTTTCCTTCGGCGCCATCCGCGCCTGGGGCACGATCGGTTTTCTCGCCATGTGCTTTGTCACCGGCTACGTCGTGCTGTGGCTCGGCGCATCGGCTTTCGTCTGGCTGATTGCCATTGCCTGCTTCTCCCGTTTCTTCGCCGCTGTCGGTCTGCCGCGACTGCGCGATGCCGATCAGCCGCGCACGAAAGCCGAAGGGACGTTCCTGTCGCGCGAGGTCATCGCAGCCTTCAGGCCCTGGGTGCTGCTTCCGGTGATTGCCGGCGCGATCCTGTTTGCCAATCACATGGTCATGAATGCGTTCTCGTCGCTGGTGTGGAAACAGCAGGGCCTGTCCGAATCGACCATCGGCGTGCTGATTGCTCTGGGGGCAGGGGCGGAAGCCGCCACCATGTTTGCCTGGAAGCGGATCAACATACGCTTTCCCGCCCGTGTGCTGATCCTGATGGCAGGCGTCGTCTCGGTCATCCGCTGGATCGGCATGACCCTGTCGCCGCCGCTATGGGTGATCGTGCTGATGCAGCTTGGCCAGGCCGTCACCTTCACGTTCTCCTATCTTGGCTGCCTCTATTTCATCGCCAAGCGCACCAGTGAGGACATCTCGGCCGAGGCGCAGAGCCTGTTCGGCGTCATGATGCAAGGCTTCTCGATCCTGATCGTAGCGAGCTTCGGCATCGCCTTCGGCGTGGTTGGCGTCAACGCCTTCTGGATCTGCGTGGCGCTCTCGGCCCTGGCGATCCTGATGGTGCAGGTTTCGCTCAGGATGCGCGGACCCGATCCGTCGGACTGATCCGAACCGGGTGGGCGCAGGTCAGAATTTCAGCTCCGGATAGCGCTGCGCGTAAATCCGGAACCATGGCGTAAAGCGCTCCGGGGTCCGCGCAATCTCGGCATGGAGCTCGTCCTTGGTGATCCAGCGTGTCTCCTCGACCTCCAGTGGATCAGGCGCGATCTGGAGCGAAGACCGGTCCGCCGTGCCGGTATACATCGTCACCTTCTCGTGTTCGTGCAGGCCGTTGCCGACATCGGCGGAATATTCGACCACCCGCTGCGCCAGCACGGGGACCTTGATCCCGAGTTCCTCGGTCAGGCGCCGGTGCGCCGCAGTTTCGAGCGCTTCATCCCAGTGTGGATGGGTGCAGCAGCTGTTGGCCCAGAGCCCGCCGCAATGGTATTTCGAGCTGGCGCGCTTCTGGATCAGCAGGTGTTCGCCATCGAAGATGAACACCGAAACTGCCAGATGAAACAGCCCGCCGGTATGGGCCTGGAGTTTCTCCACCGGATACAGGGACCCATCCGGGGCGATCGCGGGAATGATGATCTGGCTTGCGTTCATGAATTTGTGTCGTCTTTCCCGCAAGCATCTGAGGATCCGGTTTCCCACCGAAACCCGATCCGGATTTGAAACGCGATGCGTGATGGAGCAGGCATGCGCGTTCGTCGGTTTTCGTCTATCTAGGCAAGTCACTGTCGATCGTCCATGCCATGTGCTGCTCAGAAAGGGTTTTCGGTTGTCGCAGGGTCTGGCACGCAATTGTCCGCCGTCGCCAGATACCGGCTTCCGAATTTTCAAAACCTGTCTAAATGGTAAGGTGTTTTCCGCAGACAAAGCGCTATGTTGAACAGTTGAAATGTTCCATTCGCAGCTGAATTTGCCGGCACGCCGGGCCGTATTCGAAGTCTCGAAGGCAAGATGCGCGTTGGCTATGGTTTTCGCAGTACACGATTGAGAGATACGAATTTGAAACTCTGGAAACAAACGCTGTTGTCGCTGGTCCTGATCGCGGTCGCATTCGTGACCTGGTCCTGGGCCTATCCCGGTGCCCATGATGTGCTGGTCCGCAACGGACTGGAACAGATCTCGTTGTTCGTGCCTGATACCGATCCGGGGCAAGCCAGCGCGGCAGCCGGGCAAAACGGTGCCGGACAGCGCGGACGCCGAGGCGGACGCGAGGCGATTGTGGTCGTGGCTCCCGTAACCGAAGGTGTCGTCAACGACAAGCTGACGGCCATCGGCACCGGCCAGGCCGTGCAGTCGGTCTCGGTCAGGACGCTTGTTTCGGGCCAGATCGCCGAGATACCGGTGCGCCCGGGTGGCAAGGTCGAGCGCGGCGATGTGCTGATCCGGCTTGATGCGGCGGAAGAGGAACTCGCCGTCGAGCGCGCCAGGCTCACCGTCGAGGATGCGACCGCCAAGGTCACGCGGCTTCAAAGCCTGGTGGCCAGCAGCGCAGTTTCCAGTGTCGAAGCCGACCAGGCTCAGAATGCTCTGGATGCAGCCAAGGTGGCGCTCAGGGAAGCCGAGCTTGATCTGTCCCGCCGCACGGTTACCGCGCCGATCAGCGGATCGCTCGGCATTCTTGCCGTCAACACCGGCGATTACGTGACCAGCCAGAGCGAGATTGCCAGCATCGATGACCGCAGCCAGATCCTGATCGAGTTCTATGTGCCCGAGCGCTTTGCTTCGGGAATGGAAATCGGCAAGCAGGTCACGGCCCTGGCCAGTTCCCGTCCGGGCGAGCGCTTCAGCGGTGAGATCTCCGCTGTCGACAACCGGGTGGACGAGGCAAGCCGGACCTTGCGTGTCCGCGCGCAGATCGCCAATGACGATGACACGCTGCGCGCCGGCATGTCCTTCGAAGTCACCATGGGGTTCGAAGGCGAACGCTGGCCGGCCGTCGATCCGCTGGCGATCCAGTGGGATTCCGCCGGTGCCTATGTCTGGCAGATCACCGACAGCACCGCCAGCCGGGTCGATGTCGCCATCATTCAGCGCAACTCCGATTCCGTTCTGGTCAAGGCCGACCTTGCGCCGGGGGACGAGGTGGTCACCGAAGGCGTGCAAAGCGTCAGGCCCGGCGCCACCGTGCGCATTATCGACGGCAGCCAGCAGCCGGCGGGCAACCGGCAACAAGGCGCCTCCGAGGAGCCGACGGCCCGGCGTTCAACCTCTGAAACATCAGGCGGGAACGGGGCATGAGCGCGGACAACCAGGATTTCAACGATCAGCCCCAGCCTGGTAGCGATGTGGAAACCGGAGGCGGCACCGCGCTCATGGTGCGCCGGCCGGTGCTGGCGACGGTCGTCAGCCTGCTCATCGTCGTGGCCGGACTGGCCGGGCTTTACGGCGCCGAAATTCGGGAACTGCCGGATGTCGACCGCCCGGTCATCACTGTCACCACCGGATTCAGCGGTGCCTCTCCCGAGACCGTCGACCGCGAACTCACGGCCATTGTCGAAGGGGCTGTGGCCCGCGTTGCCGGCGTTGCCTCGATGTCGTCGACCTCGACGCTCGGCCGCAGCCGTGTGACGGTCGAGTTTTCCGACAGCACCGATCTCAATGTCGCAGCCTCTGACGTGCGCGACGCGCTGGGGCGCGTGACCAACAACATGCCCGATGGGGCCGACGAACCCCGCATCGTCAAGGCCGACGCCAATTCCGATCCGGTGATGCGCCTGGCCGTGACCTCGGACCGCTACAATGTCCAGGACATGACCATCCTGGTAGAGGATCTGGTGGTCGACCGCCTGGCCGCCGTCCCCGGTGTCGCCGACGTCAATGTCTACGGCGACCGGGAGAAGATTTTCCGTGTCGATGTCGACCAGTCGCGGCTCGCGGCCTACGGCCTGACGCTGGCGGATCTGCGCAGCGCCCTGAGCAACGTGGCACTGGATGTCCCGGCAGGCTCCCTGACCGCGCAGACCTCTGACATCGTCGTGCGCGCCACGGCCGATGTCACCACGCCCGAAGGGTTCGAGGACCTGTATATCAACGACCGGGTCAGGTTCCGTGATGTTGCCAATGTGACGCTGGGCGCCGATCCCGGCGATTCCGTGCTGCGTGCCAACGGCAGGACAGGCATCGGCATGGGCATCATCCGCCAGTCGGCCTCCAACACGCTGGAGATTTCGCAAGGTGTCCGCGCGGCCACCCAAGGCATCCAGGCCATATTGCCCGAGGGCGTCGATATACGGGTGACCAGCGATGACGCGACCTTCATCAGCGGTGCCATCGATGAAGTACGCAACACGCTTGTGCTCGCCGTCCTGATCGTCATCGCCATCATCTTCCTGTTCCTGCGCGACTGGCGGGCGACCATCATTCCGGCTGTGACCTTGCCTGTCTCGCTGATCGGCGCCTTCGCCGCGATCTGGCTGGCCGGGTTCTCGGTCAACATCCTCACACTTCTTGCCCTGGTGCTCGCCACCGGCATGGTCGTAGATGACGCCATCGTGGTGCTCGAAAACATCGTCCGCAAGCGCAATGAAGGCATGGGCGTGCGCGCCGCCGCGGTCATCGGCACCCGCGAAGTGTTCTTCGCCGTCATCACCACCACCGCAACGCTTGCCGCCGTTTTCATCCCGATCTCGTTCCTGCCGGGGCAGGCGGGTGGCCTGTTCACCGAATTCGGCTTTGTGCTGGCGTTCACGGTGATGATTTCCAGCGTCGTCGCTCTGACGCTGTGTCCGATGCTCGCGTCGCGGCTGATCAAGCGCCGCGACATGTCGACTGCTAACGCGAAGCCGAGCCGTTTTGTGGCGTTCGGCGATCACATGTCGGGGATCTATGCCAGGATTTTGCGCCGGGCGCTCGACGCGCCGCTGGTGGTCATCGTCATCGCCCTGCTGGCGGCGGGGTCTGCATTCGCACTGCTTCCCACCATTCCACAGGAACTGACGCCGCCCGAAGATCGCGCGGTAGCGCTTGTCCGGATTTCCGCGCCGCAAGGCGTCAGTCTGGATTACACCCGCTCCCGCATGACCGAGATCGAGCGTATGGTCTCACCGCTGCTCGACAGCGGCGAGGTGCAGAACCTCTTTGCCATCGCGGGCACCGGCGGCTCCGCCAACAGCGGCTTCATGGTGCTCACCCTCGCACCCTGGGGTGAGCGGGAACGCTCTCAGGCCGATATCGTGGCCGAGCTCAACCGGGCCATCGCAACCGTGCCGGGCCTGCGTGCGTTCGCCATCCAGCCCAACAGTCTCGGTATTCGTGGCGCCGGCAACGGCCTGCAGTTCGCATTTGTCGGCAACAGCTACGACGAACTCGCCGTGGTCGGTCAGCAGATGGTCGAGAAGCTGGAGCAGGATCCACGTTTCAACCAGATCCGGCTGTCTTACGAGACCACCCAGCCGCAGATCTCGGTTCAGATCGACCGTGCCCGCGCCTCGGATCTCGGCGTCAACATCGATGGTCTTGCGGAAGCGCTGCAGGCGCTGCTGGATGGCCGGGAGGTGGCGCAGGTCTTCATCGAGGACCGTGCTTATCCGGTCAAGCTGTTGTCGACCAACAACCCGATCAACGATCCGACCGATCTGGAATCGATCTACCTCAAGGCCGGCGACGGCCGCATCGTGCCGATGTCGACCATTGCCACCCTGAGCGAGAAGGCGGTCGCGCCCGATCTGCGCCGTGAGAGCCAGATGCGCTCGGTCTCGGTCACGGCAGGCCTGACCCCGGCTTTCGCCCTGGGCGATGCCTGGGTGGAAGCCGTGGCCATGGCTGAACCGCTGATGTCGGACGGCGTGCGGATCATTCCGTTGGCCGAAGCCGCGACCTTGGATCAGTCCTCCAATGACATGCTGGTCACCTTCGGCATCGCCATCATCGTGGTGCTGCTGGTGCTTTCGGCGCAGTTCGAAAGCTTCGTCAGCGCCTTCATCATCATCTCGACCGTACCGCTGGGACTGGCATGTGCGGTCTTCGCCATGGCCATGACCGGCGGCTCGCTCAATGTCTACAGCCAGATCGGGCTGGTCCTGCTGGTGGGCGTAATGGCCAAGAACGGCATTCTGATTGTCGAGTTCGCCAACCAGCTGCGCAACCAGGGCATGGATATCCGTTCCGCCATCGAGGAGGCCTCGAATATCCGACTCCGCCCGGTGATGATGACCATGATTTCCACCGTGCTGGGCTCGGTGCCGTTGCTGGTGGCTTTCGGCGCAGGCGCCGAAGCGCGCATCGCGCTCGGCTGGGTGATCGTCGGCGGGCTTGGTCTGGCGATGGTCGCCACGCTGTTCCTCACCCCGGTCGCCTATCTGATGCTGGCGCGCTTCGCCACCCCATCGGCCGAGGAGGAGCGCCGCCTCGACAACGAGTTGCGCGAAGTCAAGGACATGGAAAATCGCAGAGGCGAGCAGCCGGAATTGTCGCCGGGCGAATGATCATGAAAAAAGGCACGCAAGCTTGCTTGCGTGCCCTTTGATCTCAGGTGAGGCTGGGTCAGCCGCGCTTGAACACCCGCTTGCCCAGGCTGACGATTGCCAGCAGGACGAAGCCGACAGCAAGGCCGAACACGCCGCTGATCAGGGCTTCGGTGGCCCAGCCGAGGAAGCCCGAGGCAAAGGCAACGGCTTCACGTACGGCCGCTGACGAGTCAGCTACCAGATGGCCCAGGAATGTCAGGCCGAAGCCTTCCAGACCATGAATGATGATCGATCCGCCAACCCAGAGCATGGCGACGGTGCCGATGCCGGCCACGATCTCCATGAAGGTCGGCATGCCGCGCACGATGGCCCTGCCAAGGCTGCGGGTTGCCTCGAAATAGGCGCCCTGCGCCATCTTCAGGCCGACATCATCGGCTTTGACCAGCACCGCGACGCTGCCATAGACCAGGACGGTGATGCCGACGGCCACCACGGCCAGCACCATGGCTTCCATCCACACCGTGCCGGATTCGATCGAGGACAGCGCAATCGTCATGATTTCGGCCGACAGGATGAAGTCGGTCTTGATCGCGCCGCTGACTCGCTTCTTTTCCAGATGTGCATGATCGATCGGGTTTTCGTCATCGACCGGCAGCGGTTCGGGATGGAACAGGTGCCATATCTTCTCCGCACCTTCAAAACACAGATAGCCGCCGCCGATCATCAAGAGCGGTGACAACAGCCAGGGTGCGAACACATTCAGCAGCATCGCGATCGGCAGCAGGATCACCAGCTTGTTGAACAGCGAGCCGCGCGCGATCTGCCAGACGATGGGGAGTTCACGCGCCGCAGGAAGGCCGGTGACGTATTTCGGCGTCACTGCGGTGTCGTCAATCAGGATGCCGGCGGTCTTGACGCCCACCTTGGCCGCTTGCGCGGTGACATCGTCGAGTTGTGCTGCAGCGAGCTTGGTCAGTGCGGCGACGTCGTCGAGAAGGGCAAGCAGTCCGCTCATGGTGTCCGTTTCCTATCCATGCTTTTTTACAAGACGCCGCCAGGGTCGTCGCTGCGATGGCAACCGGTTAGCCGATGTCGGCCGTCCCGGCAACTCGGGTGGGTGCCTAAGTTAGCAAACTTGCGAAATCCACATTGGTTCCGCAAGCTTTGTTTGCCATCGCCTTCAGGCAGGGTAGGTCAGCCCGACTGGCCATCCATGAGTTTGACCGAGGCCAACAAGGCCTCAGCTGGCGGAAAGGCAGTCGCGCATGGAGGTGGCAATGTTGCGGATCAGGTCGAAGTAAAGCTCCGGCCCGTCATCAAGCGTGGCGCCCAGCGGGTCGAGGACCGCGGTGCGCGCCTCGGTGCCTTCAATGGCGACATCGATCAACTGGCCGTCAAACTGCGGCTCCGAAAACGCGCAAGACGCCTTGAGTTCCTGCACCTTGTCGCGGATAGCTGCGACCCGTTCGGCGCTCGGGCGCACCTCCGGATTGACCGTGATCGAGCCTGCCGCCACCATGTCAAAGCGCTTTTCGAAATACTGGTAGGCGTCATGAAAGACGATGAACTGCTTGCCGTGAACCGGGGCGAGGGTGGCGTTGACCTCCTCGATCAGCGCGTCGAGCTTCTGGTTTGTCTTGGCAACATTGGCGGCATAGGTGGAGGCATTGGCCGGGTCGGTTTCCGACAGCGCCTCGCCGATGGTCTTGACGAACACCTTGGCGTTGAGCGGATCGAGCCAGAGATGGGCATCAAACCCTTCCTCATTGTGTTCATGGCCATGCGCATGCTCTTCCTCATGCCCGTCGTTGTCTTTTTCCGCGTGGTCTTCGTGGTCGTCATGGTCGCCATGATCATGCCCCTCGAACGGCCCGCCCTCGCGAAACGGCAGCTCGATCAGGCCGTCGCTGTCGATCAGCTCCACCGCGCGGGCCCTGGAGCCGATGGTTTCGACCGGTTTTTCCAGGAAGCTCTCGAGTTCGTGCCCGATCCAGAAAATCAGGTCGGCATTTTCCAGCGCCCGCGCCTGGCTTGGCTTGAGCGCATAGGCGTGCGGCGACGCGGCGCCGCCCACGATCAGCTCCGGCGTGCCCACGCCTTCCATCACCGAGGCCACCAGGGCGTGAACCGGCTTGATCGAGGCCACCACCTTCGGCTCGGCCGCAGCCTTTACGGACAGGACTGGCAGAAGGGCGAGCGAAAGCGCGGTGCTGACGGCAGGAAAAAGACGCAAAGCCATGGAAATCTCCAGAATGTTATATAGTTACAATGTTGTGTAACTGTATAACGTGTGGCATACCATCAGGCAAGATCGGAAAGCCGGTTTTTTACAAGGATTCGAAATGCTGCAACCAGAACCGCCTCTGATTTCGCTGGAGCGTGCCGGTGCCGAACGCGGCGGTCGCTGGCTGGTGCGCGGGGTCGATCTGACCATCCGCAAGGGCGAAATCGTCACCCTGATCGGGCCCAACGGCTCGGGCAAGTCCACCACCGCCAAGATTGCGCTCGGCGTCATCAAGCCCGATGAGGGCAGCGCGCACCGCAAATCCGGCCTGCGTGTCGGCTATGTGCCGCAGAAGCTTTCGGTCGACTGGACCTTGCCGCTGACAGTGGCGCGCTTCATGCGGCTGACCGGCGGCGTATCGGCTCAGGCCGCCGATCAGGCGCTCCGCGCAACCGGCATCTCGCATCTGCTGGGCTCGGAAGTACGCAACCTCTCCGGTGGCGAATTCCAGCGCGCCATGCTCGCCCGCGCCATTGCCCGCAAGCCGGATCTGCTGGTGCTCGACGAACCCGTGCAGGGTGTCGATTACTCGGGCGAGATCGCGCTCTACAATCTCATCAAGCAGATCCGCGACGACATCGGCTGCGGCGTGCTGCTGATCTCGCATGATCTGCACGTGGTGATGGCCGCCACTGATCGCGTCATCTGCCTCAACGGCCATGTCTGCTGCCAGGGCACGCCGGTCGCCGTCGCGTCGAGCGACGAGTACCGCCGGATGTTCGGCGACCGGGTCGACCCGGCGCTGGCGGTCTATGAGCACATTCACGATCACACCCATCTGCCCGATGGAACCGTGCGCCATGCCGACGGTTCGGTGACCGACAGCTGCCACCCCGATGACGGGCATCATGAACACCACCATGGCCATCACCATGCGCCGGCTGCCGGGGCCGATGCCGGAGCCTCCGCGAGCTCGGGGGAGGGCGCGCACAATGCTCGATGATTTCTTCACCCGCGCCATTCTTGCCGGCCTCGGCGTCGCGCTGGTCGCCGGACCGCTCGGCTGCTTCATCGTCTGGCGCAGGCTTGCCTATTTCGGCGACACGCTCTCCCACGCGGCCCTTCTCGGCGTGGCCCTGGCCTTCCTGTTCGAAATAAACATCACGCTTGCCGTCTTCGCTGTCTCTGTCATGATCTCGCTGGCGCTGCTGCTTTTGCAGAAACGCGCTACGCTCTCGTCCGATGCGCTGCTCGGCCTGCTGTCGCATTCGGCGCTGGCGCTGGGTCTTGTCGCGCTCGCCTTCATGACCTGGGTCCGCATGGACCTGATGGGGCTGCTGTTCGGGGATATTCTCGCCGTCTCGAAGACCGACATCGCCGTCATCTGGGCCGGCGGCATCGCCGTGCTTGTGGTGCTGGCACTGATCTGGCGGCCGCTCTTTGCCGCTACTGTCAGCGCCGAACTGGCGGAAGCCGAAGACATGCATCCCGACCGTGCCAATCTGGTGTTCATGATCCTGATGGCCACGGTCATCGCCATGTCGATCAAGATCGTCGGCGTGCTTCTGATCACGGCCATGCTGATCATTCCTGCTGCCACCGCCCGGCGTTTTGCCTCGGGCCCGGATCAGATGGCGGTCTTCGCCGCGCTCGCCGGAATGGCGGCAATCGTGCTCGGGCTTGAAAGTTCGCTCAGATGGGACACGCCGTCCGGGCCGAGCATCGTCGTCGCAGCCCTTGCGCTGTTCCTGCTTGCCATGTCACCTCTCGGCGGATGGATCGCGCGCCTGGCGCGCAGCCGCAGACACTCACCCAAATCGGAAGGGAGCGCCTCATGACCCAGCAGACCCACAGCCATGATCACGGACGTGCCCCGGCCGATCTGACCAAGAACCAGTCGCTGGTGTTTGGCGCGCTCTCCCGCGCCGAAGGGCCGCTCTCGGCCTACACCATCCTCGACCAGCTGCGCGATGACGGTTTCCGTGCACCACTGCAGGTCTACCGCGCGCTCGACAAGCTGGTCGAAACCGGCATGGTGCACCGGCTCGAGAGCCTCAATGCCTTCGTCGCCTGTTCGCATCCCGGTTGCGACAGCCACGAGACCATCGCCTTCGCCATCTGCGAGACCTGCGGCAAGGTCGCCGAAATCTCGGACGAGCCCCTGGAAGCGCGGATACGCGAACTGGCCGGCAAGGATGGATTTACGGTCAAGCGCGCAGTCGTGGAACTGCGGGGTCTGTGTGCGGCCTGCAGCTAGAGGCAGAACCCGATTGCCAGACCGGCTAGACCGCTGCTTCGAGGCTGCTCGAAACCTTCAGGTTGCGGCATTTTTGCATCTTTTGGCCTGAGAGGACCTAGCATTGCAAGCACACGCTGCGATGCAACATTCCGAAAGCGTCCTTCACTATTTCCGCGACGGTGTGCAGGTCCACATGTCCTCTATGTGGATAAAGCTACGTTGAAGCTTAGCGGCATCCATCCAATCTGCAGCATCCGAACGACGTTGCGTGCGTGCTTAATAACATCCGTCCGCCAAAATATTGATCAACTAGCCTTGCGTTATGTAGAGATGGTGCAATTGTGGGGCGTGGGCACGTTTTCCGATTTCCAACAGGGGGCTAAAAATGAAGAAATCCGTTGTAGTCGCAGCTTTGGTAGCCGTTGTGGCTCTGCCGGTCAGTACCGCTTATGCCAAAAAGCTTAGTTGTGGTCTGTTCGGCAATCTGAAATCTGTCGATAGTCGAATGAATATAACTTTACGCATTCAAAACCGCTCCGGCGAGCAACGGACGCTACTTTGGCTGGACTACAACGGCCAGCCGAAGCACTACAAGGATTTGGCTCCGGGAGAATCCTACACCCAGCAAACCCTTGTTGGACACCCATGGATGGCTACGGACGGACCCGGCAATTGCAAGGGAATTTTTGTGCCGTCGAAATCAGGAAGGTGGCGTTTACAGTGACGCTGACTGCGGCTGGATAAGGCCAGCGGGAGCCGTTCAACCAGCGACATGCTTGCCATTTTCCGTTAAGGGCCCGAAGCGGCCAAGTGGTGGTGCAGAAAACACTTTGCCTTTGTAGCCATGGTTTGCCGGCAGACGACGGTCCCAAAAATCGCACTGCTGCCACGGAGCTACGGACTACCGGTCGAGTCTGAATTCACATCAGCTCCGCCTGAAGCGGGTCCCAAATTTATTCCACCGGCATCCGGTTCCAGGCATCAAGCGCGGCAATCTTGTAGGCTTCCGCAAGCGTCGGATAGTTGAAGGTGTTCTCGACGAAATACTCGAGCGTGCCCTTGAGGTTGAGCACCGCCTGGCCGATATGGATCAGCTCGGTCGCGCCTTCGCCGACGATGTGGCAGCCCAGCAGCCGGCGGGTCTTGAGCGAGAAGATCATCTTCAGCATCCCGGTGTTCAGTCCCATGATGTGGCCGCGCGAGGTTTCCCGGAACCGGGCCACGCCGCATTCATAGGCAATCCCGCGCTCCTGCACTTCCTCCTCGGTCATGCCCACGGTCGATATTTCCGGCACCGAATAGATCCCGTAGGGGAAGAATTTCGGCGGTTCATGCGCCGGCATGCCGAGCGCATGGCAGGCGGCAATCCGGCCCTGTTCCATCGAGGTTGAGGCCAGGCTCGGAAACCCGATAACGTCGCCGGCGGCATAGATGCTGGGCACGTCGGTGACGAATGTGGTCGGATCGACCTTGATCCGGCCGCGCGCATCGCTCTCAAGGCCACAGGCTTCCAGGTTGAGGCTGGACGTGGCGCCCATGCGTCCAGCGGCAAATAGCACCATTTCCGAGCGGATGTGTCTGCCGCCCTCCATCTGGATCTCGCACATGCCGTTGTCCAACTTGCGGATCGTCTCCGCCTTCTTGCCAAAGCGCAGCACCATGCCGCGGTCCTTGAGCTGATGCGTGAAATCGCCGATCAGCTCGCGGTCGATGAAGTCGAGCATGGTCTCGCGCGGCTCGATCAGCGTCACATGCACGTCGAGCGAGCTGAAGATGGTGGCATATTCGATGCCGATGACGCCTGCGCCGATGACGGCAATCGAGCGCGGCAGGTGATCGAGCGTCAGGATCCCGTCACTGTCGAAAACCTGCTTGCCATCAAACGGCACGTAGTCCGGGCGAAAGGGTACGGTGCCCACGGCCAGCAGAATCGAATCGGCGGAGAATTCGAAGGTCTCGCCCTGTTCGCCCTCGACCTCGATGGTTGTCCTGTCCTTGAACCGCGCATCGCCGCGCAAGGTGGTGACCTGGTTGCGGGCGAACTGGTGCTCGAGGACCTCGATCTCGTGGTTGAGCGTGATGTCGAGCCGTGCGCGCAGGTCATGCGCGGTCAGATCCTGCTTGACCCGGTAGGAGCGGCCGTAGAATCCGCGCTCGCGCCAGCCGGAAAGGTTGAGCGCGGTCTCGCGCAGGGTCTTGGAAGGAATGGTGCCGGTGTGAACCGAGACCCCGCCAACCCGGCCGCCGCGTTCCACCACCAGAACCTTCTTGCCGAACTTGGCGGCCTGAATCGCTGCGCGCCGCCCGGCCGGGCCGCTGCCAATAACGATGAAGTCGTAATGTTCCATGGAAAGAGACGTCCGGATCCGGAGTTGATGAAAACTTTCATCAATTTGAACACGAACTGTCTAATGAAACCTTGCTGCGCTGCAGTAAATATCGCCGGGTATTGTGGGCTTGCCTGTGCTGCGGATGGGATGGCAAGGGCAACAACCTGCTCGTGTCTGGCACGGAACCGGCTCCAGCAGACGCCACATGGCAAATGCCGTCTTAGGCAGACTGATGGTTTCCAAGGTTTGCACGTTCTCCGGTTTGCCTTGACCAAAAGACGCAAGTCTTGGCGCGATTTCCTTTCTCTAATCAAAAGTATCCAATGGGACGACTGGTCTTGAATCTGCGTGATCACGTGTCGTCGCAAGACTTTGTTCTGATTGTGTGTCAGTATGTCCGGCCTGGGAGGGCTGAGGCGATGAGCACTGCAAGCAAGAGCACAGCAAGCCAAGGCAGCGGTCTGGCAGATTCATTCCCCACTTATGCTTCCGTTGACGGTGTGTTGCTTGATCACGAAGCAAGCATGATCAAGGCCAATCGCGGAACTGACAGGTCGCAGTTTTTCGGGGTCGCCTTCTCCGGTGGTGGCATAAGATCAAGCATATTTTGTCTCGGTGTAATGCAGAAACTGGCTGCGTCCGGCATTTTCAAACATGTCGATTACCTCTCGACGGTGTCGGGAGGCGGGTATATCGGCTCTGCACTGGCCTGGTGGCTGTCCGGAAACACCTCCCGCGACCCCGACAAAATGGTGAGCCAGTTCGATGCTGCGGAAAATCTGCCCTGGGGCACGGCTGATCCGAACAATATCGACGAGATCGGCAATCCGGTTCTCACCCATCTGAGAAAAAACGGAAACTACCTTATTCCGGGCAACGGCATTACTCTTCTTTCGGGCATAGGCATCGTGCTCCGGGCTGTGCTGTTGAATCTGCTCGTGTGGATTCCGATAGCCAGTGCGATCTTTATCGTCATGCACTGGCTCGGGTCGGGCCTTCCCGCCGCAAATGCTGTGGAGGCATTTGGCTCAGCGCCTCAATTCACCGCCGTCTTCAAGCTATGCATCCTGGCTGCCGCTGGTGTCGGACTTGTTTACCTGGCGTTGTCGATACAGTTTTCGCTGCTGTCGTGGTCCCGCCGTGCACAACAAACGCCGTTCGAGCAACTCGGGATAAAACAGTTCTCCGATCTCAGCGCCCAAAAACCGGGACGTTGGTCAAGGATCGCCGCTGGGGTGATCTGGCTGCTTGTTGCGCTGGTCACGCTGTCGGGCGCATCCCTGATAAGCTCCATCGTCGGTGTTGCGCCGGATTTGCTGCAAGGGGTGCCGGGATTGCATGCCTATCTCGACTTTCTCCATCGGAACGTGGGCCTGGCAGTCGTGGTCTTGTTCGGTTTCGCAATCGTGTCCCTGGCCTATTCCATCGGGGACGATCCGGCAGGCAGCAAAGGCCCGGTGTTCCTGGCCGTCCTGCTGACCTGCTTGCTCGCCTATCAGGCAACTATCGGTTTTCCGCAGGAGGAGGGCCGGAGCATTCGCGACGGTCAGTGGCTGGTGCCTTTCGTCATGATCATTATCAGCATGATGTTGTTGAACTACCGCCTCGGACGGCTGTTCCGGTGGCTCCGCCGCGTGCCGTCGGTTTCGTCACGCTATTCCGGTCGCCGCTCGTTCGAGAAATGGGCCGGACTTCTGCTGATCTTTGCGGCAGTGTTGCTGGCTGTCGGAACGCTTCCCCTTGTCCATTTCTCTATTTACCAGAAAGTCGGTCAGGATGGTGGCGGGATCGCCGGACTGTTCGGTGTGCTCACCGGCGTGCTCAGTGGCTTCTGGGGGCTCTACCAGTCCGCAGGAAAAGGCGGGGGAGGCCGCTTCACCAGCCTGATATTAAAAATTGGCGCCGCAGCCTTGCTGTTCGGGCTGGCTATTCTCAGCTTCCAGGTTGCGGGAAAGGTATCGGAAGCTGCTGGCCTGGTGGAGAGCACGGCCGAGTACGTGGCCCGGGCAGAAACCACAACGCAGTCAGGCGGGGAGACGGCCGCAAGTCCGCCCCAGATTCAGACGCAAAAACCGGTAAGCGCTTTGTCGGATAATCAGGACGCCGCCCGGCTGATCCAGGTGGGTTTCTGGACCTGGTTTGCCGTTGCCGTGATCACAGGCGCCTTCGCCAACCTCAACTATATCTCGCTTGGCCGCTTCTATCGGGACCGGCTGGTGGAAGCCTTCATGCCTGACCGCGAGACCACCATGGAAGACCACCCCGGCGCCGCGGGACTGGCCGATCAATTGAAGCTGTCCGAAGTTTGGGAGAACCACCGCGGGCCTTACCCGCTCATCAACACCAACATCGTTCTTGCCAATGCCAACTCGCTGAAGCACCGCATGCGCGGTGGCGCGAGTTTCATTCTCTCACCCGGCATGTGCGGCAGTGATGCCACCGGTTGGTTGAACACGAAATTCTTCGACGGCAATGAAATGACGCTTGGCACCGCCATGGCCATTTCCGGGGCGGCGGCCAATCCGCGGACCGGTATTGGCGGCAAGGGCATCACGCGCAACAAGACCGTGTCTCTGGTCATGAACCTGCTCAATTTCCGGCTGGGTTACTGGGTCAACAACCCGCGAAAACCCGAAACCATGCTGGAAAAGACACTTGCCAGAATTGCGGGAAACATCCGGCCGAACCACTTCTTCCCCAGTGGCTACTATTCTGCAACCGGCAAGGGATACGCTGAAAATTCGAAATTTTCCGAACTCAGCGATGGCGGGCATTTTGAGAACCTCGGCCTGTATGAACTTGTCCGCAGGCGATGCCGGCTGATCATCATCTGCGACGGCGGCCAGGACAATTCCGCTTCCTATTCGGATTTCGTGACCGCCATCCGGCGCATCGAGGCGGATTTTGGCGCCAAGATAACCCTCAACAAACAGGCGGGCCCGGAACGAATGATCGCCAAGGCCCGGGAGGGCATGTATCCGAGCAACGCACTTTATGCCGACAAGGGATATTTTGTTGCCAAGGTTGTCTATGCCGATATGCCTGACGGTGCCGGCTGGGCGAAGGAGGGGGTGATCATCTACATGAAAACCACGATGATCGAGGATCTGTCGATGAAGGCCAAGGGCTACAAGGGCGCCAATCCGGATTTCCCCGATCAAAGCACCGGCGACCAGTTCTTCGACGACGAACAGTTCGAAGCCTACAGGGAGCTCGGTTACAGCATTGCCGGGCAAGCTGTCGAAGACCTGGGTCTGGAAGGAAGCTTCAAGAAGGGAAGGCCGCGGTTTGACCTCGATTGGGAGGAGAACATCCTGAAGCTGGCCGAAGCGCCGGCATGAAAGCCGGAACCGGGCGCAATCCGACCCAGCCGCTGAGAAGCATGCTGCCTTTACGGGAGACAGCATCGCGCCTCTCCCAAAGGCCAAAGCGCCCGCCATCACCATCACTGACCCGGTGGTCAAGCCGTTATCGATCATATAACTTTCGTCTATGGAATCTGCGTTCCGAAAGGGTGCCGGGGTGATCGAAGAATGAGCCAGTGCATTGTGCCATCCGACGCGCCTGCACTGCAGCCACTGATCGACGCCATGCGCGACGGCGTTGCCGTCATGTCGCAAGACGGAACCATCAAGTGCGTCAACAAGGCCTGGCGTCAGTTCGCCATCGACAATGGTGGTGATTCCGATAGCCACTATGTCGGCGAGAATTACCTGCTGATCTGCCGTAAAAGCGCAGAATCGGGCGACGGGTTGGCAAGTCAGGTCGAGGCCGGGCTCACGCAGCTGCTCGAGAACGGCAGCGAATTTCGCATCAAGTATCATTGCCACTCGGACACCGAACAACGCTGGTTCGAGTTGCTGGCGTCGCCCATGGAGCTGGACGGCGAAATTAATGTTCTCATCACCCATCGCAACGTGACATCTCTGGAGCTCGCCCGGATCGACCTGAACGATGCCGAGCAGAACACCCGCAACCTTGCGGCAATCGTCGCCACGATGCCCGATGCCGTCATTGCTTTCGATACCGACGGTCTGATCACCAGCTGGAATGCCGCTGCCGAAAAACTCTATGGCTATGACCGGGCAGGCATGGTCGGGCGCTCGATCGAAATGCTGTACCCGCCGGAGTGGCCACACAGCGCCAAAGATTATGTCTCCGAGATTGTCGCCAGCGAAATCAAGCATTTTGATGTTGTGCGGCAGACCAGGGCCGGGGAGCTTCTGACCATTGCGGTTACCGCGGCCCCGGTTCGTTCCGCTTCCGGCGAAGTGACCGGCGTTTCCACGGTTCATCGCGATGTGACGGAGGAACGCCTGGCCGAGCAAAGGCTGCGTAGCGTTCTCGACAATCTTTTTGCCTTTGTCGGTGTGCTCGAGCCCGACGGCACCCTGGTGGAAGCCAACCGTGCCCCGCTCGAAGCCGCGGGCATCGAGGCGAAGGATGTGATCGGCAAGAAATTCTGGGATTGCTACTGGTGGAACTACGCGCCTGAAGTTCAGAAGCAATTGCAGCAATCCTGCGAGCGGGCCCACGCCGGTGAGGTCAGTCGTTATGATGTCCAGATCCGGGTCGCCGGCGGCGAATTGCTGTGGATCGATTTCCAGCTGGCGCCGCTCTTTGATGACGATGGCATCCTCGTCAATCTGATCCCGTCAGGCATTGATATTTCCGATCGCAAGGCCATGGTCGAGTCGCTCAAGACCTCCCATGACACCTTCCAGAACCTGGTGGCCGGGTCTCCTTTCGGGATTTACACGGTCGACGCTGATTTCCGGCTCGCCCATGTCTCCAACGGAGCGCAACCGGTCTTCGAAAATGTGCGACCGCTGATCGGTCGTGATTTCGCTGATGCGCTGCGTGTCATATGGCCAGAGCCCTTCGTCTCCGAGGCGATCGGCCTGTTCCGGCATACGCTTGAAACCGGGGAGCCCTATCACGCGCCCTCAACCATCGAGCGCCGGCAAGACAGCAACGAAGTCGAGTCCTATGACTGGAAAATCGAGCGCATCACCATGCCGGATGGACGCCCGGGCGTGGTCTGTAATTTCTACGACCTGTCCGAGCGACAGCGTTATGACGAGCACATCCGTTACCTGATGCGTGAGGTCAATCATCGCTCCAAGAACCTGCTCACGGTAGTCCTGTCGATGGCCCGGCAGACCGCGCGCAACAGCCCGCCTTCCGAGTTCATCGACCGGTTTTCCCAAAGGCTCTATTCCCTGTCGGGCTCTCAGGACCTGATCGTACAGGGCAACTGGGGCGGCGTCAGCGTCAGGGACCTGGTCGAATCCCAGCTCCGGCACCTTGGCGAGGCCAAGAAGGCAAACGGGATCAGGCTGAATGGGCCCGACTTGACCTTGACCCCGACGGCGGCCCAGGGCATCGGCATGGCGCTGCACGAGTTGTCGACCAATGCGATGAAATACGGCTCGCTGTCGACCCCCGGGGGCACCGTTTCCATTGACTGGTCCACCACCGAGGACGAAAAGTCTTTCACGATCCACTGGGCAGAAACCGGTGGTCCGCAGGTCAGCACACCTGACCACAGTGGCTTTGGCCGCACGGTCATCGAACGCATGGCCGCGCTCTCCGTGGGTGGGCATGTAGAACTCGACTACGCGCCAGACGGCCTCAAATGGCAGCTGACTGCTCCGATCGGGGAGGTGGCGCTGACAGGCGGCGCGGAGTTGGTCAAAATCCCCGGCGAAAACTGAAATCGACACCCCCGATGGATCAGGCGCGCCGATGGATCAGGCCCCGAAGATCAGGCCCCGAAAATCAGGGAGGTGTTACAGCGACATAGGCCGGCCCTGTTGATGGAATGAGGCCGGCCCTTGCGCCGCCAAGCGACAGGGCACTTCAATTGGAAGCTGCCGCAGCGGAAACTACTCCCCGCCAGCCTCTTCGGGTGCGGTCACCCGGATTTCGCCCGCATGCGCTCTCGCAAACTCGGTTTTCAGGAACGCTTCGAGCAACCGTGCGGGCAGGGTGATGCTGGCGCGGTCGGAATCGGGCAGCGCGTCGAAGCGGCCGGATTTCGTGCGTTTGCCCTCGATCATGCCGCCGGCAACCGTGTTCAGTGTTTCCGGGTCGATCAGGATGAAGGCGCCGGTTTCGCGGTTGGTTTCGTAGGAATCGAAGATCGCCGTGTCCTCGAAATCAAGCTCGACCACGCCGATGCCGTTGACCGGCAGGAACGTGGCGTCATCCCATTTGCCGGTCGAAAGATCGAGCGCCGAGGTTGGTCGGACCATCACCCGCTGTCGCCGTGCGCCGGCCTTGAGCCAGTAGCGCTTGCCTGGCACCACGCCGTCCGGCGAGAGCGCCACCAGCCGGGCATTGAATGCGCGACCGGTTTGCGGCCGCTGGTCAATCGCCGCGATCATGTCGCCGCGCGCCACGTCCACCGGGCGATCGAGCACCAGAGTGATGGCGTCGCCATTCACCGCAGCGTTGCGCACCAGATCATAGGTGACGATGGCCTTGACATTGGCCTCGACGCCCGAGGGCAGTACCACGACGCTGTCGCCCGGCTTGATCGAGCCGCCGGCAACAGTTCCCTGATAGCCGCGAAAGCCTTCACCGGGCCGCGAGACCCGCTGCACCGGCAACCGGAACCCGGTGGTCTGGCCGGTGCGCTGGGTGGCTTTCTCCAGCACTTCGACCAGCGTCGGCCCATCATACCACGGCATCGCCTCGTCGCCGCGCAGCACGATGTTCTCGCCCTTCAGCGCAGAGACCGGAATGGCCGTCACCTGGCGCACGCCGAGCGACAGCGCAATTTCCTTGAAGTCGCGCGAAATCGCCCGGAACCGGGCCTCGTCATACTGCGCGAGGTCGATCTTGTTGACCGCCAGCACGAATTGCCGGATGCCCATCAGCGCGGCAATCGTGGCGTGACGCCGGGTCTGTTCGAGAATGCCGGCGCGGGCATCGACCAGCAGTACCGCGAGATCGGCTGTTGAGGCGCCGGTGGCCATGTTGCGGGTGTACTGCACATGGCCCGGCGTGTCGGCAACGATGAACGAGCGCCGGTCGGTGGCAAAATAGCGATAGGCGACATCGATGGTGATGCCCTGTTCGCGTTCGGCCTGGAGCCCGTCGAGCAGCAGCGCGAAATCGGGCAGGCCGAGCTCGTTCTGCTTGCCGGTGGAATCGCGCCTCAGCGTCGCCGCCTGGTCTTCCTTGACCGCCTTGGTGTCCCACAACAGCCGCCCGATCAGCGTCGATTTGCCGTCATCGACCGAGCCGCAGGTGATGAAGCGAAGCGGGCGCGCCTGGCGTCCGGCTGCAGCCGCCTGCGCGTCGGTGAGCGGTGCGTCGTCGCCGGAATCAATGGTTTCGGCAGCGTGCGAAAGTGTTTGAGAACTCATCAGAAATAGCCTTCGCGTTTTTTCTTTTCCATCGAACCGGACTGGTCGCGGTCAATCGCCCGGCCTTGCCGTTCCGACACCGTCGCAATCTCCAGCTCGGCGATCACTTCATCGAGATCTGTCGCTTCCGACCGCACCGCGCCGGTCAGCGGGAAACAGCCGAGCGTGCGGAAGCGCACCATTTCTTCGCGCACCTGTTCGCCCGGCAACAGCTCGAGCCGCTTGTCCTCCGCCCAGATCAGCATGCCGTCGCGTTCCACGATCTTGCGGCGCTTGGCGAAATAAAGCGGCACCAGCTCGATCTGTTCGGCCTGGATGTAGCGCCAGATGTCAACCTCGGTCCAGTTCGACAGAGGGAAGGCGCGCACGCTTTCGCCCGGGTGGATCATGCCGTTGTAGAGCGACCAGAGCTCGGGCCGCTGGTTGCGCGGATCCCAGGCATGGTCGGGTGTGCGGAACGAGTAGATCCGTTCCTTGGCGCGGGAGGCTTCCTCGTCGCGGCGTGCACCACCAAAGGCCGCATCATAGCGGCCCATGTCGAGCGCCTGCTTGAGCGCCTGGGTTTTCATGATGTCGGTGTAGCGCGCCGAGCCGTGGCTGAACGGGGTGACGTTGTCGCGCAGCCCGTCAGGATTCGTATGCGAGATCAGGTCCAGCCCGTGTTTGGCCACCACCTGATCGCGAAACGCGATCATTTCGGGAAACTTCCAGCCGGTGTCGATATGCACCAGCGGAAACGGCAGCTTGCCGGGGTGAAACGCCTTCAGCGCCAGATGCAGCAGCACCGAGGAATCCTTGCCGATCGAATAGAGCATCACCGGACGCTCGAATTCCGCCGCGACCTCGCGGAAGATGTGGATCGCCTCGTTTTCCAGCGCCTTGAGGTGCGGATCGAGCGGCGGCTTGCCGCGCCCGTGTTCAATCACGTTCATAGAAGTGTCCTTGCGAGAAATCAGATGGTCGAGGCTGTGACTTTGGGCTGGCCCTGGACCCGGGGCTGCGCCTGGGACTGGGCGCGCGAACCCGAAACCGAGGCCGACAGGTGCAGTCCGCATTCGCGACGCTCGTCCTGTTCCCACCACCAGCGTCCGGCGCGCTCGGGTTCGCCCGGCTTGATGGCGCGGGTGCAGGGCTCGCAGCCGATCGAGGGGAAACCTCTGGCATGCAGCGGGTTGATCGGCACGTCGTCGGCCTTGGCGCGCGCCTGCAGTGCTTCAAGCGACTGGTCGGCCAGAGGATTGATCTTGAGCAGGCTCCGGTCGGCATCCCATTCGGCCAGCGGCGCATTGGCGCGGTTGCCCGACTGACCGCGGCGAAGCCCGGTCACCCAGATATCGGCATCCGCCAGCGCGCGGCCGAGAGGCTGCAGTTTGCGCGCATGGCAGCAGGCGTGCCGCGCCTCGACGCTGTCGTAAAATCCGTTCATGCCATATAGCGCCACGAAGCCGTCGACCTCGTCTTTCCACGGCTTGAAAACCTCGATCGTCAGGCCGTAATGCGCTTCGGTATCACCAATGAGCGTTTCGGTTTCGGCAAACAGCCGCCCGGTATCAAGAGTGACAATCCGCACCTCGGCGTCGGTCGCGGCGATGATCGAGGTCAGAACCTGGTCTTCAAGGCCCAGCGACGTGGTGAAGACCGCGCGGCCAAGGGATGCGATGCGCAGGATCCTGCCCGGCAACGGCAAGGACGCGAGTTCCGCGTTGAGCTGGACCGCAAGTTCGGGCCCGAATGTCTGAGCTGAACCGGCGGCAGCGGATGATGGATTCAAGGGCATGGTGACGGCTCCAGTTGAAGTCTCAATTTTTGCTGCGTGTGCACGCAAAAACGAGGTATCAACGTCTTTTTGTCAGCCGTGTTCAGGCAGCCTGTTCCGCTTTTCGGGCTGCTTGCCGCAAAATCTGCCCATTTGATGCGGATGGTCCGGCGAACATTGCATTGACCAGGATCGCCAAACATGTCACGCCGGTTAGGACGAGTAACATCTATCACGGAGCCCGCAGATGGGCGCGTTTGACTTTGAAGATCCTGCCTCCGGTTCAGTCCGGACACTGATCCAGGCGCTTGAAACGGTCGCCATCGCGGCTGGCAAGGAGATCCTGGCAGTCCGCGCCGAGGGCGCCGAGGTGATTGTCAAATCCGACCGCACCCCCGTGACCCAGGCCGACCGCCGCGCCGAGGCGCTGATCCTCGATTTCCTGACCAACCACTATCCCGGTATTCCCGTGGTCGCCGAGGAACTGGCCGAAGCCGGTCGTTGCCCCCACCACGCAAAGGATGTGTTCTTTCTGGTCGATGCCCTGGACGGGACCGGAGAATTCATTGCCGGACGCGATGAGTTTACCGTCAATATCGCGTTGATCCGCGGACAGACCCCGGTCGCCGGCGTCGTCTATGCCCCCGCGCTCGGCAAGATCTGGAGCGGCGCAACCGGCCAGGCTCAGGTGGCAGATGTGACCCCTGAGGGGGCGATCTCTGCACAACAGCAGATCCACACCAGGCCGTGCCCGGAAACTCCGGTGGCGCTGGTCAGCTACACCCACAAGGAACCAGAGACCGAGGCCTGGCTCCAATGCCTGCCCGAGCACGAGACGGCCAGCGTCGGCTCATCGCTGAAGTTCTGTCTGCTTGCCGAAGGCCGTGCCGATGTCTATCCGCGCCTGGTCTGCCTCAAGCAGTGGGACATTGCCGCCGGCGACGCGGTCCTGCGCGCGGCGGGCGGCATGACACTGACGCTTGAGGGAACGCCTCTGCTGTATGGCGTGGAAGGTTCTGACTTCGGCTGCTCGCGCTTCGTCGGCTGGGGCAGTGCTCCCAACGCCTGAGCGCACATGAGCGCTGCGGGCTAGAGAGACATTCGCGTCTTCTCCGGCACCCGCGGTTCTCAATCGACATTGTCGTAAAGCGCCTGATAAATGACCTTCCACAATGTCACGAGCAAGCTGTTGGTGCCGAAATTCTGGATATCGACGGTGACCCTGTGAGCAGCAGCATCGGCCCAGTTCAATATCAGCACGCCACCCGGTTGCTCGTCGAGGACAGCATCATCAGTGACGAATTTTCCTTCGATGGCGAGTACCCAATCGCTGGATGGTGTGCTGATGAAGGCATTGACCGCGCGTTTGAGCACCACCAGCGCCGGGTTGCCGCCCTGGTTGGAGTTAAGCAGGCGGATCAGGACATCGACATTGTCCTGAACATTGATCGGGATTGAATAGCCGAGATTGACAGCCTGGTTGTAGCGGCCCTTGGTCGGTTGGCCGAGCGGCAGGCCCAGCACCCAGAGCATGACCGTGCAATAGCCGCAATGCGGCAGGTCGGTGAAATAGTTTGCTCCGGTAATCTCGTAACCGTTGTTGGCCACCACATGCCCGGACTGGTCCACATGCCAGATTTCCGGCGGGGCGGTGCTGGCAGTCAGGGCCACCATTTCCGAATGCCGCTGCTCCAGGGTCGCATATCGTTGCGGATCAGCCGGCGGCCAGTGGACGGTGGTGTGCGCCTTCTCAGCGCCCCCGGTCGTATAGGGGACGAAAACATGTCGTTCTTCGATTGCGCTCTGGATGGCTGCAATCGATTTCTTGGTGGCGTCGAGCAGGGGTTCAAGCTCCTGGTAGGTGATTTTGGATTTCCATCTCAGGCGTGGCATGGACGACATCCTTTGCAGGTCAATCGGGCACTGATACTGCCGGGTTTCGACACGGCTCTGCCCCGTTCGTCCCGGTTTTCAGCCCGTTGCAATGTGCTTGGGGAGTATCGGAGCCCCGGAGGCAAGCTGCCTCCGGGTCCCCGACGCCGGGTGCGGGGTGTGAGAGCACGGACTGAAAGTCTGGCTTACTCGGGGTTGATCAGGTTGATGTTGGTACCCATGATGAGCGCCGTCTCCGCCGTGGATTCTCCGCTGAAGCTGTTGGTGGCGGAGTTCGATTGCCAGCCTGATGACGAGCTTCCACCGCCGCCGCTGAAGTTGAACGGGCCGATCCGCAAGCCGGCCGAGACTTCCCATTTCTCCGAGAACGACTTGAAGGTCGAGTTGCTCACCGTGATCGTGAATTTCGGTTTGTAGCAGACCAGCATACCGACCTTCTGCACCGACATGATTCCGTCTGGACCCCACACGGCCTTGGTGTCGGTATCGCCATAGGGCGAGTAGCCGCGGATGAAGGGACCGTTCTGGATGGCGTTGACAAAGGCGCCGTTGTACCAGCGCGATGCCGTGATCGAGATCTGATCCCAGGCCTGGAAGCTGATGTCGACCTTCAGCGAGGAATCTGACGCGAATTCATCGATGCGTTCCCATGAACCGCCGACATTCACGCTCCAGAAGACCTTCTTGATCGATGCGCTGCCACCCGCCCATGTCTGCTTGTAGTCATATTGGGCTTCCGAATTGCTGAAACCGATCGACCCTTTGCTGCCGCCGCTGCCCGACTTGACCTTGTTGAGCCACGTGGTTGCATCCATGCTGATTGAATAGCCTGGAACTGCGGGGAACGTGGACAAGGTCGGATCCTGCAGTTTTGTGTAGTAGTCCTTGTTGTCGAGCCGGTCCTGCGCGTCCTTCAGGCCGGGAGTGGTGGTTTCGGAAAGCAGCTGGTTGTAGACGGCCTGCTGCGCCTGGACATTCTTCCATGCCGATTCGAGCTGGCTCTGCCAGCTGCGACCGCCCATTGTTCCGAGCCATTCAGTATAGACCGGTGTGTTCGTGCCGCCGGTCTCGGTCTGATAGGCGTCGACCGATTGTTTGTAGATCGTGTCGTAATTGTTTGCGGCAAGCTGCAGCATGTTGCGTGCCTGCTCGATATCGGCTTTCAGTTTCGGATCGGTTGTCGCCGCGCTGACCACATTGAGCATCGAGCCGTAACTGTCGTTAAAGGCGGTCCCGGCGGAGGTGTATTCCCCCGTGGCGCTGAACTGCGGCACGGACGAGCAGAAATCCCATTGCGCGGCGCTGGTGTAGCCTGTCGGGACAATGGGCCAGTCCCAGGTTGTAAACGGGTAGATCAGCTGAAAATTGCTCGGCGAGACATTCAGGCCGTCGACCATGGCGCCGTAGAGATGGTTCCAGGCCTTGTCATTTGCGTCAATTCCCTCAGGCGCAACGAGCGGGTGTTCGCTGGCCAGCGCCAGCGGATCGAGTGCATCGAAACCTTTCATGAGGTTGCTGGCTTCCGGCGATTGGATCAGATGTTTGCGCATAACGGCTCCTCCCATATTGGATTGGAAACCCGGTCAGAAACGGTGAATCCAGGGTCTGCGAGACGCACATGCGGTGGGCGCAACTGGCAACGAAAAAAGCCCGGACAAACACGGCAGTGCGTGTATTGCCTGTACACCTGTGAGAAGCGCAGGTTGCAAGAAATATGCTGACAACCCAGCATTGCAAAGCAAGACGGCATTCGTCAATCGGAATTCTGCGGAAAAGCATAAACCGGTCGGCAACGGCTTGATCTGTTTTATGCGCGAGCTCGGCTAAGGCATTCAGCCGTCTCGTTAAAACAATTTATGAGAGATGTGTAAAAAAATACATCCATACGCTGCAGGCGGCGGGTGCTGCCTGTAACCGTGAACGGCTGTATTGGCGACACCAAGGCCGGGCGACGGCCTTGGTGTTTGCGGTGGGATTCGGTGTGGCCCTTTTGCTGGGGCAGAACCCGCTTGTCGGGTTGCGACGGAAGAACCTGGATCAGCCCAGACGGTCGCTCGTTTCCCAATCCGGGTTCATCCACGGTTCCAGGTTGCTTGGTGCCAGCGGCGTGCGGCCGAGTATGTGATCGGCGGCCTTCTCGCCGGTCATGATCGACGGGCCGTTGAGGTTGCCATTGGTCACCCGCGGGAAGATCGAGCTGTCCGCAACACGCAGGCCATCGACGCCGATGACCCGGGTTTCCGGATCGACCACCGCGTTCGGATCGTCGGCCCGGCCCATCCGGCAGGTGCCGCAGGGATGGTAGGCGCTTTCGGCATGCTCGCGGATGAACCCGTCGATCTCGTCGTCGGTCTGCACATCGCTGCCCGGCTGGATTTCCATTCCCCGGTAGGGATCGAACGCTGGCTGCGAGAACACTTCGCGGGTAATCCGCACGGCGCGGCGGAAATCGCGCCAGTCTTCCTCGTGGCTCATGTAGTTGAAGCGGATCACCGGCGCATCCTTGGCCTCGCCCGAGCGCAGGGTCACCGCGCCGCGCGAAGGTGAGCGCATGGGGCCGACATGGGCCTGGAAGCCGTGCATGGGGGCTGCCGCCTTGCCGTCATAGCGGATCGCGCCGGGCAGGAAGTGGAACTGGATGTCGGGGTAGGGGACACCTGCCGCTGACCGGACGAAGGCTGCCGCCTCGAACTGGTTCGAGGTGCCGAGACCGCGCCTGAGGAACAGCCACTGCGCCCCGATCAGGGCCTTCGAAAACAGGTTGAGCTTGGAATAGAGCGTGATCGGCTGGATGCATTCCTGCTGGATGTAGACCTCGAGATGGTCCTGCAGGTTGGCGCCGACACCGGGACGGTCGGCAACCACCTCGATGCCGTGCACGGCAAGATGCGCACCCGGCCCGATGCCCGACAGCATCAACAGCTTCGGCGAGTTGAACGCCGAGGCCGCGATGATCACTTCACGCCGTGCTTTAACAACCTGAATCGATCCGCGAACATCGAGTTCCACACCCGTCGCCCGGTGATTCTCGATCACAACACGCCGGGCCAGGCCTCTGATGAGACTCACGTTTTCGCGCTTGAGCGCCGGCTTGAGGTAGGCTTCCGCCGTCGACCAGCGCTGCCCCTTGTGAATCGTCTGCTCCATCAGGCCGAAGCCTTCCTGGCGCGATCCATTGTAGTCGTCGGTCACACCGTAACCCGCTTGCCGGCCGGCTTCGATAAACGCCTTGAACAGCGGATTGACCGCGGGGCCTCGCCGGACGTGCAGCGGGCCGTCGGTGCCGCGCCAGCCTTCTTCGCCGCCAATGCCGCCGCCCTGGTGCGAGGTTTCCATGCGCTTGAAATAGGGCAGCACGTCAGCGAACGACCAGCCGCTCGCCCCTTGCTCGGCCCAGTGGTTGAAATCCTCGGCGTGCCCGCGCACGAACACCATGCCGTTGATCGAGGAAGAGCCGCCGATCACCTTGCCGCGCGGGGCGGCCAGCCGCCGGTTGCCCAGATGAGGCTCCGGCTCGGTGGTGTAGCCCCAGTCGTAAAGACCCATGTTCATCGGGTAGGAAAGTGCCGCCGGCATCTGGATGAACGGCCCGAAATCCGATCCGCCGTGCTCGATCACGATCACCGAATGCTTGCCATCCTCGCTCAGCCGCGAGGCCATGGCAGCCCCCGCCGAACCGGCGCCGATGATTACAAAATCTGCTTGCATCTCACTCATGTATCATCGTCCTCAATACGGGCTGTCGACCGGCCCGGTGGCCACGTAGACGCTCTTGAGCTGGGTGTAGTACTCGATCGCGGCGCGGGAATTCTCGCGGCCGATGCCCGACTGCTTGACGCCGCCGAAGGGGGCTTCCACCGGCGTCAGGTTGTAGGTGTTGATCCAGGTGGTGCCGGCCTCGAGTTTCGAGACCACCCGGTGTGCGCGGGTCAGGTCGGCGGTGAACACGCCCGCGGCCAGGCCGAACTCGGTCGCGTTGGCGCGGCGCAGCGCTTCCGCCTCGTCGTCAAACACCAGCACGCTCATCACCGGCCCGAAGATTTCCTCGCGCGCGATCGTCATCTCGTCGGTCACGTCGGCAAAAACGGTCGGCTGGATCCAGGCGCCACTCTCGAAGCCCTGCATTTCCGGAACGCCGCCGCCGGTGACGAGCCGAGCACCTTCGCGCTTGCCCGCTTCGATATAGCCCAGAACCTTGTCGCGCTGCGCCATCGAGACCATCGGGCCCAGATGCGTGTCGGGATCGAGCGGATCACCGAGCCGGATCGCCTCGGTGCGGGTTTTCAGGCGCTCGAGGAATGTGTCGTAAACTCCGCGCTGTACGAACACGCGGGTGCCATTCGAGCAGATCTGCCCGGTCGAGTAGAAATTGCCCAGCATCGCCCCGCCGATGGCGCTTTCAAGATCCGCATCGTCAAACACCAGGATCGGCGATTTGCCGCCAAGCTCCATGGTCACCGACTTGATGGTCTGGGCGGCTGCCGCCAGCACCTTGGCGCCCGTCGGCACCGAGCCGGTGAGCGAGACCTTGGCGATGTCGGGATGGCTGGCGAGTGCGGCGCCGACATCGCCATATCCCTGCACCACATTGAAGACGCCGTCGGGCAGGCCGGCATCCTTGAAGGCTTCCGCCAGCAGCAACGCCGTCAGCGGCGTCATTTCCGAGGGCTTGAAGATGAAGGCGTTGCCGCAGGCGAGCGCCGGCGCGGACTTCCAGGCCGCGATCTGGATCGGATAGTTCCACGCGCCGATGCCGGCGCAGACGCCGAGCGCTTCGCGGCGGGTGTAGACGAAATCGCCCCCCAGATCGACATGCTCACCGGTGATCGCACCGGCCAGGCCACCAAAATACTCAAGTGCATCGGCAGCCGAGGCCGCATCGGCGACGAGCGTTTCCTGGATCGCCTTGCCGGTATCGAGCGTTTCGATCCGGGAGAGTGCCTCGTTGCGTTCGCGCAGCAGCTGTGCCGTGCGCAGCAGGATGCGGCCGCGCTCGACACCCATGAGCTTTGCCCAGGCCGGCTGCGCCGCCTTGGCGGCTGCCACCGCCTGGTCGATCACGGTGGGCGTCGCGGCGTGCAGTCTGGCGATCACCTCGCCGGTTGCCGGATAGTGGCTCTCGAAGGGCCGACCGGAGGCGTCCTCGCGGTACTGTCCGTTGATGTGGTGGGATGCTTTCGGCTGTGCGGCGGTCATTGTCCGGCCTTTCGCTTTTTCGTGTTCATGTCTCGGCGGTTTTCGCCTTCAGGCCCGGCCGGAGCCGAACCACCTGTCCTTCATCTCGCGCAGGAAGACGGGACTCATTCCGAATCCGGCCGCGTCCCCGATCACCGCGTCGATGCCGCAGCTCGGGCACAATGCCGTCCATTCGCCTTGCGCGCGACTTTTGTCCGTCCAGTGCAGCACGGCACTCGCCGTGAACACGCTCTCGCAGTGGAAGCAGCCGCAGCGCCGGCTCCTTTCGAGCTCCGCGCGATTGTAGACGGAGTGGCTCTGGGCCCGTTCGAGTTCCTGCCTGTTCATCATTCGCCGCGCGGAAACCGTTGTGAATCTTCGAGGATGTTGAGGTCCATGTGATTGCGCATGTAGCGCTCGGAGGCCTTCTGCAAAGGCTGGAAATCCCATGGATAGTAGTTGCCGTTGCGGAGCGCCTCGTAGACGACCCAGCGCCGGGCCTGGCTTTCGCGCACCTCGGCGTCATAGCGCGCCATGTCCCATCTGGACCGCACCTTGATCATGTAGGTGGCGACCCTTTCCGCATGCGCGGGATCGGCGGCGAGGTTGTTGAGCTCGTCCGGATCGGCTTCGAGATCGAACAGCTGCGGCGCATCGAGTTCGCAATGAATGAACTTGTAGCGCCCGTCACGGATCGCCACCAACGGCGCTTCCGAACCTTCCGCCGCGTATTCCATCAACACCGGCGAGCTGCGCTTTTTACCGTCCATGACGTGGGTCAGGCTTTCACCATCGGTCCAGGGTGCGACCTCGTCCAGTGACACGCCGGCAAGATCGGCAAGCGTGGGGGTGATATCGAGGTTCGACGTCGGGTCCTGGACCAGGCGGCCCTCCGCGCCCGGCACCGCGATCATCAGCGGCACCCGCGCCGAGCCTTCGAAGAAGCTCATCTTGAACCACATGCCACGCTCGCCCAGCATGTCGCCATGGTCGGAGCAGAACACCACGATGGTGTTGTCAGCCATTCGGGTGGCCTCAAGTGTGGCGAGAATGCTTCCGATCTTTTCGTCGAGATAGGAGATGTTGGCAAAATAGGCCTGCCGCGAGCGCCGGACATTCTCCTCGGTGACATCGAAGCGCTCGCTGTCATTGGCGTTGTAAAGCCGCTGCGAATGCTGATCCATCGCCTCATAGGGAATCGGCGCAACCCGCGGTGTCAGTTCGGGACAGTCTTCATAGAGATCCCAGTATTGCTTGCGCGCCACGTAAGGATCGTGCGGGTGGGTGAAGGAAACGGTCAGCGCCCAGGGCCGTGCCGAGGCGTCATCGCTCAGGCGCGACAGCTGGTGCAGCTTCTGCGTGGCGAAGAACGCCACCTCGTCGTCATATTCCATCTGGTTCGAAGTTTCGGCCACGCCGGCGCCGGTGACCGAGCCGAGATTGTGGTACCACCAGTCGATCCGCTCGCCGGGCTTGCGATAATCCGGCGTCCAGCCGAAATCGGCC